>Ga0315339_1000149_pt1 | contig 107651 bp, 96 predicted proteins | sample ASW17metaG_FD_204514 | JGI IMG/M metagenome (GOLD analysis project Ga0315339, IMG submission 204514) | Ammonia-oxidizing marine archaeal communities from Pacific Ocean, United States - ASW #17 | ecosystem: Environmental > Aquatic > Marine > Oceanic | place: USA: California | collected 2016-12-05
CAACGGCCATTCGTTTCGGTAGCGGGCGAGTACAAGAGCTCCCGGATGCCTGCACAAAGGCTGAAGTTGCGCGCCCACTTCTAATCACTGATCCTGGTTTGGCCGCGAGCGAAATGGTGCAAAACGCCCTCAAGCTCTGCACTGATGCTGGCTTACCGACTGCCTGCTTTTCGGAAGTAGCGTCCAATCCTATTGCCAGCAATGTGGCAGATGGCGTTGCCGCCTATCGTGCAGGAAGCCACGACGGTGTCATCGCCTTTGGTGGCGGCAGCACCATGGACGTGGCCAGAGCTACCGCGCTTATGGTCGGACAATGCCGCCCAATCTGGGATTTTGAGGATCGCGAAGATTGGTATTTACGCGCCGATGCGAACGCCATCGCGCCAATTGTCGCGGTGCCTACAACTGCGGGCACGGGCTCCGAAGTTGGCCGGGTGGCGGTCATCACCGATGAGGCAGCGCGCTGCAAAAAGCTCATTTTCCACCCTATGCTCATGCCGAAAATTGTCATTCTTGATCCCGACCTGACCCTCAGCCTGTCACCGGAGCTGACCGCAGCAACCGGCATGGATGCGCTGGCGCACAATCTTGAAGCCTATTGCGCGCGTGGCTTTCACCCTCTCGCCGATGGGATCGCTCTGGAAGGTATGCGCCTGGTTAAGAATTGGCTGCCCATCGCCGTGAAAGATGGCTCAGATATTTCCGCCCGGGCGCATATGTTGGTGGCCTCGACCATGGGCGCTACCGCCTTTCAAAAGGGCCTTGGTGCAATCCACGCGCTCAGTCATCCGGTCGGCGCGCTCTATAATACCCATCACGGCATGACCAATGCCGTTTTCATGCCTTATGTTCTGGCCTTCAACCGCAGCGAGATCACAGTTCTCTTGGAGCGCCTGGCGAGCCATCTGGAGCTGCCGCAAGGCGATGCGGATAGCGTTCTGCAATGGGTTTTAGAGCTGCGCCAGAAAATCGGTATTCCGCACAGCTTGGCTGAGCTTGGCGTAACCGAAGATGGTGTCGAACAATTGGTAGCGCTCGCCGAAATCGATCAGGCCCGGGCCTGCAATCCACGCCCCTTGAGCAAGCAGGATCTGGCCCAACTCTTTATCGCCGCTATTCGTGGCGACCTACAGAAAAGCTAACCCGCTAAAAAGCTAGACCTCTATGTTATCGATCAGGCGAGTTTTTCCGAGCTGAACCGCTATCAACAGGCGCGCTCCCTCGCGTAATTTAGAAAGAGGCTCCAGACTGGCACCATCGCAAAGCGCTAGATAATTAATCTGATCAAACCCAGCTTGGCGGAGGCGCGTCATGCAGTACTCAATCTCCGTAATGATATCGCCGCCAGCCTTTAAGCGCGTGGCAGTTGCCTGTAAATTCTTGTAGATGCTGGCAGCGATTTGGCGCTCGGCCGGGCTGAGATACGCGTTACGCGATGAACAAGCCAAGCCATCCGCTTCACGAACCGTAGCAACAGCCTGAATCTCGCAAGGAATATCCAGATCGCGTACCATACGGCGAACCACTTGCAGCTGCTGATAATCCTTTTCGCCAAAAATCGCCACATCCGGCAAACATTGCAAAAGCAATTTGCTCACTACAGTGGCGACGCCAGCAAAGAAATGCGGCCGCTGGGCGCTCTCCAGCCCCTTGCCAGGGCCGGCAACGATGATCGACGTGGTAAATTCATTACCGTAAATCTCGTCAGCCTCCGGCATGAATACGAGACTGACGCCAGCTGTTTCCAATTTTGCCAGATCTTCCGCTTCGTGGCGAGGGTAGCTGGTCCAATCCTCGGATGGCGCGAATTGTGTCGGGTTGATAAAAATGCTGACAACAATGCGGTCGCCAGCGGTGCGGGCCGCATCGACCAGCGCCATATGGCCGCCATGTAGCGCCCCCATAGTCGGCACCAGGATAATACGCTCGCCGGTACGACGATACTCACCTACCGCCGCGCGTAAAGCGGCGACGGTTCGAACAATAGCGGGGGCGGTATTACTATTGTTTCTGCCCATAGAAGTGCTGTCCGTCGGCGGCATCTATCAGGCGCCACGGCGTCCTTTTAAATTAGGTGAAACCGCAGCCAAGCGTGGTTTGGCACCACTCGCCTTGACCGGCGGATTGAAGCAATGCTCAGCCGCCGGAAATGTTCGATCCCGCACCGCCGCAGCATATTGCCCCACCGCATCATCTAAAGCTTCTCCAAGCTCGGCAAAACGCTTGGCAAAACGCGGCATAAAATTACCACCCAGGCCAACGATATCTTCGGTTACCAAGATCTGGCCATCACAGGCCGGCGAGGCACCAATGCCAATTGTCGGTACTTTTAGTTCTCCGGTCAGCGATTTGGCTAGGCTCTCCACCGTGTTTTCGATCACGATGGCAAAGGCGCCGGCATCGGCAATTGCGCTGGCGTCAGCGCGGATCGCCCGGGCGCCATCATCCGTCTTGCCCTGGACGCCAAAGCCGCCAGCGGCATTGACCGATTGCGGCATCAAGCCAATGTGGCCCAATACCGGAATGCCGCGCTTACTGAGAAAACGTACCGTCTCCGCCATCTCAACCCCGCCCTCTAGCTTCACTCCACTACAGCCGGTTTCGGCCATAACACGCGCCGCCGAGCGAAAGGCTGCTTGCGGTGACTCCTGATAGGAGCCAAACGGCAAATCAACAATCACACAGGCATGTTGCGTAGCACGTACCACCGCCGCGCCATGAGCGATCATCATATCCAGTGTAACGCCAACCGTGGTGTCCATGCCGTAAACCACCATGCTCAAGGAATCGCCTACCAGAATCATATCGGTATGGGCATCCAGGGTGCGTGCCATGGGCGCACTATAGGCTGTCAGGCTGACAATCGGCTGGCCGCCTTTCATGCCGGACAGATCGCGAATATTTATTCGGCGATCCTGAGTATATCCTGACATGTCATCTCCTTCCGATTCGAATTGGTAGTAAATATTGCGGTAAAAAACAGTAAGAAGCTTTATTTTTGGTCTGATTCATTTAAATTTCCATAATGTATTGCGTCGCAGCAGTAAAATATTGCAGGCGCGAAATCAGATCAACCGGCGCTCTATCAGGTAGCGACCATATTTATAGCGCATCAAACCCTGATCTAGCAGGTAATGGTTGATCGGCCCAATATCCTCTGACGGTTCCAGATTACGCTCCGCCACATAGGTAGGATTGCTGGAATTATCAACCAGCATATGATACCACGGTTGATCCTTGGGCGGATGCGAGTGGGCCATTTTTTCGTACCATTCCTCGCCGCCCTGAAAATTCGGATCAACATCCAACACCACACCGCGATAGTCGAACATACGATGGTGCAGGATCTGGCCGATTTCAAATATCGCTGTCGCGCTCATGGTTTTGCTTTTGGTCATAACCAGTCTCAGTCGAATGTTACCTCGGCAGAACCCAGGTCACCAAAATCGGCTACAACCGTATCACCAGGCTTGACCTTAATGACATTTGCAGCGCTTCCCGTGGTGATGATCTGCCCTGCCTTCAGCCCGGTGCCGCGCGCCGAGAGGGTATTGGCGAGCCAGGTCATTACATTGCGTGGATCACCCAGAACGTTGGCGCCGGAACCCTCATCCACAGTTTCACCATTGATCCGAACAGCAACAGATTGGTTTGCCAAATTAAGATCACGCCAATTTTTGGCCGGCTCGCCCAAAACCAAAATCGATGCGATAGCATTATCGGCGATAAGCTGCGCTATGCCGACCGCGCTCCAATTCTTGTATCTTGAATCGGGAATTTCAATGGCCGGGATTAAACTATCAACCCGCGCCATGACCTCATCCTGCGTATAGCTACCCTCGCGCGGCGGCAGATCCTCTTTCATGAGAAAATCAAATTCCGCCTCGATGATATGCAGAATGACTTCACCGGCAGAAATTGAAGCCGGGCTGTTACGCAGCGACGCTTTCATCACGTGGCCGGAAAAGGGCGCATCCACATTGAACATTTTCTGCGCTACTTTATTAGTGGCGCCAATCTTGTAACCTGCATGCGATCCGCCATGGAGGCCAACCAGAACTTCCTGAATCTGATAGCCGTCGGCCGTGTTCTGCGGGCGACAGGTTTTGGGTAATTCGTAAATGAGGGCTTTATCGCGCCACGCGCCGTACAACAGCCGGGCGGCCTCTTGCGCTTGAGAATCTTCCATTTGTCTATCTAGCCTCCCTTTCCATATGGATGCAAGAATAACGGTGTATCGCTGCTGCCTTCCGGCAATGGCATGATGCAGTCCGGATCATCATTGTGTGCATTGTTTACAATTTTGCTAACGGCGTGAAATTCGACGGTGCCATTGGGCGCAGGGCGCAGCAGAGAAAGCGCGTCATTGATGGTAAGCTCCGTCGACAGCCAGGTTCCAAAATCCGCCGGATCAAGAATTACCGGCATGCGTGCATGCACAACGTCCAGCGTATCGTTAGCTTCTGTGGTGATGATGGTAAAGCTCTCAATCGGCTCCTCGCCGCCCTTTTCCCAGCGCTCCCAAAGGCCGGCAAAGGCGAATAGTCCACCGCCCGGCGTGAAAATGCGATAGGGCTGCTTGGCACCCTTCTTGCCACACCACTCATAAAAACCATCAGATGGCACCAGACAGCGGCGCTTTTGCAGAGCATTTCGAAAAGACGGTTTTTCCGCCACGGTCTCGGCCCGCGCATTAATCATCCGTGCGGCCATAGAATTGTCCTTGGCCCAGGACGGTATTAATCCCCAGCGCAGGAAATCTAACCTACGGCCTTGCGCGCTCCAGCGCACCACGGCAGCATCCTGGGTCGGCGCTATATTGAAACGCTGCGGTAAATTGCGCGGCGGGCCTAAAAGATTAAGAAACGTGTGAACCTCTTCCCAACCATGGAACTGAGAGAATCGACCGCACATGCTGCCCTGCCGTAACCTACAGCCGCCCTAACAAAGACGCTTAGATGTAATCTCAGCGCATTTGGCCAGGGTAATCAGCTTGGCATAACAGATATTCGGATCGATCTTGCCTAAACCTAAGCTTTTTGCCACCGACACCGATCCTCGTAAAGTGCCAAATTATTATGATCTGGGGAAGCGCAAGAAACGCTCCAAAGGCTAGCGCGCACGCCAGTCGCCAGTCTTCTCAACGGCGTCGGCAACCTGCAGTACTGTAAGATCGTTGAAGCGGTTGCCGACCAGCATCAATCCGATAGGCAAATCGCCAGCTGCGCCGCAGGGTACGCTAATTGCTGGATGACCAGTTAGATTGAACTGGCAGGTATTGTTAATCATATCGAGTGCAAGGCGCATCTCCTCGACAATGGAGCAATCCGGTTCCGCGAGGGGCGGCGTGACGAAAGGAATCGTCGGCATGGCGATTATGTCGCAATCTTTTAGTATATTGTCATAAGCGTCGTCCAGCAGATGGCGCTGATTTTGCGCCTTAGCGTGATAGCGACCGTGATAATTCTGTTTCATGTATTCACCAAGTAGAAGCACCAACTTACCGGCAACGGGCAGATCATTGATACGCGCGTCGAAACCTCGACCAAGTGCCTCCTGTAGACGTGTATTATAGAGGCCACGCCAATTTGTACCCTGATTGTTGCCCTTGATCATGAATTCGCAGGAGCCTTCTAATCCGACACCGTTCCAAATATGCGGACCGTCCATATGAATTGGTGCTGAGACACGAACGACCTCTGCGCCCTGAGCTTCGAGGGCTTTGATTGCAGCGAGGCAGGCGTTGTCGACAACCTCGTCGCTGCCTGGGAAGCCGAGATCAGGCCAATCATTCTGGCCGAAGCCCTCGTCGAGTAAACCGATCCTTAGTCCCTTCACACCCTTGTCGATGGAGGGCATATAGTCTTTTACCCAATTGGTGGGTATGACCCCGCGCTGGCGAGGGTCGTGGGGACAAGGCCCGGCGACGACGGACAGCAAGCGCGCTGCGTTTTCGACTGTGTCACACATTGGTCCAAGTGTGTCGATGGTCATTTCAATCATCACTGCGCCGGTATATGGCACTAGGCCAAAAGTCGGCTTGAGGCCTACTATGCCGCTGCGGCACGCAGGGATGCGGATCGACCCAGCTTGATCCCCGCCTAGCGTCATCTTCACATCGCCTGCTGCCACCGCTGCACCGCTGCCGCTCGACGAGCCACCAGGTGAGTGGGTCGGTTTGCGCGGGTTACGAGTCGGACCGAGGGCGCATGTATGGCCCCCGCCCGAGAAAGAACAATCCTCGGTATTGGTTTTGCCGACGATGGTGCCGCCAGCATCAAGAATGCGAGTGACAACCGTTGCGTCGATATCGGCGATAAAGCCTTCGAGCAGACGGGTGCCATTCATCATCGGAACGCCCGCAACACCAATGGCATCCTTGATGCCAACATCGTAACCTTTGAGCGGTCCCGTCGCCGCACCCTCGATTTGGCAGCGCCAATACCAGGCATTATAGGGGTTTTGCTCGGTACTCGGGCGATAACCGGGATCTCGGGGATATTTAATCGGTGGGCGGTATTCAGGAAGTTCTTCTAGGCGTTTGAAGGAAGCAATCGGCCCGCGCATCAGGGTTTGATATTCCTCAGCATCTGACTCCGGCATGTCGATACCAAATCCTTGAGAAAGTTCGATGATCTGGCGGATACTCGGCAGTGCAGCGCCCTTTGGCATTTGTCGTCCTTCCTTTTTATCCTGGCGTATTATTCGCCCATGGTGAAACGCTATCAGTCCGGGTGGCGGAGGCCAAGACCGTACGATCTTCGTAGATTTTATGTAAAGGTATATTATGAGCCGTAACCTGCTTGTCGTGGGCCGAGCCGCAACTGATTATTAGCGCATAGACATCACCTTAAATTAGATGGGGTAGTAGATGCGGGAACAAAAATCTGTGCGTTTTTTTAAGCACCACCTTGCCGAGCTTTGCCACTCGGACCCTCCTGTCATAAATCCCAGTATTGCCTACTTTACGGGATATGGCTTTGTGGGTGTACAGACGGTAGGTGTGCTAGCATGTAGGGCGATGGCAAGGATACCCTAGTTCTTAAATGCTGCCGGCTAGGCAACATGAGAGACGACATAGGGGGGTGTTGCAGACTGGTTGCCGTCTTCCCCACTCTCCATATAGCTCTGTATTTTGATGACGATCACCCTTGAGGGCAAACCCAAGGCGGTGGTTCACGTCCGATTACGGTGAACGTGGAAGAGCCGCAATCACTAACGGTCTACACCCCCTCACGATCAACAGAACCGGTAAAGCCGCAGATACGATTGGCCACACATTTGGAATGCTCGACAAAATTGGAGACTGAACCAATTACACCCGGCTATAATTCTAGGTCGTCCGCTAATTTGGCATCGCACCAGGCCGCCCATTTATGCGTATGGCGCGGACTTGGTGCCCTAAAGGACAGCGACTGCAGTTTCACTTTCTTGACCACATGGGGATTTTTTCGAGCGGGTTATCACACACATGGGCGGTAAGAATACGATTACAGCTGAACTTCATTATAGTTCCCTCGAAAGAGCAGGTGTAACGCGTAAATCCGTGCGAAACTATTGAAATAATGGTCGGAGCGGCGGGATTCGAACCCACGACCCCTTGTCCCCCAGACAAGTGCGCTACCAGGCTGCGCCACGCTCCGGTTAGTAATAAATTTACCCTAACTTCTTAGGCAATCTTGTGAATGTTATCCCGCCAGGGCCTGCTGTCAATATACGTGACATGCCCCAACTAGATAAAAACACCGCTGAGCCTCCTATGAGAGTCCCACAGATCTAAAAAGCGCCTAATTACTTAGTAGAAACTGGAGAGAAGAAAGATTTGAGGAGCATAATTATTAGAGAATGGCCCTATGGATTTAGACATGTCTGGTAGATATTTGTGACAGTTATGACCAGTTTAATAATAATGTGGTAGATAAAAGTCATTTAAACATAAGAATGCACCTGATTAAGTCCGGCATTATGGAAACAAAAATGGGAATACCAACTTGGGTCTTTTGGAAACGTGCTAGAGACAAAGGGTTTGTAGGATGGTTTAAAATTAAGGTGTTTGTTAGAGTCTTGGACCAAGACGGCGGCACCTCAAATGAGTTTGACAAATTAAATATGGTTAGAAAATAATTATCTACTAAATAAAATTCTTAGGATCGATTGTCTGTACTATTGGTTTTGTTTCCCTGAAGGATTGTCTGTTTTTGTGAGTATCCCAATATTTCTTCAAATTCGGGTATTGGTTTCTCCATTGTAATTTTGGAAATCTTAGGTCCAGATAATCTAAACAAGAAAAACTAGAGATATCAGAAATATTAAATTTGTTTCCTACAAAATATTTATTTTCTTGAAGAAATTCTGAAATATAACCAACGCCTTCAAATATTTTTTCCTCCTGTCTTTCAATCCAATTTTTACTTCTTAAACTATTTTTTCTTGCATTCTCGAGGAATACTAGAACTATTGCATCGCAGACACCATCTGCTACTGCTTCAATTAATTTTGCGGAAATATTATCTTCATTATTTTCAGGATACATGAGTGGTTGTGGTTTAAGTTTATCTAAATATTGGATAATTACTCGACTATCGAATAATGGACGATGATTTTTATGTAAAAGAATTGGTATTTTTCCCAACGGGTTAATGTCTTTAGTTAAAGTATTTTTATTCCATGGTATATCTATTATTTCCTCAAAACCCATATTCTTTTCACGCAATGCGACTCTCACTTTGCGCGCAAATGGACTGGGAGTGGCAATTATTAATTTCATAAATTAATTTTATTTTCCATATTAAGGATATACGTTGGATAAGTCAGTCATTTATATAGCTAAAAATTTATTAAATAATCAAAAATATCCTATTAATAATATTTACATATTATAATTTAATTTTTTATCCAATGAGAAAAATAGACAATCAAGTAGTATTTTTTTCCTGACTTAAATAAAATTGTTATAAGCATAATTAAAGTCAATGCGGGAACATCCACACCAGTTTTTTTCTAGCATTGTGTTCATAGAGACATTGTCAAGCTTCCCCTTCACCTCGCTGGCCACAGAAGAAGCCAAGACCATAATCTGGTGTTGAAAACGTAATAGTACTGCCTTTTGGGAAGTAAAGGAGATCCCCAGGAGTCGCTATGACTTCTAGTCCAGAAGCGTCTGTAATGTTAAATTCCCCTTCTAAAATAATTTTCATCTCATTGTAAGTATATGTGTAGGTTAATTTTTTTCCTCTTTCTAGCCTAAATAACCCAGCAGTTATGGGAGTGTCAGGGTCATCAGAAACAGCAAAGTCATCTAGGAAAGCTGCTACACCTTCCTCTTCCATTGGTGTAAGGATTTTATGCGTAATTTTAGATATATATTTCATTGAATTGTTCTCCATCAAGCAATGCATAACACGAAGTTATACAAAGTATGGAAACACTGTGAAACCCAATATATTTCTAAGGAATATTTTTAATTTCGGATCAGCAGAGAGAGACCTTCGTCCAAAACTATTCAATATATGCAGATTTTTTGTTGAATTTATTTACTTGGAATATCTATCTATAAATTCCCAGACTGTATAGTCCATTGAGTGAAATGAGCCTAGCCCGAATTGCTCTTTCAGTCTCTGTTGCTCACCTGATGGCATCTGATCTTTTTAGTTAAGGTCTTATTGAGAACAAGAGAACCAGACTTTCTTGTCTTGGTTCTTCAGTTTCTACTACGATTCTCTATAGCAGCCATTTTTTAATCTTATTATCCCATAAGTGTCGAAAATGGCTGCTTAGGATTTTGGGGGAATAGGTTAAGTACTTGAATATCTTGGTTGGAGCGGCGAGATTTGATCCCACGTCCCTTGTCCCCTAAAGAAGTACGCTGCCAGGCTGCGCCTAGCTTCAATATTTGCCCCCCGCCTATCAGCAGCCGATCATTGGCTGGGAATACGTCCGCGCAACATGTCACGCAAAGTTTCCAACTCCTGTAAAATTTCCTTGCCCCGCACATCAATATGCTCTGTACCCGCGCTGTTGGCTTGCTTAGCACTGGCAGTAACGACCTGTTCCAGAGGCTCAAACACCGGAACCTCGCCCAGCATTTTACCGCCGGGTTCACGCATTAATTTTTGCACACCACGAATTGTGTAACCGTCGGCATAGAGCAGGGAGCGGATACGACGCAACAGATCGACATCTTCGGGACGATAATATCGCCGCCCACCGCCGCGCTTTAGCGGCCGCACCTGGTTGAATTTTGTCTCCCAGAAGCGCAGAACATGCTGGGGAACATCAAGTTCTTCAGAAACTTCGCGAATTGTTCGGAATGCATCCGGAGATTTGCTCACCTGCCCAGACACCACTTCGCTCGATTACACATTTGCCATGGCTTATGACGAAGAGAAATCGTTCGACGAAGAGACGGTATCACCACCCTCTTCCGCGCTTGTCTCGCCGTTAATCTGATCCTTCAGCATATGGGAGGCGCGAAATACCAAAACATTACGAGGCAAAATAGGAACTTCCTCACCGGTCTTGGGATTGCGGCCAATTCGCTGACCCTTCGTACGCACGGAAAAGCTGCCGAAAGATGAAATTTTAACGCTTTCTCTTTTGGCCAAACTCTCCGTAATCAATCCGAGAACGGACTCGACAAGCTTCGCTGACTCATTACGCGAGAGCCCTACTTCACGAAATACTGATTCCGCCAGATCGGCGCGCGTGACCGTTTTGCCGGTCATATTTGGATTGCCCCTTCAATTTGAGGTAGAAACGGTAGCGTCTTAAGACGGGGTCGTCAACACGCGCGATACCATTTTCTTGGGTCGTCTCAGCGCCTTACCAGAACCTTACCAGCGAACGACGGCTGACCCCCATACAAATCCGCCGCCAATTGCCTCCATCAGGACCAGATCACCTTGCTTGATTCGGCCATCCTGAATGGCTTCCGTAAGAGCAAGTGGAATGGACGCGGACGAAGTATTGGCGTGATGATCAACGGTGACCACCATTTTTTCCGTCGGCAGTTCAAGGCGGCTGGCGATAGCGTTCATAATACGGAGGTTGGCCTGATGGGGCACCAGCCAGTCAATATCTTCCGGTTTTAGTCCGGCAGCATCCAAGGCTTCTCCCGCCACGGCTGCCAAATTCATCACAGCATGTCGATAAACTTCCTTGCCCTGCATCCTCAGATGGCCGGCGGTCTGGGTCGAAGAAACGCCGCCATCGACATAAAGCGCATTATAGTGACGGCCATCCGTGTGCATTTTCACCGCGAGGATGCCGCGCTCATCGGTACTGCCATCACTTTCTTCGGCGCGCAATATAGCAGCGCCAGCGCCATCACCGAACAGCACGCAGGTCGTGCGATCATCCCAATCGAGAATGCGTGAATAGGTTTCAGCACCGATAATCAACGCCGTCCGCGCCTGACCCGAGCGCAGGAAACTATCGGCTACTGAGAGTGCGCAAATAAATCCAGCACACACCGCCTGAACATCAAATGCCGCGCCCTGGCCCATGCCAAGACCAGCCTGAACTTTTGCCGCAGTCGCAGGAAAGGTATTATCTGGGGTGGAAGTCGCCAAGATCAGCAAATCAATCTCGCTGACATCAATATCGGCAGCTTCAATTGCCTGTTGCGCAGCCGCCAACGCCAGGTCCGAGGTTAATTGATCATCCGCCGCAATATGGCGCTGGGTAATGCCGGTGCGCCCGATAATCCAATCATTGTTGGTATCGACAATCTTGGTGAGATCATCATTTGTGAGTACTTTTTCAGGCAAATAGGAGCCGCAACCAAGTATTCGAGAACGCAACATTTAGATCGCGACCCTCGTCGGTTCAGGTGATTCTTCCATTTTCAGGCGCAATAACTCTTCGATAATTTTAGGGTTGATGCCCTGGGCTACCATATCGGCGGCTACACCTAACGCATTGGCAAAGCCCTTTTGATCGGTGCCACCATGGCTTTTTACCGCGACACCATTGACGCCAAGAAACATCGCACCGTTATAGGCGCGCGGGTCCAGACGATCACGCAGCGCTTTTAGCGCCGGGCGGGCCAACAGATAACCGATGCGCGACATCACTGAACGCTTGAACGCGGCGCGAATATATCCGCCATAAAGGCGAGCGGTACCCTCGGCTGTCTTCAGCGCAATATTACCTGCAAAGCCGTCGGTGACGACCACATCAACCGTTCCGGCAGCAATATCATCGCCCTCAATGAATCCATAAAATTTAATCGGAAGGTCGGATTCTCGCAATGCCGTAGCAGCGTTGCGAATCGTGTCATTGCCCTTGAACTCTTCGGACCCGATATTAAGCAGGCCAACAGTCGGTTCACTCACACCGAGCACATTGCGGGCAAAAACTTCACCCATAATGGCAAACTGCACCAAATTGGCTGAGTTACAATCGATGTTGGCCCCGAGGTCGAGCATCACGCTCTCGCCGCGCTGGGTCGGGAATATTGAGCCCATTGCCGGGCGATCTATACCAGGCAGAGTTTTCAGGCGAAGTTTGGCAAGCGCCATCAGCGCCCCTGTATTGCCGGCAGAGACGACGCCATGGGCTTCGCCCTCGCTGACGGCGTTCACCGCCAGGGCCATGCTTGACTTGCGCCTCTGACGTAGCACCACGGCCAACTTATCATCGTTCTGGACGGTCTCGTCAGTGTGGTGAATCGTACACACATCTGAGAGCTTCTTGAAACGCTTCAAAAGGGGCACAATCTTCACTTCGTCGCCAAACAACGTAAAGCGCAAATCCGGATGGCGCAAACGGGCAATATTTGCACCCTTGAGGACCATATCCGGCGCCTGATCGCCGCCCATTGCATCAAGAGCGAGTATGATCTCCTGGCTCATGACGACGAGGCTCCGGCTAATGTCGCGCGCTTATACCGCATCCGCCGGTTCGGCCACTTCGTGATCACCATATTGACCACATGCGGCGCATACATGGTGCGGGAGTTTCAATTCGCCACAATTCGAGCATTCCACCGAATTATTGCGCTTCAAGGCATCATGCGAACGACGCATATTGCGCCGGGAAACGGAAATTTTCTTCTTTGGAACGGCCATAACTAATCTTTCTCTAGCTTGGTACGGTACAGCGCTGCCCCCCGCATTTCGTCAATGCGGCGGCGAATCAGTTACGTTGTGCCGAGCCGTGGTTTCAGAACATTACATCTTGTGTTTCAGTTGTCCAAGTATCGCAAACGGATTGTTGGACTCAGCCGCCAATTCAGCGTCATCCGTCCCGTCAACATCGGTAATCACGGCCGCCCCCGGTCGCCGTGGGTAGGGATTGAGGGTCAAAGCCATATGTTGTGCCACCAGCTCGCCCAAATCGACCTCGGGAGCGTGTAACGGTTCCCTTGCATCATCGTTCAGCAAATTAATCGCAACGCCCTCGCCTTCCGATAAATCAGCAGATGGCACAAAATAAATTTCGAATTTCTCGTCAACATTTACGGCAAAAGATTCAAGCGTTACGACGCATTGCTGCACCACCTCAGCGAGAAACGAAGCCTGCACATGAATTGCCTGTTCGCCCTCCTTGCAGCGCACGCGCTTCACCTGAACGCGCGCCGTCAAGGCGCGCAGATCCACCAGGCCAAAGCGGCGACAAAGCGCCGCGCCTTCCTCTGGGCTCGCCTCGATTACAACAAAACGGCCTTGCGACGGCAAGTTATTTACGTCTAGCAGGCGCGAAAATTCCACTTCCGAAATTACTTGATCCAAGACGACGCAAGCCCCTCGTCAGGCAGTGCAGCATGGGGCGCCGGGGCGCCAGCACGCAGGGCATTCACAAAATTTTATTAACCGCTCAATTTACGAACGGGCGCGCACCATATTGGCAGGAGCGCCCGACGTCAATATGGCGTATCCAGTACACGCCTTTAAGACTGCAATTTTAGCTCAACTTTGCTCAGTTTGCGGAATTCGATGCTGTTTTATCCCCCTTTTAGCCCATCAGGCTCCCCTGGGGCCGGATAGAATATGACAACACCCTTAACCAACTCTGCACCCGCCTCTGCCTTCAACGCCGCCTCTGCCGCCCTTAAGTAAGCCGTGAGATAGGAAATTTGCGCCACGTCGGGTTCTTCTGTACCAAAAATGTTGCGGTTAAGCACGGCTTCCAGGCTTTGTTTCGCGTCATCTAGATCTGTGGCATTCGCATCAACTACATTTTCATCCGTACTCTCTTGATCCAACTGATCACCGTCTATCGCTGCATCATAGGCGGCTGAGCGGCCATAAAAGGCGCGCGCCATAGCCTTCACACGCTTACCCACGCTGAGATCCCCCACGCCCATTTCGCGCAGATTCATATCCATATCGTCCATCATAATCTTAAAAATAAGATCTGTGAGGCGCTTGCCTGGCTCTCCGGTTGGACGCAAGTTACGTACAATCAGGTGGACATGCAGCACAATCAGATCAAATCGGCCATCCAGGGTATCGGGTACGCCACAGATCGTATAGAAGCCAGGCCGACGCGCCTGTTCGACTGCAGCTACATAAAGGGTAAGCGCCCGGTCGCGCTCTTCGCCGCGTTGTTTGGTACGGCGCATGAAGCCACTTATTAAGTTCATTCTGGTAATCGTTCCGAGACCGTTGACACTACCCGGCGCGGCGAGCATTTTCGCACCTAGCCCATAGCTTCAGCATTATAAGGCACAGATCGCTCACAAGCGCTATAATATCCCGGCAATGATAAATTTCTCAAAATGGCAGCCTCGCCGCCTCAGTTTATTTACACTCAAATGCTTGCGCGCTCGCCGGTATGCGGCCGCGCTGTTGCTAGTTGGTACGCTGGCCATACCTGCGTGCACACCCGAAGTCAATCAGCGCGGCCATGTACCCGATCCAGAATCCCTGGCGCTCATCAAGCCCGGCCAGCAAACGCGAGATCAAGTGTTGGATATGCTTGGCTCGCCCACCACGATCGGCACGTTTGAAGATAGCCGCTGGTATTACATCACGCGCAAAACTGAACATCTGGCATTTTATAATCCGGACCTAGTTGAGGCCATTGTTATATTGGTCGAGTTTAATCAGGCTGGATTCGTCAAACAAGTGACGCATTTATCGAACGACCACGCACGTGAGATTGATCTAGTCGAACGTACAACGCCAACTAAAGGCCGCGAAATGGGCGTTATCCAGCAATTATTGGGCAATCTCGGCGTTGGCGCTCGCATTGGGAACTAGCGATACACTGCTAGCATCCCGGCCACCTTCGGCCGAAATTTCCCATAAATGATCTAACCATATGAAAAAGCGGGAGGCTGTCGCCCCCCCGCTTTTCCATAAATTCTAATGCTCGGCCCCGATGACACAGGACCAAGATATTGGACCGGCCTTAGTTCGCGATCATAGCAATGACCGCCAGCATCAGGATCGCAACGATGTTTGTGATTTTAATCATCGGATTGATCGCCGGGCCAGCCGTATCCTTGTAAGGATCGCCAACCGTATCGCCGGTTACGGCTGCATGGTGCGCATCGGAACCCTTGCCTCCATGATTGCCGTCTTCGACATATTTTTTGGCATTGTCCCAGGCACCGCCGCCCGCCGTCATCGAAATGGCCAGGAACAGGCCAGTAATGATCGTTCCCATCAACATCGCGCCCAGTGCGGAAAGTGCCGCAACCTGACCAGCGATGAGCCAAATGACGATGTAGAGCAAAATCGGCGCCACAATCGGCAGCAACGACGGCAGAATCATTTCGCGGATCGCCGACTTGGTCAGCAAATCAACCGCCTTGCCATATTCCGGCTTGCCGGTGCCTTCCATGATGCCGGGAATTTCCTTGAACTGCCGGCGTACTTCGATCACCACCGCAGCTGCAGCGCGACCAACAGCAAGCATGGCCATGGAGCCGAACAGGAACGGTAGCGCGCCGCCGATAAACAGCCCTACCACGACATAGGGATTGCTGAGCGAGAAATCTATTTCGCCGATATTGGGGAAATATCGACCGATATCCTGAGTAAAGGCAGCAAACAGCACCAACGCCGCTAGACCGGCAGATGCAATTGCATAACCCTTGGTCACCGCTTTAGTGGTGTTGCCTACCGCATCCAGCGCATCCGTAGTCTTCCGCACATCTTCCGGTAATTCGGCCATTTCGGCGATGCCGCCGGCATTATCCGTAACCGGACCGTACGCGTCGAGCGCCACCACCATACCTGCCAACGCCAACATAGCCGTCACCGCGATTGCGATGCCAAACAGGCCGGCGAAGAGATAGGGCAGGATGATGCCGGCAGAGATGATCAATGCCGGAATTGCGGTCGCCTGCATGGAGACTGCTAGACCCTGGATAACGTTGGTAGCGTGCCCCGTGGTTGAAGCCTGGGCGATGGATTTCACCGGCTTATATTCGGTAGAGGTATAATATTCCGTCACCCAGATCATCAGCCCGGTCACAATGAGGCCGACGAGCCCACACCAGAATAGGTCTCCGCCCGTCACCGCCATGTCGCTTATCATAAACTCCGTACTCCAACCGACAACCCAGTCGGTGACGAAGTAAAAAGCCACAGCAGCGATAATCGACGAGGCCAGGAAGCCCTTATAGAGGGCCACCATGATATTCTTGCCCTTGCCGAGACGCACAAAGAATGTGCCAATCACTGAAGCCAGGATGCCCGCACCGCCAAGCGCCAGTGGATAGAGCATCATTGTATCGAGCATCTCACCGTTGAAATAAACCGCGATCAGCAACATTGTGGCAACAACGGTCACCGCGAAAGTCTCAAACAGGTCCGCCGCCATGCCTGCGCAGTCACCGACATTATCGCCTACATTGTCAGCAATCGTTGCCGGGTTGCGAGGGTCATCCTCAGGAATACCAGCTTCCACTTTTCCAACTAAATCCGCGCCGACATCTGCACCCTTGGTGAAGATGCCACCGCCGAGGCGAGCAAAAATGGAAATCAGCGAGCCGCCGAAGCCCAGGGCAACAAGTGATTCGAGAATTTCACCAGTCTCAACATCAGCCGAAACCAGGGCGCCGTAGTAGACCGCAACGCCAAGCAGGCCGAGGCCAACCACCAGCATGCCGGTCACAGCGCCGGAGCGAAATGCGATCCCGAGAGCGGGCGCAATACCCTGACGCGCCGCATCTGCAGTGCGCACATTGGCTCGTACCGAGACATACATGCCAATATAACCGGCAAGCGCGGAGAGTATGGCGCCAATGGCAAAGCCAATACCAACCTTGTAGCCCAACAGAACCAGTAAAATGACAAAGATCACCACGCCGACCATACCAATAGTCATGTATTGCCTATTTAAGTAGGCGCGCGCACCTTCTTGAATAGCGCCTGCAATTTCTTGCATGCGCTCATTGCCGCCGCTCGCAGCAAGCACCGAACGAATAGCATAAATCCCGTAGAGCAGAGCAACGACGCCGCAGGCTACTGCGAACCAATAAATCCCGTCCATTTCAGACTGGTCCTCTAATAATAATAAAAATGAAACGCTTAATTACATATCCACCAAGGATACGCACCCAACGAGTGACACGAATCCCGCCGCTCGATTTTTGCGCGCGCGGAAAATGCCAGAAGTCGGGTCAGAACGCAACCGGCCCGATAAAGGAAATATTCCGATGGCTTCATAATTTCTTGGGATCATGGTTTAGAAGCTCCGGTCCATAACGTTGCTAATCGACACTTCCTTGCAACACTCTCGCCAGAAATGCGCGCTCCCAAGTTGCAAAAGTAGGTCTTCACGCGCTGCAAGAGAATTAATTCCGTCGTTCCACTATTCATTTGCGCCTGAAATACAAAATCATTGATGAATGCATAGCGTAATGGAGTAATATATTTATAAATCAATAGTTTATAATCTTCATTGTATACTGCCAGTGTGACCCCTACCGTGACATATTTGGAGATTTTCCGGCCATCGATAACGGGCGCTAGAAAGAGGTCAAGGCCGACAAAGTCTAATTCACTGAAAAGACTTGGCTTGAAGGGGCCCTCTTCAGTTTCACTACCTATGGTCATTTGATAGCCCGCCACAGCCACCACGCCGGCTAGCGCCAGGCCGAAGAAAATAAATAACTTTTTGCGTCTTTATTTTTTTGCTTCGGGACTTTCTTTGCCATGTGATAAAGGTGGGAACCGTCTATTTCAAGGACTGAGAGTTTTCAGTATGTGCAATAAGGCTGAACAAACGGTGAATTTCCCAAATCCGGCAAATAACGGATTAAAAGTGCCTGTAGCCACCCTGCTCGATACGCATTTCTTCACCGTTTGCGGCCAAAACCCGCACGCCCGAACCTTCCATAACCGTTCCAATACGCGTTAAAGGAACCTCCGCCGCGCACGCGGCCTGTACTATTCCATTTGCTGCTTCCGTCGGTGCACAGATCATCAATTCATAATCATCACCGCCTGTGAGCATGTGCGCCAGCAGGCTTGGGGTCGCTGAACAAGCCGCTTTTGCAGCAGCAGAGAGTGGCACAAGCGCCGCCTCTATTTGCGCACCCACTTGCGAAACCGCGCAAATATGGCCGAGGTCAGCCACCAGGCCATCGGAAATATCGATCGCCGCGCTGGCTCGGCCCAGCAAACACTGGCCTAATTTGGTGCGCGGCAACGGCACCTGATATCGGCCGATAAGAGCCCCCCGATCCACCGGCGACAACTCCTCTAATTGCCCACGCGCCACGAGAAGCCCGAGCGAGGCATCGCCAATGGTGCCGCTAACATAAATATCGTCGCCACCATTGGCGCCCGAGCGACGTAAAGCACGCCCAGCAGGCACCTCGCCAAAAGCGGTGAGTGACAGGGTCAAAGCATCAGGCGCAGCAATCGTATCGCCTCCGATCAGGGTAACGCCAAATTGCGCTTGATCCGCTGCCAGCCCAGCGCAAAAATCTTCTAGCCAGCCTGGCGCAAGTTTGTCCGGCAAAGCGAGGCCCAAAGCGTAGGCGCGAGGCGTTGCACCCATCGCAGCCAGATCGGATAAATTAGCGCGGAGGATCTTACGGCTAAGCGTTCCTGGCGGATCATCGGCGAAGAAATGTACACCGGCCACCATCATGTCCTTGGTAATGACAAGCTCATGGCCAGATGCAACGGCTAAAGAGGCCGCATCATCGCGCAATACAAAAGCACCCGATTCCGCCGCCGAGAGCGGCGCAAAATGACGCTGGATCAGGTTAAATTCAGAGCCCGGCCGAGGTTCCGACATCGTCATCTGCATGGTCGGTTAGGGCATCGTCACTCGAAGTGTCCGACGGTGAAAACTCCTCAACGCGCAAGCGGCGCGACAGACTATCGAGAGCTGCATTGACAAAAGCAGGCTCGCGCTGCGAAAAAAATGCGCCTGCCAACTCTACATATTCATTCATCACCACCCGCGCCGGAATATCGGGACGAGCCACCAGTTCCGCACAGGCTGCGCGCAACAAAGCCCTCATGAGTGCGCCTAAGCGCTTGATAGTCCACTTGGCGTTGAGCGCACTGCTCACCCAGGTATCCAACTCCTCGATCCGGCTTACGGTATTCAGCACCAGCCATTTAAAATGTTCGTGGTCAGCCTCGGCATAGGCATCGCCCTCGATCTCATGGCCGATACGGTGCGCGACAAATTCCTTAATAACATCCAGCGGATCAGTGCCAGAAAGTTCCATCTGATATAGCGCCTGCACAGCAGCAAGGCGCGCGACACTCCGGCCTTGGCCAGCTGACGTTGGTGTTTTTTCTCCTGGAGGCTCAACTTTTGTCATGAGGCTCAATTATCTTCCCGGGAAAAATTGCGCCGCAAGGCGACCATACGCAAGCAGGTGTCCGCAGCGAACGCGCCCTTGTTTTTTTCCGCTCGCGAGGCCCGCGCCCAGGCCTGTTCTCGGTTTTCCGTGGTCAAAATCCCATAGCCGACAGCCGCCCCGTAATGTGTCGACAGCGACATCAGGCCGCGCGCAGATTCGCCACAAACATAATCATAATGCGAGGTTTCTCCGCGGATCACACAGCCAAGTGCGACATAGCCATCATAGCGCCCACTTTCGATGGCCATGCGAAATGCCGCGGGAATTTCGAAAGTTCCCGGCACGGCAACGGCCTCAAAGGTTGCACCGGCGGCCTTAAGCGCCGCACACGCGCCGTACATTAGCTCGTCCGCGATATCTTCATAAAAACGCGCTTCGGCAATCAATATATGCGGCGCGTCAGCCATTTGTACTGCCCTTCCCAATCGCCTCAGGCGGAATAGGCATTTGGCCGACGACTTTCAAGCCATAACCATCCAGGCCGACGATAGTCCACTCGGTATTGTGCAACAGGATCATCTCGCGTACGCCGAGGTCGAGCAGAATTTGCGCGCCGATACCATAGTCTCTCAGGCCCGTCGCTTCACTGCCGCCGCTCCGGGCTCGCACCAATTCAGAGACCCGTGATTGACGCGGCTCGCGAATTATGATGACCACGCCGCGTCCACGCTCACTAACGATACGCATCGCCGCCTGCAATTTTCCTTCATGGCCACCAGCACTATCGCCCAACATATCATCGAGTGGATTAAAATCATGCACTCGGACCAGGACGGGCTCATCAGTAGTGATATCGCCTTTAACCAATACAATATGCTCGGAATATTCCACCGTGTTGGCATAGACATACATTTTAAAAGAACCGCCAAAACGGCTGTTGAGATCAGATTCCTCAATACGCTTGACGAAGACATCATTGCGCAGACGGTAAGAGATCAAATCGGCGATTGATGCCACCTTGACGGCGTGGCGCTGTGCGAAGGCTTCCAAATCCGGCATGCGCGCCATGGAACCATCATCATTCATAATTTCACAAATCACCGCCGATGGGTTGAGGCCGGCAAGGCGCGCCATATCGACGCCCGCCTCAGTATGGCCAGCACGCACCAAAACACCACCGTCACGCGCCATCAGCGGAAAAATATGCCCGGGCGAGGTAATATCATCTGGCCCACTAGCTGGATCAATCGCCGCCATAACGGTGCGCGAACGGTCCGAAGCGGAAATACCGGTGGTTACTCCCTCACGCGCTTCAATCGAAACGGTAAACGCCGTGTCGTGGCGAGATTCATTGCGCTTGGGCATCAGCTCCAAGCCTAGCTCACTGCAACGCTCCGGCTGCAGCGCCAGACAAATCAGCCCACGCCCATAGCGCGCCATAAAATTAATCGTCTCCGGCGTCGCCAATTGGGCCGGAATAACGAGGTCACCCTCATTCTCCCGCTCTTCGTCATCGACAAGAACAACCATCCGACCATTGCGGAATTCTTCAATGGCCTCTTCGATGGAAGAAAGGGCATCACTTGCAGGTTTGGCAACGCGCAGCATATTTATATTTCCTCTTTGAGCCGGGCAACGTAGCGCGCAAGCAGATCTATCTCAAGATTGACAGCTGCCCCCGTGTCGATTTGCCCGAGCGTCGTTGCCCTTAGGGTCTGAGGAATTATGTTAACGCCGAATTGTCTAGCCGTGACTTCATTTACGGTGAGCGAAACGCCATCAACGGTAATGGAGCCTTTTTCAGCAATAAATTTCATCAGATGCGCCGGTGCCCCGATTTCCATGCGCACTGATTTGCCGTCGACGCGGCACGATAGAACCTCACCGACATCATCAATATGACCGCTTACCAAGTGCCCACCAAGTTCGTCGCCAACGCAGAGTGCGCGCTCGAGATTAATACGACCCCCCGTCTGCCAACGCCCGACCGTAGTTCGGCAGAGGGTCTCGGCGCTTACATCAACAGCAAACCAGCCCGGGCCAGTCTCGACTACGGTCAGGCACGGCCCGGCGCAGGCTATCGACGCACCGATAGCAATAGAACCGGTGTCATAAGCGGTCTCAATTATGATATGCTGGCCTCCCACAACTGCCATGTCGCGCACCCGACCCAGGTCGGTAATTATTCCGGTAAACATAGTGTCCTCTAAATTTTTACGTCGAGTGATTCGAATGTATCGCCACCCAATTGGCAGAGGGCACTACGCACAAAGGTTGGCGCATTTTCCAAGCGATCAAGGGCAAATGATTCAACAGCCGGTGCGCCAGCGCCACCGATCAAAAGTGGCGCGCGGAAACTGGCTAGGCGATCCACCAATCCGGCGGCGAGAAAAGCCGCCGATATATGCGCACCGCCCTCCACCAGGAGACGGGTAATGCCACGTTCGCCAAGCACCTGTAATGTGGCGTGCACATCCGGATGGCCGCATTCGTCCGGCGCGACGGTAATCACCTCAACCCCAGCCGCCACATGGGCATCAGTTTTGTTGCCCAATAATGTGACCAGCCAGGTCGGCACTTCAGCCGCGCTCATCACCAGTTGATGCGCGAGCGAAAAGCGCAGGCGCCCATCCATCACAATCCGCACTGGCGAGCCTTGCCTCAATCCGGGAAGGCGGCAGGTCAAGCTAGGGTCATCGGCAAGCACCGTGCCTGAGCCGACTAGGATGGCGTCATGCTGGGCGCGCAATAGATGGCCTCTCGCGCGCGATGCGGCGCCAGTGATCCACTTACTTTCGCCACTTTGGGTGGCGATACGGCTATCGAGACTGGTGGCAAGTTTAAGCGTTACCAAAGGGCGACCGCTTTCGATCCGGCTTCTGAAACCGCTATTCAGCCGTGCAGCCTGCTCGCCTCCAAGACCAATCTCGACAATAATTCCCGCCGCTTCCAGACTTGCAAACCCACGCCCGGACACGCGTGAATCCGGATCTGCCATCGCTGCAACCAAACGCGATATTCCAGATTCGATCAGCGCCTCTGCGCAAGGTGGTGTTTTACCATGATGGGCACAGGGCTCAAGCGTAACATAGGCGGTAGCGCCCTTGGCCGCCTCGCCAGCGCGGCGTAGAGCTTCACTTTCCGCATGCGGCCTGCCGCCAGGCTGGGTCCAACCACGACCGACCACGCGCCCACTTTTCACGATAACGCAGCCCACCGCTGGATTTGGCCATACGTTGCCTAATCCGCGCTCGGCCAGCGCCAGCGCTGCCGCCATATGACGCCAATCGTAAGACGCCTCACTGCTCTGCTTTGTCACTGCCGAGGCCGCCAACGAATTCTTCAAAATCCTTGGCCTCACGGAAATTCTTATAGACTGAGGCGAAGCGCACATAGGCTACGGAATCAAGCCCGGCCAGCGCTTCCATGATCATTTCACCGACCACGCTGGAGGGAATTTCCTGTTCGCCTAAACTCTCCAACCGGCGCACGATACCATTGATCACCCGCTCCACCCGGTCGGGCTCAACGGGGCGTTTGCGTAACGCAATAGCCATCGAACGCACCAGCTTATCGCGCTCGAATACGGCGCGCTGCCCATTGCGTTTGATCACCGTAAGCTCACGCATCTGAATACGCTCGAATGTGGTGAACCGCCCACCGCAATTAGGGCAGGCGCGGCGGCGGCGGATTGACGTGTTGTCTTCCGTTGGCCGGGAATCTTTTACTTGGGTATCGTCATGACCGCAAAAGGGGCAACGCATGGTGACTTCCTGACCTAGTACGCCAAATTGGGATAAATGGGGAAATTTCTGCACAGCGCGAATACCTGCTCGCGCACCCGTGCCTCAACTGTTTTGTTCGCTTGCGGGTTCCTAGCCAGACCATCGAGAACTTCGGCGATCCAATTTCCGATTTGGCGGAATTCATCGCCGCCAAAGCCCCGGCTGGTTGCCGCCGGGGAGCCCAGGCGAATGCCGGAAGTCACGGATGGTTTTTGCGGATCGAACGGAATGGCATTCCTGTTGCACGTTATTCCAGTCCGTTCGAGGCTCTCTTCCGCTTCTTTACCGGTAAGATTTTTGGGCCGAAGATCAGCAAGCAATACGTGCGTGTCCGTCCCGCCGGAGACAATATCAATACCTTGTGAGGCCAGGGTATCGGCAAGAATTTTTGCATTTTCAAGAACCTGTTCACCGTACGCACGAAATTCCGGCCGCAGCGCTTCGCCAAACGCAACCGCCTTGGCAGCAATAACATGTTCCAAGGGGCCACCCTGCAAACCCGGGAATATTGCCGAATTAATTTTTTTGGCCAGCGCTTCATCGTTGCACAAAATCATTCCGCCGCGCGGGCCGCGCAGAGTTTTATGAGTTGTCGTGGTAACGATATCGGCATATGGCAGGGGGCTTGGATGAACACCCGCCGCGACCAGCCCCGCAAAATGAGCCATATCGACAATCAATTTAGCCCCAACCGAATCTGCAATTTTACGAAAGCGGGCAAAATCTATAAACCGCGGATAGGCCGAGCCTCCGCAAACAATTACGGTCGGTTTATGCGCTTCGGCCAATTGAGCTACTTCATCAAAATCGATAGCCGCATCCTGCTTACGGACACCATATTGCACCGCATTCAACCACTTGCCCGACTGGTTCGGCGCCGCACCATGGGTGAGGTGGCCACCGGCTGCGAGCGACATGCCGAGCAGTGTATCACCCGGCTTCATCAACGCCATATAGGCCGCCTGATTAGCCTGCGAACCGGAATGCGGCTGCACGTTGGCAAAAGTGCAAGAAAATAATTCGGTCGCGCGAGCAATCGCGAGGCGCTCGGTCACATCCACATGCTCGCAACCGCCATAATAGCGCCGACCGGGATAGCCCTCGGCATATTTGTTAGTCATCACCGAGCCCTGTGCCTCCATAACGGCGCGCGAGACAATATTTTCCGAGGCGATCAACTCGATTGAATTTTGCAGACGTTCAACTTCCAGGCCAATTGCGTCATGAACGTCGCTATCCGCGGTGGCCAGGGAATCGGCAAAAAATCCGTCATGCCGGACTTCGGCCAAGCGGCCGCCATTTTTTTCTTTTGCAACTGACTTTAAAGTACTCATCTTGAGGAGCATTCGGCGCGCAGGGGATTCAGCATCACGCGAGTTTCGCGACCCGGCGGGCGTGGCGCCCGCCTTCAAATGCGGTATCAAGGAAGGCACCCAGGCAGGCCTGAGCGTCTGATTCAATAATTAAAGCGCCAGGCAATATGAGGACGTTAGCATCATTATGCTGGCGCGTTAGGCGGGTCGAATCGACATCACGACAAAGCGCCGCCCGCACTTGGCGGTGACGATTAGCGGCAATGCTCATGCCTATGCCAGAACCACAAATCAATATACCGCGCTCCGCTTTACCGCACATGATCTCATACGCCACCTTATCGGCAAAGTCAGAATAGTCGACTGCATCTTCGCTATCAGGGCCAAGATCCAGGACTTTTAATCCTCTGGCGCGAAGAGACTGAGACAGCGCTGTTTTTAGGGCGATACCCCAATGATCAGAGGCTAGCGCCACGGCTTTTACGGGCATGTTCTTGGACGCGTTTATTGTTTCTGAATAGTTTTATTGTATACGCGCACATTGCAGTTCGGGGCAAGCCCACCGGCACCAGATCTCGCGCAACCTCCTAGCCTCGACCACCATAGATCGTACATATCATCCTTGATAGAACGACCTTCACTCTGCCGGAACAATATAAATATTAATATATAAATAAAAATTAAATATATATTATACTATAGCATATAAAATACATTATATATGAGGGTTAATAATAGAATAACCACGCAAAAATTGATTAATAACGCTGCGAATGGAAATATTACTATAGTGAGCACCTCCCACCACAGGGTCTTGCCCGTAAGATTATTAATTACAGTATTTTTAATTTTTGAATATTAGACTCCCACTTCATAACACAGTGTGAACACAGCCTGCCTATTGTCTATCACAGGAACATGACTTGCCTCGTGGGCATCATTCTTTTCTTTCGTTTCTGGTGTTAGAACTTGGTTGTTAGAGACGTCCCTTGTTCTTCTTTGTTTTCAACGCTCTAAGCTAAACGAAATTAGGCCCTTTGAAGTTGTTTGGGAGTTGTTGTGCAAAAATAACCCATTGATATATAATGATCTTTCGTCTTGAATATCATTCCCATTCTATCGTCCCACGACTAATTCGGGTGTGTTTTCAATGATTTATTTTTTTCTACGTACCAATTACGTACCAACTCCCCCTATATGCTTGTGAATAAAAAATCCTATAACGCCCTATTTTAGCCACCCCTGCCAAAAATCGAAATTCATTCTGTATCAGTCAAGCGTTTCTCAGATGCGAGTAATAATCCACACTACAGCAATGCTTTTAAATTGTGATAAATGGATTTAGCGCACAAACGCAGCTCATCCGTCGTTGCTATGGTCCGGTGTTCTGGTAGAACCGGGCTGAATATCTCGATCAAAATTAACGGCGAGAACCAACTGCCCCCCCAATATAATTGATGATATCAAAGAAGGCCGTAATCGGCGCCTCGAAATATTCCTGAAACAGAGATAAGCGAGATTTTCGGGGCCAGTGAAATCTCATCAGTCCCGTTCGCTTATTCTCAGGCTTTGCGCATAGAGACCAAATTGACCAAAATCAAGCTGGCTCCTATCAAAAACAACGCCGCCCATACCCAATAGCTGTGTGCATCGCCAAATACCCAGATGCCTAGGCCCATACCGGTCAGAGTCGCAACATAATTGACCATTGAAAAAAACACCGGGCCGGCGCGTTTGATCAACTCAAAAATCAGATAAAAGGACAGCGCATTATTGGCCATGGCCGCAATCGTCGCCCAATGACCGTTACCGAATTTGCCATCAAACGCCCACCACTCCCCAGTGACCGCCATAACCGCCAGCATGGAAATAGTGCCCACAAAAATCAGGCCGCTGGCGAGCTGCACTGAATCTCCTTCTGCTGGGCGTAACAGGGCCACACAGACGGCGTTTAGGGCATAACAGAGCGGCGCCACAAAGCCCAGGGCGACCCACCCCACCATCTCCGGCGATGGCAAACTCGCCTCCGGCAGGAGTACAAACAACAGGCCAGCCAGCCCCAGCAGAATACCAAAAAAACGGATGAAGCGGAAACTGTCGAGGCGAAAGACTAGTGCGAGGCCGTAAATCGTCACCGGTATGAGTGAGAGGCCAAGGCTCAAAACACCGGAGGGCACTTTGGCAGCAACAAAGGCAAAAATCAGATAGGGAATGGTCATATTGAGAAGACTGGTAATAATATAAACGCGTATATGCGCCCAGCTAATCGGCGGCAGGCTGCTCAATGTCAGCGCCAAAATAAGAAGGATGATGCAAGCGCCGAGCGACTGCCAAAAAACATAGGGGATAAAAGGTACGCCATTCTCGGCCGCGACGCGGTTGAGAACGAGAATAATAGCGAAACAAAACCCTAGAATAAAGAGCATCAATAGGGGTGTGACGCCGGGATTGCGCCACGCGGCTCGCGCCTTGTCGGAATTGCTGCCAGCCATAGGTTGATTTCCGTCTGATGGTAAGATTCTATACTTCTCGCAACGCCGGTATCAAAGTCAACGCGCCTTGCTGCGATTGACCAAATAAACGCCCGCCAACACCAAAGCAATGGCGATCCAGACCCAGAATGAATTCTGCTCATCAAAGACAATGATGCCAAGCACCGCGCCGACCAACATAGCTATGTAATTGACGCCGCCGAAAAAGACCGGCCCGGCCATGCGAATAATTTCGAATATTAGCACCAGGATCAAAGCATTATTGATCATCACGCCGACGACTGCCCAATGCCCGATGCCAAAATCTCCAGCGAAAGCCCACCACTGGCCGCTTGCCGCCATAATCACAAACATGATGATGGTGGCCACGACAACCAAGCCGCAGGCAAGGGAGAGTGAGGATGTTGCAGGCGGGCGCATCAATGGCACCAGTACGGCGCGCAAAGAAAAACTCAGGGTCGCCACCAGGCTGAGTATCATCCATCCCGCCATACCGGGCTCCGGCAGACTGGCCTTGGGCAATAGGATCACCAACACGCCAATAAAGCCGAGGCCGATGCCGCCAAACCGAAGCCAACCAAAACGCTCCAGCCGTAGTGCCAGGGCCAGCAAATAAATCACGCCGGGCACTAGGGCGAGGCCAATCGGCAGCAAGCCAACCGGCAGTTTGGACGCCACGTAGCTCAGGACCATGTAGGGAATCACCACGTTGAGTAGCGCCATCACCAGATAGATGCGTAAATGCGCGCTGGTCACAGCAGGCAGCTGACGCAATCCCGCAGCGATAACAATAAGGATCAGCGCTGCGCCCGCAGATTGCCAGAAAACGTAAGGGATAACCGGCACACCATTGGTGGTGGCGAGCCGGTTCAGCGTGTAACTGGCACCAAAGCAAAGGCCGAGCACAAACAGCAGAACAAACGGCAAAACAGTGGATTCTGATGTCGCCTGTTTTGCAGACAGGCCATTCACCACAATTTACCAAAGAGAGGCGGTGAACTCATGGCGCGTATCCAAAATCATTTAATATTATTTTAAGTATCACGGTCGTGATCGGCAGGGTTGGAGCACAACCCCAGCAATGCTAGAAAAGAAGCAATAAATTTTCTTGTACGGAGATAGCCCATGAGTGAGCCAGCCACAAGCGCGATAGAAGTTGGGGAAACGGCAAAGCCCGCAAAATCCTCCCGCCCAATATTTCAATGGGAAGACCCCTTCCTTCTTGGTGAACAACTCTCGGAAGAAGAATGCCTGGTACGTGACACGACCCACGCCTACGCCCAGGAACAGCTCATGCCGCGCATCCTTGAAGCCAACCGACATGAGCATTTTGACCGTGAAATTATGACCGAAATGGGCGCTCTAGGACTGCTCGGCGCAACCATTAACAGTTATGGTTGCGCCGGCGTTTCCTATGTCTGTTACGGCTTGATGGCGCGCGAGATCGAGAATGTGGATTCTGGTTACCGCTCGGCCATGAGTGTGCAATCGAGCCTGGTGATGCATCCTATCCATGCCTATGGCAGTGAAACGCAAAGGCAAAAATATCTGCCCCGCCTGGCAACTGGAGAGTGGATCGGCTGCTTCGGGCTAACAGAGCCGGATCATGGTTCTGACCCAGGCTCCATGAGCACACGCGCCAAAAGTACCGACGGCGGATTCCTTCTGTCGGGAGCAAAAAACTGGATTACCAACTCACCGATCGCCGATGTTTTCGTCGTCTGGGCGAAAAATGATGAAGGCGTGATCCGCGGCTATATCCTAGAAAAAGGCATGAAGGGCCTGGCAGCGCCCAAAATCGAAGGCAAGTTTTCCTTGCGCGCCTCAATCACCGGTATGATCCAGATGGACGAGGTGTTTGTGCCGGCAGAAAATGAACTGCCCAACGTAAAAGGTCTGGGCGGGCCATTTGGCTGCCTCAATCGGGCGCGATACGGTATTGCCTGGGGCGCTCTCGGCGCCGCTGAATTCTGCTGGCACGCGGCACGCAGTTACACATTAGAGCGCACCCAGTTTGATCGCCCGCTCGCCGCCAACCAATTGATCCAGAAAAAACTGGCCGACATGCAGACCGAGATTTCCATAGGCCTGCAAGCCTGCTTGCAGGCCGGGCGCCTGTTCGACACAGGCAAACTTGCGCCGGAGACCATCTCCCTAATCAAACGAAATTCCTGCGGCAAAGCGATTGATATCGCGCGCACCTCACGCGACATGCATGGCGGCAACGGGGTGTCAGACGAGTATCACGTCATTCGCCATGTTATGAATTTAGAAGCGGTCAATACCTATGAGGGCACCCATGATGTGCACGCGCTGATCCTGGGCCGCGCACAAACGGGCTTGCAGGCTTTTTTCTAGCAGGTGGCATGGCGAACATAAGACGGATAAAGACGACGAAATCGAAGAGGAAAAACCCATTCTGATCTTTGTCAGCGCCGCCCCGACTGAATTCACCAAAGTGCAAGCCAACATAGCCGCGATAAGGCTAGCACCCTAGTTGAACGGGCGCTGGCCAAAATTACCAAAGGCCTGGTCAAAGCTAGCATTGGAAAATTATTGTTTGCGGGCGGCAAAATATCCAATACTTTCGCCAAAGCGCTCGGGGTGCGCGGATTGGCGGTAGGCAAGTAAATCGACCCCGACGTGCCCTGAACCGTGAGCCTGGGTGATGCGCCACTACGCCTGGCACTAAAATTTGGCAATTTCGTCGCGTCCAATTTTTTTACCAAACCCTTCAAGGCGTGGGATTGAATGAGACAGCGCTGCGCGCTACACAGCAAACCCCAGTTTGAACCAGATTATGGTGGCGGCTCCTAATGGAATATCGGCCTGCGCCTCAACGATAGCCTGCCGGTGACGCCCACAAATTCCTAGATAAACTGGCTTGATCCGGCGCGCATTTCAAAATTATCGCCTAAGGGCTAATTGCTGGCCGGCGACAAATCGTCCAAGGAAGCTTTCCTCTACCTCGCCATATATCTCGAGCGCCCGAGCGCCAAAGCAATCGTGCATTTGCATTCGACCTATTCAGTTGTGCTCTCAACGCTGGCCGATATCGACCCTGATGACGTATTGCCGCCTATTTTTACCCATGCGGTGATACGCGTGCGAAAGCTACCACTAATGCCCTATTTCCGCGCCGGCGATATGAGATATAGGCCATAGCTGAAGCGGTGGCTAAATGAACATCAAGCCTGGAAAAATCATCGAAGAATAGATCCGACTTGCCGAGGCGCTTATCCCGTAGCTCAATTTTTTCAGCTTCGACGCTTTCGACAAAAGCCACCGCATGGCCGCCGATGCGGCGCTGCCGAATGACCTGTTCAAAGGTATGCCGTACCTTACAAAGCGGATATTATTGCCAACAATGCGCCGCGCAGCGTTTTGTAGGGCAATAGAAAAGAGCTTTTCCTCTCTACGTCTAAAGCTCGGCAATCTCTACTTCGACGCCGTGCACGGCAGAGCTCTCGCCCATATCCGTTTTGCGACCCGGATTTAACACATTTACATTAGCGCGTTCCTTACCGGCGCTGCGCGGCCAGCGGCCTTTGACGCTCATGGCGACGCCTTGCGGCACACTGTCGGAAGTCGCTAGGTCCAGTTCCAAGCTACCGGTATCGTTGAAAAGCCGCACTTTACTGCCCGCGGTGAGCTCGCGCGCTTCGGCATCGGCCGGGTTAATCGTCACTGTGGCCGCGCCAAGCTGCTTCGCGACTTTCGGGTCATTGGCGTAGGAATCATTCATCAGCCAAGGCGATGCCGGTGTGATGAGACGCAAACGCCCGGCGGCGGGCTTGGCATCTGCATCGGATTGCGGCAAGCGCGGATGGCCATCAGCCTCGGCGGTGGCGCTGGCAATTTCAATCTTGCCACTCGCCGTCGGAAACTTATGTCCGGCAAATTGCATTTGTGGCTCGGGATTGGAAAAGAGCGTGCCATTGGCTTTTAGCCCCTCATAGCCGCCTGCCGTGCCGACCGACTTCACCACATTTGCGATCATATCGGCGTCAGACTCTTGAAGCTCGGCCTCGGTAAAGCCCATGGCGCTTGCCAAGCGACGGAAGATTTCCTGATTGGGCAATGCTTCACCCATGGGCTCTGCCACCTTGGCCTGAGCCGAAAAAGAAAGGTTGAAATAACCCGACACCATGTCATCAAACTCCAGGAAGGAAGCTGCGGGCAGAACGAAATCAGCATAATCCGTGGTGTCGGTGGCAAAAATATCGAGCACCACGGTGAACAGATCCTCGCGCATGAGCGCCTTCATAAGGCGACCCTGCTCCGGGCTTGAGGCAACCGGATTGATGTTCCAGCAAACAAAGGCGCGGGCATTCTCGGCGCTTTCGAGATATCCGGCCATGTCCATCTGGCTGAGCGTTTCCGGACAATTACTAAGATGGGACGCGGTAAGGTAATCGCCATCGACGCCTTTTTGCCCCCCGCCATTGAGGTAAAGCAACCCGGCGCCGGGCTTGGAGAAATTACCGCAAAGCGCGGGCAATAGGGAACAGGCGCGGATAATATTGCCGCCCATGGGCTGGCGTTGCAGACCTTGGCCAAGCCAAAGAAGCGCCGGCCCGGCGCCATACATCTTGGCCGCCCGGACGATATCAGCGGCAGGAACACCAGTTTCCGCTTCGCCCCATTCCGGCGTGCAACTATCCAGCTTCGGTTCTAACTCGTCCCAGCCGATGGTGTGCACCGTGAGGAAATCCCGATCGATCAGATTTTCGCGTTTCAGCACATGCATCATGGCAAACGCCAGAGCCGCATCGCTGCCGGGGAACAGTTGCAGATGCAGATCCGCAGCCTCCGCCGTGGGGTGACGCAATGGATCAACGACGATCACCGGACACGGCGCTTCAGGCAGCCAATGGCTATGGGTATGCGGCCCGCTGGCGGAGGGGTTGCCACCCCAGACGAGAACGCATTTGCTGTCTTTGACGGTGCGCGGATCAAAGCCGTGCACGGAAGAGCCCAACGTATAGCCGAGCGCCACTTGGCCGGCCAAGTTGCACACCGAATCCGGCTCAACCTCCCGCGCCCCCAGGCGATGGAAAAAGCGCATGGGAAAATTATTGGCGATCAGCGAGCAGGTGCCGGTGTAATGGGCATGCAGAATTTTCTCAGGCCCGTTTGCATCGACAATATAGCCGAAGCGCGCGGCGATCTCGGAAATCGCCATCTCCCACGAAACCGGTTCAAAACGGCCTTCACCCTTGGCGCCGACACGCCGCAGCGGCTGGGCCAGGCGCTCACCTTCCTCCAGCAACACGCCGTTATAGAAGATTTGGCATTTTGAGCAGAGCTTGCCGCGGCTGAAGTAATGATCCTTGTCACCGCGCACAGAAACAATCTTGCCATTTTCGCGCAGGACTTCGATTCCACAGGCATCATAACAATCGCGCGGGCAGGTGGTTTTGATGATTTCCTTGTTCACGGCCATTTCACTTCCTCCAAGTTGCAGGCGGATAATTTAGCGTCCAAAGGAGGGGCTGGAAAGGCTTATGGTCACAGTTTAAGATAATGTAATGGGCAACGCCCGCACCCTGCAAACGATTGGTCACTCAAATCATCCCATTGGGGCCTTCATCGGCCTTTCGGTCGCACACAGGCTGTAATTAATGTGCGCTCCTGGCCGGGCTCCCGCCGCCTGCCGCATTTCAACCGCGCAGCATTAGAGGATTCGTTGCAGGCGGCGAATATCACCTATCTCTGGTTCGGCAAAGAACTGGGCGGCAAGACCGGCAGGAATGATAATTCAGAAGCGTTTCGCGCCCGCATTGGCGAATTGGCGCAAATCCACCGGGCGACAATCATACGCGCTGAGGAGAACCTGCTAAGCTGTCACCGCAAACAATTACTGGCAAAGCCGCTCACCGCCCAGGGTGTGGATATCCTACATATCCGGGGTGACGGCAGCATGATAACCGATGCGGCATTGACGGCGGGACAAGACGCGTAGCTCTCCCTGTTCGCCAAGAACTAACGGCCCTTATCGACCAGCTTGAAGATGGCGGAGAAATCAAGCTCGTCATTGCCGTCAGCGCAAAATTCATCATACACCCGAGCCGCCTCAGCGCCGATTGGCGTTGCCGCGCCGGCTGCTTCCGCCGCCTGCTGGGCAAGCTTAAGATCCTTGTTCATCATCGCGGCGGTAAAGCCTGGCTGATAATCGCGATTGGCCGGTGACGCCGGCACCGGCCCCGGCACCGGGCAATAGCTAGTCAGTGCCCAACATTGGCCGGTGGCTGTCGAGACAATATCGAACATGGTTTGGCGCTCGAGACCAAGACGATCCGCCAGGGCAAACGCCTCAGAGGTGACGATCATGCTGGCGGCGAGCATCATATTGTTACACACCTTGGCCGCCTGGCCATTGCCCGACGGGCCAGCATGGACCACCGCTTTGGCCATCGGCTCAAGCACAGGTTCTGCGCGGGCAAAGGCCCTTTCCGTGCCGCCGACCATGAAGGTCAGCGTACCTGCAGCCGCACCGGCAACACCGCCGGAGACCGGTGCATCCACCATTTCCAGGCCGCGCCCTGCCGCTGCCTCGCAAATTTCGCGCGCGGTCGTTACATCAATTGTCGAGCAATCGATCAGTAGCGTCTCTTCACCGGCGCGTTCCAGCACGCCACCGTCGCCCATATAGACGTCGCGCACATGGGTGCCTGCCGGCAGCATGGTGATCACGACGGCCTTATCTGCCGCCGTCGCACCAGGCGATTCCGCCACCGCAGCACCGGCCTCCTGCGCCGCGTCCAATGCCGCCTCGGAGAGGTCGAAAACACTCACCGCATGGCCCGCCTTGATCAAATTGGCGAGCATCGGCCCACCCATATTACCCGCTCCGATAAAACCGATATCAGCCATTGTTTTCGCTCTCCTACTCAAACGTCATATCGCCACTGTCGGGCGTCTGAAAATAACTCTGCACAAGCTCTTCGCCGACATCTTCAAGCCGCGCCGGCTGCCATTTGGGGTGGCGGTCCTTATCGATGATCTGGGCTCGAATACCCTCGTAAAACTCGTTGGAAAAATTGCAGCGAATCGCCATGCGGTATTCGACCTCCATCGCCGCCTCAAAATCGAGATCGTTATATTGTGTTAATTGGCGGAAGGTGATTTTCAGGCTGGTGGGCGACTTTTCCATCAGGGTAGCATGGGTTTGCGTGGCCCACTCCGTTCCCTCAACGTTGAGATTTGCCAAAATAGCTTCAATGGAATTACCGGCGAAGCAGCGATCCACCTCTTCTTGGCGGGCCGCCAATGGTGCCGCACCGGGATCGGCGGTAAAATCGGCAAGCACTGCATCTATGGCGGCGCCTGTATCTCCTGAAAGGTCTACGGCACCAAGTGCGGCCTCAAATTCCGCCATACGCGCGCTCACCACATAGTGGGTGGCGAGGCCAAGATAGAGCGCATCGGCAACATTGATGCGCGCGCCCGTCAACCCCATATAAAGCCCCATACGACCCGGACAACGGGGCAGAAAATAAGTCGCGCCGACATCGGGGAAGAGGCCAATACCGGTCTCCGGCATGGCAAAAAGGGCATACTCGCTCATCACTCGGTGCGAGCCATGAAAGGAAATACCAACACCGCCCCCCATCACCACGCCATCGATCAGGGCGACATAGGGCTTGGGAAAGCGAAACACCAGCGTATTCAGGCGATATTCCTGCTCATAAAAGGTAATGGCAAACTGCTTATTAGGATCCTTCTGCTGTTCGTGCAGGAAGCGGATATCGCCGCCTGAGCAAAACGGTACCCGGCCATCCTCGCGTGCCGCACCACGAATCACCACGGCTTGAACCGCCGGATCGTCCTGCCAAACACGCAGCTGATCATCGAGGGTAATGGCCATGGATTGGGTGAGCGCATTCAGCGCCTTCGGCCGATTTAATGTTACATTGATGATCCCGCCCCGGCGTTCAAAGATAATCTCGTTATCCGCCACGCTTGAAATATCCTGCGTCACTTAATCCTCGCTAATTTTGTAACAATCCGCGCGCAATGATGGCGCGCATGATCTCATTTGTACCCTCCAGAATTTGATGCACCCGAAGATCACGCATATGGCGCTCAATCGGGTGATCCATCAAATAGCCGTAACCGCCAAGTAGTTGCAGGGCATCATTACAAACATCAAAGCCGGCATCAGTGGCGAAGCGCTTGGCCATGGCGCAAGCCTGGGTCGCGTCCGGTGCCTTGGCATCAAGCTTAGCTGCCGCGTTATAAATCATCAGGCGCGCCGCTTCCAACTCCGTCGCCATATCGGCAAGCTTGAATTGCAGCGCCTGAAAATCCGCTAACTTCCGGCCAAACTGCTCACGCACCAAAAGATGCTCACGGGCAATCTCCAGACTGGCCGCGGCGGCGCCGAGCGAGCAGGCGGCAATATTGATGCGCCCACCATCGAGCCCCGCCATGGCGATGCGAAAGCCCTGGCCCTCATCGCCAATCCGGTTCGCCGCCGGCACCCGGCAATCTTCGAAATTGACCATCGCCGTCGGCTGACTATGCCAACCGAGCTTGTTTTCCTGCGCGCCAAAGCTGAGGCCGGGCGTATCCTTCTCAACAACAAGGCAGCTGATGCCGCGCGCGCCAGCATCGCCGGTGCGCACCATAGTAACGTAAAGATCGGTCGATCCCGCGCCGGAGATAAACGCCTTCGAGCCATTCAACACGTAATCATCGCCATCGGGCACCGCCCGAGTCTTGAGAGCGGCAGCGTCTGAACCAGAGCCTGGCTCGGTTAGGCAATAGCTCGCCAGCAGATCCATCCTGCTTAAGCCGGGCAACCAGCGCCGACGCTGCGCCTCATCGCCGTAAGCATCGACCATCCAGCTGGCCATATTGTGGATCGAGAGATAGGCCGCAGTGGAAGCACAAGCAGCAGACAGTGCCTCAAATATCAGAGCCGCATCAAGCCGTGTAAGGGCAGAGCCGCCAACATCTTCACCCACATAAATACAGCCAAAGCCAAGGGCAGCGGCTTTTTGCAACGTCGCAACGGGGAAAATCTTTTCGCGATCCCACTCGGCAGCATGAGGCGAAAATTCATTAGCAGTAAATTCTCGCGCCACTTCCTGAAAGGCAGCCTGCTCGGAACTCAGTACAAAATCCATGATAGGTACTTTAACAACCGACTAGGGAGCGCGAAAGAGCCGGATCGATTATCTCGTCAAAGCAGTGAATTTACATGTTTGATGTTGCTTGGAAAACAAGCCCGACAGGAGAGTGGTATGAATAAGTGGCCTGGCCGCTGCAATCGGCTAGATTAGGCACATCCTCAGCCCAAAGGGAGAATTCAAAAGGATATGGTGCCGCGCGGTGCCTAGGCCTTCGCCATTGAATTAATCCTATGCAGTCCAGGAATGGGCGATAAACGTTGGCGAAGCCAAAAAACTTAGGGCGAAGGACTTAGTCAACTGACTTCCAGTTCCCAGCTGGCCTAATTGATTTTGCCTGAGGGATGACCTCTTCACCAAAGCGTTGAATTTGCTCTTTAAGTTCACTTACGCTACCTGATGGGCACATCAGCATACAGACAACTAAAGAGTACCCAGCATCAGCAAAGCGCCTCAAATGCTCAAGAATTTGTTCAGCAGTGCCCGTGCAAGTAGGGGTCACAAGTGTGCTAGATTCTGATTTGTGATTATCGGTAATGTGTGCCCACGCAGCAGCTATCATTCTAAACTCTGTGACATCACGTCCAATTATATCAGCTTCTTTAAGCACTATTTCTTGCAATGGCCTGTATAGATCAGGGTCAAAATCAATATCAAAAAAAAGTGGAAAAAGGCCGTCACAATATCGGATGGCGCGACGAGCTCCCATGGGGGTATTTCCACCAAACAAGATAGGTGGGTATGGTTTCTGGACTGGTTTTGGATCCATCGATACATTCTCAAATTGATAATGCTCGCCTAGGAAACTAACTTCCGCATCAGTCCAAGCACGTTTATAAATTTGAAGGCACTCTTCTGTTTGTGAGTTCCGTTTTAAAAAACTTCCCCCGATCGCGCTAAATTCTTCCTGAAGCCAACCTGACCCAATGCCAAATAACAGTCGCCCCCCTGAAAGAACATCTACTGTTGCTAGTTGGCGAGCATCAGATAATGGGTGCCGGTAAGGAGCTATTAATACGGCTGTACCGAGCTTTATTTGGGAAGTTGCAGTAGCTAAGGCCCCCATCATAACAGCTCCGTCCAACATATTATGCCGAGATTTATAGGGCCTTTCCCCTGAGGGGTGTGTACTGCCAGAATTGATAGGCATACAAACATGATCGGGAAACCAAATAGAATGGAAACCATTTATCTCAGCCTGTTGGGCGATGGCCACCGGGTCCATCTCTTCAAAGGGCGTGTGATTCAGAATAAATGCTGAGCCCTTCCGCGACCCTAACCCATGAGTATTACCGTAAAGACCTATCTCCACTTCGTTTCCTCCTTATACTCAGTTGTCTCTCTCAGACGTTTTGGCTGTTTTCTGCGACCTAGTTCTAATTTGAGATTGTCCTTAAATTTCTTTCCTGAAGGTCTCATGGAGGAAAAATGTAAACCAATCTAGTTCAGATGAGAAAAATGACTGGAAGGTGTAACGCTAATTGTAAGCTTCCACCTCCGGTGGCTATGATGGCAAGACGCATATACCTGATACCAAGCGCGCCATCCTGATAGACGCCGCTGCCATCGGGGCCACAATGAGCCAAGAAGCTATTCATATTCTCCAGCACGGCGTGCGCCACCGGTGCGCCGTTAATACTCCATAACCCTGAAATTTCACAAATAGCGGAAAGCTTAAAGAATATTGGTTAAAATATGTTGACTTGCCCCCTCGCCCGCACCGACGGTTCGACAACCGATATTGAAGGCGCGCATGGCATGGCGAAAATTCATACAGCGCGACCTAACAAATGAGGAATTTTCATGGCCAATCTACCCGGAACCTTTGGCAGCTATCCCGCAACACGCCTAAGGCGCAATCGACGCTACGACTGGTCGCGCCGCATGATGGCGGAAAATGTGCTGACCCCGGCGGATCTGATTTGGACCGTTTTCGTCCGGCCCGGCAAAGGCGAGGCGGAACCAGTGGCGTCCATGCCGGACGTGGATCGGGTCTCGGTGGATGTGTTGGCGGAGCGGGCGCGTGAGGCTTTCGATCTCGGCATTCCGGCCCTCGCCGTCTTTCCACAAACGCCACCAGAGCTAAAAACACCAGATGGCGATGAGGCCCTTAATCCTAATAATTTAGTCTGCGAGGCAGTACGGGCAGTGAAAAGCGCAGTGCCCGAGATGGGTGTGATCTGCGATGTGGCGCTTGACCCCTATACCAGCCACGGGCAGGACGGTCTGGTGCGCGATAATTATGTGGTCAATGACGAGACGGTGGAGGTGCTGTGCCGCCAAGCGCTCAATCAGGTGGCCGCAGGCTGTGATGTGATTGCACCCTCAGACATGATGGATGGCCGCATCGGCGCGCTGCGAAAAGCGCTCGACGCCGCCGGCCAAGAAGAAACTTTGCTGCTTTCCTACGCCGCCAAATATGCCAGCGTATTTTACGGCCCGTTCCGCGATGCGGTTGGCTCCGCCACCTCGCTCGCTCAAGGCGACAAGCGCACCTACCAGATGGACCCGGCCAATGGCGACGAAGCGTTGCGCGAGGTTGCCCTCGATATCAAGGAAGGCGCCGATATGGTAATGATTAAGCCCGGCATGCCCTATCTCGACATCGTGCGGCGGGTAAAAGAAAGCTTCTGCCTGCCGACATACGTTTATCAAGTGTCCGGCGAATACGCGATGTTGATGGCGGCCGGCGAACGCGGCTGGCTCGATGGCGAGCGCGCGATTATGGAATCCCTCCTCGGCTTCAAACGCGCCGGTGCCGACGGCATCCTCACCTACGCCGCCATCCGCGCCGCGAAGACGTTGAACGGCTAGTCGCGTAACCAGTCGGTCACGGTCTTGATTTGATCATCTACCATCAGGGACGGCGTGTGGCCAATACCGGGATATTCGATCAGCCTAGCGCCATCCGCCTGCATCTCTGCAGCTGTTTCAGCTGTGAGAATCTTCGATTCGGCACCGCGCAGTACCAGTACTGGGCATTCGATGCGCCGCCACCACGGCCAGAGTTCAACATCGCGCATAGGGCCATTTGCCCGCAACGCATCGCCGACCGCAGGATCATGATGGTAGGCAAAACCCCGGCCATCCTTGGGACGAAGGCTATGAAGGGTGAGGTGCATCCAGGTTTCGTCACTGAGCACGCCCCATTCACCGCAGACTTTCCTTTGGTAAACTTCCGCCGTCTCAAGATCATCGAAATCGGGTGCCCGACCGACGCGGTCTGCTATCGGCTCCATGCCCACCGCCGACAGGAAGGGTCCAATATCGTTGAGTACTAGGCGACGTACCAGGCTGCGCATTACCGCATCCTCAGCGCCAGCAATCAGCATACCGAGAGAGCCGCCAAGAGACGTGCCAACCCAATCGACCTCGGTCAATTTAAGCGAGGCCAGCAGGCCGAGAAGGTCTGTAACATAGATGGCCGGTGAATAGCCCGACATATCGCGCAGCCAATCGCTTTCACCACGCCCCGGCAAATCGATGCATAAAACCCGGTGGCTCACCGCCAGCGCTTCGGCAAAAACATCAAAATCTCGCGCATTGCGGGTCATGCCATGGACGCAAACCGCGACACGCGGATTGTCCGCATCACCCCACTCGGTGTAGGCCAAGCAGCGAAACGAGCCAAGCTTCTCCGCATGGCGATCCGCAATTTGAAATTGAGCCTTACGCATGGTCATTGGTATTCTCCGAGCACGGGCGTTCCAGAATAGGAAATAGCGTGTATCATCCCGGCCAGGATTTCTAAAGCAGCAAGGAAATATAATTAATATGACGGTTCCAGGTCCTCTCAACGGCATTACAGTTATCGATCTGACGCGCGTCCTTGCGGGGCCCTATTGCACCATGGTGTTGGCCGACTTAGGTGCCCGGGTGATCAAAGTGGAAGTGCCTGAAAAGGGCGATGACGCCCGCGCCTTTGGCCCCTTTATTGAAGGAAAATCTGCCTATTTTATGTCGATCAACCGCGGTAAGGAGAGCCTCGCCCTCAATCTTAAAGACCCGGATGATCGCACCACCTTTGAGGCGTTGTTGGCGGGCGCGGACGTGCTGGTCGAAAATTATCGCGGCGGCACCATGGAGCGCCTCGGCTATGGCTGGGAGACCCTGCATCCGCGTTTCCCCAAGCTGATCTATGCCGCCTGCTCAGGCTTTGGCCATACCGGTCCCTATGCCGAGCGCCCTGCCTACGACATGGTCGTCCAAGGCCTCGGCGGCGTGATGAGCCTGACTGGCCATCCTGGCGGGCCGCCGACCCGCGTCGGCACTTCGATCGGCGATATCACCGCCGGACTATTTACCGCTATCGGCGTCTCCAGCGCGCTCCATCACCGCACCACCAGCGGCGAAGGCATGAAAATTGACGTCGCCATGCTCGATAGTCAGCTCGCCATTCTAGAAAATGCCCTGGCGCGCTATTTCGCCACTGGCGATATACCCGGCCCGCTCGGCGCTCGCCACCCCACCATCGTACCGTTTCAGAGCTATGAGACGGCCGACAGCCACGTCATTATAGCTGCTGGCAACGACGCCTTGTTTGCCGCCCTGTGCAAGGCCCTGGAATGCCCAGAACTGTCGGAAGAAGCGCGCTTCAAAGACAATGATGCGCGCGGTGTGCATGTAGAGGAACTGAAAGTGGAGATGGAGCAACGGCTGAAACAGCAGTCGACCGAGCATTGGCTAGAGCTGTTCGCCGCCGCTGGCGTGCCGTGCGCGCCGATCAATAATATAGCGCAAGTGCTGGCCGACCCGCAAATTGCAGCGCGCAACATGGTGATCGAAACTCACGACCCGGCAGTCGGTTCCTTCCGCATGGCCGGCAATCCGATCAAGCTATCAGCGTTCGACGACCCGACTACCCGCCAACCTGCGCCCGGTCTTGACCAACATCGCGACAGCATCCTGAAAAGCCTCAAGGAGTGACGGCCCGGCATGTTTAGAAGGCATAAACACAGGGTAAATTACGGCCTGCACGGCTTTAAATTAAATCTCCTTCTGTAAATTTCTATTATCACTTCCGCTTGGCTTTGGCGGGGCCGTCTTTCATGATGGGGCGCTATGATAATTGTCGACCCCTTCATATTAATGTGGGTAACCCTGGCGCTTGCCGGGCTCACTATCATCGCCTATGCGCATCCACGCCTGCCGCTTGAGCTGACCTCGGTCGGCCTTGTGGCCGCCTTGCTCATATTATTTCATGTTGCTCCGCTGCAGGATGCAACAGGGCACACCGAGCTTGATGCGGTCGGGTTATTGAAGGGCTTTGGAAATCCAGCGATTGTCACTGTTATAGCTCTGCTCATTGTCGGCCAAGGCATGGTTCGCGCCGGCGCATTGGAGATGATCAGTCAAGCTATTTACCGCGCCGCCCGCGGGCGCCCCGCACCAGCAATCGCACTCAGTCTCTTTACCGCCTTGGTCATTAGTGCGGCGCTGAACAACACACCCGTGGTGGTCATGTTTATTCCTGTGCTCGCCTCCCTGGCGGACCGCCTCGGCCATACTTCGAGCCGCGTGATGATGTCGCTCAGCTATTGCACCATACTGGGCGGCATGATGACGCTTATCGGCTCCAGCACCAATCTACTCGTCGCCGGAACCGCGCAAGAATTAGGCGTGCCACCTCTCGGATTTTTTGACTTTGCGATCCCCGGCCTAGTGCTAGCGGCATTGGGTTTTCCCTACGTTATCTTTATTGCGCCGCGCCTGATGCCAAAGCGCGACACAGACGAATCCGAACCTACCACTAGCAGCGGCAAGCAGTTCATTGCCCAGTTTACTGTTGAACTCGAATCGCCGTTAATCGGCATCTCCGCCGTGGGCGGCATGTTTCCGTCGCTGCGCAACATGACAGTGCTGATGGTACAGCGCGGCAGCGTGCACAGCCGCGCACCGTTTGAAGATATCGCGTTGAAACCGGACGACGTGGTTATCGTTGCAGCAACCCGTAAGGCATTGGTGGATGCAGTGTCGCGCGCAAGTGGTTTGCAAATCCGGCCGATATCTGCCCTGGAAATCGAGGCGACAGCCGACGGCGAAAGCGCACCCGAAGCGCCGACTGACAACAATGCGCGCGCCAACCGTGTAGTTGCCGAGGCTATGGTCTCACCCGGCTCGCGCCTGCTCGGATTGCCGATTGAGCAATCCGCCTTTCCGGCAGCCAATAGCATAACCGTCCTTGGCGTGCAGCGCCGTGCCCGCATGACCCGGGCACATATGCATGAGGTCCGGCTCCAACCGGGCGATGTTTTGCTGGTGTCAGGCCGTAGTCAGGATTTGCGGAGCTTACGCGCCAATCGCGATGTCGTGCTAATGGAATGGTCTGAAAGTGAGATGCCGTCATACCATCATGCGCGCCGCGCCAGCTTGATATTCCTCGCCGTGGTTGCGATTGCCGCTACCGGTATTCTGCCGATAGTTGCCGCAGCCGCAGCCGGCGCGGTGCTAATGGTATTTTCCGGCACACTGAATGTGCGCCAGGCGGCACGCGCCATCGATCGCCAAATTATTTTGGTGGGCGGCGCCGCGCTGGCCTTGAATGCGGCGCTTAGCAATACCGGCGGCGGCACCTATATTGCCGACGGCCTAGTCTCCGCGCTTGATGGCGCTGGCGCCGCAATCATGCTATCGGGATTTTTTCTCCTCGTGGCCGCTTTTACCAATGTGCTGAGCAACAATGCCTGTGCGGTATTATTTACCCCGATTGGAATTAATATCGCGATCGGATTGGGCGTGAATCCGATGATATTTATCGTCGCTGTTATTCTCGCCGCCAATTGCTCCTTCGCCTCGCCCATTGGCTATGTGACCAACCTTCTCGTCATGACGCCAGGCCGCTATCGTTTCGTCGACTTCGTTCGCGCCGGTACGCCGCTGATTTTCCTTTTATGGGTTGGATTCTCGCTCTTTGCGCCTTGGTATTACGGGCTTTGGTAAGTCGAGCGGCAAGGTATAATCAGTGCCATGACATTTACAAAGACACCAACCCAAAATGCCGGCGAGGCAAATAAAAGGCGAAGCTTAGCGGCTGGTCAGCTGGATTTTTTGTTTACCACACGCCCACAGCCCTGCCCTTATTTACCATCTCGCCCAGAACGGAAGATTGTCGTGGATTTAGCCGACGGTGATCCAAAGCGCAAATATGAGCGCCTTATTTGCGCCGGATACCGCCGAAGTGGCGCCATCGCCTATCGCCACGCCTGCCCGACCTGCCAAGCCTGCGTACCTGTGCGCCTGCCCATCGCCAGCTTCAAGCCGGGAAAGTCGCTCCGCCGGGTGCGCAGTTTGAATGCTGACCTCAACGTTCGCATTGTGCCATCACTGGCCACAAACGAGCATTACTACCTTTTTCGCTGTTACCAATTGGGGCGTCATGGTGACGGCGAAATGGCAGATATGGACTTCGAAGATTACCGCAACTTGGTCGAAGAGAGCTTTATCGAGACATGGCTGGCCGAATTTCGCGATACCGATGGCTGTTTGGTGGCGGTCTGTCTTTTTGATGCGCTAAGCGAATCACTCTCTGCCGTCTATTCATTTTTTGATCCGTCCGAAGCCAAAAGAAGCCTTGGCAGCCACATGATCCTATGGCTTGCACAAAATTGTCACGAAACCGGTAAAACGCACCTCTATCTCGGGTTTTGGATCGAAGAAAGCGCTAAAATGGCCTACAAGGCGCGCTTTCGCCCACTTCAAAGCCTGATTAACGGTAAATGGCAGTAAATGGCATAGAACCACCGCATCTGCCCATTATTACTAAATATGCTGGGTGGGCAATATTCTAACGCCAGAGACCAAGGCGCGGCACTCAATGCGCCATTAATTCAGCAGGAGGTTCACGCCATGTGTAACGTAGATCCTTTCTTAAAGGTGCTGCCGTAGCTGGGACTGGCGCTGCAGTTAAGGCTTCTTCTCTTTCCACTTCCACAATTACACAAGGAAAACTACCCGAATTTATTCCCTTTGGGGAAACCGCGCGGCGCGGTGCGCCCAGCCTGGGCGCGCTTGCCATGCCACTCGGCAGCGGCGCCTTCATTGCGCACACCGGCGCCGGTTTTCCAGGTCAGCCCATCCGCCTTGTTAAATAATTTGGCGTCATTCAGGCCACCATCGCGGTAGCGTTGTAGGATGACGCCACGGCCGCGCGCCATAACCGGCAGTTCAGTGGCCGGAAATAACAGAAGACGACGGTTTTGGCCCACCACCGCAACACTGTCTCCCTCGGCAGAGACACAAATACAAGCCTCGGCTTCCTTGGCCGGATTGAGAATCTGCTTGCCGGTGCGTTTTTCTGCCAGCACGCCATCTTCCTCAACCACGAAACCACGCCCATCTGTTGAGGCGACAAACAAACGTCGACCCGGGCGATGGACGAATAATTCGACCACGTCCTGGTCGTTAGCCATTTCGACCATCAGACGCACTGGCTCACCAAGACCACGCCCGCCCGGCAGCTTGTCGCAGGACAAAGTGAAGAAACGGCCATTGGTGGCAAATAGCACCAGCTTATCCGTCGTCTCTGCGTGGCAGCGGAAACGCTCGCGATCACCATCTTTATATTTAACTACGGCATCCTCTTCGAGGTGTCCCTTTGCCGCACGGATCCAGCCTTTGGCCGAGCATAAAACCGTAATCGGCTCACGCTCCACCAAAGCCTCGGCCGGGACTTCAAGCGGCTCGGGCGGCTTGCTGATTTCAGTTCGCCGCCGGCCAAGCTCCGTTTCAGGGCCAAAGCGCTTGACCATCTCGGCGATCTCTTTGCTCAGAATAGTCTTTTGCCGGTCCTTGCTATCTTGCAGTTTTTTAAGCTCTGTCTGCTCTTTTCTCAAAGCATCGAATTCACTGCGGATCTTGATTTCTTCGAGCTTTCGGAGAGCCCGGAGCCGCATGTTAAGAATTGCCTCAGCCTGCATTTCGCGGATCTTGAAGCGCTTCATCATCACCTTGCGAGGCTCATCCTCCTCGCGAATGATGTGAATGACTTCATCTAAATTAAGATAGGCCGTCAGATAGCCAGCCAGAACTTCCAGGCGATGCGCGATTTGAGCGAGCCTATGCGCGGTACGGCGCAACAGGACATCAAAGCGGTGGCCCAAAAAGGCGCTCAGTACCTGCTTCAAATTCATCACGCCCGGGACGCCGTTCGCATCGAGCACATTCATATTAAGCGATGCCCGCGTTTCCAGCTCAGTCTGGCGAAACATGGTCTCCATCAAAATTTTCGGATCAACAGAGCGGTTGCGCGGCTCTAAAACCAAGCGGATATCGTCAGCTGATTCATCACGCACATCGGCGAGAAGGGTAAATTTCCGCGCCTGCAGTAAATCCGCAATACGCTCCACCAAGCGCGCCTTCTGCACCTGATAGGGAATCTCGGTGACAATGATCTGGTATTGCCCCCGCCCGGTCTTCTCCGTATGCCAACGCGCACGCACGCGAAAGCCGCCACGCCCGGCGGCATAAGCCTCGGCAATCATCGCAGGGTCTTCCACCAAAACGCCGCCAGTGGGGAAATCCGGGCCCGGCACGCAGGCAATAAGTTCAGCCAGATCACAGCGCGAGTTCTTGAGCAGAATTTGCAAGGCATTGCAAAGCTCGCCGGCATTGTGGGGCGGAATACTGGTGGCAAGGCCAACAGCAATGCCATTGGCGCCATTGGCGAGTAAATTGGGAAACGCCGCCGGCAAGACGATGGGCTCAAGTTCTTCGCCATCATAGGTATCACGAAAGGCAACCGCGTCATCGCCAATGCCCTCCAGTAATGCCGCTGCGACCTCTGTCAGCCGCGCCTCGGTGTAACGCATGGCGGCAGCATTATCGCCATCAATATTACCAAAATTGCCGTGCCCCTCCACCAGCGGCCAACGTACCGCAAAACTCTGCGCCAAACGCACCATGGCGTCATAGACAGCGACATCGCCATGAGGGTGATATTTACCGATAACATCGCCCACCACTCGGGCGCATTTTTTGTAGCCTGCTGCCGGATCAAGCTTGAGTTCGCGCATGGCGAAGAGCAGGCGGCGTTGAACCGGTTTTAAGCCGTCACGAACATCGGGCAGGGAGCGCGACGTGATGGTGGAGAGCGCATAAGCTAAATAGCGCTCGCCCAAGGCCTCGGAAAAAGCCACGGGAAGAATATTATTAGGGTCTATATGTGCGCTCATGCCCGGTTTATATCACAAGATGTTGTTAATATACGAGCCATTCAGCAGGATATTTACGGTAAAATTGTACAGTAGAATATTATTTTCTAGGCCTCCCCAGCCCGGGGGCCCAGTCCAACAGAAAACGCAAAATTTCCTGCATTTCTGAGCCTCCGAAGGGATAATGCACTCCTTCTCGGGTGCTAATGAGGTCGATTGCAGGAATATGGGTAATCTTCAGCTCCATTTGGAATGCCATGCGCATGAAGAGACCGGCCAGCAAATCTGCCGTATAGCCCAACGTCTCTAAGGTGGTGACGAAGGCAAACCTGCTGTCACTATTGGCTTCCCAGACAAAATTGCTGGAGCACTCGAGTAGTTCTTTATAGCGTTTGTGCGATTAAACCAGCACTTCCCGGAGATTTATTTCGCGCGTAATATCCCTCCCGAAGATCAAAATCCTATCAGAGTCCGATAGGGGAATAATGGTCAATTCATTGGTAACGGTGGCGCACCGACCGCCAACGAAGAGGAAATAAGACTATTTATTTTAACTTCTGCGGTGAGGGTAATAAGTACGATCAAATAATTGTGCTGCGCGCCATTGAGAGTTTTAGCCCGCACTTCAGCCTAATTGTAACCGCCAAGGCAATTGCCTGCGCATCAACTACAAGCATGGAGTCCGGACAATATGCGGCGAGGTCTGCGCCGATTAAAATCGAGTGCTTCGGCTTGGCCACAGCGTACTCTGCCTGCGCCACGCGCTCGGTTTCGATAAGCGCTTTCATATCAGGGGTTTCTCCTAAACCTGCTACAGCCTGCAGTTGTCGCGCATTTCGTAGCGACGGTGAATAAGCTAGTCTGCTTTCGCCCATCGCCAGTCTCGGGAGTGTAGTTCTCTAATTCTCCCTATTTTATCTTGCGGACGCCTAAAATATTTTTTCTTTACGTACCATCAATTGCGGCGGAGCAAGCAGTGAAATATAAGAATGGGTATGACATATACCTCACCTGCCATTCGCCCAGACCTCAGCCATATCGATACATGGTTATTTGATCTCGATAACACGCTCTATTCAGCTACCAGCCGGCTTTTCGACCAAATTGACGTGCGTATCGGCCAGTTCATTTCGGAACTCCTCGATATCGACAGCGTCGAAGCGCGAAAAATACAGAAAAATTATTTCCGCGAACATGGAACAACGCTACGCGGGCTCATGGATGAGCATGATTTAGCGCCCGAAGCATTCCTCGAATATGTCCATGACATTGATTTTTCATCGCTGGGGCCGCGCGCTGGCCTTGATGATGCCCTGGGCGCGCTACCAGGACGAAAATTGATCTTTACCAATGCTGATGTGCCCTACAGTCGTAAAATTCTCGCCCGCCTTGGTGTCGCCCATCATTTTGAGCATGTTTACGATATAGCCGCAGCAAATTACGTACCTAAACCGTTTCAGCCGGCTTATGACACGCTTATTGAGCAACACAACGTGACCCCGGCGAGCACGATATTTTTTGAGGATATCGCCCGTAATCTGGTACCGGCTGCGGATCTCGGTATGACCACGGTCTGGGTACGAGGCGATGACAATTGGTTATTGCCTGGCAATGAAGATGCCAAGCCGGATTATGAAACGACCGATTTGGTCGCCTGGCTGGAAGACGCCCTAACAGCTAAATAGTCTTTGGCGCCCCGAAATACTGAGAATATTGACAGATAGCGGCGCGGCGCTACTTTAAGCGCAAAATTTGGAGTGAAAGCGGTGGAAACGGAACAAGCAAAGAATATCGTCGAGCAGGCTTGGGAAGAGCGCGATATGCTGACCCCGGAAAGCGGCGGCGAGCAGCGCGAAGCAGTGGAACTGGCCCTGAATGGGCTCGACTCCGGCAACCTTCGGGTCTGCGAGAATGACGATGGCCAGTGGAGTGTCAATCAGTGGCTCAAAAAAGCGGTGCTGCTGTCTTTTCGCCTGAACGACATGGCCGCTATTGCCGGTGGGCCAGGCGAAGAAACGCCGTGGTTTGATAAGGTGCCGTCAAAATTCGCCGGCTGGACCGAAGAACATTTTATCGCTGCCGGTTTTCGTGCCGTTCCAGGCGCTATCGTGCGCCATTCCGCCTATATCGCACCGGGCGTGGTGCTGATGCCGTGCTTCGTCAATCTTGGCGCCTATGTTGCGGAGGGCACCATGGTCGATACCTGGGCGACCATCGGCAGCTGCGCCCAGATCGGTAAGAATTGCCACATTTCCGGCGGCGCCGGCATTGGTGGCGTGTTGGAGCCGCTGCAAGCCAATCCCGTGATTATTGAAGATGGTTGCTTTATCGGTGCGCGCAGCGAAGTGGCCGAAGGCGTCATCGTCGAGCAGGGCTCGGTGCTTAGCATGGGTGTTTATCTTGGCGCCTCGACGCGCATCATCGACCGCCATAGCGGCGAAGTTTATTATGGCCGCGTACCGGCCTATTCGGTCGTCGTGCCGGGCAGTGTGGCAGGACAGCCGCTAGACGATGGCTCGCCCGGCCCCAGCCTCTATTGTGCGGTGATTGTTAAGCGGGTGGATGCACAGACCCGCAGCAAGACCTCAATCAACGAACTCTTGCGGAGCTAAACCGCCATGCCGGAGCTCACCCAACCCTTGGAGCTGGCCCGCGCATTGATCCGCTGCCCTTCGGTGACGCCTGACGACGCCGGTGCTCTCGGCGTGCTTCAAACGGCTCTGGAAGAACTCGGCTTCACCTGCCATCGCGTTATCGGCCAGGACCCCTCAAGCACACCAATCGACAATCTTTATGCGCGGCATGGTACGAGGGCGCCAAATTTTTGTTTTGCCGGACACACCGATGTGGTGCCGGTTGGTGACAGAGACAGCTGGAGCGATGACCCGTTCGCCGCGCTGGTGCGTGACGATAAACTATTCGGCCGCGGCGCCAGCGATATGAAGGGCGCAATCGCTGCGTTCGTTGCCGCTGCCGCACGCTTTCTCGAGGCCAACCCGGATCTCGTGAACGGTTCGATCAGCCTGCTAATCACTGGCGACGAAGAAGGCCCGGCGATCAACGGTACCCGCGCGCTACTCGACTGGCTGCAAGAAAATAATGAACAAATTGACCTCTGCCTGGTTGGTGAACCGACCAATCCCGAACGCCTTGGCGACATGATCAAAATTGGTCGGCGCGGCAGTTTGAATGCGCGTCTTCGTGTATCAGGAACGCAAGGCCATGCCGCATATCCGCAGCTCGCCGACAATCCACTGCCACGCCTGATCGCCATGCTGGGCCGCCTCACAGCAGCGAACCTTGATGACGGTAACGCGCATTTTCAACCGAGCAATATTCAGGTCACGACAATTGATGTCGGTAATAAGGCAAGCAATGTGACCCCGGCCAAGGCCGAGGCAGCATTTAACATCCGCTTCAATGACGGCCACAATTCCGACAGTCTGACGGCTTGGTTACGCAACCAATTCGATGCCGTCGGTGGCGCCTATGAACTAGATATCCATGTCACCGGGGAAGCGTTCCTGACGCCGCCGGGAGAATTGAGTACGCTGATTTCAGATGCCGTTGAGGCCGCCACAGGACGGGTGCCCGAGCTGAGCACAACCGGTGGAACCTCAGACGCGCGCTTCATTAAGAATCATTGCGCCGTCGCAGAATTCGGCCTGATCGGGCGCACCATGCACAAGATTGATGAGCATATCGAATTAGCGGAACTGGATGCGTTGACAGATATTTACGAAAATATTCTAGAACGCTATTTTACTGACCAGGATGCCTAGGTAGGCGCATCGCCGCTCAACGCGCTGGCTAACTTCGATAGATCACCAGCAAGCACTGCCGCTTTATCAGACTCGCTGAAACGAGACAGCAATTTGGATATATCGTCGCTCGACGAAAGCACGGAATTTACATTCTTGGCGATAACATCATGCAGCAATTCCTGAACAGTACTGTTGATAATTTCGATCAGCTGCGCATTCGCCACTTCATAATTACTGATGGTACTGTCGAGACCTTCCACCGCCCAATTGATGCGCTGCATACCAGCCGACAGTTAATTTTTAAATTTGCCGATGAAATCTTGTATGACTTTAACGTCCAATATTGTGACGCCAGCACTTTCGACCGTCAGTAGATCATGATGCAGCAAATCAGTGGACATGGTCGCTACTCGGACACGCTTCAGCTCAACCGGAATTTCTTCGATCGCGCTGACACCAGTGCCGATGCGCAATGCCAAATTAACCTGATTACTGGCGTTACCGCTTACCTAAAAAAACGTTATTGGCAGTGATATCCACAACGGTCGACAAGCTGTGTTTGATCTCAATGGTAAATTTTATTGGTTAATTTTGAATTATTTTAATCTATGTCTATTCTTCCCCGAATGGAAAATCAACAAGTGGCTCCAATGTTGCCGCCGCTAAGCAATTCAAATGACGCTGCCATCAATGCTTTGGTGTATTCATTGCGCGGCGCATCGAATATCTGCTTAGCGGAGCCCTGTTCCATCACCTTGCCGGCGCGCAACACAACCACCTCATGGCTGATGGCGCGGATGACCTTGAGGTCATGGCTGATAAACAGATAAGCCAAGCCGTGGCGCCGTTGCAGATCGCGCAACAGATCGATGATCTGCGCCTGGACCGACATATCGAGCGCCGATGTAGGTTCATCAAGCACTATTAGGCGGGGCTTCAGCACAAGTGCGCGGGCAATCGACACGCGCTGGCGCTGACCGCCGGAAAATTCATGCGGATACCGATCTTGGCTGCCCGAATCGATGCCGACCTCTTCTAGCGTTTGGCCAATAAGGGCGCGGCGATCCTCGCTGCTCATATCAGGACTATGAACTTTCAGGCCCTCCTCGACGATCTGGCCAATGGAAAGCCGCGGGCTGAGCGAGCCATAGGGGTCCTGAAAGACGATCTGCATACGCTGGCGGAAGGGGCGCATGCGTTTGATATCAAGACCCTGAATACCCACACCTTCAAAATTAATCGGGCCGACGCTTTGCTGCAATCGCAACAACGCCATGGCCAGGCTGGTCTTCCCCGAGCCGCTCTCACCGACCACACCGACGGTCTGCCCCTCACGAACCGAGATGGTCACACCGTCCACTGCCTTCACATGGCCGACAACACTACGCATCACGCCGGCCTTGATCGGGAAATGCACTTTAAGATCGTCGCAGGTGATGACTTCTTTGGCGGCCTCCGCAACCTCCAAGGGATCGCCCTTGGGCTCGGCAGCAAGTAAATGCTGGGTGTAGCTGTGCTGCGGCGAATCAAATATCTGCGCCGTCGTGCCGGTCTCGACGATCTCGCCGCCATTCATGACGCAGACATCATCGGCCATGTGGCGCACAATATTTAGATCATGGGTGATCATCAGCATGGCCATGCCGAGGCGCGTTTGGAGATTATCCAAAAGCTTGAGAATTTCCGCCTGTACCGTCACATCGAGCGCCGTGGTGGGCTCGTCAGCAATCAGCAGATCAGGTTCACAGGCAAGCGCCATGGCGATCATCACGCGCTGGCGCTGACCGCCCGAAAATTCATGTGGATAGGCTTTGAGCCGCTTGGCGGTCTCACCGAGCGCCACCATTTCAAATAATTCCTCGGCCCGCCGCCACGCCTCTTTCTTGGGCAATTTTCGGTGCAGTATGATGGCTTCAGCCACCTGCCGGCCAATCGAATGGAGCGGATTGAGCGACGTAATCGGCTCCTGAAAAATCATCGAGATATGATTGCCGCGCACTTCGCGTAAACGCCGCGGAGGCGCGCCCAGAATTTCTTCGCCTTCGAACAGGATCGAGCCGTTGGGGTGAGAAGCGACCGGATAGGGAAGCAGTTGAAGGATGGAAAGTGCCGTGACCGATTTGCCCGAGCCACTTTCGCCGACCAGGGCCATTGTCTTACCTCGCTCGATATCAAATGACGCACCCTTGACCGCTTGAGTCACGCCGTCGCCGGAAGTGAAATTCACATCCAGACCACGAATTTGCAGCAGGGGTTGCGCCGCCATTACGCCACCAGCTTACGCGGATCAAACGCATCGCGCACGGCCTCGAAGACGAAAATCAACAGGCTCAACATCACGGCGATGACTATGAAACCGGAAAAGCCAAGCCAAGGCGCATGTAGGTTTGCCTTGCCTTGCTGCAACAATTCACCGAGCGACGGCGAGCCCGGTGGCAGGCCATAGCCGAGAAAATCGAGCGCTGTCAGTGTGGTGATCGAGCCGGTGAGAATGAAGGGCAGGAATGTCAGAGCCGAGACCATGGCGTTGGGCAGCGCATGGCGCCACATGATGGTGCGGTCATTCACGCCTAAGGCCCGGGCGGCGCGAATATAGTCGAAATTACGCACACGGAGAAATTCTGCGCGCACTACGCCCACAAGGCTCATCCAACTAAAGAGGAACAGAACGCCTAGGAGACTCCAGAAATTGGGCTCGAAAATACTGGCGAGAATGATCAACACGAAAAGCGTTGGTAAGCCCGACCAAATCTCAATAAAACGCTGGAAAAAGAGATCCAACAGGCCACCGAAATAGCCCTGCACCGCGCCGGCGGCTATGCCGACGATGGAGCTTGCCAGCGTCAGAACAAGGCCAAATAAAACCGAGATGCGGAAGCCATAAATCACCCGCGCCAGAACATCGCGCCCTTGATCGTCCGTGCCGAGCGGATTGGCCGAAGAGGGCGGCGAGGGTGCGGGCGTCGGCAAATCATAATTGATAGTTTTGTAACTATAAGGCACCGCCGGCCACAGCATCCAGCCTTTCTCTTCAATTAATTCAATGACGAAGGGATCGCGGTAATCCGCTTCGGTTTCGAACTCGCCGCCGAATTCCGTCTCGGCATAACTAGCCATCACCGGGAAATAATATTCTCCGTCAAATTTGACGATCAACGGGCTGTCATTGGCAATGAATTCCGCCGGCGCCGAGACGATGAAGAGAACGAGGAATAACCATAGCGAGATATAGCCCCGCCGATTAGCCTTGAAATTACGCAACCGGCGCTTTGCCATAGGAGATAATTTCCAAGCCATGCCCTAGACCTCGCGTCGCTCAAAATCAATGCGCGGGTCGATCACCACATACATCATGTCGCCAATCAAATTGACCACCAGCCCGACAAGCGTAAAGAAAAATAGTGTGCCAAAAATGATCGGATAATCGCGGCTGATCAACGCCTCATAGCCGAGTAAACCAAGCCCATCGAGGGAGAAAATAATTTCGATCAGAAGCGCGCCGGTAAAGAGAATGCCGATAAAGGCCGCCGGAAATCCGGCAACAACGATCAGCATGGCATTACGAAATACATGACTATAAAGCACGCGCCGCTCGCTCAAACCCTTGGCGCGCGCGGTGATGACATATTGCTTATTGATCTCCTCGAGAAACGAATTCTTGGTCAACATGGTGAGGGTAGCAAAACCGCCAATCGCCAGGGCTAGGATGGGTAAAACAAGATGCCACAAATAATCAACAATCTTGCCACCGAGAGAAAGCGTGTCCCAATCATTAGAAACGAGACCGCGCAAGGGGAACCAATTGAGATAATTGCCACCCGAAAACAACACCACCAGTAGCACGGCAAAGAGAAATCCTGGAATTGCATAGCCGACAAATATGGCACCGCTGGTCCACACATCAAAACGCGAACCATCGCGCACCGCCTTGGCAATGCCGAGTGGGATGGAAATCAAATAGGCGAGCAAAGTGGTCCAGATGCCGAGCGAAATAGAGACCGGCATCTTATCGATCACCAGATCGATAACGCTCCGATCCTGGAAGAAACTATCGCCGAAATCGAATTGGACGTACTTCTCCATCATCAGCAGGAAGCGCTCACCGATCGGCTTGTCAAAACCGAACTGCTTTTCCAACTGCTCGATCAATTGCGGATCAAGACCGCGCGCGCCACGATATTTACTGCTGAGGTTCCCTTGAGCAGCACCTGTTGCCTGCCCTGGTGCCCCGGTCTCACCCATTTGCGCGCCCGATATGCGTGCAGTGGCATCGATTGCCGTGCCGCTCAGCTGGGCAATAACCTGCTCAACCGGGCCCCCGGGCGCAATCTGAACGATAAAAAAATTGAGCACCATGATGCCGAGAAGTGTCGGAATAATGAGCGCCATGCGGCGGATGAAATAGGCGAACATCGACTTATGTAACCCGCCCCGTTATGTCTATTTTTCCAACGTCGTTTCGCCGCCCTCAAGCACCTGCAAACGCTTGGGATCAACCCACCAGGTGCTTGGAAAGCCATGGTCATATTTGGCCGTTTCTTCTGGTCGACCAAACATTTCCCAATAGGCGACACGGTAAGAGCGCAGGTGCCACAGCGGCACCACATAATGCCCCCAAAGAAGAACCCGGTCGAGGGCGCGGCTTGCGGTGATCAAAGCAGCGCGATCCGGCGCGGCAATAATCGTCTCGATCAATTCATCAATCACCGGATCACGGATACCGATCAGATTACGGCTGCCCGCCACATCGGCGGCGGCAGAACCCCAAAAATCACGCTGTTCATTGCCCGGTGACAGGGACTGACCAAAGCCGCCCCATAGCATGTCGAAATCAAAATCATCCGTGCGATTTTGATATTGTGCGGTATCGACAAGGCGGATGTTCACGACAATGCCCAGGCGCTCGAGATTGCGTGCGAAGGGCTGAACGATGCGCTCAAACGCGCCGCCGCTCTGCATCAGAAACTCAAATTCAAACGGCGCGCCGGTCTCGCTATGAACAAGCTTACCATCGACAACCGCCCAGCCGGCAGCGCGCAACAGCTTGCTGGCGGCGCGCAGGCTTTTGCGGTTCTTTCCCGAGCCATCGGTTTTCGGTGGTTCGAATTCAGTGGTAAAAACTTCTTCCGCAATTCGCCCGCGATACGGCTCTAACAGCGCCAACTCGTCCGTCCCCGGCAGCCCACTCGAAGCCAATTCCGAATTGGAAAAATAGCTTTTCGTTCTAGTGTAGGCGCCGAAGAAGAGATTCTTGTTGGTCCATTCATAATCAAACACCAGGGCCAGCGCCTCGCGCACGCGCTGGTCCTGAAACAGCGGCCGGCGCGTATTGAAAGCGAAGGCGCTAAGTCCGGTCGGCTGTTCATGCGGAATTTCGACCTTGTTGATCAAACCCGCCTCGATTGCCGGCCCGTTATAGGCCTTGGCCCAAACCTTGGCCGTATTTTCCGAACGCCAATCAAACTCATGTGCCTTGAACGCCTCCAGCGCCACCGTGTCATCGCGATAATAGTCGATGCGGAGCGTGTCGATATTGTGGCGGCCTTGGTTGACCGGAATACCCGCGCCCCAATAATCATTGAGACGCACATAGGAGATGGCGCGGCCCGCCTCGACCAAATCAACCTTGTAGGGGCCGCTGCCCATAATCGGCTCGAGCGTGGTCTTCTCGAATTCACGACTATCGAAAAATTTCTTCGGCAGGATGGCGAGCTGGCCAACGATCAGCGGCAGCTCGCGATTGTTGCCACCGGAAAATGTAAATTTCACCCGCCGCTCACCTAGGTCCTTAACACTGACAATATCGGCGTAATAGACCCGGTAAAACGGATTGCCCTTGGTGGTCAGGGCCTCGAGAGAAAAGATCACGTCTTCCACAGTGATCTGCGTGCCGTCATGCCAGCGCGCTTCGTCGCGCAGGGTGAATGTAACCGAGGAGCGATCAGCCGGAAATTCGACTCGACTGGCGATCAAACCATATTGCGAAAACGCCTCATCGCGCGAACCGGCCATTAGGGTCTCGAATGTGAGGCCGAGATAACCGGCGGCAACACCCTTCAGAATAAATGGGTTGAGGCTGTCAAACGTGCCTGTCTGAGAGACACGCACTGCGCCACCTTTCGGTGCATCTGGATTTACATAATCGAAATGGCTAAAATCCGCGCCATATTTGGGCGCGCCGTGCATCGCCACACCGTGGCCGGAATAACCGCCTTCGTCCGCCGCCAATGATCCGCCGGCAAGCACAAACCCTACACAGACGGTTGCAATTAAAAACAAAATAGGGGTGCGCCACATAATCATCAATTTAACGACTTCCGGAAGGCGGTCAATTTTTCAGCCTTCTTTTCGTCAAACCACCAGGTGTCGAGGCTCAGATTATATTTGGCCAGGATGGCGGGGCGGCTGAACTTGTTCCAATAGACCAGGCCGTGCGAGCCTTTATACCATTGAGGCACTATATAGTTACCCCAGAGCAGCACCCGATCCAAAGCGCGCGCGGCGATCTTCATGCTGCCCCGATCCGGCGCTGCTAAAACCTTGCCAATCAGCCTATCTACCACCGGGTCCTTTATGCCGGCCAAATTAAACGCGCCGCGTTGATCCGCTGCCGCTGAGCCGAAATAATTCCATAGCTCGGCGCCCGGCGAGAGCTGCTGCACAAAGCGCTGGGTGGTTATATCAAAATCATATTCCTCCAGCCGCTTGATATATTGCGATGGATCGACTAGGCGCAGACTGACGGTAATGCCGAGGCGCTCCAAATTGCGCACATAAGGCCCGAAGACGCGCTCGAAGGTTGGCGAGAAATAGAGAATTTCGAACGTTAGTGCCTCGCCGCTCGCCGCACTCACACGCCTGCCATCCTGGAGCAACCAGCCAGCAGCCTCAAGTAAATCACCGGCGGCGCGCAAATTACGCCGATTGCGGCCCGAGCCATCAGTGGTGGGCGGCTTGAATTCACTGGTAAATACTTCTTCCGGCACGCGCCCTCGATAAGCCTCAAGCAGCGTAAGTTCCGCGCCTTTGGGCAGGCCGCGCGCGGCTAGATCGGAATTCTCAAAATAACTCGCCATACGCTTATAGAGGCCATAGAAAAGGTTCTTATTGGTCCACTCATAATCAAAGGCATAGGAGAGCGCCTGACGTACGCGCGCATCCTTAAGCTTGTTGCGCCGCGTATTAAGAAAAAACGCCTGAACGCCGGAGGGTGTGTTATCGGGCAAGACTTCCCTGATCATCGCGCCGGCATCAATGGCGGGCAATTTGTAGGCGTTCATCCAGGTCTTGGATGTGAATTCTTCATGCCAATCAAATTCGCCCGCTTTCAGAGCCTCCACCATAATTGTTCGGTCGCGGTAATAGTCCCAGCGCATTTCGTCAAAATTATGGCGCCCCACATTGACCGCCAAATCCTTGGCCCAATAATCTGCAATCCGGCGATAGATGATGCTACGCCCAGCATCGATGCTCTCAATGCGGTAGGGGCCGCTGCCGAGCGGCGGCGTCAGGCTCGTCTTGTTGAATTCATTTTCCGTGTAATAGGCCTTGGAAATAATCTGCAGCTCGCCGATGAGCAATGGCAGCTTGCGGTTCTCACGATTGCTGAGCTTAAAAATCACCTCGCCAGGTGCTGATTTTTCCACCCCTGATACATCGCCGTAAAGAATTCGAAAACTTGGGTGCCCCTTCACCATCAGCGTCTCGAAAGTAAACACTACATCATCCGCAGTAATCGCCGTACCGTCATGCCAACGCGCTTTCGGGTTGAGCACAAAGCGCACCCAGGAGCGATCCTCAGCCAGCTCAACCGATTGGGCGATCAGGCCATAGGCGGAATCTGGCTCATCGAAGGATGTGGCCAACAGGCTATCGAAGGGCAGCCCGGCAGCCGTCACCGACACGCCTTTCAGAATAAATGGATTGAGATTATCATAACTACCGACTGTCGCGAAGCTGATGGCGCCGCCCTTGGGCGCTTTGGGATCGGCATATTCAAAATGCTTGAAGCCGGGCGGATATTTTAATTCACCGAACAGTGACAAGCCATGACCTATGCCGGGGCTATTGCCAGCACTGTCGTCTGCCTGCGCCAAACCACCAAATTGCAGCAGCGTCGCTATCGTCAACGCTACGAACCAGCGCATTGCCATTCTCCCATACTAGCTATCCATTAAAGTGAGTGTAGCGGATCAAAGCGGGGATTGGCACGCTCTCGATAACACATGCGCTGGACGACCTTTGAGCCACGCATCATAATCAAGCCATGGCAAGCTACCCAGATAAGGGCGGACCGATCCGCCGCACCATTCCTGCGGGCGACAATATGGCGCGCCTGGTATGCGACGATTGTGGATATATCCAATATGACAATCCCAAGGTAGTGGTTGGCGCGGTTGCCATTTGGCAGAACCGCATCCTGCTGTGCAAGCGCGCGATTGAGCCACGCGTCGGCTATTGGACCCTACCCGCGGGCTATCTCGAGCTCAATGAAAGCACCGAGCAGGGCGCCATGCGCGAGGCGCGCGAGGAAGCCGGCGCGGAACTGCGTCTCACTGGGCTACTCGCAGTTTATAATATCCCGCGCATCAGCCAGGTGCAGATCATCTATCGCGCAGAATTGGTGAGCGACGCCATTGCCGCCGGGATAGAAAGTGAAGAGGTTGGCCTGTTCGCCGCAGAAGATATTCCGTGGCAGGATCTGGCCTTTCCCTCAGTGCGCTGGGCCTTGGGGCAGTATGATGAAATTAAAGACGAAGCCAATTTTGCCCCTTTTACCAACCCGGATGGCGAAAACGGTAATTTTAAGCCCGATGCGGTGATGGGGGTTTAATCGGCCCGGCGATAATTTTCCGAAGTCTGGCTAATTTTCCAAATTCATCAGCGCGCGGGCGAATTCACGTGCTTCGAACGGACGCAAATCCTCAACCGCTTCGCCCACACCCAAAGCAAAAACCGGCAAGCTAAAACGCTTGGCGAGGGCAACTAGCACGCCGCCTTTGGCGGTGCCGTCCAGCTTGGTGACAATTAGGCCGTCGATATCGACCGCCTCGCGGAAAATCTCCACCTGGCTGTGGGCGTTCTGCCCGGTAGTTGCATCGAGCACCAATAGCCGAGTGTGCGGCGCATTCGCGTCGAGTTTTTTCACCACCCGGTCGATTTTCTGCAACTCAGCCATCAAATTGGCTTTGTTTTGTAATCGCCCCGCCGTATCGATCAACAATACATCGACGCCTTCATCGCGCGCCCGGGCCAAGGCATCATAGGCAAGGCCAGCCGGGTCGCCGCCGGTGCCGTCGCGCGCCACCACGGGACAATTGGCGCGCTCACCCCAAATCTTCAATTGCTCCACCGCTGCGGCACGAAACGTATCCGCTGCCGCCATCATGACCGTCAAGCCATCGGCGCGGAATTGACTGGCGAGCTTGCCGACGGTGGTGGTTTTGCCGGTGCCATTGACGCCGGCCACCAAAATCACATACGGCTTGGCCGTCCGATCAATCGGGAAGGATTGCGCGACCGGCTCCAATATCGCCGTGATCTCATCGGCCAGCGCGGTGCGAATTTCTTCCTCACTCACTTCCTTGCCGAATTTCTCCCTGGCTAAATTGGCGGTCAGTTCAGCAGCCGTGGCCGCGCCCATATCGCCGAGAATGAGCAATTCCTCGAGCTGTTCTAGCGCTTCATTATCGAGCCGCCCGCGCGAAAAAATACCGCCAATGCCGGCACCGAGATTAGCTGAGGTACGGCTTAACCCAGCCTTAAGGCGGGATAGCCACCCGCCTCGTTTCGACTTCTGGAGTTTGCTCACACAGCGGCCTCAACGACCAAAAATTGCCCATCGCGCCGCGCCGCGCGAGCTACCAGAACATCACCTGGCTGGGCCACGCTACTCGAAAGACGCACTGGCGCGTAATGGGCGCTACGTCCAGCATCCGCCTTCTCAATCAAAATGTCCTGCATCTTAGTGACCTGGGAATCGATGAAATCTCTGGCTGCCGCCTCACCGGCATCGCGCAACCGCGCTGCCCGCTCGCGAATAAGGGCACGTGGCAATTGCGGCATACGCGCCGCGGGTGTTCCTTCACGCGGCGAATAGGGAAACACATGCAGCCAGGCCAGCCCCGCCTCTTCAATAATGTTAAGTGTGTTGGCGAACATTTCTTCGCTCTCGGTCGGGAAACCGGCAATCAGATCGGCGCCGAAGGCTATATCGGGGCGAAGTGCGCGTAGCTCAGCGCAAACGCGAAGAATATCGCCCCGGTCATGGCGCCGCTTCATGCGCTTCAACACCATGTCATCACCGGCCTGAACGCTGAGATGGATATGTGGCATCAGGCGCGGCTCATGGGCAATCAATTGCTTAAGATCATCATCGATTTCCGCTGGATCAATGGAGGAAAGGCGCAGCCGCGTCAGCTCCGGCACCTCTGCCAGCATACGACGCACCGCCTGGCCGAGGCTCGGCGTACCCGGTAAATCGTAGCCATAGGCGCTGAGATCTACGCCGGTTAGAACCAATTCGTGATAACCCGCCGTAACCAATATGCGCGCCTGATTGACAATCTCACCCAGCGGCACACTACGGCTATTGCCGCGCCCGTAGGGGATGATGCAGAAGGTACAGCGATGGTCGCAGCCATTTTGCACCTGCACAAAGGCGCGCGCCCGACCTTCAAAACCGGAGATTAAATGGGATGCCGTCTCGCGCACCGACATGATGTCATTGACCGTAATCGGAGCATCTTCGCTCGGTAAAAAGCTTGCCGCTTCGAGCTTTTCCGCATTGCCGATCACCCGATCTACTTCGGGCATAGCGGCATAGCGGCTGGGATCAATCTGCGCTGCGCAGCCGGTAACGATAATACGTGCATCCGGCTGCTCGCGCCGGGCGCGCCTGATCGCTTGGCGTGCTTGACGCTCGGCCTCCGCCGTCACCGCGCAAGTGTTGACGATAACCGCCTGATCGAGACCCGCCGCCGCCGCATGGCCGCGCATGATTTCCGCTTCAAACGCGTTCAGCCGGCAACCAAAGGTAATGATTTCGGCCTGCTTCATAAAAGCAGCCCCATGAAGCTGGTCGCCACTGGCCCGGTCATGCGCACATGGTTATTTTTTTGCCACTCAATCTCGAGCGCCCCGCTACCCAGCGCCACCGTAGCGCGCCGCCCGGTCAGGCCACGCCGGGAAGCAGCAACCAAAGCCGCGCAAGCGCCCGTACCGCAGGCTTGCGTCATGCCAACACCGCGTTCCCATACACGGAGGCTAATATTCTTTTTATTCTTCACCTCAGCAACGCCAATATTGGCGCGCTCCGGGAACAGCGCATCCACTTCCAATTGGGCGCCTAGCGCTGCCAAATCCACCGCATCCACATCATTGACAAAAAACACCGCATGCGGATTGCCCATATTCACCGCCACCGGGGCGCTTAACTCGCCAAGCGCTAGATCAAGCTCAAGCGTATCCATCTCGCGAGCCAGCGGGATCTCGCTCCACTCGGTGCGCGCCTCGCCCATATCAACCGCCACCAGCCCGGCACCAGCCGTCTCCGCCTTAAGCAGGCCCGCTACGGTCTCAATAACCGTCTCGCTCTCACCGCTTTCCATCATCAAAAAGGCCGCAATACAGCGTGTACCATTGCCACAGGCCCCAACTTGTCCTCCATCAGCATTCCAGATGCGCATAAAAGCATCCGCTTCCTCGGACTTCGGCGCACAAATCTCCAACAGCTGATCGCAGCCAACCCCCGAGCGGCGCTCCGCAATCGCCCGCACCCGCTCAGAATCCAGCGCTACGGCGCTACTTCGCCCATCGACAACAACAAAATCATTGCCGAGGCCATGCATTTTAATAAAGGAGAGTTCACTCATAGAGCGGGTTATAGGGCCGAGTGGGTGTTAAGGTCCATAATAATAAGCGTGGCAGGCATGGATCGCTGCCGCACTGTGCTTAGCTTGACTTAATATGGGCGCGGACATAACCTCTGCCTCGTTCTAGGAGTATTTGGCTCTACCGCCTCTGAGGAGGCACGCCAGTCCGCGAGTTTCGCGCGCTGGCGCATTTTTCGTTTTGCCTCAGTATTAATGTTGCGTCTCAAGGATTTGACGATTTGTTTGAAACCCTATCCAGCCGCTTAAGTAAGGCTTTCGACAAGCTGACGCGCCAAGGCTCTCTTACCGAGAGCGATGTGTCCGCGGCCATGCGCGAAGTGCGCGTGGCGTTGTTGGAAGCCGATGTGGCGTTGCCGGTGGTCAAGCAATTCATTGACCAGGCCAAAATGGAGGCGCTCGGCGCCGAGGTGCTGAAAAGCGTTACGCCGGGCCAGCAAGTGATCAAGATCGTCAACGACCATTTGGTCAAGATGCTGGGCGGTGCGGGCTCGGTGGCGGTTAATCTTGCGGCGGAACCGCCAGCGGCCATTCTGATGGTTGGCCTGCAAGGCTCGGGCAAGACGACGACCAGTGCCAAAATCGCTAAACTCTTCAGCGAAAAAGAAAAAAAACGGATCATCCTAGCCTCGCTAGATACCAGACGGCCGGCAGCGATGGAGCAGCTTGCGGTGCTGGGCGAACAGGCCGGCATCGATACCCTCCCGATTGTCGAGGGTCAAGCGCCTGTTGAAATCGCAAAACGAGCCATGAAGATCGGGCGCGAAGAGGGCTATGACATTGTCATACTAGACACCGCTGGGCGCCTTCATGTCGACGATGAGTTGATGAATGAAGTGGTTGAGGTAAAAAAAGCGACCCAGCCGGTTGAGACCCTGCTGGTTGCTGATGCGCTGACCGGTCAAGACGCCGTCAATGTGGCGACGCAATTTAAAGAACGGGTCGATGTCACTGGTATTGTGCTGACCCGGGTTGATGGCGATGGGCGCGGTGGTGCTGCGCTTAGCATGCGCGCGGTTACCGGCTGCCCGATCAAGCTGATCGGCGTCGGCGAGCAGCTCGACGCCTTGGAGGCCTTCCATCCGGAGCGTATTGCCTCACGCATTCTTGGCATGGGCGATGTGGTCAGCCTGGTTGAAAAAGCGCAGGAGACGATCGACGAGAAAGAAGCAGTAAAGCTTGCCAAAAAAGTCAAGAAAGGCAGCTTTGATCTCAATGATCTGTCGTCACAACTTAATCAGATGCGTCGTATGGGTGGCATGGATGGGCTGATGGGCATGTTGCCAGGCGTCGGCAAGGTAAAAAAGCAAATGGCGGCGGCCAATGTCGATGAAAAGGCGCTCGACCGGATGCAGGCAATTATCAGCTCTATGACCAAGACGGAGCGCACCAAGCCAAAAAGCCTCAATGGCTCGCGCAAACGGCGAATCGCCGCCGGCTCCGGCACTACTGTGCAGGATGTGAACAAGTTGTTGAAACAGTTTAAACAGATGAATTTAATGATGAAACGGGTAGGCAAACTCGGAGAAAAAGGCCTCATGCGGGCCGGTATCCCAGGCTTGATGCCACCCCAATAACCAATTCAATTAACCGAATACCCTAACCTGGTCATATAGGCCAGATAGTTGGACAATCGAGAGGAACAGAGACGGCATGGCATTGAAAATTCGCCTTTCCCGCGCGGGTGCCAAAAAGCGCCCCTTCTACCGCATCGTCGTGACGGATTCGCGTAATCCCCGTGATGGGCGATTTATCGAACGCGTTGGCACTTATGATCCAATGCTGCCCAAGGATGCCCAGCGCGTTACCCTGAAAGAGGATCGCATCCGCCATTGGTTGGGCGTTGGCGCCAAACCTTCGGATCGGGTCGCTCGTTTCCTCGGTAGCGCGGAAATTATTCCCATGCCGGAACAGCGCAACAATCCGAACAAGGCCAAGCCTAAGGCAAAGGCGCAAGCTCGCCTTGAGGAAGAAGCTGAGAAGGCAGATATTGCCAAGACCACCGCGGAAGAGGCCAAGGCGACTCCTGCGGAAGAATCTGTAGCGGAAGAAGCCGCTGCTGAAGAGGCTCGGGCGGAGGATGCTCCAGCAGAGGAAATGTCAGAGGAAAACAGCTCGGAAGGCAAAGGCGATGCGCCCGCGGAAGAGGCCGAAACGGCAGCGAGCTGAAGGCGTCAGGCAGCTCAGCTCGACCGACGGTATAGACGCGCCGCCGGGGCTGGTCTGCTTGGGCGTGGTATTGGGCGCGCATGGCTTGCGTGGTGCGGTTAGAATTAAGAGTTTTGCAATGAATGCCAGCAATATCGCGGCCTATGGGCCGCTACAGAGCGACGACGGCGCGATGCGCTTCGCACTTAAAGTGCGTGGTGTGTCTCGTGGCGCCGTGCTGGCTGAACTCGAGGGAGTTAACCGACGTGAAACCGCCGAGGCGCTGAAAGGCACACGGCTTTACGTACCTCGCGAAGCGCTTCCGACAACCACCGAAAACGAATTCTATCACGCCGATTTGATTGGCCTCACTGCCCGCACTGCGGACGGCGAGGTTTACGGTGTGGTGAAAAGCATTAATAACTACGGCGCTGGCGATGTAATTGAGATTCAGCGTGATAATGCACAATCTCAGTTTCTGCCTTTCAGCCACGAAATTGTGCCGGTGATCAATTTAGCCGAAGATTATTTGACTATCGACCCGCCGGTCGAAATCGATGCCAAGCGTTCTAATGAGGATTTAGGCGAGAATTTGGGCGAAAAAGGAGGTGAGATTGATAGATAATGGCTAGCTTCATTCCCTCCTCCGCCAGTAATAGCGCTCGCGTTGCCAGGACAACGTCTTGGCACGCCACGGTGTTAACGCTTTATCCGGCCATGTTTCCTGGCCCGCTGGGTGAAGCCCTGGCCGGCCGCGCTCTGGCCGATGATATTTGGTCGCTGGATTGCTTAGATATCCGCGATTACGCCCGTGATAAGCAACACTCTGTCGATGACGCGCCGTTTGGCGGTGGTCCCGGAATGGTCATGCGCCCCGATGTGCTGGCCGACGCCATTGACGGGGCAAGCGCTAGTATGGAACAGGCATACGGCACGACGGGTCCGGTAATTTACCTCTCCCCACGTGGCACGCCGTTGAAGCAGTCCCGGGTGCGCGAGATAGCATCGGGACCTGTCGTCACGCTGATTTGCGGCCGCTTTGAAGGTGTTGATGAGCGCGTGTTGGAAAGCCGCAATATCGAAGAATTGAGTATCGGTGATTATGTTTTGTCGGGCGGTGAAATCGCTGCCCTGACGGTAATCGACGCATGCGTGCGGCTGCTGCCCGGTGTGATGGGTGCACCCGAATCCCTAAGCGAAGAAAGTTTTGAACACGGCCTGTTGGAATACCCCCATTACACACGTCCGCGCAGTTTTGAAGGCAAGGACGTGCCGGAGGTATTGCTGAGTGGTGATCATGAGCGAATCCGCTCCTGGCGCTACGCCCAGGCTGAGAAAACAACCCGCATTCGACGCGCTGATCTTTGGGCCAGCGTGACAGAAGAATGCGGCAACACGAGGGCAAGACCATGAATATTGTTGAGCAACTAAATAGTGAAAATGTCGAAAAATTGATAACCGAGCGCGAAGTTCCTGAATTCGCACCTGGCGATACTGTACGTATCCACGTGAAAGTGGTGGAAGGCACGCGCGAACGTGTTCAGGTATTTGAAGGCGTTTGCATTGCGCGCAAAAACAGAGGGCTGAATTCCTCTTTCACCGTGCGTAAAATTTCGCACGGCGAAGGCGTCGAGCGCGTCTTCCCGCTGCATTCCCCGCGTATTGCCGAGATTGAAGTGATGAAGCGCGGCATGGTGCGGCGCGCCAAGCTCTATTACCTGCGTGGCCGGCGCGGTAAATCGGCGCGTATTCGTGAGAAACGCGATGACCGCATCACCCGCGCCGCCAAGGAAGAAGCCAAGGCTATTTCGAAGAAAGCAGCAGAAAAACAATCTGCCGCAGATTCGAAATAATTTTTCGGGCCCGCCGCGTCCCGGTACGGTTAGAGGAATAGACACATGAGCACGCAGAAGACACTGTTTGATAAGATTTGGGAGAACCACGTCGTTGCGGAAAACGATGACGGCACATCGCTCCTCTATATTGATATGCATTTGACCCATGAGGTCACGAGCTGGCCCGGCTTCGAAAGCATGCGCAACAGCGGGCGGTATCTGCGCCGCAACGATGCTCTTCTCGCCGTGCCCGACCATGTCATTCCTACCATCGACCAAGCGGGCGGCATCAAGGATGAATCATCGCGGGTCCAATTTGAAACTCTATTAAAGAACTGTGCTGAGTTTGATGTGCCGCTAATTCCATTGCTGGATGAACGCCAGGGCATTGTGCATATCATCGGCCCAGAACAGGGCGCGACCCAGCCCGGTATTACAATGGTCTGTGGTGATAGCCACACCGCGACGCATGGAGCTTTTGGCTGCCTCGCCTTCGGCATTGGCTCGAGCGAAGTAGAGCATGTACTTTCAACCCAAACGCTGGTGCAAAAGCGGCCCAAAAATATGCGCATTGCGATCGACGGCGAGCTGCCCTTGGGCGTCACCGGTAAGGATATGATCCTCGCCATCATCGGCGTCATCGGCACGGCCGGCGGCACCGGCCATGTGATCGAATATGTTGGCTCAGCCATTCGCGCACTCTCCATGGAGGGGCGCATGACGGTGTGTAATATGACCATCGAAGGCGGCGCCCGCGCCGGCCTGATTACGCCCGACGAAACAACCCTTGCCTATGTCAAAGGCCGCCCGCTGGCACCAAGTGACGAACATTGGGATGCAGCTGTTAAATATTGGCGCACCCTGCCATCCGATCCGGGCGCGAGCTATGACAAAGATATTTCACTTGACGCCAATATGATCGCGCCGCAAGTAACCTGGGGCACCAGCCCAGAGGATGTGGTGCCGATTGATGGCCGCGTGCCAGATCCTGCCGCCGCAAAAGACGAGAAGCAGCGCGACGCCATTCAACAAGCACTCAACTATATGGACCTCACCGCCAATCAGCTGATCGAAGACATCAAGATCGACCGCGCCTTTATCGGCTCTTGCACCAATGGCCGCATCGAAGATATGCGCGCCGCAGCTGAGGTTGCCAAGGGCCGTAAAATTGCCGCTGGCGTCAGCGCCATGGTGGTGCCGGGCTCCGGTCTGGTGAAGGCCCAGGCGGAAGCCGAAGGCCTCGATAAAATTCTTCTCGAAGCGGGCTTTGAATGGCGCGAACCGGGCTGCTCCATGTGCATCGCCATGAACGGCGATATACTGAACGCGGGCGAGCGCTGCGCTTCAACTTCCAACCGTAACTTCAAGGGCCGCCAGGGGCGCGACAGCCGTACCCATCTGGTTAGCCCCGCCATGGCGGCAGCGGCGGCCATTGAAGGGCACTTTGTCGACGTGCGCTCGTTGGCGTCCTAGGAAAGGCAAAAAAATGAAAACATTCACCACCCTCTCCGGGCCAGCGGCGCCGCTACCAATGATCAATGTTGATACCGACCAGATTATCCCTAAACAATATTTAAGCGCTATTAGCCGGGCCGGGCTCGGCAAGGGCCTGTTGCATGACTTTCGCTATGATTCGGCAGACAAGGAAAGGCCCGATTTTATTCTCAACCGTGAGCCCTACCGGAGCGCCAAGATACTTCTCGCTGGTAACAATTTCGGCTGTGGTTCGAGTCGCGAGCACGCGCCGTGGTCGCTTGATGATTTTGGCATTCGCTGCGTTATCGCGCCAGGCTTTGCCGATATTTTCTTCAACAATTGTGTGAAGAACGGCGTACTGCTGATCGTCATGGAAGAAGCCAAAGTCAATGAATTGATGGCGCTAGTAGATAATCCGCAATCTTGCAAAATGACCGTCGACCTTGAAGCCCAGTGTATCACCCTATCCGACGGCTCGAGCGTTTTCTTCGAAATTGAATCGTTCCGCAAGCACCGCCTCCTGAACGGCCTCGACGATATCGAAATCACGCTGCAAAAAGATGCTGAGATCAGCGCCTTTGAAGCCAAGCAAAAAGCAACGATGCCCTGGCTCTACCGCGACTAATAACAACATCGAAAACGGACCCTAAAAATGGCAACGAATAGAAAAATTTTGATGCTGCCTGGTGATGGCATTGGCCCCGAAGTCATGAACGAAGTCCGGCGCATGATCAACTGGATGGGCGATAATCGTGGTACTGCATTCGATGTCCAGGAAGGCCTTTGCGGCGGCTGCGCCTATGACGCGCATGGCGTTGCTATCACTGAAGAAACCATGGCCGATGCCCAGGCTGCGGACGCAGTACTATTCGGTTCCGTTGGCGGGCCGAAATGGGATGATGTCGTACGCGACCAGCGGCCCGAGGCTGGTTTATTGCGTCTCCGTAAGGAAATGGACCTGTTCGCCAATCTTCGCCCGGCCACTGTTTTTGATGCCCTTGCTGAAGCCTCAACATTAAAGGCTGAAGTGGTCTCCGGACTCGACCTGATGATTGTGCGCGAGCTTACCGCCGGTATTTATTTCGGCGAGCCGCGCGGCACCGATACCCTGCCCGATGGCACGCGCCGCGGCTTCGACACCGACGTTTATACCGAGCCGGAGATCCAGCGGGTAGCCCGCGTCGGTTTTGAACTGGCACGCAAGCGCAACAACAAGCTGCATTCGGTGGAAAAAGCCAACGTCATGGAATTGGGCGTCTTCTGGCGCGAAATCGTGAGTGCGCTGCACAAGGCCGAATATCCTGATGTTGAGTTACACCATATGTATGCAGACAATTGTGCCATGCAATTGGTGCGCAATCCCAAGCAGTTTGATGTGATCGTCACCAGTAACCTGTTCGGCGATATCCTCTCTGATATTGCCGCCATGCTGACCGGCTCGCTCGGCATGTTACCCTCGGCCTCGCTCGGCCTGCCCGATGAGAACGGCCGGCGCAAAGCACTCTATGAGCCGGTACATGGCTCAGCGCCCGATATTGCTGGCCAACGTCAGGCCAATCCGATCGCGATGATGCTGAGCTACGCCATGATGCTGCGCTATTCGTTCGACCTCAACGATGATGCGAACCTCATCGAACAGGCGATCAAAAATATTCTCGCCGGCGGCTTACGGACGGCTGACATCATGCAGGCGAAGACCACCAAGGTGTCCACTGATGTGATGGGTGATGAAATCTTGCTCGAAATGGGAAAACTCAACAATTAAGACGAACGCTGCGCGGCCCACTACTAAAATCGGCGGTGCATAATTTAGGAGGAACAAAATGGGTTATCGAGTAGCGGTAGTCGGCGCTACGGGCAATGTGGGCAGGGAAATCCTCAAGACGCTGTCGGAGCGTGAATTCCCTGCTGATGAAGTGGTCGCGCTGGCATCGCGCGCCTCAATAGGCAAGGAAATATCTTTTGGCGAGGACATTATACTGGAAGCCAAATTGCTCAAAGATTTCGACTTCACAGGCTTTGATTTCGCCCTGTTTTCACCGGGCGCATCGGTCTCGCGCGTGCATGCGCCGCGAGCGGCTGATGCCGGTTGTATTGTCATCGACAACACGTCTGAATTCCGCATGGACGAAGACGTTCCGCTGATTGTGCCTGAGGTCAATGGCCATGCGATTGGCGGTTTCCGCCAACGCAATATCATTGCCAATCCCAACTGCTCGACTATCCAGATGGTGATGGCGCTGAAGCCGCTGCATGATTTGGTACCGATCAAACGCATCGTTGTTTCCACCTATCAGTCAGTCTCTGGCTTCGGCAAAGCAGCAATGGATGAATTGTTCGACCACACGCGAGCAATCTATATGAATGACCGCAAGGAACCGGAGCTATTCCCCAAGACCATCGCCTTTAATGTCATTCCACATATAGATGTCTTCCTGCCGGACGGCTCGACCAACGAAGAAAGCAAGTTGCTGCGTGAGACACAAAAAATTCTTGAGGCTGACATAGCGATCAGTTCCACCTGCGTGCGGGTACCGACATTCATCGGCCATGCCGAAGCGGTGAACATTGAGTTTCATGATTACCTCAATGAAGACGAGGCACGCGACGCACTGGCCGGGGCGCCAGGTGTTGTGGTGCACGATGAGCGCCATGACGGCGGCTATGTGACGCCGGTAGAATGCGCTGGTGAGGACGCTACGTTCGTGTCCCGTATCCGCCAAGATTCAAGCGTGCCGAACGGCCTGAATATGTGGGTGGTATCGGATAATTTGCGCAAAGGCGCAGCGCTCAATACCGTGCAAATTGCGGAAGAACTGGCCTACCACCACTTAAATTAACGCTAATCAAAGGGATTGTGCCCCGAGGCTTATGACGCAGAGCGCCAGTAAACACGCCAAGCGCGCGCAAACAATCTTCGAGCAGGCGGTCGCTGCCCATCGTGCTGGACGGCTTAAAGAAGCGCTGGTCGGCTATGTTGAAGTTGTCGAACTCGACCCCACATCATCGCAGGCATTCAATAATATGGGTGTGGCATTGCGCGCCCAGGGCACTTTTCACGCCGCAGTATCAAGCTATAAGCGCGCCATCGCCATCAAGGACGATGATGCCGGCAGCCATTCCAATCTCGGCAACGCCTTGCGCGCCCTCGGCCGCCATAGCGAAGCAGAGGCCAGCCACCGTCAGGCGTTGGCAATCGACCCCAACTATCTTGAGGCGCGCTACAATCTCGGTCTAACGCTCAAGGATCAAGGTCTGTTTGATGAAGGCATCGCCTGCCTGACGGCAGCGGTGCAGCAGAAGCCTGATTATATCGACGCCCATTGGGATTTGGCGCTCGCCTGGCTGATGATGGGTGATCTCAAGCAGGGCTTTATTGAATATGAGTGGCGCTGGCGACTGGCGGATAATCCGCCGCGTAAATTTGATAAACCGGCCTGGAATGGTAGCCCGCTTGAAGGCCGTACGATTTTACTACATGCCGAGCAGGGCATGGGTGACAGTATCCAATTTGCCCGCTATGTAAGCCTCGTAGACAAGTGCGGCGGGAAGGTAATTGTCGAATGCCAAAAACCCCTGGTGCCGTTGTTTAAGCAATTGGCCGGCGCCACACGCATCATTGCCCGTGACGATCCTCTACCCAATTTCGATCTACATGCGCCGCTCCTAAGCTTGCCAAGAATATTTGCGACCAAACTCGACAGCATACCCAACACCGCTGCCTATCTTTCCAGCGAACCGGCACGCGCAGTTAAATTCGACGATCTCTTGGATAAAAAGCGCCTGAATATCGGCGTCGCCTGGGCCGGAAAATCAAGCCATCATAATGATCGAAATCGAAGCGCCGGCCTGGAACCGTTCATTGATCTATTTGGCATTACCGGCGCCGCCTTTCATAGCCTTCAGGTAGGGCCGCGCGCCAAGGATATCACCGCCACCGGCAGCGCCGGGCTGATTCGTAATCACGTCGATCGGATAGAGGATTTCGCCGATACGGCAGGATTGATGTCAAAACTTGACTTAGTGATCAGTATCGATACATCGATCTGTCATCTCGCCGGCGCCCTCGGCAAACCCTGCTGGGTGGCACTGCCCTACACGCCGGATTGGCGCTGGCTGATGGAGCGCGAAGACAGCCCGTGGTATCCCTCGCTCCGCCTGTTCCGCCAGGCCTATTTCGGTGACTGGCAGGGTGTTTTTAAAAATATTGGCGCTGCGCTCAAGCAAAGGATCACTGTATGAATAGCAATCACCGCCCGCGCCGAAGCGCGCTTTATGTGCCCGGCGCCAACGCCCGAGCACTGAAAAAAGCGCGCGGTCTTGACGCCGACGTTCTGTTGATTGATCTCGAAGATTCGGTCGCGCCCGATGCCAAAGAGGCTGCGCGTGACTTGGTGATCGAAGCGCTTACCGCGGGCGGCTATGGCGAACGCGAATTAATTGTCCGTATCAACGGGCTGGAGACGTCATGGAGCGCCGGCGATATCGCCGCCCTAGCCCTAGCCGGAGCCGATGGAATCCTGCTGCCCAAGGTCGAAAATGGCGAGATGGTGCGGAGCGTTGTAGGCCGCCTACGTGATGCCGGTGCGCCGGAGACTTTGTCCATTTGGTGCATGATGGAAACGCCAGGCGCTATGCTTAACGCCAATGAAATTGCCGCCGCCTCACCCCGTCTGGCAACGCTGGTGATGGGAACTACTGATCTCACCAAGGATTTGCGATCCCGCACCACGCCAGACCGCCTAGCCATGCTGCCGAGCCTCGGCCTCTGCCTACTGGCGGCGCGCGCGCACGGGCTGGCCGCGCTCGACGGAGTACATATGAATCTTTCTGATGATGCCGGCTTTGCCGCCGCCTGCAACCAGGGGCGCGATCTCGGCTTTGACGGGAAAACCCTTATTCACCCCAAGACCTTGACCGCCGCCAATGAAATATTTTCCCCCCAAGCCAATGAGCTCGATTTCGCACGGCGCATCATTCATGCGCATGGTGAGGCCGAAGCGAACGGCCTTGGCGTGGTGCTGCTCGACGGTAAATTGATAGAGGCGCTGCATGTGGTCGAAGCCAAGCGCCTGATAGCATTGGCGGCAGCAATATCAGAGCGCAGCGGAACGCCGGCAGAGCAAACTGGTGCGGTTGTTGACTGACCGCCATGATAGGTCTTAAATCCTCCATTCTATGCATAGAGTCGGCGCGCCGCGCAGGTGGCGCGCCGGGAGAGAGGATATATGGCGCATAGGGATCGTCCGCTATCGCCCCATTTACAGATATACCGGCCGCAACTCACATCCGTCTTATCCATTTTGCACCGTCTGACCGGCGTCTTTCTGGTTAGTGGTGCGGCGCTACTGTGCCTGTGGCTGTTATCGGCCGCTGCCGGACCTGAATATTACGCCTGGTCGCAATGGTTTTTGACGTCGTGGATGGGTTATGTGCTACTCGCAGCCTGGTCTTATTGCCTATTCTATCATCTCTGCAATGGCATCCGGCATTTGTTCTGGGACATGGGCATTGGCTTCAGCCTGCGCGCCACCTATGCCTCAGGCATCCTTATGGTGTTGGCCTCGCTTGGCTTGACTGCGCTTTCCTGGGGCATCGGCCTCGCCTTTTACTGCACGCAATAAGGGAACAAAGATGAGCATTCAGACTCCACTCGCCCGCGTGCGCTATTTGGGCTCCGCCAAGGAGGGCAGTAATCATTGGTGGTGGCAGCGCCTGACCGCGATCATGCTGATACCGCTGACACTCTGGTTTGTCGCCTCGATCTGGTGGCTGGTGGGTGGCGGCGCAACCTATGAGGCTTTCCAGGATTGGCTCTCCGGCCCTGTCGCCGCGATCCTGATGTTGCTCTTAATCGGCGCCATGTTTTATCATCTAAAACTCGGCCTCCAAGTGGTAATCGAAGATTACGTCCATAACAAACCTCTTAAATGGGCCATCCTGATCAAGCTCAATATCGGCTGTGTAGTCGGTGCCGTAGCGGCGATCTATTCGACAATCGCTGTGGCATTTGGAGGCTAACGGTATGAGTACCGCCTACCCTATTACGGAACATAACTATGATGTGGTCGTCGTCGGCGCTGGTGGCGCGGGTCTCCGCGCCACATTCGGACTGGCGCAACTTGGTCTGAAGACCGCCTGCGTCTCCAAGCTCTTCCCGACGCGCAGCCATACAGTGGCGGCGCAAGGAGGCATTTCCGCAGCACTTGGCAATATGGGCGAGGATGATTGGCGCTGGCACATGTACGATACTGTCAAGGGCTCCGACTGGCTAGGTGACCAGGACGCCATCGAATATATGTGCAAGGAAGCGCCACAAGCGGTGGTCGAGCTTGAGCACTACGGCGTGCCGTTTTCGCGCACCGAAGATGGCCGTATCTATCAACGCGCCTTCGGCGGCATGACGACCAATTACGGCGAAGGCACCGCCCTACGCACCTGCGCCGCTGCCGACCGCACCGGCCATGCTATTCTACATACGCTCTATCAGCAGTCGCTGCGCCACAAAGCGGAGTTTTTCATTGAATATTTCGCCCTTGATCTTGTGATGGATGAGGACGGCACCTGTCGCGGCATGTTGGCCTGGAATTTGGACGATGGCTCCCTCCACCTGTTCCGCGCCCAGACGGTGATCATGGCGACTGGCGGCTATGGCCGCAGCTATTTCTCCTGTACCTCGGCTCATACCTGCACCGGCGATGGCAATGCCATGGTGCTACGCGCCGGCTTGCCGCTGCAAGACATGGAATTTATCCAGTTTCACCCAACCGGCGTTTACGGTGCTGGTATGCTGATTACCGAAGGCGTGCGCGGCGAAGGCGGCTATCTGGTGAATTCGGAAGGCGAGCGTTTCATGGAACGTTACGCGCCATCGGCAAAGGACCTGGCATCGCGCGATGTGGTCAGTCGGTCCATGACCCTGGAAATCCGTGAGGGCCGAGGCGTTGGGCCGCTTCAAGATCATATTCATCTTAAACTCGATCATCTCGGTGCCGAAGTGTTGCACCAGCGCCTGCCCGGTATTACCGAGACAGCCAAAGTATTCTCCGGCGTCGATGCCACTAAAGAGCCTATTCCGGTGATCCCGACGGTGCATTATAATATGGGCGGCATCCCGACTAATTATCACGGCGAAATGGTGACCCTTAAAGACGGCGATGCAGACCATGTTATCCCCGGCCTAATGGCGGTGGGCGAAGCGGCCTGCGTCTCGGTGCATGGCGCCAATCGCCTTGGCTCGAACTCGTTGTTGGACCTGGTCGTGTTTGGGCGTGCTGCTGCAGAGCGCTGTGCGACAGTGGTCAAAGCCGGTGCACCTCATGCGCCGCTTGCTGAAGGCGCGCTCGAGAAAAGTCTCGATTGGTTTGATCACCTGCGCCACGCCGATGGTGCCCGCGGTGCGGCTGAAGTGCGCCTCGATATGCAACGCACCATGCAGACCCATGCCGGCGTGTTCCGCACCGGCGATATTATGGAAGAGGGCCGCGCTAAGCTCGATACCATCTGGAAAACCTTCCGCAGCGACATCAAGATCAGCGACCGCTCGATGGTGTGGAATTCTGATCTTGTGGAAGCTATCGAACTCGACAACCTGCTGCGCCAATCCAATGTCACGATGAGCGCCGCCATCAACCGTAAGGAAAGCCGGGGCGGCCATGCACGTGAGGATTTCCCCGAGCGCGACGACGAGACCTGGATGAAGCACACCGCCGCCTGGCTAAATGAAGATGGCGACAAGGTGACGCTGGATTATCGCCCGGTCCATATGCAGACGCTGACCGACGAAATTGAACCTATCCCGCCCAAGAAGCGGGTTTACTAGACGGCCGGCTCGCCCGGAAAACCACACAAAGCGCGCGAGCGCGAGGAATGAGATATGGCTGAATTCGCTCTGCCGAAGAATTCAAAAATCAAGAAGGGCCGCCACCATGCGGCGCCCAAAGGCACTGGCAACACGCGGAACTTCAAGATCTATCGCTACAATCCGGATTCCGGCGATAATCCACGCACCGATACCTTTGAGGTTGACGTGGAAGATTGCGGCCAGATGGTACTTGATGCGCTGATCAAAATCAAAGGCGAGACCGATTCATCGCTCACCTTCCGGCGCTCCTGCCGCGAGGGCATTTGCGGCTCCTGTGCCATGAACATCGACGGCACCAACACCCTCGCCTGCACCAAGCCGATCAACGAAGTACGCGGCGAAGTCCGCATCTATCCGCTACCACATATGCCGGTGATTAAGGATTTGGTGCCGGACATGTCAAATTTTTACGCGCAATACACCGCGATTGAGCCCTGGCTGAAAACAGATTCGCCGCCCCCAGCCAATCGCGAGCGCCTGCAAAGCCCGGAGGATCGCGAAAAGCTCGATGGCCTCTATGAATGCATCCTCTGCGCCTGCTGCTCGACTTCCTGCCCAAGCTATTGGTGGAACAGCGATCGCTACCTCGGCCCGGCAATTCTACTGCAGGCCTATCGCTGGCTGGTCGACAGCCGCGATGAATCTACCGGTAAGCGGCTCGATGAACTAGAAGACCCGTTTCGTCTCTATCGCTGCCACACGATCATGAACTGCACCCGCTCCTGCCCAAAAGGCCTTAACCCGGCAAAGGCTATTGGTGCGATCAAGAAAATGTTGGTTGCACGCCGTTAAGAGAATAATTACCTAACCTAGCTCTATTCATGGCGCCGCCACCATGCGGTGGCTTGCGCCAATGGGCTAATCGGCGTTAAAACCCGCGCCAACAGATCAGGAGATCATAGTGGCACGTAGTAAGATCGCGCTTATTGGCGCAGGTAACATTGGCGGCACTCTAGCACATTTGGCTGGGCTTAAAGAATTAGGCGATGTGGTTATGTTCGACATCGTCAAAGGCATTCCGCAGGGCAAGGCGCTTGACCTCATCCAGTCCTCACCTATCGAGGGCTTTGATTCAGCGCTTTCAGGTGCTAACAGCTACTCTGCCATCAAAGGTGCTGATGTGGTGATAGTAACCGCCGGCGTACCGCGTAAACCCGGCATGAGCCGCGACGATCTCTTGGGCATCAATACTAATGTGATGAACCAGGTTGGCGCCGGCATTAAGAAATATGCGCCAAATGCTTTCGTCATTTGCATTACCAACCCGCTCGATGCCATGGTCTGGGTCTTGCGCAAGGCGAGCGGCCTACCGGCCAAGAAAGTCGTCGGCATGGCGGGCGTGCTTGATTCGGCACGCTTCCGTTATTTCCTCGCCGAGGAAATGGGTGTCTCGGTAGAAGATATCACCGCCTTCGTGCTCGGCGGACACGGCGATACCATGGTGCCGCTCACGCGCTATTCCACGGTGGCCGGCGTGCCCCTGCCGGATCTGGTCAAGATGGGCTGGCTCAAACAAAGCCGTCTCGATGAGATTGTCCAGCGCACCCGTGATGGTGGTGCCGAGATTGTTGGACTGTTAAAGACCGGCTCCGCTTTCTACGCTCCGGCCTCGGCGGCGATCCAGATGGCCGAATCCTACCTCAAGGATAAAAAGCGCGTTCTCCCCTGCGCCGCCCAATTGAATGGCGAATATGGTGTAAAGGGCCTCTATGTCGGTGTGCCAACCGTGATCGGCGCCGGCGGCGTTGAACGTATCCTCGAGATCAAACTCGACAGAAACGAAAAAGCCGCCTTTAACAAATCGGTAAAATCGGTTCAGGGGCTACTTGACGCGATCAAAGCGCTCAAAAAGAAATAGCGGAAATATGAACATTCACGAATATCAGGCCAAAGGTCTCCTTGCCGAATATGGCGTGGCGATCGCGCGCGGTACGGCAATCGTCGACCAAGCGGACGCCGCATCTGCGGTGGCAGAACTCGGTGGCCCGGTATGGGTGGTGAAGGCGCAAATTCACGCCGGTGGGCGCGGCAAGGCGGGCGGCGTTAAGGTATGCAAAAGCGCTGATGAAGCAATTGCCACGGCGCACGACATGTTCGGGAAGACCCTGGTCACGCACCAGACCGGCCCAGCCGGCAAGGAAGTGCGCCGGGTCTATATCGAGCACGGTTGCGATATTGCCAATGAGCTTTATGTCGGCGCGGTGATTGACCGCGGCACAGGCCGCGTCTCCTTCATGGCATCCAGCGAAGGCGGCGTTGAGATCGAACAGGTTGCCGCCAACAGCCCGGAGAAAATCATCACCGTCAGCATCGATCCGGCGAGCGGTTGCCAGGCCTTTCACTCCCGCAAGCTGGCGTTTGGCCTTGGCCTTAAAGGAAAATCATTGAAAGCTGCGCTGAATTTCTTCCCCGCACTCTACAACGCCATGCAGGGCAGTGATGCTTCTATGCTCGAAATCAACCCGCTGGTGGTCACCGCCGACGGCGATTTGCTCGCCCTCGACGCCAAAATGAATTTCGATGACAACGCCCTCTTCCGCCATCCCGATATCGAAGCCCTGCGCGATGAGAGCGAAGAAGACCCGGCAGAGCGCCAGGCAGCCAAGCATGAGCTCAATTATATCAAACTTGATGGGTCAATCGGTTGTATGGTCAACGGCGCCGGCCTTGCCATGGCAACTATGGACATCATTAAGCTGAAGGGCAGCGCGCCAGCTAATTTTTTAGATGTCGGCGGCGGCGCCACGCGCGAACGCGTGACAGAAGCGTTCAAGCTCATCCTCTCCGATAGCAATGTCAAAGGCGTGCTGGTCAATATCTTTGGCGGCATCATGCGCTGTGACGTGATCGCCGAGGGCATTGTCGCGGCAGCACGTGAAATTGATATTCATGTGCCCCTGGTGGTTCGCCTGGAAGGCACCAATGTAAATGAGGGCAAGGCCATTCTCGCCGAGAGCGGCTTCGCCATTATTTCGGCCGATGATCTGGACGATGCCGCAGAGAAAATCGTGACCGCCGTAAACGAGGCAACCTGATGGCGGTACTAATTGAAAAAGCGACAAAAGTCCTCTGCCAGGGCTTCACTGGCGCGCAGGGTACGTTTCACTCCGAACAGGCCATTGCCTACGGAACCAATATAGTCGGCGGCATCACACCGGGTAAAGGCGGCAGCAGCCACCTCAATCTACCGGTGTTCAATACCGTTGCCGACGGCATAGCGGCGACAAAGGCCGATGTCAGCGTTATCTACGTGCCGGCGGCTTTTGCAGCGGATGCTATCTTGGAAGCCATCGATGCCAATGTGCCACTGATCGTTTGCATTACTGAGGGTATTCCTGTGCTCGATATGGTGCGTGTCAAACGCACCTTGGATGGCTCGCAAAGCCGCCTGATCGGCCCCAACTGCCCCGGCATCATCACGCCGGACGCGTGCAAGGTCGGTATCATGCCCGGGCATATTCACCGCCGCGGCAGCGTTGGCATTGTTTCGCGCTCCGGCACGCTTACTTATGAAGCTGTGGCGCAAACAACTGCCGCCGGCCTCGGCCAGACAACCTGTATCGGCATTGGCGGAGACCCGGTGAACGGCACCAATTTTATTGATTGTCTGGAATTGTTTTTGGCCGACGACGAGACCGAATCAATCGTCATGATCGGCGAAATTGGCGGTACCGCCGAAGAAGATGCGGCGGAATTTCTTAGTTCACAAAAAATTAAGAAGCCTGTTGTTGGATTCATTGCTGGGCTGACCGCACCGCCAGGCCGGCGAATGGGCCATGCGGGTGCGATCATCTCAGGCGGCAAAGGCGGCGCCGGCGATAAAATTGAGGCGATGAAAAGTGCCGGTATCGCGGTAACGAGATCTCCCGCCGCCATTGGCACCACCATGGTAGATCTGCTGAAGGGCTGATTTCGCCCAGTAGCGCTAGCGGCATAACAAACAGCAGAATGCATACATGAGCACGCATACGGACGACCCGTCGTTTTTGCACGGCTCCAATGCCGCCTTCATGGAGGCGTTGTACGAACGCTTTACCCATGACCCAAATTCTGTCGAGCCGAGCTGGCGCGAATATTTTAATAGCATGAACGGCGCGGTGGGATCAGGCAAATCCGCCGACAAATCGAATAGCGTTACAGCCGCACACCACGCCAAAGCACAACATGAAAGTAACGAACTTTCTGGGCCGAAACCGCGCAGCGTACCGTCCAAACCGACAGGAGGCGTGCCTGCGGCAACGGTGGATTCTATCCGCGCCCTGATGTTGATCCGCGCCTATCGCGTACGTGGCCATTTGCTTGCCGATCTGGATCCGCTCAAGCGTGATGGCGACAATAGCCACCCCGAACTGGACCCCGAATCCTACGGCTTTAGCGAAGCCGATTATGACCGCCCGATATACGTCGATGGCGTGCTCGGCATGCAGTGGGCGACGCTCCATGAAATGATCGCGGTGGTGCGCGACACCTATTGCGGCCATATCGGCGTCGAGTTTATGCATATCCAGGACCCGGAGCAAAAATCCTGGATACAACAGGCCATAGAAGGCAGCCGCAATCGACCTAATCTGCTCGCGGCCGATAAGATCGAAATTCTCCGCCAACTCGATGAGGCGGAAGGCTTTGAGCGTTTTCTTGATATTAAATATCCCGGCACCAAGCGCTTTTCGCTGGAGGGCTCAGAAAGTGTCATACCGGCGCTGGAGGCTCTAATCGAAGGTGCTAGTGCTTGGGGTGTGCAGGATGTGGTCATCGGCATGCCCCATCGTGGCCGCCTCAATGTACTAACCAGCATCATGGGTAAATCCTATGCCGCCGTATTTTCTGAATTCCAGGGTGAAGCCGCCCATCCGACAGATGTGCAGGGATCGGGCGACGTCAAATATCATCTTGGTGTCTCTACCGACCGGCATTTGTCCGACGGCAATCAGATTCATCTCTCGCTGACGCCCAATCCCTCCCATCTAGAGGCCGTTAATCCGGTGGTGCTCGGCAAAGTGCGCGCCAAACAAATGCAAATCGGCGATGACAAGCGGCAAAAGGTGATGGGTATCCTCTTACACGGCGACGCCGCCTTTGCCGGCCAGGGCATGGTGGCGGAGACGCTGGAACTTTCTAATCTGCGCGGCTATCGTACCGGCGGCACCATCCATATTATTGTCAACAACCAGATTGGCTTTACCACCAGCCCAAGCTTCGCCCGTTCCTCGCCTTATCCGTCAGATGCGGCAAAGATTATTCAGGCGCCTATTTTTCATGTGAATGGCGATAACCCGGAAGCCGTGGTGCATGTCTGCCGTATCGCGGCGGAATATCGCCAGCGTTTTCACCGCGATATCATCATCGATATTTTTTGCTATCGTCGCCATGGCCACAATGAAGGCGACGAGCCGGCTTTTACCCAACCCGTCATGTATCAGGCTATCGATGAACTGGCGACGACGCGGCACCTCTATTCCGAGCAGCTAGTGGCGGAGGGCGTACTTTCCGCAGCAGAAGCTGTACGCTTGGCAGAAGCCTTCCAGGCCCGCCTTGAAGATGAACTCGACGCCTCCAAGGGTTACAAGCCGAACAAGGCCGATTGGCTTGAAGGCCAGTGGAGCGAAATGCAGGCACCTCCATCAGAACATGGTCCGGGTGAAACGGCAGTAGAGCCGGATGTGCTCAGTCGGATTGGCCATGCCATCACCTCCACCCCGGCGGATTTCAATTTGCATCCGCGCCTGAGGCGGGTGCTCGGCGCGCGCCGTAAGATGATCGAATCGGGCAAAAAATTTGACTGGGCAATGGCTGAGGCGATGGCCTTCGGCTCTTTGCTGCACGAAGGCAACGGAGTGCGCCTCTCTGGCCAAGATGTCTCGCGTGGCACCTTCTCCCAACGCCATGCCGCCTTCTTTGATCAACAGACTGAAGCGCGGCATATCCCGCTTAATCACATTGAAGACGGCCAAGCGCGCATTGAAGTTGCCGACAGCTTGCTCTCTGAAGTGGGCGTGCTTGGCTTTGAATATGGTTACTCCACCGCCGAGCCCGATACGCTAGTGTTGTGGGAAGCGCAATTTGGTGATTTTGCCAATGGTGCGCAGGTCGTCGTCGATCAATTTATTTCCTCCGGCGAAAGCAAATGGCTGCGCATGTCGGGCCTGGTGATGCTGCTCCCGCACGGCCATGAGGGCCAGGGGCCGGAACATAGCTCGGCCCGAGTTGAGCGCTATCTGCAATTGGCGGCAGAGGGCAATATTCAGGTCGTCAATTGCACCACGCCGGCATCCTATTTCCATGTATTGCGACGCCAGATGCGCCGTAGCTACCGCAAGCCACTGATCGTCATGTCGCCGAAATCCCTGCTGCGCCACAAGCTGTGCACGTCGAAACTGGAGGATTTCACACCTGGCACGCATTTCCATAGGGTCATTGGCGAGCAAGCTGATTATACAGCCGGTGAGGATATCCGCCGCGTCGTGCTGTGCAGCGGCAAAGTCTATTACGATTTATTGCAGGCCCGCGAAGAACGGAAAATAGCTGATGTGGTGCTATTACGCATGGAACAAATCGCACCGTTTCCAGGCCGTAGCGTGACCGTCGAACTGGCCAAATATCCCAATGCCGAAATCGTCTGGTGCCAGGAAGAGCCGCGAAATCAAGGCGCTTGGTTTTATGTCGCCCAGCGTCTGGATGATGTATTGGAGGGTCTCGGCGAAGAACGGCGCAATGTGCGCTATATCGGCCGGCCCGAAGCAGCCTCGCCGGCGAGTGGCACTCTCAAAGCACATACAAAAGAACAAAATACGCTTGTCAGCGAAGCGCTGACGATCGCTAACCCGGGAGCAAAGTCATGACCCTCAACATCACCGTGCCCGAATTGGGCGAATCGGTGACGGAAGCCACTGTTGCCAAATGGTTCAAGGCGCCCGGAGATGTGGTTGCCCTCGATGAGCCCTTGGTCGAACTGGAAACCGATAAAATCGCGCTTGAGATCAACGCCGCCAGCGCTGGCGTTCTCGCCGAGATTCTCGTACCCGAGGGTGAAGATGTGGAAGTTGGTACCGTACTCGGCCATCTGAACGAAGGCGAAGGCGCTGCCGCTCCATCCTCAACGCCGAGCGAAATGCCCCGCCCCGAGATCACGCAACCGGCTGTAGATGACGCTGCTGTGCTGTCGCCCGCCGTGCGCAAATTGATCGAGGAAAATGGCCTCGACCCGAGCGCCATCATCGGCAGCGGCCGAGATGGCCGGATATTGAAAGGCGATGTGCTTGGCCTGCTGCAAGAATTGATTACGGAAGCGCCTGCGCCGACTCCGAAACCTACCGCACCTGTTGCCCCTGTTGCACCGTCCGAAGCGTCACCTAAATCACCCGAAGCGGCGCGCGAAGAGCGCTTGCCCATGTCGCGCCTTCGCCAACGGGTCGCCGAGCGGCTGAAGATTGCGCAGGACACCGCCGCCATGCTCACCACCTTCAACGAGGTGGATATGACCAAGGTGATGGCGGCGCGTAGCAAATACCGCGATGCGTTTGAGCAAAAACACGGCGTTCGTCTTGGGTTTATGTCGTTCTTCGTCAAGGCGGTGGTCACCGCATTGCAGGAAATCCCCTCGGTCAATGCCGAGATCGACGGCACCGATATCGTCTATAAGAAATATTATCACATTGGCGTCGCCGTAAGCGCGCCGCAAGGGCTCGTCGTGCCAGTGTTGCGCGATGCTGATCAATTGGGCTTTGCCGAGATTGAGAAGAATATTACCGGGCTCGGCACCAAGGCGCGCGATGGCAAGCTCTCCATTGCCGATCTCTCGGGCGGCACCTTCACGATCTCCAATGGCGGCACCTTCGGCTCGCTCATGTCGACGCCGATCCTCAATCCGCCGCAATCGGGCATCCTTGGCATGCACAAGATCCAGGAGCGCCCCATCGCCGTCGACGGCCAAATGGAAATCCGCCCGATGATGTATCTCGCGCTCAGCTATGATCACCGCCTGATCGATGGCCGCGAGGCCGTCACCTTCCTGGTGCGAATCAAGGAATGCATTGAGGATCCGGAGCGGCTTTTGCTGGACCTCTAACCCTCGGGCGCTATTCTGCCCGGAGCGTCCAACACGCGACCAATTTAAACATAAGAGGCAGGCCAGAATAATGAGTGACAATAATTTTGACGTCGTGGTTATCGGCTCAGGACCGGGCGGCTATGTCGCCGCCATCCGCGCCGCTCAGCTCGGCCTGAAAACCGCCTGTGTGGAGAAAGACTCGACGCTCGGCGGCACCTGCCTCAATGTCGGCTGCATCCCCTCCAAAGCATTGCTGCAGACCTCCGAAGAATATGCCCATGCCGGCAAGGCGCTTAAGCGCCACGGCGTGATCGTTGGCGACCTACAGCTCGATCTACCGACCATGATGGGTCACAAAGATAAGGTGATCGGTGACCTCACCAAGGGCATTGCCCATCTGTTCGATAAAAACGATATCGCTCATATTGCTGGCTGGGGCGCGCTCGGGGCGGCGGGCGAAGTTATTGTCAGCGCTGAAGACGGCAGTAAAACTACACTGCAAACCAAAGCAACAATCATCGCCACCGGCAGCGCACCGGCGAGCCTGCCCAGCATTGAAATTGATGAGACGCGTATCGTCAGCTCAACCGGCGCCTTGTCACTGAGCGAAGTACCCGGCCACATGGCGGTTATCGGCGGCGGTTATATCGGCCTGGAGATGGCTTCCGTTTGGGGCCGCCTCGGGGCCAAGATTACAGTGGTCGAATTTTTGGACCGGATCGTGCCTGGCATGGACGGTGAATTGGCGACGCAGTTCCACAAAATGCTGCGCCGACAAAAAATGAAGTTTAAACTCTCCACCAAAGTGACCGGCGCCGAACTAACCGAAAACGGCGTGGCGCTTGCTATGGAACCGGTAGACGGTGGCATGGGCGAGACGCTCGAAGCCGATATCGTACTGGTCGCGGTTGGCCGCAAACCGTTCACCGAAGGGCTCGGCCTGGAACAAGCCGGTATTGCCGTTGATGGCGGCGGGCGGATTGAGGTCAACGAACTTTTTGAAACCAACATCGCCGGCGTCTACGCTATCGGCGATGTCATCGCCGGGCCAATGCTCGCCCATAAAGCGGAAGATGAAGGCGTCGCGGCGGCGGAGATTATCGCCGGGCAAAAGAGCCATGTGAATTACGATGCCATTCCGGGCGTCGTCTACACCCACCCAGAGCTTGCCTCAGTCGGCCAAACAGAAGAGCAATTGCAGGCGGCGGGCGTTGACTACACCGCCGGCAGCTTCCCCTTTATCGCCAATGGCCGGGCACGCGCCATGTCGGCGACCGACGGCTTTGTCAAAGTTTTGGCGGATGCCAAGAGCGACCGCATCCTCGGTGTTCACATCATGGGCGCCGATGCCGGCACCATCATCGCCGAGGCTGTGCTGGCAATAGAACTGGGCGCATCAGCCGAAGACCTGGCCCGCACCTGCCACGCCCACCCAACCCTCAACGAAGCCCTCAAAGAAGCCGCCCTTGATGTCGACGAACGGGCGATTCACGTTTAAGTGAAGGACCTAAATTATTCGCAAACGGGACGCGCCCTGACGGGTTGTTGAATAGAATGTTAGAAGACAATGACCAATCGCCCTGATCTAACTGCTTCGTTTAATGCTGATAACTTCTATGTCGTGACGACGGAGCCCGGCTATATTGAGGAAAGCCTGCCGGTTTGGACGTGCAAGCGCCCCGGCGCAATCGAGTTTTCCGACATAGACGAGCGCAGCATCAAGCGGGTGAATTGCGAGGATGTGCCGGGTGCGTCGCAGCTCCACGACGTCCTCAGCACAGACGAATGCGACCGCCTGGTCGAACTCAGCAATGCTCTCGGTTACCACGGTGACGCACCGGTTTCGCTGCCGCGCAGCGTCCGCCATAATGATAATTTCACTTGGGTCGTAGATGAAAGCGTGGATGGTCCGATCTGGGACCGTTGCAAAGATTTTTTCGAAACCTCCAGTTACACCAGCCTGAGACCGCGCGGCCTCAACGCACGTTTTAGATTCTACCGCTACGGCACCGGCGATTATTTCGCGCCGCACGCGGACGGCGCCTGGCCCGGCAGCCGCATCATCAACGGCCAATTGGTGCACAATGCCTATGGCGACCGTATCAGCGAAATGACACTCCTGATCTTTCTAACGGATGGATATGCCGGAGGGCGGACGATGTTTCAAACCCGGGAGCACGGGCTCGTCGGCGTCGCCACGCCGAAGGGCGCCATGTTGTGCTTCCCGCACGGCTCGAACCCGCAACATTGTATCCATGCCAGCGAAGCGGTGACATCAGGGCATAAATACATCATCCGCACTGATTTATTATTCGGTTGAAGAATTACAGCACCAAGAGATGCGCGGGCCGGGCCGAAAAAGCTCAGTCGCAAAGCGCCACGCAGTGCACTTTGATGCCTAGCGGTCAAGCGCATCGGCTGGCGTCTGGGGGTCTTCGAAGGCGGTCTGGAAGCTAAATGTTGAGGGCAACCCCGCGCCCACGACATCGCCGTTCGCGCCGTTTATGCGCGCCAGCTCACCGGCCGAATCCCACTGTTTGATCAGCAGCCCCTCGTCGCGGGTCAGGGTTGGACAGAAGTACCATTGGTGGCGCTCGGCATGTTTTGAAAGATAATTCTCTCCGGTCCGGTCACGGTAGCGAATCTCGAAAACGACGAGGTCCTCAGGCACCACCCCTGCCGCGTAGCAAAATCCGATCGGATGGGTGGCGACCGGCTGTTCGGCAATACGGCGCTTGCTGTTCTTGCCGGCGGCCGAGCGCACATTGTGGTCGAAGGCGGCGACAAAGCGCGCTCCAGTGGCCTCCCGCACGAGCGCAGCGCAGTCTGGGTAATAGCGGCGCACGACTTGCTCGTGGTCAAGGAAGTCGAGCTCCGGGTCCGCCAGGCGTCGCGCACAGAGTTCAAATCCGTGCGCCTTGAGCCTCGGCTGTTGTGCCGCCACCAGTTGCTGCGCGTCGGTCATCGGCATGAAGCGGTTCTCCAAATCGGCGCCGACCCATGGCGCGTCGCTGCCGTCCTGGTCACGCTGCTCGAAGGCTTTGCCGTTACGATAAAGCGAATGCTGAGTGGATGCGCTCAGATAGGGAATCGTGGCGCTCCGGGCTGCATTGGTCGCTGCGGCGGTTGTCGATGCCATGATGCGCATCCTTACATTTCGTGCTGATTGATAGTACGTGGTCATGCGCCGATTGTGGCGGCCTATCCCCGCGCCCGCGGATGAGCCGCGTTGTAAGCTGCCATCAGGCTGGCTTCATCAACCTCGGTGTAGCGTTGGGTCGAGGTTAGGCTGGCGTGGCCGAGGAGTTCCTGGATGCTGCGCACATCACCGCCATCGGCCAGCAGATGTGTGGCAAAGCTGTGACGCAGCGCATGCGGGGTTGCGCTTGGCGGTAGGCCGAGGGCGGCGCGCAAGCGGGTCATGCTAGCTTGGATGGCGCGTGCACCAAGCCGCCCGCCACGCACGCCGACAAACAGAGCACCTTCCGGCGTTAGCGGGTGCGGGCATATGGCACGGTAATCGGCGATGGCCTGATTGACCAGCGGCAATACCGGCACACCGCGCTCCTTACCGCCTTTGCCATGCACCAAAAGCACATCAGCGCCGCTGGCATCATGGCCATTCAGGCCGAGCGCCTCATTGATACGTAATCCGCAGCCATAAAGCAGCAACAACACCGCTGCGTCACGCTTGGCGACCCAGGGTTCAGCGCTGGCGCTGGCTGTACCTTCAAATGCGGCACTGACAACATCGCCGGCCTGTTCGGGGCTGAGTGGGCGCGGGATGGCGCGTGGCAGGCGTGGGCTGCGTAGCGCTGCCACAGCGCCGTTTACTGCCAATTCTTCCCGCTCGAGATGGCGGAAAAAGCCGCGCAGCACGGAGATGGCGCGAGCGGTTGAGGTCTTGGCGCGGTTTTCGCTGACACGACGCGCCAGATAGCTGCGAAAATCAGCCGCTCGCAAGCCTTCCAGATCCGCCAGGGTCGCCGGGCCACCCAAATGCAGAGTGAGAAACGCGAAAAACGCTGAGAGATCGCGTAAATAGGCGCTTACGGTGTGGGCCGAGGAACGACGCTCATGGGCAAGCCACTGATGCCATGATTCGACCGCCACAATCACCGCCCCATCCGCCATTCCGGAAATTCTGGCGATCTCTTTTGCCGCTAAATTGTTTGGCGAAGCTTCGGCAGCGATGGCGGTGCTCCTTTAACGCCTAAATGATCGATTGGCCGGTCTTCTCCCAATCCGCGAGAAAGGCAGCCAGACCTTTATCGGTTAGCGGGTGTTGCGCGAGCTTGCGCAAAACGCCCGGCGGCACGGTGGCAACATCGGCGCCGAGCTTGGCTGATTCGACCAAGTGGATGGGATCGCGAATCGAGGCGACCAACACTTCGGTCTGCAGCGTATCAGGATAATTGCTGTAGATGGTGACGATCTCCTCGATCAACAGCATGCCATCCTGGCCAATATCATCGAGTCGTCCGACAAAGGGCGAGATGAAGGTCGCGCCGGCTTTCGCCGCGAGCAGCGCCTGCGCCGCAGAAAAGCAAAGCGTTACATTGACCATGGTGCCTTCGTTGCTGAGCGACTTACAAGCTTTCAGGCCATCCCAGGTGAGCGGCACCTTGACCGCGATATTGGGCGCAATACCAGCCAGCCGCTTACCCTCTTCAATCATCGAGTCGGCCTCCGTAGCGGTCACTTCAGCGCTCACTGGTCCCGGCACGATCTCGCAAATACGCTTGATCGTCTCGATAAAATCGCTGCCTGACTTATGTATAAGCGACGGGTTGGTAGTCACGCCATCAAGCAGTCCGGTTGCCGCCAAATCCTCGATTTCCGCGATTTCCGCCGTATCGACGAAGAATTTCATACCTTGCATCCTGTTTTGAAGGTTTTCACTGCGCCCTGATTTGGCTCGTTTTGCCGCCGGACAATTGCTTGCCGTCCCTTGCGGCTAACGAACCCCCTTGAGGCGGCGGCGAGTCGTTGGCACATTTTATCGGATGGCAGGCACCGACGCCACTTTAACCCCCGAGAATCCGCGCGATGATGTACAGCGCGTCGCGGTATTGCTGCCGCTGGCGCTGCCCACCGCCTATGACTATCTGGTGCCACCCGGCGAGGCAGCGCCGGAGGGCGCCTTTGTGCGCGTGCCGCTCGGCCGCCGCCAAGTAACCGGCGTGGTCTGGGGCGCTGGCACAGAAGAAACAGATGGCGGTCTGGCCGAGGGGCGCCTTAAGGAAATCAATAGCGTGCTGCCGGTGCCGCCCCTGCCGGAAACTCTGCGCAAGCTGGTCGATTGGGTGGCGGCATATACCTTGGCCAAGCGCGGCGCGGTGCTGCGCATGGCGATGAGCGTGCCACAGGCTCTTAAGCCGGCAAAAATGCGCATCGCCTACCTCACTGGAGAGACCCCACCCAAGCGCCTCACCCCGGCGCGCAATCGGGTGCTGAAGTTACTGAGCGACGGCATGCCCCGGGGCGCCCAGGAGTTGGCTCGTGAAGCTGCCGTTAGCACCAGCGTGGTAAAGGGCCTCGCGGAGAGCGGCGGGTTGGAGCAAATTTTGTTGCCGGCAGAGCGCGCACGCGAACAGCCGGATTTAAACCAGCCCCGGGCGACACTTTCTAGCAGCCAGAGCAGCGCTGCAGCAGAACTTTGCGCCCAGGTGCATGAGGATGTGTTCAGCGTCACCTTACTCGATGGTGTGACCGGCTCCGGCAAGACCGAGGTCTATTTTGAGGCCATCGCAACAGCGCTTGAGGCGAATCGCCAAGTCTTGGTGATGCTGCCCGAAATCTCCCTTTCAGCGCAATGGCTGGAGCGCTTCCGCGCCCGCTTCGCCAGCACTCCGTTGATATGGCACTCCGAGCTCAGCCAGCGCGCCCGTTGCGAGACCTGGCGAGCAGTAGCGAGTGGCGCGGCGCGAATTGTGGTCGGTGCACGCTCGGCACTGTGGCTGCCCTTTTCTGAGCTCGGCCTGATAATCGTCGATGAAGAGCATGACGGTGCCTTTAAACAGGAAGACGGTGTCATTTATCAAGCCCGCGATATAGCGGTGATGCGCGCTCGCCTGGAAGTCTGCCCGCTCATCCTGAGTTCGGCGACGCCATCCCTCGAGACCTTGGCCAATGTCGAATCCGGACGTTACAAACGTCTTGATCTGCCCGACCGTCATGGCGGCGCTCAATTGCCGCATATAGAAGCCATTGATATGCGTGCTGACCCACCACCGCGCGGTGCCTGGATTTCGCCGCTCTTGCGCGCCGCAATGGTGGATTGTTTTGCTGCCGGGCAACAGGCAGTGCTGTTTTTAAATCGCCGCGGCTATGCGCCACTCACGCTCTGCCGCGCCTGCGGCCACCGTCTGAAATGCCCCAACTGCACCGCCTGGTTAGTAGCGCATCGCTTTTCCGACAGCCTCAATTGTCACCACTGCGGTTATCACCAACGGCCGCCGGAGTCTTGCCCGGAATGTAAGGTGGAAGGCAAGATGGCTGCATGCGGGCCTGGGGTCGAACGGGTAGCAGAAGAAGCGGCGGAACTGTTCCCGAACCTGCAAAGCGAAATCGTCACCAGCGACACTATTGCAGGTCCGGAGCAAGCGGCGGCCTTTATCGCCCGCATTGTAAATCATGATGTCGATCTTTTGATTGGCACCCAGATCATCGCCAAGGGCCATCATTTTCCACTGCTCACCCTGGTCGGGGTAATTGATGCCGACCTCGGCCTAGCTGGTGGAGATCTCCGCGCGGCGGAGCGGACTTATCAATTATTGCATCAGGTGGCAGGCCGGGCCGGGCGGGCGCAGCATGCGGGCAAGGTATTGCTGCAAACCTATATGCCGGAACACCCCGTCATGGCGGCACTGTGCTCGGGCGAAAGGCAGTCCTTTTTGGCGCGGGAAGCCGAGGCACGCCAACAACACGGTCAGCCTCCAGTTGGTCGCCTGGCCGCGGTTATCCTCTCCGGCCATAATGAATCGATGGTCGCCAATAGCGCCCGCACGCTTGCGCGAATCGCCCGGAAATCCTTGCCGAAAAATAGCGATATTGATGTTCTCGGCCCGGCGCCGGCGCCACTCTCGCTACTGCGCGGGCGCTACCGCTATCGCCTCTTGATCAAATGCAGCCGCGCCGTGCTGCCCCAACCCTGGTTACAGAGCTGGCTTGCTGAATTGGATGCACCCTCTCAGGTATCGGTTCGGGTGGATGTTGATCCCTACAGCTTTCTCTAACCTTAAAGTGCTGAAATTACTTCTAAAAATGAGACATTCGGAGTCAGTTGCGTGACCATAACGAGTATGTTACTTATCCCCTGCATTTCGGACAGAAGCACTCGCCGGAAGCAGCGTTGTACGGCCATTTCCGCATAGAAAAACACAAAGTATCGGCGCATAAATCGCGACGATAAATCTGAGGGGACGAATTTCGGTGGCAGCCCAATCCACAGGCCAAAGTGATCTCGCCAAGCGCTACGCAACGGCGTTTTTTGACCTCGCTATCGAGCAAGACAAGGTTGAACAATTGGCCGGAGAATTAGACAATTTTCGCGCCTTAATCACGGAAAGCGCTGATTTGGGGCGTCTCGTACGCAGCCCGATCATTTCCCGCGCTGACCAGGGCGCCGCTATGGCAGAGCTAATTGCACGCGCCGGGCTATCAGATCTTGTCGCTAATTTGGTTAGCCTGATGGCCAAAAATCGCCGCCTGTTTGCTTTAGAAGGCACAATCGAAGCCTTCCAGGCCCTATTGGCCGAACATCGTGGTGAAATATCCGCCGAAGTCACATCGGCAAACGAATTAAAACCGGCCCATTTGGAAGCTGTGAAAGAAGCAGTCAAAAAAATTGTGGGCCGGGATGTCGCCTTGGAAAGCAAGGTTGACCCAAGCTTAATTGGCGGACTCATCGTAAAGGTAGGCTCCCGCATGATTGACAATTCAATAAGGACGAAGCTGCAGAATCTTGAGCTCGCCATGAAAGGGATTTGAGAATGGATATTGGCGCCGCCGAAGTGTCGGCAATCCTCAAAGAGCAAATAGCCAACTTTGGTACCGAGGCGGATGTCGCCGAGGTCGGGCAAGTGCTCTCAGTGGGTGATGGTGTTGCTCGCGTGTACGGGCTGGATAACGTCCAGGCTGGTGAAATGGTCGAATTTCCTGGCAATATTCAGGGAATGGCGCTCAACCTTGAGACCGACAATGTCGGCGTCGTGATTTTCGGTGAAGATAGGGCGATCAAGGAAGGCGATACGGTGAAGCGGACCGGCGCCATCGTTGAAGTGCCGGTCGGCAAGGGCCTATTGGGCCGTGTTGTCGACGCGCTAGGCAATCCGATAGACGGCAAGGGGCCGATCGAATCATCGGAAATGGGTCGTATTGAGGTTAAGGCCCCGGGCATTATTCCCCGCCAGTCGGTGAATGAGCCAGTGCAAACCGGCCTGAAAGCGCTCGATGCGCTGGTGCCGATTGGCCGTGGACAGCGCGAACTGATCATTGGTGACCGCCAAACCGGTAAGACAGCGGTGGCAATCGATACGATCATCAACCAAAAAGAAGTCAACGCCAGCGGCGACGAATCAAAAAAGCTATATTGCATCTATGTGGCGGTTGGACAGAAGCGCTCCACCGTGGCCCAGGTTGTGAAGACTTTGGAAGAAAATGGGGCTCTAGAATACACCATTGTTGTCTCTGCCACCGCCTCTGAAGCAGCACCGCTACAATTCTTGGCACCTTATACGGGTTGCACCATGGGCGAGTATTTCCGCGATAATGGCATGCATTCCGTGATCGTTTATGACGATCTTTCAAAACAGGCCGTGGCCTATCGGCAAATGTCCTTGCTACTCCGTCGTCCGCCGGGCCGTGAGGCCTATCCAGGTGATGTGTTCTATCTCCATTCACGCCTACTAGAACGCGCAGCCAAGATGAATGATTCCTTGGGTGGCGGTTCGCTCACTGCACTGCCGGTGATTGAAACCCAGGCTAGTGACGTATCGGCCTATATTCCAACTAACGTGATCTCGATCACCGATGGTCAAATTTTTCTCGAGACGGACCTGTTCTATCAAGGCATCCGTCCAGCCATTAACGTTGGCCTCTCGGTGAGCCGTGTGGGTTCAGCTGCACAAACTAAAGCAATGCGCGCCGTCGCCGGCAAGATTAAGCTTGAGCTTGCGCAATATCGCGAAATGGCGGCATTTGCACAGTTTGGCTCAGATCTCGACGCCGCTACCCAACGCCTTCTGGCACGTGGTGCGCGCCTAACCGAGTTGCTCAAACAAGGCCAATATTCACCGTTGCCGATTGATGAGCAGGTGGTAGCTATTTTTGCCGGCGTACGCGGCTACCTCGATAAAATTGAAATTGAGCAGATCGGTCGCTTCGAGGCTGAGCTTTTAAGTGAAGTTCGTGGCGCCCATAGCGAAATCCTCAGTGCCATTCGCGATAGCGGTCAATTGAGCGACGAAACAGACACCAAGCTCACCGATGTACTTGACAAATTCACCAATAAATTTGCTTAGGCATTGCGGTAACTTAGGGCAAGACGGGGCATAGCGGCACATGGCCACTCTCAAGGACCTGCGTACACGGATTGATAGCGTCACGCAGACCCAAAAGATCACTTCGGCAATGAAGATGGTCGCGGCATCAAAACTGCGCCGGGCGCAAGAAGCGGCTGAGGCCGCTCGGCCTTATGCCCAGCGTATGGAACGCATGGTGGGCAGCTTAGCCGGCCTTATGCAGGAGCGCGAAGATGCTCCGGCATTGCTGCGCGGTAATGGCGCAGACAATACCCATTTGATCATTGTTGCAACATCGGATCGCGGCCTTTGCGGCGGCTTTAATTCGTCAATCACACGCGCCGTGCGCCTGCGCATTCGCGAGCTGACCAATGATGCCAAGACGGTTAAACTCTATTGTATCGGCCGCAAGGGACGCGAACAGCTAAACCGTGAATTCGGCTCGCTGATCATCGGCAGCGCCAATGAGATCGGCAAACGCGGCCCGTCCTACGACGAAGCAAGCGCCATCGGGCAAACCATCACCGAAATGTTTGACCGGGGTGAATTTGACGTCTGCACGGTGGTCTATAATCATTTCAAAACGGTGATGACGCAAATCGTTACCTTTCAACAAATTATACCCTTCGCTGATTCTGCGCATGGGGCCGGTGATGGTAACGAAGCCGAGGCGGTCGGACACGGCGGCGCAATTTACGAATTTGAGCCAGAAGAGGCTGAAATTCTTGAGGAATTGCTACCTTATAATTTATCGATCCAGGTATTTCGCTCCGTGCTAGAAAGTGCTGCGAGCGAGCAAGGCGCGCGCATGACCGCCATGGACAGCGCCACGCGTAATGCCGGCGATATGATCGATAAGCTAACACTCAACTTCAACCGCACCCGTCAGGCCAAGATTACTGGAGAATTGATTGAAATTATCTCCGGCGCCGAGGCCACCTAGAAGGATTTGTGCAAGACTAAACCACGCTACGTACACACGTAGCATTATTTTGAATTCAAGCTCGACAGGAGCCAGGCTATGGCCAGTACAGATGGAAAAGGCAGCGTTTCGCAAATCATGGGCGCCGTTGTGGACGTTCAATTCGAAGGTGATTTGCCAGCTATTCTGAACGCGCTGGAAACAGACAATCACGGCACCCGCCTGGTGCTCGAAGTTGCCCAGCATTTGGGCGAGAGCAATGTGCGCTGCATTGCCATGGATACCACCGAGGGCTTGGTGCGTGGCCAGGAAGTAACCGACACAGGTGCCGGCATCACGGTCCCGGTCGGGCCGGAAATGCTTGGCCGTATCATTAATGTGGTTGGCGATGCCATTGACGAACGCGGGCCGGTTAATTCAAAGAAGAGAAACCCAATTCATGCCCCAGCGCCTGATTTCGTCGATCAATCGACCGAATCAGAAATCCTTGAGACCGGGATTAAGGTAGTTGACCTGCTGGCGCCTTACGCCAAGGGCGGCAAAATTGGCCTATTCGGCGGTGCCGGCGTGGGCAAGACCGTGATTATCATGGAATTGATCAACAACATTGCCAAAGCACATGGCGGCTATTCGGTGTTCGCCGGCGTTGGCGAACGGACCCGCGAAGGCAACGATCTCTATCACGAGATGATCGATTCCGGTATTATCAAATTGGACGGCGAAGGCTCTAAAGTGGCGCTAGTCTACGGCCAGATGAATGAGCCGCCCGGAGCGCGTGCGCGCGTTGGTCTCTCTGGTCTTGCCCAAGCTGAATATTTCCGCGATGAAGAAGGCCAGGACGTTCTGTTCTTTGTCGATAATATTTTTCGCTTCACCCAGGCAGGCTCGGAAGTGTCCGCATTGCTGGGCCGCATGCCGTCAGCGGTGGGCTATCAGCCGACCCTGGCCACTGAAATGGGTAATCTACAGGAGCGCATTACCTCGACGCAAAAGGGTTCGATCACCTCGGTACAGGCTATTTATGTGCCAGCAGATGATCTAACCGATCCGGCCCCGGCCACCTCGTTTGCCCATTTGGATGCGACCACCGTGCTGTCGCGCCAGATTGCTGAGCTCGGTATTTACCCGGCTGTGGATCCGCTCGATTCGACATCACGCATGCTCGACCCGCGTATCATCGGTGACGAGCATTATGAAGTGGCGCGTGAAGTTCAACGCATCCTGCAAACCTATAAATCCCTGCAGGACATCATTGCCATTCTTGGCATGGACGAGCTCTCCGAAGAAGATAAGCTCACCGTCGCACGGGCACGTAAAATTCAACGCTTCCTCTCTCAGCCCTTCTTCGTTGCCGAGGTATTCACCGGCACGCCGGGCAAGCTGGTCGATCTTAAAGACACCATTGCCGGGTTCAAGGCAATTGCTGCCGGTGAATATGATGATCTTCCGGAAGCCGCTTTCTACATGGTTGGCGGAATTGATGAAGCCATCGAGAAAGCTAAACAAATGGCCGCTGAAGCAGCCTAGAGCAAATCCCAAGCGGGTGAAGTCACCAACGACGGCGATTTGTTTCAACTTAAAAAGTATAGAGCATTTCGTGTAAGCGCATGCGAACATGACTCGCTCTAGCAAGACCGATAGGATAGATCGTGGCAGATACATTCCAATTCGAACTGGTCGCGCCGGAAAAACTTATTTTCTCGGATGATATCGAGTTTGTCGTTATACCAGGTGCGGAGGGTGATTTTGGCGTATTGCCAGGCCATGCTCTGCTGCTCTCGACCGTACGCCCCGGAATTATCGAAATACATGAGAATGATAAGCCGAAAGAGCGCTTTTTTGTTGGCGGCGGTTTTGCCGAAGTAACGCCCGAGCGCTGCACGGTTCTCTCCACCGATTCGGTCAATTTGGAGGAATTCGACGAGAGCGAGGCCCGCAACCGCCTGGACACGGCAGAGCGAAACCTCAGCGATGCCTCGTCGGACGCAGAACGTGCAAAGTGCGAAAAAGCGATCGAAGTTGCACAAGCCCTGGTCGTCGCCTGCAGCTAGAGCAGCTCAGGCGTACCAATTACCTCTATTATTTTTATAGATTTAATACGTAATAAGCATGCTTGCTGGAATCGCAAACCTGCTTTTATAATAAAAAATAATTACTGATCAAACAGAAGATGAAGACGGTACGTTATGGGAAACTGGACACTCGACGATATTCCATGGGACAGCTTCGAGCCGAACAAGGTTGACTGGGAGCGCCTTAAACTTGTGAAGGCGGCCTGCATGGTCGAGCACGATAGCGGCGCCTATGGCGAGTATCTCTGTGCTGTTTTTAACGAGGAACCCGAGATATGCCGCCAGGCGCGGGATTGGGCCGAGGAAGAAATTCAGCACGGCAAGGCACTGCGCCGCTACGCTGAACTGGCTGACCCGGACTTTGATTTTGACGATGCCTTTGCCCGTTTCACCAATGGCCACCTGATTGATACCACCACGGACCAATCCATTCGCGGCTCGCGGTGCAAAGAAATGATTGCCCGTTGTGCCGTAGAAGTTGGCACGTCTTCCTACTATAGCGCGCTGCATGACGCGACCAACGAGCCCGTTCTACGAGAGATTTGCCGCCACATCGCAGCCGATGAATTCCGCCACTACAAACTCTTCTACAAATATGTCAAACATTTCCAAAAGGTCGAAAATTTAAGTCGTTGGGCGCGCTTTAAAATCGTCGCCAGCCGTATCGTCGAGATCGGTGACGATGAATTGGCCTATGCTTATTATTGCGGCTCAGGCGATAACGGGCCCTATCACCGCAAGCAGGCAAACAACGCCTGCATGGCGCGCACGTTGCAATTCTATGACTTCAAGCATGTCCAACTCGGCGTCGGCATGACACTAAAATCCGCCGGTATTAATCCGCAAGGATTTTTGGGTAGGACCATTATTCGCATAGGCTGGGTTGGCTTTCGAATTTATGCCAAGCATTTGCAACGCGCTGCCCGCTATGTCTGGATAGATCCCCAGAAAAAGCCTGAAATAATATTCGCGCATAATATCTGAATCCGAACTCCTTCACTAAATCAACTTCAGCTATTCGCCTGAGGAAGATGGTATTTTGCTAAGTATTAACACTACGGGGAAGGCGGAATGTAGTCTGTGGATAACGCAGCATTACATAAGATTTTTGAGGAACCTGGCAACCAAATCAGTCAAAAGTCTGCAGGATGCGCAGGCCCAGGCGGCTCCGGAGACCAGCCAGGCAAGAAAATCCTTCCAGCGGGAAGAGGCGCGCCAAACAGCAAACTTCTCTATAAACATTGAAGATAAAGACGCTAAATGTCTGCTTGGTTAAAAAGCTCGCCTACTCACTAACGTTCGTACCAGCCGGGACGGCAAAGGCACCCAGCTTACTCCGCAAACCAAGGAAGTGTGCCCTATCAATCTAAACCTGGAAAAAATTACTATATTTACTGTGCGGCCTGATAATTTTGAGCACCACTCAGGCGGGGTGTGCCTTAACCTAAAGGTCGCTAACGCACCGCTAGCCGACCCTGAGCAGGACGGAACCGTCCAATAGGTAATGCTGAGTCGTGCGCCGCCTTTCCCCGAGCCCCTTCATCTTTTAACTGGCCTCCGTGCTTAGAATTTCTGAAGCGGTTTCGTATGGCTAGACCATAGCATAATCGCATACGCTCCCGCGAGAAGCTCTAGCTATTATGTATTGAAGAAACTCCACCTCTCAGGAAATTTTACCTGCACGGGATTAGCTTTAAACTTGGACGCGATCGACTTCTTCGCCTTCAACACCAAAGCAGATGGCACTCAGCGTGCCGCCAAATCCGCAGCCGCTATCGACGGTGGCGCTGAATGGGCCGATTTGTATCCCCCCATGTTCCGTGTCAAAGCCACGTATAATTTTAGTGTACCCACTAAAGGGCGCATTGAGGCTGGCGAAGTCGGCGCCGTTCCACCAAAATGCATCGCCTTGAGCATCGAGCGGGCGCTTGGCATCAATGCCGGTATGGACGAAAAGAAGCGTTCCTTCCTCGGTAAAAGCAGCCCGTCGTAAACTCGACATAAGCTGAACATGGCCATCCCGGGCCTGCATATACTGGCGCAATTCATTGGTCCAGCGGGCTAGCTCGAACGCCCCGGAGCGGGCGCGCCGGAGTGCTATTTCCTCATCGCCGCCGTAAGCCTCAAGGGTTTGTCGGAGGCCCTGATCGAGCATCCAAAACAATACTTCAGCCGGTCCCACAGCAAGGTGCAGTTGCAGCAATTTGTGCCACATCTCTTCTTGCTGGCCGCGCAGGTATGCCACGTCGCACACATGCATTCCTGGCACAGAAATTAGTTGGCGACGAAAGAACAGTAATTCGTTGATCGTCTCCAGCACCGCCGGACCATGGCCCATGTAATTACCGAGATAGACCAGACGGTCCCCTTCGAGAAAACGTTCGCCAAGCTCTGCATGCAAGGCCGCTAAATGGGTCGCTTCGCCATGAATTGCGCCAACCGCCCAAACTCGACGTGCACCATTAAAAGAAGCAAACCGATCTCGATCAACGCGCGGTGCCATGGCCTTGACCTTTATCAGGCGGCGCGAAGTACGTTCTCTAGTTTTTCCGTCGCCTGTTCGGTGTTTGTATTCTCCATTGCCGCAAATTCGCGTGCCAAACGCTCCAGTGCTGCTTCATACATCTGCCGCTCGCTGTAGGATTGATCGGGCTGGCCTTCGTCGCGGTGCAGATCACGTACCACTTCGGCGATCGATATAGGATCACCCGAATTGAGCTTTGCATCATATTCCTGGGCACGACGGCTCCACATAACGCGGCGCGTGCGCGCCCTACCTTTCAGTGTGGAAATTGCCTGCTCCATGGTCTGCTGAGAGCTTAATTTCCGCATGCCTGACGAGCTTGCTTTATCGAGCGGAACCCTGAGGGTCATTTTTTCTTTATCAAACAAGACTACGAAAACATGCAGCACGATATCGCCGATTTCATGCTCTTCAATCGCCGTAATCTGGCCAACACCGTGGGACGGGTAGACCACATAATCTTCGACCGCATAGCCCTGCAGATCATTGCCGTTCGGCTTAGCCGCTTTTTTGGTCATTTCTTCCTTAGCCGGTGCGGGTTTTGAAGCAGCTGGTTTGGTAGCAGCCGGCTTGGATGACTTTGAAAGTGCCTTGGCTTTCGCTGGAGTCTTGGCTTTTGCTGGAATCTTGGCAGCCGACTTGGCCGGCTTTGGAGGTAACTTAGCTTTCGCTGGAGTCCTGGCTTTCGCTTGGGGCGGCTTAGCCGGCTTTGAAGATGCCTTGGCTTTCGCTGGGGTCTTGGCAGCCGTCTTCTTGCTCTTTGTAGCAGATTTCGATTTGGTAGGTGCGCTCTTTGCCGCCCGCTTTCCCTTTTGAACCGCACTCTTTTTTGCTGCAGGCGACTTTTTGTCTTTAGCCAAAGGTTTCGCGGCTGTTTTACCAGCCGAAGTTGATTTTGCTGTTGCCATGGTCGTTGCTACCGTGAAATTATTAATATTAATTTGTTCGCTATTTTTGAATGCGCATTCGCGCTTCACTCCCGCACCGGCAAGAAATTAACCATAAATGCGGCCCAGCCCGTTTATCAAGATGGGAGTGGCTACTATAGATTTGGGCTCTATTAAACGTTTGATTAAGGATCACCCATATCGGAAAAAATGGGCGGAACCCCCCCACCCATTTACCATGAAGATTTTGGATTTATAACACAAAATAGCGTTTAAATATAGCGCCTCTAACGGGAGAAAGGGGTATAGCTTGACCAGTAATTTTATCGGGAACCAAACGACTCGGAAAAGCCAATTTGTTCCCTATTTGTATATATTTTAGGCGCTTTAAGTTCCCTCTCCCGGCTTATCAGAAAAATATTTTTCGAATTTTCCTGTCTCATCTTTAAAGTTATCAGCATCTGCTGGCGGCTCGCCCTTACGCGTGATATTGGGCCAGGTTTCGGCATATTTTGTATTTATTTCTAGCCATTTAGTTGCTTCATCATCGCCACCAGTATCAGGAATGATAGCTTCGACCGGACATTCCGGCTCACAGACGCCGCAATCGATGCATTCATCAGGATGGATGACCAACATATTTTCACCCACATAGAAGCAGTCCACCGGGCATACTTCGATACAATCCATATATTTGCACTTGATGCAATTTTCGGTCACCAAATAGGTCATATCTTCCTCTCTGCCTGCGACAATTCGCCATCAAGGCGATAATTAATCCAAAAACTTCCTGCTAACACCTCTTTTGGGTGCAGGGAATACCAAATATCTACTGCGCGGCCAAAACCCGTTGCCGCGCCTCCGCGCGCTCCCGGTCGGTCACATGCAGCATCGCGGCAATGCGCGAGATCAAATTGCTTTCATAAGGATGCAGCTCGCCGTCCGAATAGACGACGTGCCATAACATTTCAATCAGCCGAAAGCGCTCCTCGCTTCCAAAATTCGCATCGAATTTGCGGACAAAGCGATAAAGATCGGTTGCTTCATGCTGCGCCGCCTCGGCTTGCTGCAGCAGCGTCTCGCATTCCTCATCAGAAAGCTCAAACTCCTGCTTCACCGTACGCGCGATAGCAACACGCTCTACTTCGTCATAGGAATCATCGAGATGAGCCGCCTCGACCAGCAACGCAGCCGCCGCCAATTGCAGCTCATCAACGCTATGTGCCGGTTTATCGGCTGCTTGCGCGACACCCTTAGGTGCTGCGAATAGTGCTTTGATCCTATTGATCATGGCAGATGCGTAACACAGCAGAAGCAACGGACTCAACCACAGTTTATCACTTGCCTTCGAACCCACCACGCGCTCCCGAAGGAAGTGGATTCGCACCCTCATTCAATGCCCCGCCACTCTCGACGTCTTCATAACAGCGCTGCGCCTCCACCGCTGGGCCACGCCTCTCGGGCATGGCGAGAATGCGCACTACGCGGATGCGCGAGCCTTGCGTAAAGGTCAGGATATCGCCCGCCCGTAAGGCGTAGTGCGCTTTGCGTACGCGCTGGCTGTTGATCCTTACCTTGCCGGCGTTGCAAACGCGCTGGGCGAGGCCGCGCGTCTTGAAAAAGCGTGTTTGCCAGAGCCACTTATCAAGTCTCTGAATTTCGTGACTTTCGTGGCTTTCGCTCACGCGCCACTCTTCGGGGCAACGTCTGGCCTCTTGCCACTTCGCTTGCCGGAACCGGCACCAAATAATGCGTGCCTACCCAATGCGGAAAAGGGCGAGTTAGGGTCAATTTTGGCCGGCGGGCGCTTTTGGCGCCGTTTGGTGGGCGCTGGGCGCGGCTTGCGAGCATAGCGCGGCGCAGCTCCCTCTTCACTGTCCTCCGGCGCGATGCTGAGATAGCCGAGCGCCGCCGCTAAATCTGGAAACTGCTTCTTGGCGCAGCCGGCCATGGAAAGTAATGCCTTATCAAGTACAAAAGGCCCGGCACGGCTGCGTTTAGCCATTCCGGCAATCAGGCGTTCCGCCATATCTGCACGCAATACGCGCGCGCCGAGCACGATAAAGCCTAGCGCATTATAGGCATCCGGCGGCGTATCTTGGTCGCGGGCAAAGCTGACCGCCGCCGGGTTGGTGCCACGCTTCGGCGGTGATGCCTCCCGGTTGACCGCCCACAACAAACCGGCAAACTCAGACCGCGCGGTTTTCAGCATAGCCGGGCAGTAGACGCTGGAACTGCCGATACGCACATCAAGGGACAACAGTTGCGCCCGCGCCGCCTTATCAAGAGCCGAAATCTCAGCGCTAACCTTACGCCGTGGCAAACAGCCCAGCGCTTCCGATAATTGAAAAGCTAGTGCCCGTGCGACAGGCACCAATTCTGCGGTGCGCAGTTTGAACAAGGGCGCTACACCACGCGCGATACGGCGCTCCAGCCAGTCCGCTAGACGGCGGCGAACCCGCTCACGCTGTGGCCCGCTCAACGCATCACCGTGGAGAATCTTCAGGCCAGGCTTCAACACATTGTCGCTTTTAATCAGCTTGGCGATCGGCACATTGCGCAAACAGACGACATCAGCCTCAATATCACTCGCGCGCCCTTGTTCCAGCTTGTCATCTAGGCTGAGACGGAAGGCCGCGTCATCATCCTGCTCCAACGCGCCCACACGGCGCTGAATCTCCGCGCCGAGAACCTTCTGCGCAGCGCTCGATACCGCCTTGCTTTCCACACCCGGATCGTCAGGTAAAAAGCAAAAACCCTCCATATGACCGACCGTATGTCCCTCGATAATGACCTCACCACTCTCGTCAAAGGCCGCGTTCAGCGAATCAAAATCACGCATCCGCTGCAACAGAACGGCGGCACGACGATCGACAAAGCGCTGGGTCAGGCGTTCGTGCAAAGCGTCGGATAGCCTGTCCTCGACCTCATGCGCCCGCTCCTGCCAGTGGCGCGCATCGGCCAGCCAGGCCGAATGATGAGAAATATAGGTCCAGGTGCGGATGTGGCTGATACGGTTGGTCAGCGTGTCGATATCCCCATCCGCTCGATCCAGCCCGGCGATTCTCTCGGCAATCCACGTCTCCGACAAAACACCTGACTGCGCCAGATTAAGAAAAATCCGGCATGCCAGGCGAATATGGCTATCAGCCAGGGTTTTACCAAAATTGGGAATTTGGCAGACATCCCACAACAAACGAACTAACTCCGCTCCTTCCGCGCGCGCACGCACCGCATCATCGCGCGCCAGTGCCAAGAGAGTAAGGTGATCGCTACCATCATGCACACGGCGCAAGCCAGGTTGATCCGGCGGCTTGTCGAGACCATAAAGCAGACTATCCAGGCTTCGGTAGGAAAGGTCGGAATTGCGCCAGAAAACTTCGCGAATTCTGGCAAAGCGGTGCTGTTCGACTGCTTCCACTGTTTTACTATCGAGTTCAGTCAAATCAGCTGTTGTGCCAAAACTACCATTTGTCAGATAGCGCCCAGCACGCCCAGCAATCTGCGCCATCTCCGCCGGATTTAGGCGGCGCATATGATGGCCATCAAATTTTCGATCCGCCGAAAAAGCAACATGGTTGAGGTCCATATTGAGGCCCATACCAATCGCATCGGTCGCCACCAAATAATCGATCTCGCCGGCCTGATACATGTCCACCTGAGCGTTACGGGTGCGTGGGCTGAGAGCGCCAAGCACCACCGCACAACCACCACGCTGCGCCCGCATAACCTCGGCCAACGCATAAACATCCTTCGCCGAAAAGGCGACCACAGCGCTTCTTGGAGCGAGACGGCCAAGCTTTTTGTAGCCATTGAAGGAAAGATCTGAAAAGCGTGGACGATCGGTAAACACCGCCTCAGGTACCAGCCGGCGGATCAACGGTCGAATGGTATCGGCGCCGAGAAACATGGTCTCAAACCGTCCACGTGCATTTAGCAGTCGGTCGGTAAAAACATGGCCGCGCCCGCGATCCGCCGCCAATTGAATCTCATCCACTGCGAGAAAATCTACCACCTGATCGAGCGGCATGGCTTCCACCGTTGCGAGGATGTAACGCGGATTTTTGGGAAGGATTTTCTCTTCGCCAGTAATCAGTGCGACTGCGCGCGTTCCCTTGATCGCCACCACCCTGTCATAGATTTCTCGCGCCAGCAGACGCAACGGGAAACCCATAATACCAGAGCCATAGGTCAGCATGCGCTCAACCGCCAAGTGGGTCTTGCCAGTATTAGTGGGGCCGAGAACCACCGTAATTGTACGCCCTCGAGCGCGCATATCCGCCATGGCTCTGAGAATCAGACCTTGAGGGCGGGAATGCAAGTCAATCCGCCGGATCCTTGAAAAAAAATGGACAACGGGGGCTTGAACAGGCCCCTGCCCCGACGCATATTGCGCCCAAGTTCTTATTTGTCTTCAGGAGAGATGCACCATGGGCGATGCCCCGGCAGACGAAAAGCCCGAAACCGCTAGAGCTGATACGGCCAAAGCGGAAACACATGAATTCCAGGCTGAGGTCAGCAAGCTGCTCGATCTCATGATCAATTCGCTCTACAAGGAGAAAGATATCTTCTTGCGCGAATTGATCGCCAATGCCTCGGACGCCTGTGACAAGCTGCGCTATGCGGCAATCACCGCGCCGGAGCTGATGGCCGGTGATACCGACCTCAAGGTCAGTATTTCTCTCGACAAGGAAGCGCGAATCCTAACAATCGCCGATAACGGTATTGGCATGAATCACGATGATCTGGTGCAAAATCTCGGCACCATCGCGCGCTCGGGCACCGAAGCTTTTCTCAAACAACTTAAAAACAGCGAAGACGAAGGCGAGACCGAAGACCCCACTCTAATCGGCCAATTCGGTGTAGGCTTCTATTCCTCCTTTATGGTGGCGACTAGAGTTGAGGTCTTTACCAAGCACGCCGGCGAAGATCAGGGCTGGCGCTGGGAATCAAAAGGCCGCGGTAAATTCTCCATCCTGCCAGATGACAGCGCCACGCGCGGCGCACGCATTGTCCTCCATTTGCGAAAAGCGGAGGAAGAGTTTGTCGAGGAGGCGCGCATCCGCCATATCATCGGTACCTATTCCGACCATATCGCTCTGCCGATTGAGCTGCTCGACGATAGTGGGGCCGGCGAGACCCTCAACGAGGGCTCAGCTCTCTGGACCCGCTCGGCGAGCGATATTACGGAAGAGCAGCATAAGGACTTCTATCACCACGTCTCCCATCTGCCAGGCGATCCATGGCTGACCGTGCATATGCACGCGGAAGGCCGCATAGAATATACCAGCCTGGTCTATGTGCCGGACATGCGCCCGTTTGACCTGTTCGATCCGGCGCGCAAACACAGCGTGCGGCTCTATGTGAAACGGGTTTTCATTAGCGACGATTGCGAGGGCCTGGTGCCCGGATATTTGCGCTTTATGCGCGGCATCGTCGATTCAAGCGATCTACCGCTCAACATCAGTCGCGAGACGCTGCAGCATAATCCTATTCTCGCCAAAATCAGTTCCGGCCTAGTGAAACGCATACTTTCTGAACTCGAAAAGAAGGCAAAAAAAGATAGCGAAGGCTATGATATGTTTTGGCGCAACTTCGGCGCAGTCCTCAAGGAAGGCATCTATGAAGCCTCCAGCCAGAGCGATAAGCTCATGAAATTGGCGCGCTTCCACTCACTCCTGTCAGATAAAAAATGGCTTTCGCTGGCCGATTATGTCGCCAATATGCCCGAGGGCCAGGAAGCGATTTACTATCTGAGTGGGGATTCCGCCACCGGGCTTGAAAAAAGCCCGCAATTGGAAGGTTTCAAGGCGCGCGGTATCGACGTCCTGTTCATGACCGATCCGGTCGATCAATTCTGGCTGCCGACTGCCAAGGATTACGACGAAAAGCCGTTCCGCTCGATCACCCAAGGTTCCGCCGACCTAGATAAGTTTGAGGCCACCAAGTTGAAGGATGACGACGGGGCTGCAGAGGAAGAAAAGACCAGCGATGGAGACATGGATAAGCTGATCGCCATGGTCAAGCTGACCCTGGGTGACGCGGTCAAAGACGTGCGTTCATCATCACGTTTGACCGAGAGCCCAGTTTGTCTAGTTGCTGATGAGGGCGATGTGGATATGCACTTTGAGCGCCTGCTGCGCCAGCACCAACAGCCGGTGACCGGCCAGGCGCGGGTGCTCGAAATCAATCCCGGCCATTCACTCACCCGTGCCTTGGGCACCCTGGTGAGCAAGGAAGGTGCGTCGGAAGCACTTGAGGACGCGGCCCATCTGCTACTCGATCAGGCACGTATTCTGGAAGGCGAATCATTGCCCGACCCGGCATCGTTCAGCAGCCGATTAGCCAGATTATTAACCAAAACTCTGAGCGCTTAATGTACTAACGGGTTATAGGAATAACCCGTTTTATATACCCTCGATCGCTGGGCGGTTGCGCTTACCAAAAGGCAATGAGACAGGCTCTTCTCTTCCTTATACTAACACGCTTTGTCGAGCCATAACCTAGTGGCGCCAAGATTAGCGCCAAATTTGCCCGACTGGACGAGTACGGCGCAGCCTTCCGAAGCGCCTATATCTGCCAGTTGATCAGCATCAATCCAGATATTAAGCGCATCGCCATGCCAGGTTCCAACCGCCTTGTGGCCGCGTACCACATGGTTGTTGTTCATTTTCCGCCCATCGTTCTCGCCGGCGGTGACATCAGTAATAAAATTGGCGGTCAAAATTTACCAGCCACACAGTCACCGCCGCCTGGCCAACACCGCTATCTGCTGCAGGAATAGCAATATCAATGCCGTCTGCACTGTTGGTGGCAAGCGTGATGTTGAGATGGCGCGTATAGCTCTTATGAGCTGTTTCGATAGCTGCAATCGCCACCATTTTATCAGAACCCACCTCATTAGCACTACCATCGATCACCATCTGCGGCGTGTAAACGTAAGTCAAACCGAGTATTTTAGCGCAGGTGCGCCGGCGCATGGTTGATTCGGCGCTCGAGAAACAGTCCTTCCAGCCGAAATTATCCCAATAATCCACATGGAATTCGAGACCGAGAACATCGTCACACATCTCTGTCAATTCGCCTAGAAAGGCATCTGCAGCCGGGCAGGAGGAACAGCCTTGCCAGGTAAAAAGCTCAACCACAACAAGACGGGAGCTTGATTCAGCGCGTATAGACCGCTCTCCCAGGGGCATGATAAAAGGCCGTTCCCGTTTCAGTAACCTGAAAAGAAGCCATCTCCGTTATTGGGCGATGTTTTACAATGGGCTAGACTGTAGGCTATGCGAACCCTCTATCACCTTTGGTTGAGCCCGACCTGCCGCGCCGTGCGCATCTCTTTGGCCGAGAAAAGCCTGGAATTCGAGCTGGTGCTGGAAAAGACCTGGGAGCGACGAGCCGAATTTATGGCCTTGGACCCAGCTGGCGACGTGCCTATTCTAGTCGAAGAAAATGGCGCAGTGATCGCCAGCGCCAGCGCGATTCTCGAATATCTAGAAGAAGTCTATCCAACCCCGTCTCTGATCGGCGCAGCGCCAATCGAGCGCGCCGAAGTGCGGCGGCTAGTCTCCTGGTTCGGCGACAAATTTGGCCGCGAAGTGAGTGATTTCATCCACACCGAAAAATTTGTGAAGCGCTTTCTTACTAAGGCGGAGCCAGATTCGCGAGCGGTTCGCGCCGGCCTCGCCAATATACGCACCCATTTAGATTACATTGCCTATCTCACGGACCGGCGCAATTGGTTGGCCGGCGATGAATTCTCCCTCGCCGATATCATGGCTGGCGCGCACTTATCGGCCATCGACTATATGGGTGACGTGCCCTGGAGTCGCCACGAAGCAGCGAAAGAATGGTATGCGCGGATCAAATCACGCCCCTCCTTCCGCTCCTTGTTGGAGGATTACATCCCCGGCTTCCCACCACCCAAGCATTATGCGAACCTCGACTTCTAATCTGGGCGGCCCGCCCAACACGCCGCAGGCTGGCACGCTGGATGGCCCGACGCTGAGCGCCGAAATCGAGCGCCAGGCGCGCGAAATCGGTTTTGAGGCGTTTGGCATTACCGCATCGGCGCCGGGGCCGGAACGCGAGGCGCT
>Ga0315339_1000151_pt1 | contig 107017 bp, 106 predicted proteins | sample ASW17metaG_FD_204514 | JGI IMG/M metagenome (GOLD analysis project Ga0315339, IMG submission 204514) | Ammonia-oxidizing marine archaeal communities from Pacific Ocean, United States - ASW #17 | ecosystem: Environmental > Aquatic > Marine > Oceanic | place: USA: California | collected 2016-12-05
TTTCTTCTTCAAAAACATCATCAGCAAGTTTGTTATCAAAATAAGCTTGATAAGCTGTCATATCAAAATGTCCATGTCCACAAAGATTAAATAGAATAGTTTTAGATTCACCTTTTTCTTTACAATCAAGAGCTGCATCCATAACTCCTTTTACTGCATGGTTAGCTTCAGGAGCAGGGATAATACCTTCTTGGTTTCCGAAAATAACTCCTGCTTCAAAGCACTCTTTTTGACCATAAGCTTTTGCTCTCATTAATCCTAGTTCAAATAAATGACTTAAGTGGTATGACATCCCATGATATCTTAATCCTCCAGAATGATTTGCTGGTGGTAAAAAATCAGAACCCAAAGTATGCATTTTAATCAATGGGGTCATCCTTGCCATATCTCCATGATCATAAGCATATTTCCCTTTAGTGAAAGAAGGACATGATAATGGTTCACAACCAATAATATCAATTTTTTGACCTCCTCGGAGTTGCTTACCTAAAAATGGAAACATGAGGCCTGATAAGTTGCTTCCACCTCCAGTACAACCTACAATGATATCAGGATAGTCACCTGCTTGTTCCATTTGTAAAATAGCTTCATTTCCATTGACAGTTTGATGCAATAGTACATGGCCTAAAACACTTCCCAATGAATACTTAGCATTACCTCCGCTTTTCACAACAGATTCAATGGCATCTGAAATTGCTATTCCAAGACTGCCAGGGTTATTTGGATTTTCATCTAAAAGTTTTTTTCCAAAATCAGTTATAGAAGATGGACTTGAATGACATTTTGCGCCAAATGATTGCATCATTAATTTTCTATATGGTTTTTGATCAAAGCTAACTTTGACCATAAAAACTTCAATATCAATACCAAACATTTGACCAGCCCATGCCAAAGAGCTTCCCCATTGACCAGCTCCAGTTTCTGTATATATTTTTTTTATACCCTCTTCTTTATTATAAAACGCTTGAGGTACAGCAGTGTTAGGCTTGTGACTTCCTGTAGGACTTACACCTTCATATTTGTAATAAATTTTTGCTGGAGTATCCAAATATTTTTCTAATCTTCTTGCCCTATATAAAGGAGAAGGTCTCCATTGTTTGTAAATTTCCCTTACAGGTTCAGGAATCTCTATTTCTCTTTCTGTTGAAACTTCCTGCATAATTAAACCCATAGGGAATAAAGGCGCAAAATCATCTGGCCCAGCAGGTTGTTTTGTACCTGGATGTAATGGTGGTGGTGGTGGACTCGGTAAATCAGCATTTATGTTATACCAAGTTTTAGGTAGTTTATTTTCTTCTAATATATATTTTATTGAATCTGTCATAATTTACCTCCCTATTAATTAAATTATCATTCTAAAAGAATGATACCTCACACATCAAACGAAATTTGGACTTTAGCCCAAGTTGATATACAATCCTATTTTTTTCTAGGAAAGACTTTGATGCGATTTGCTAAATAGCGAACAAAAACTACTTAAAATTATATTACTTACTACCAAAACCTTCAGTCCTTTAAGTAATCTACTCGATAGGGTCGATATCTATAAACCAGCGAACTGTTGAACTTATTTTTATTGTCTCCAAGTGCTTATAAAAAGTTTTTATTACCCGATGTAACTCATTTCTGTTTGTAGATTGTAAATACAAATTAAAGTAGTAGTAGTTAGATTTTTTTTCTATAACGGCTGGGACTGGTCCCCAAATTTCAACTGAATCCATATCGATATTATTAATTAGATTTGCAACCTCATTTAAAAATTTTTCAGGCGCATCTTTGTTCTTAGAATTTGCACAAATTAAAGCTTGGTGTGCATATGGAGGTAGTTGAGCATCCTGACGTTCTGTCAATAAGTGATTTGCATATTTGGTATATTGAGAATCTCGAATAAAGTTAAATATAGGATGATTTGGATATCGAGTCTGAATGTTAACCTCACCTTTATATTTTCCTCTTCCACATCTTCCAGAAACTTGAACTAATAACTGAGCTAAATGTTCTGTAGCTCTAAAATCAAGAGACATCAAGCCAACATCTACATCTAGAATTCCAACAAATGCAAGGTTAGAAAAGTCATGACCCTTTGCTAACATTTGGGTTCCAACTATAATACACGACTCCCCTGAGTTGATTTTTTCTAGGTGAGTTGTAAAAGCTTTTTTTCTGCGAGTAGTATCCCTATCAATCCTGATAACAGTAGTGTCAGGAAAAAAGGACTCAAGATTTTCTTCTAACCTTTCGGTACCGTAACCCAGAATCTTAAGGTCGTGATTTTTACATGAAGGGCAAGAAGATTCTGGAACTGTCTCTAATCCACAATGGTGGCATTTAAGACGATTAATATTGCGATGATAGACAAGAGTAGAGTCACAATTATTGCATTCCGCTCTCCAGTCACATTCAGTGCAATAGAATACAGGCGCATAGCCACGTCGATTAATGAATAACATCACCTGTTTATCTTCTTTTAAATAATGCTCCATTTTGGAGACAAGAGGTATTGACAATGCTTCTGAAGCTTGACTTCGCATGTCTATCAAGTTAATCTCAGGCAAGATTGCACCTCCAGGTCGAGAACTGAGTACAAGGCGAGTGAGTTTTTGATCAACTACATTTTTTAGGGTTTCAAGTGAGGGTGTTGCTGTACCTAAAATTAAAGGTATGTTGGCAAGTTTTGCCCTCATAAAGCTTAGATCTCTTGCTGAGTAGCGGAAGTTTGATTGTTGCTTGAAAGAGCCATCGTGCTCTTCATCAACAATCACAAGGCCAAGCTTTGGAATAGGGGTAAAAATCGCAGAGCGTGTACCCAGGATTACTTTAGCTTCACCACTTTTAGCCATTAAATAGGCATCCTGCTTTTGAGTTTCGTTTAGTTGGGAGTGAACAGCAACGACTTTGGCTTTAATTCTTTCTTCAAAACGCACAATCATTTGTGGAGTTAGTCCAATTTCAGGAACCAATACTAGAACTTGTTTTCCTTTTTTCAGGAGCCATTCAGTGATACTAAGGTAGACTTCAGTTTTTCCACTTCCAGTTACACCATGAAGTAAGAAGCCGTGGAAACTGTTTTCATATTTTAGAATATTTGCGACTGCTTTTTTTTGTTCAGATGTTTGTTTTAGAAGACTAGGCGATGAGTTATCATTAATTGTAGTTTCTTTCTTAATAACTGCAGGTTTACCAATCCTAAGATTTTTTGGTATTGCATTAGATAGTACTTCCCCGATTGGATGATGATAATAGCTTGCTGACCAGAATAAAAAGTCAAGAATTTCTTTGGATAAAAGTGACTCCTGGTCCAGTACTTCTTCAACAGATCGCAACTTATCAAATTTGCTTTTATCTTTATAAGAGAGAACGATACCTGTAACTTTTTTTTGACCAAATGGAACTTTTACCCTAGCACCAATAATAACTTTTTGACTACATAGATAATCAAAGGTATTAAACAAGGGTACTGGAATGGCTACTTCTATTATCAACGACAAAGCAAAATGTTTTAGGGATAAAATAAGTATTTTATCAATATTAATAAGCCATGGTAGTTATTCAAAATATCATTAATGATATAAATGTAGATGAAAAAAGACTAAAGCTAACTTGCCAGCAATTTATGCAGGAATCTTCAGTTGGAGATAGTGAGTTATTAATTCGACTTGTCTCTCCATTAGAAATTCAGGTTCTTAACAAAGAGTACCGATCAAAAAACCAAGTTACCAATGTGCTTTCTTTTCAAAGTGATATCCCTGAAGAAGTTGGTGAGCGCATATTGGGTGATGTAGTTATTTGCGTGGATGTAGTAAGAGAAGAAGCTGTAGTCGGAGGTAAAGCATTTTCAGATCACCTATCTCATATGGCGATACATGGCATTCTTCACCTAATAGGTCATAATCATACCGATCTAGTTTCTGCCAATAAGATGGAGTTAATTGAAATTGATTTTTTAAAAAAAATAGGAATTGATAATCCTTATCAATAGAATAAAGGGCTAACTTTTTACGAGTAGGTTTGCTAACTCCTTAATATTTTCCTCTTGCTGGTTATTTTGTCTATAGATTACGCCAATATCTCTCTTAGTTTTAGTTGAATTCATCTCTATTGAAATATTTGGGTAGTGCTTCAGTATTCCGAAATCAACTGCCATCTTAGGTAAAAAGCTCACTCCAATATCGGTATCAACCATCGCCACTAGAGTTGAAATACTGGTGCAGGAAAAATTTGAAATATGACGATTTAATATGGCGTTGTTCTGCATGATATGAGATCTTAAACAATGACCCTGCTCAAGTAGTAAGAGGGATCCATTATCGATTGCTTTGTTGTTGCGATTTTTATGATGAATAAAATGTATTGAATCTGAGAAGACTTGATAATTTTCAATAGATTCAGGCAATTCATATGGAAAAGCAAATATTGCAAAATCTATCTTCGCTTGATCGAGTTGCTTTAAAAGATTATCACTTGTATCTTCTTTAAAGATTATTTTAAGTTTTGGATAATGCTTATTTAAGTTTGACAAAAAATTTGGAAGAATATAAGTAGAGATTGTAGGGATTACACCAATGGTCACTTCAGATTCAAAAAAATCTAATTTAGCAGTGCTAACTAAGATATTAATTTCAGCTATTACTGAAATCGCGTGATTGACAACAAGCTTACCAGTTGGTGTAAATAGGACACTCTTATTGTTTCTTTGGACAAGTTCTACATTTAAGTCACTCTCTAGTTTTGCTATCCCTGCGCTAAACGTAGATGGGCTAACAAAGCATTCACTTGCTGCCTTTGAAAAATGATTGGTCTTTCTAAGGGCAATTAGGTATTGTAAATTTTTTAATGAAGGTATCATCTTTATATTCGTTTTTTACGAACATTATATGCGTTTTTATTCAATTTAACTTTATATAAATAAATGGTATGATATTCTTTCGTTTAACCAATCGGAGGAAATTATGTCATTAAACGGAAGTAAAACTGAACAAAGCTTAAAAGATGCGTTTGCAGGTGAATCTCAAGCGAATAGACGTTATTTATATTTTGCAAATCAATGCGATATATTGGGAGAGCCAGATATGGCTGCGTTATTTAGATCTACAGCAGAAGGCGAAACAGGTCATGCGCATGGTCATATGGAGCATTTAATTGAAGGTGGTGTTGGTGATCCAGGGACTGATATGCCTGCGAAGGAAGTAAAGGAAATGTTGGCCAGTGCAATTCATGGTGAAACCCATGAATACACTGATATGTATCCTGGCATGGCTAAAACTGCAAGACAAGAAGGATTTGATGAAATTGCAGATTGGTTTGAAACACTCGCAAAAGCTGAGCGTTCTCATGCAAATCGTTACCAAAAAGCATTCGATAGTCTATAAACAATCTGTTGCCATGAGTTTATGGCTTATGGCAACAAAACCCCACTAAAAATGAGTAAATATAAAGAAGGGAACTTAGAAGCACCTACTCGTCATCCTTTAAATTGGAAAGATGAAAATTTTTATAATGAACAGTCTCTTAATGATGAGTTAGAGAGAGTTTTTGATATTTGTCATGGCTGCAGGCGTTGTGTGAGCTTGTGCCAATCGTTTCCAACATTATTTGATTTAATTGACGAATCAAAAACATTTGAGGTTGATGGTGTTGATAAGGCAGACTTCAAAAAAGTTGTTGATCAATGCTACTTATGTGATTTATGCTATATGTCAAAGTGCCCTTACGTTCCACCACATGACTGGAATGTTGATTTTCCTCATCTTATGCTTCGTGCAAAGGCAATTCAATTTAAAAAAGGTGAGACTAAGCTTTCTCATAAAATATTAACAGCGCCACAAAAAGTTGGAGCTGTTGCTTCAAAACCGGTAGTTTCTTCAATTGTAAATTGGTCTAATAGTAACAAAACTATTAGAAAGGTGACTGAAAAGGTTTTGGGAGTCCATGTTGATGCGGTAGTCCCAAAATATCATTCAAATAAACTATCTAAAGTTTTTATAGAAGACAATACTGAAAGTAAATTCAAGGTTGCAATATTTGGAACTTGTTATGGTGAATATAACGACCCTAAATCTGTTCTTGATTTAGTTGATGTTCTTAGACACAATAAAGTTGAGGTAAAGTTAATTAAAAAATCACAGTGCTGCGGCATGCCAAAGATGGAGTTAGGAGATCTTGAAACAGTCATTAAGTATGCCAATGAAAATATTGCCCCACTAAAAAAGCTAGTTGATGATGACTACAAATTGATTGCTCCAATTCCTTCTTGCGTATTAATGTTTAAGAATGAATTGCCAATGATAATTAGTGACAATGAAGAGGTTAAGTTAATCTCAAAAGCCTTTTTTGACCCTTTTGAATACTTAACGTTTTTGAATGAAAGTGATCAACTAGACACTAATTTTGAAGCAATTGATAAAGAAGTTCTATACCAAATTGCTTGTCATCAGAGAGTTCAAAATATTGGCTCACACACTAAAAGAATACTTGGGTTAATTCCTGATTTAGATGTTAATATCGCCGAAAGATGCTCTGGGCATGATGGCACATATGGGGTTAGAAAAGAAACCCATACCTACTCAGTTAAAATTGGTAAACCGGTTGCAAAAAAAGTTTCTGATAGTACAGATTTAGTTGTAAGTGATTGCGTTATGGCTGGCAAACACATAGCAAAAATTGCAACTCAAAATATAGAAGCTATACATCCAATAACTTTGGTGAAAATGGCTTACGACTTAAACGTAAAGTGAGATTATAAATATGCTAAAAAGACAAGATTTATTAACATTAGAAGAGTATGCAGAAAAGCGCGTAGCTATCCGTAAAGATACTATCAATATAAAGAAGGACAGAGAGGTTATTATCGGTGAGCATGTACGTTTATTGTTTGAAAATAAGCAGACTGTTCAATATCAGATTCAAGAGATGCTTAGAATTGAAAAAATATTTGAAGCGAGAGGCATTCAAGAAGAATTAGATGTCTACAATTCTCTTATCCCTGAAGGTGTTAACTTAAAAGCAACAATGATGATTGAGTATGAAGATGTTTTGGAACGTGCAAAAGCACTTTCTAATCTGATTGGAGTTGAAAGAAGCATATATTTTAAGGTTGGGAATCACCAAAAAGTATTTGCTATTTGTAATGAAGATTTAGAAAGGGAGACTGACGTAAAAACTTCAGCGGTTCACTTTATGCGCTTTGAGTTTAATGAAGCTATGATTGCTGATTTTATTACTGGGTCAGAGGTTACAGTAGGCTCTGAGCATCCAAACTATGATTTTAAAATGACTTTAGAGTCAAGAACTCAAAATGCATTAAACCATGATTTTGCATTGAATTAGAATAAATAAGTTATAAAAAAATCTATATATTTTGAGGTTAAAAAGTTTTAGATTTAATTTTTATGCGTCATTCATCTTACCCAAAATTTCCATAGCACGTAAAGAGCCATCTATATAGTACATCCTTAGTTTATCCCTCGCCCAGGGCGGAATATTTGACTCTTGTAGTATTTTTTTAAGTGACTGAGAATGGTTTTTACCTATTAACTTAACGCGTTGACCTTCTCGACGAAACCTTATCTCAAAATTAGGAAGATCTTTTAAGGATTCATAATACGGGCATGGTGCAGTAACTTGAGTTTTGAATTCGTCAAAAAAATAAAGTTCATTATGATAACGCCTCACTTGATAGTCATGCCACTTTACAATTGATTTTGCGTCAACTTTTGCATTTAATAGAGATATGATTTCATCAAGAACTTTGCTAGAGGGTAAAAGAAAGTTTTGTTTGCTAATAAAGTAACGAATCACGTTAACTAATCTTCTTTTTGGTAGCTCAAGCAATGGAATGACTTGAAGTCTATCCTTAACTACCAATACATAATTAGTAATATCAAGTTCAGCTAAATCATGCATTAATTCTAATGCTTCAGCTTGATGTTTAGCGCTTCTAGCTATATTTTTTGTTAGGCTATTAAACACTCCTGCTAGTTTAGGTACGAACTCAATTCGCAATAAATTACGTTTAAAATGGATGTTTTGATTACTATCATCTTCAACCCAGTCAAGTTTATTTTCTGAAGCATAATCAATAATTTGAGTCTTTGAGATGTTTAAAAATGGACGGTATAGTTGGGTTCTGTTAATAAATTTTTTTTCTGGCATAGCGGCTAATCCTGCAACGCCACTCCCCCTAAAGAGTTGCAATAAAAAAGTTTCAGCTTGGTCCTCTTGATGATGAGCTGTGCAAAGTATTTCATCATTCAATATTTCAGACGTTAGTGAAAGATAGCGTTTTTTACGTGCATTTTCTTCGATATTAGATGATTTTGTAATAATAATATCAATACTTTTAAATTTGATATTGCCTTTTTTACACAAATTTTCACAAAAAGAGCTCCACTCTTTGCTGTATTTGGAAAGATTATGGTTAATATGAACGGCTCTAATGTTTCCGGGATAGTGCCTATTTAAGAAGTGAAGAAGAACAACAGAATCGATGCCTCCACTGAGGGCAACGACAATTTTTTTGTCAACTAGAGATGAATCTTTATTCGCTAAATCTTCCAAAGCTTCGTAGTTTCTCGTGTCTATCTTTAATCAGATTTTCAATTGGAACATCCAATAGAGATTTCAATTCCTTGGTAATCGCTTTCTTGAGGACTTTAGATGCCCTATCAGGGTCTCTATGAATTCCACCAAGCGGCTCTGGTATGACTTTATCAATTAATTTGTTCTTTTTTAAGTGCTTGCTCGTTAACTTAAGGGACTCTGCAGCAATAGAAGCCTTCGATGCATCTTTATAAAGTATAGATGCACAGCCTTCCGGTGAAATTACAGAATAGATGCTATATTCAAACATCATCATAACGTCACACAGGCCAATGGCAAGAGCACCACCAGATCCACCCTCACCAATCACTATAGATATAATTGGAGTTTTTAAGGTTGACATCTCGAAAAGATTTCTTGCTATCGCTTCACTTTGACCGCGCTCCTCAGCACCAATTCCAGGGTAGGCACCAGGTGTATCAATAAAGGTAACAACAGGAAGTGAGAATTTTTCAGCCATCTTCATGAGTCTGAGAGCTTTACGATAACCTTCAGGTCTAGTCATTCCAAAGTTATGGTATATCTTTTCTTTTGTAGAGCGTCCTTTTTGTTGGCCCAAAAACATAAATGTGAAGTCATCTATCTTAGCAATACCACCAATTAACGAGTGATCATTCGCATAGGCTCGATCACCACAGAGCTCAGTAAACTCATCAAAAATTTTATCGATGTAGTCCAAAGTGTAAAGCCTTTGAGGATGCCTAGCCAGTTGTGAAATTTGCCAGTCAGAAAGAGAAGAAAAAATTTTCTTTGTCAGTTGCTCACTTTTTAATTTTAGAGAATCCATCTCCTTTGCGATATCAGCATCATCTTTGATACTTTCTAAAGCATCAATCTTATCTTCAAGTTCGGCAATCGGCTGTTCAAAGTCAAGATAATTTAAGTTCATTTAACGGGCTTAATGATAGTAAATAATTAATGATAATTATAGCAGATGCAGTGTTTATAATCTTCCAATGGATTTGTTTACCTTGCTATCATTAACGTTTGCTACTTTTGTATATGCAATTTCACCAGGACCTGGTTTATTTGCAGTATTGGCAATCTCAACAAGGTATGGTCCTATTCCAGCCATCTGGCTTTCTCTTGGACATACTATAGGTGACATTATCTATGTTGCGCTTGCGATGTTGACGCTCAATGTCTTGTCCGATGTAATTAGTAATAGTATGCTTTATGTGAAAATACTAGGCGCATCCTATTTAATTTATATTGGTTATCAGCAGTGGCGTTCAAAAGGCATTAGCTTTGAGCAATCAAGTCAGAAAAATTCTACCTTGAAGCTTTTGATGGCAGGTTTTGTAGTTGGAGTAACAAATCCAAAAACAATTATTTTTTATCTATCTTTTCTACCAATTTTTATTGATTTAAATAACTTAACAGTTGTAACTGAAATTGAAGTGATATCAGTTATAGGGTTTACCGTCTTTTTTGTTCTTAGTCTTGCAAACATAATGGGTATTAAGCTTAGAAAGCATATTGAAAATCCAATAATCATTAAACGAGTCAATGAATTGACTGGTATCACAATGATTTTGGTTGGCTGTTTTGTAGCTTTATATTAATATAATTTAGGTAAAGTAATGTTTCAATCAGAAAAATCTATGACATTTATCATGCTCCTTGTTCCATTGGTTTGGGCTTTGTCTGGAGTTTCTGCAAAATATCTTTCTTTTTATATTAGTGAAGATGAAATTGTTGTTTATAGGTTTTTCCTGTCAGCACTATCAACTCTCCCTTTACTTCTTTGGATGAAAATTCCCATGAAAATTAGTCCTAAAAATTTTGTTATATGTATATTGCTTGCATTTTTTCTAATAGTAAATTATAGAACCTACTTTATGGGAATGCAAAGAGGTGCGGTTGGTTTAGGGGCGGCTTTAGTTACAGTTTTGATTCCAATTTTTGTTTATATCATGATGATTTTTTCAAAAAAATCTAAACCTGTTTTGAAGGATTTTCTCGCACTGACTATTGGCGCAATAGGTGTTGCTTTAATGCTTGATCTGGAACAAATGAATCTTGGTAGACTTGTAAGTGGAGGCAATATTTATTTTGTATTGGCTGCTCTAACCTATGCAATGTTCACAGTGGCTGCCTCTTACATGAGAAATATTCATGTCTTGACCATTAACTTTTATGTCTGTCTTATAGGCTTCTTAATCGATTGGAACTTATCCTATGATAGCAATCATCTTTTTACACTGGGGGGCATGGATTATATATTTTGGATTAATATTCTTTTTGTTTCAGTAATTGCAGGAACTGCTATTACTGCAGTTTACTACACAGGCCTTAGGATTATTGGCTCTAAAAAAAGCTCGGCTTTTTCGATATTAACTCCTTTCTTTGCAATCGCATTAGGTGCAGTTTTCTTTGGTGAAATGATCACTATTAGTAATGCTATTGGAATTGTAATGGCTGTTATGGCTCTCGTTGTTCTTAACGACTTGAAGATAAAAAATATGATTCCTTTTAGGTAGTGATGGACTGAATATAATTATGGAAGTAAATATTTTTTTAGTCCTTGGTTTTACTCTATTTATTTTTGCAGTAACTCCTGGCCCGGGAACTCTGGCATTGCTTTCTATTTCTACTTCAAGAGGGTTTGCCTCAGCAATATTCTTTTCAGTTGGAATGACGCTTGGTGATTTGTCATATTTAACCATTGTAATTTTTTCTTTAAATGCACTGGCTGACTTGATTACACCTGTTACAAACGTGGTCCAATATTTCGGAGCCTGCTATTTATTTTATTTGGGCTATTCTCAATGGAGGGCTGGAAAATTCAGTATGGATAATAATGTTTCAGCCCAATCTCATTTGAGAGAATTACTGACCGGTTTCCTTTTAGCTGGAACTAATCCAAAGGTGATGATTTTCTATTTATCAGTCCTTCCATCTCTGATTGATCTCAATCAAGTGAGTTTATCTTATGGATTGAAAATCGTAGCTACAGTTGCCATTTCACTGTTGCTTGGTTTGGTATTTATTGGTGTTCTAGGAAAAAAATTAAGGCAGCTAATCAGCAGTCAGAAAATGGCTTTGAGAGTAAATAGATTTTTTGGAGCTGTAATGGTTCTTGTAGGGATAAGCTTGTTTTATTTTTAGTTTTTATTGATTAGGCGATATCACCAATATCTCGATTAGCTAAATCTTTCATAATGGCCGTTCTCATTTCGTTAGAATAATCAAACCAATCAAATATCTCATTCATATGGCGATTACATCCAACACAGAAGTTATTCTTGTTGTATTTACAAATACTGACACATGGGCTTATAATTTGTCTTAACTTAGTTTGCTCGTCCATGGCGAAATTATAAATTGCTATACAACATCATGGGGTTTTTATGAGCAAAGTTTTTTATTATTTTGATCATAAGATGCATTCATCGATACATGACAACTTCTAGAGCCAAGTGAAGTCTCCACAGTGAGATTCGCTCCATCATTACAGTGTTCAGTTTTGAGGTAGGCAAAAGCGATACTATGACCAACCCTGTGACCATAGGCACCACTTGTAATAATGCCAGTAAGTTTTCCATCAGAAAAGACTGCTTCATTTCCAAAGCACTCCGCTGGAATTTGGTCATCAAATATAAGGTAAGCTAGCTTAGTTTTAATTCCACTAGACATGCGTTCACGTATATTATCTGCACCTATAAAATCTCGATTTAAGTCAAGAAATCTTTCCATGCCAGCCTCTAACGCAGAAATCTCTTCTGTAAACTCTGCTCCATAAGCTCTATACATTTTCTCTAATCGCATGCTATTAAATGCCTGACCACCAAAATCTTTTAATCCAAACTCATCACCCATTTCCATTAATGACTCATATATCGAAATGAGTTGCCAGCTTGGCATATGAAGCTCCCACCCAAGTTCGCCAGCATAAGACACTCTCATTGCAAAAACTTGAGCTGAGTCAATTTGTATCATTCTGCAGCTAAGCCATGAAAACGCATTATTACTTAGATCTTCATGAGTGCATTGAACCAAAATTTTTCTGGCATTTGGTCCAGTTAAAAGAAGCCCACCCCAACTTTCGGTTATGTTTTCAATATTGACATCATATTGATCCGAGTGCCACTCTAACCATTGATAATCCTTTACCTCTGAGCCAATAGCTCCCATCAATAGGAAATGCTCTTTGTTAATTCGACTAATTGTCTGCTCAGCCAGGATGCCACCCTTCGGAGCATGGAAAAGAGTCAAACCTATTCTGCCATCTTTAGCAGGCAACTTATTGCAAGATAGCTGATCTAAAAATTTAAAGGCGTCCTTTCCTGTAATTCGAAATTTTGCAGTTCCACTAATATCAGTAATTCCACAGAAGTTTTGAACCGCTGAACATTCCTGAGCAACTGCCTCATGTGCCTCACTATGAGCCCAAGTTAGAGTTTCTTTTCTAATGTCATCTGTTGAGAACCAAGAAGGCTTTTCAAAACCTGTATTAACAGTATGTATGGCTCCTTTTTGACTTAATACTGTATGTAATGCACTGACTCTTATAGGCCTACCATGAGGGCGGTTTTCATTTGGCACTGCCATTGAATACATTCGCTCATAAGACTCAATAGCTCTAGTTGTACAGTAAGTTTTATCAGCCCAATTATCAAACCGTCTGCTATCGAGCGAAGCCATATTGAGTTCTGTTTGCCCATGCACCATCCATTGTGCTAAATATTTCCCAATACCTCCTTGAGCAATCCCGATACTTGCGCCACATAAATTCCAAAAATTTCTTAACCCTTTTGCAGGACCAACAAGTAAATTATCATCTGGTGTATGAGTAATCAATCCGTTTATTACAGTGCTTATTCCAACTTCTTTAAATAACGGTACGATCTCCATGCATTGCTCTAAGTAAGGCATAAGTCTCTCTAGGTCTCCCTCAAAGAGCTCTCTATCGAATGACCAGTCCACCCCATCTAGCGCCCAAGGTTTAGATCCTCTTGTTTCATATGGACCAATTAAAAAACCGCTACCTTCTTGTCGAATATATGAAGCTGCAATAGAGTCACGAGTTACTGGAAGTTCTTTTGTAAGAGCGGCAATATCTGGATGGTTATCAGTAATTAAATACTGATGCTGTAAGTTGACTAATGGTACATAAGAGCCAACCATTGCACCAACTTGTGGTGAGAAACAGCCGCCAGCATTAACAACATGCTGAGCGATAATATTACCTAATTCAGTGACAACTTCGTACTCACCAGTTGGAAGAATTTTAATATCAATCACTCGGTTAAAGTTACTAACCTTGGCACCTGCTTTTTTGCTAAGTTGAGCTAATTGAGTTACTACAGTTGTGGGGTCTACATGACCATCGTTAGGTGTGTATAAAATGTTTCTTGCTTTATCAAAGTCCATCATTGGGTTGATAATTGAAGCCTCTTCCTTTGAGACAAAATACATTTCACAGCCAATATGGTTTGCTCTACTTATAATGTTGTTAAACCATTGCTCTTCAACTTCGTCGTGTCCAACTCTTAATGAACCAGTTTTATGAAACGATGAAGGGAGTCCAGTTTTTTCAGGCAGAATCTCGTCGTATAGTTTTATTGTGTATTCATGAATGTTAGACAACGTATGGTTGCCATTAAAATTTGGGCACAATCCAGCTGCATGCCAGGTAGAGCCACTAGTAAGCTCTCCTTTTTCTACTAGAACAACATCAGTCCAGCCCTCCTGTGTGAGGTGATACATAAGGTTAACACCTAGCGACCCACCACCAATGATTACAACTTGAGCATGTGATTTCATATTAATTATCTTTTTTAAAGTGGTTTTCGACCAATATCTTTTCTGCTTAATTTGATATTAAATTTCTCGCGCAATTGTTGGTCAACATCATCACTAATATGATTTGGAAAATGTTCTGATAATATTTCTTTTTTTTGTTGTATTGCTTTTTCCAATATAACGGGTTTACCCATATCAGCCCAATCATTGGGGCTTTCTCTATCACTTAAATCAGGATAGATATACTCACTTTGCATAACGTTTATTGTTTGTTCTGATCCTAAATAGTGAGCTTTATCGTTCAAACAAACATCTTTAATCGTTTCAAAACAAAGAGACTCTTCGCTATCATCTCTGAATCCTTTGGTCATCCTCATTGATGCACCCAATAAATCATTATCGAGTAGTAAACTTTCAGGGCAAGTTCCTAAAAGGCTTGCGTACATTCCTGCAGATTCATAAATTATATTGGCTCCAGCTATTGCTGTGACTGTATGGGTAGACGCTCTCTCTGAGCCTGCCTGGAAATCTGGGAATTTGGAGTCTGTCATTCCTGCAGGTGTTCCAGTTGGTAGGTTCAAGAAGTTGCCCATCTGTGCACAAGCTGCAGAAATTAATCCTTGTTCTGGAGAACCTCCACACATTGAACCAGTTCTTAAGTCAGATACAAAAGGCCAAGTACCAAGAATTGCAGGTGAGCCCGGTTTAATAGCGTTGACATATACTAGTCCACCAAGACACTCAGCCCATGCTTGAGATACAACGCCTGGAAGAAGTGGTGGAGCTGTCGCTCCAGCTTGACCTGCAGATAGAAGCAGTATTGGCATGCCGCCTTCAACTCCGACACGTAAACACTCTAAAGATTCTTCTGCAAATTTCATTGGAGGTACAACATGGCAGTTACTCATACTTATAAAAGGCCTCTCACGCCATTTTTCCTCACTACCAGCAATAATATGAAGCATTTCAAGAGCATCAGTAACGTGATGTGACTCAGTAAAACTAACTCCTGCATGCTTATCAGTTCCCATCGCTACACAATAAACTGAGTTTTGATCCATCTCACGCGGGCTAGCAATATCTCTTAAGACACAAGTTCGTTGAAACATATGAATATGTTCACATTTATCAGCAATTCTCGCCATATCATATAGATCTTGACTTTCGGATTCTCGATACTCATTGTTTTCAGGATCGGCAATAAGAACTGCAGCACCAGCTGTAGAAAAGTGAACTCTTGAACCACTTAAATCTAAATCATGTTTTGGAGATTGACCGTAAAGAGTTAGACTACGCTGTGAAAGATTCATAGCTTTTTCAACAACTTCTCTTGGCATTCTTAATCTGCCATCATCTCCCAAAATCGCACCAAAAGCAACACAAGTCTCGATGCAGTGAGGAGTGGCGTCAGCAAACCCAATTTCTTCTAGGATTCGAAAAATATTAGCTTCAATTGATAAAACTTGCTTATCACTTAATGGTTTATATCTTCCACCAATTTCTCCAGCATGAACTGGCTTTTCTTCTTCAGCTAGAGGAGCATTTCTTATGGCAATCCTTGCCTCTCTTCCTCCTGATTTTCTTCTGGTCATATCTATAAATTGAGTTTATTTATAATTTGCATTTTGATACTAAATTACATAACTGTCAATTATTTTTTTATGCGCTTACTTTTGATAAAATCAATATCATATGCCGTTTAATTATCTCATGGTAAATAGTAATGTCCCGTAATGAGTTTTTGATTGATTATAGTCCTTCACGTAAGGCTATTAGAGATGCACGAGTTATGGAGGAAAGTGAGGCTATATCTCGATTAATCCAAATAGAAAATACAACTGTTAATCAGAGAGTAGAGATTAGCCAGAAAACATCTAACTTAATTATTAAATTACGTAAAACTAAAAGACCAGATTTATTGTCACAATTTATTGCTGAATACAACTTAAATAGTGAAGAAGGCCTCTCTTTAATGACTCTAGCTGAGTCCTTTTTAAGGGTTCCAGATAACAAAACGAGAGACAAACTTTTTTCTGATAAGATCTCTAATAAGCCTTGGTCTAAACACTTACGTGGTGGAAAATCTTCTATAGTCAGTATTGCAACTATTGCTCTTAGTATTGCAGATATGATGATCAGTTATGGCCATAACAATTCCATTAAAGATCGCATTAAGCATGCATTAGAAATTTTGTCTAGGCCAGGAATTCGTTTTAGTGCAGGCACTGTAATGAAGTTTTTTGGAACTCAATTTGTTTTTTCAGAAGACATAGAAAGTGCTTTATCTGTAAATAATCAGGATGTACATTCTTTCGATATGTTGGGAGAGGCTGCATGGACCATGGCTGATGCAGATCGATATTTCAATGCATATAAAAATAGTCTAATTGCTATTGGTAAAAATAATAAAGGTAATGATGTATATAAAGCCGATGGCATATCTGTAAAACTTTCTGCGCTTCATCCAACCTATAACTTTATGCACAAGGATCGTGTTATATCCGAATTAGTGCCTAAAGTCTTGGCTTTGGTTGAAATTGCTCAAAACTATAATATTGGTATCAATATTGATGCAGAAGAGTGCGAGCGCTTAGATATTTCGCTTGACGTTATTGCAGAAATAGTGAATTCAATTGAGCATTCAAAATGGCAAGGATTTGGAGTTGTTGTTCAGGCTTATCAAAAAAGAGCACCTTATGTTATTGAATGGCTTTATGAGTTAAGTAAAAAAAGCAACTTAAAGATAATGGTCCGATTAGTTAAGGGGGCATACTGGGATAGTGAAATTAAGAAATCTCAAGAGCTCGGTGACATTGACTATCCAGTGTTTACAAAAAAATCAAATACAGATTATTCGTTTATAGCTTGTGCTCAAAAACTACTGAGTATGAGGGATTTTATTTATCCACAGTTTGCGAGCCATAATGCCCATACTCTAATCAGCGTGTGTGAAATTGCGGGAGATAATAAAGGCTTTGAAGTGCAACGACTTCACGGAATGGGTGAGTCACTTCATGCAATTCTTTCAAGCCAATATGGAGTTTTGTCAAGAGTTTATGCGCCTGTTGGAAGCCATAAAGACTTACTCGCATATCTAATGAGAAGGTTGCTTGAGAATGGCGCTAACAGTTCATTCATTAATCATTTGTTTGATAAAAGCATTAAACCTGAGGAGTTAGCATCAGATATACTGGCTGAGGTTGAGCAAGATAAAGAGCATTCTCATCCTAGGATCCCTTTACCTAAAGATATTTATCAAAGTATTCGAGAGAATTCTAGGAGTGTAATGCTATCAGAACAAAATGAAGTGGATCTTTTATATCAACAGCAGCAGAACTGGTTAAAACATAAATGGCAAGCTAAATCGATATTATCTAGTTGTGATAGTGATAATCGAACTGCTCATAAGGTCATAAATCCGGCTGATTTTAGTGATGAAGTTGGTGATGTGATTTATGCTACTGAGTCTGACCTTGATGAATGTTTAAGTACTGCAAATGAGACGTTTACTATTAATGGTTCAAGCCACCCTCAAATACTTAAAAGCCTTGCACTTGCAGCTGACCTTTACGAATCTAATCGAGCTGAGCTTTTGGTTATAGTAATGAGAGAAGCTGGAAAAACTTATCAAGACGCGATTGATGAGGTTCGAGAGGCAGTAGATTTTTTGAGATATTATGCAAACTTAGCTCAAAATGTTATATCAACTAAGCGAGAAGGGTTGGGTGTTTTTGTTTGTATCAGTCCTTGGAATTTTCCTTTGGCAATTTTTACAGGTCAGATTGCTGCTGCACTAGCTTCAGGAAATTCTGTAGTCGCTAAGCCCGCAGAAAGTACCTCTTTAATTGCATTCAGAGCAACACAATTACTAATTGAGGCTGGAATCCCACTAGGTACTTTGCAGTTAGTTTTAGGTCAGGGATTGGATGTAGGGGGGTACCTTGCTAGTCACCCAAGTATTTCTGGTGTAGCATTTACGGGTTCAACAAGTGTAGCTAAATTAATTAAAAAGAACTTAATACAAAATGGTAATTCGAGAGCAAGGGTGATTGCGGAGACAGGTGGATTGAATGCTATGGTTGTTGACTCCACGGCGCTATCTGAGCAAGTAACACGAGATGTTATTGATAGTGCATTTAAGAGTGCTGGTCAACGCTGTTCGGCTCTTAGAATTCTGCTTATTCAAGATGATTGCTTTGACACTACAATTTCAATGATTAAGGGCGCTATGAAGGAATTAATACTTGGAAATCCACAAAATTTAAAGACTGATTGCGGACCAGTAATTAATTTAAATGCAAAAACGAAGCTACTTGACCATATTAAGAGTTCAACTATAAAAAATACAGTTTCATTATCATCCAGTAACGATCTTAGTAACGGTCACTATGTTGCACCAACTATTATTGAGCTTGATGATATTGATCAGATTAATGAGGAATTTTTTGGTCCCATTCTTCACGTGATTCGTTACTCAACTGATGGGCTAATGGAGACAATCGATAAGTTAAATGAGAAAGGCTATGGGTTGACGTTTGGTGTTCATTCTCGAATCAAAAATCAAGTGGATCAGATTGTTTCTAGAGTCAATGCAGGCAATATTTATGTGAACCGAAACCAGGTTGGAGCTATTGTAGGCTCACAACCATTTGGTGGTGAGGGTCTATCAGGAACTGGTCCAAAAGCAGGAGGTCCACATGCACTTCATGGCTATAGTAGAAGTGTATCAACTGGACGAGTAAGTAATCAAAAGTTAACATTATCAGATGCCATTTTTAATATAGGTGATATTGAAAAGATTAGCCCTATGATTGATGATGATATGGTGAAAAAATTAAGACAAGAATTTTCTTCACTTGGCGGAGAATTTTTTAATTTTTTAACTGAAACAGTTGAATCCTATAGCTCTATTATTTCTTTACCTGGACCTACAGGCGAATCCAATGAACTGACATATCAAGCAAAGGGCTGCGCACTTTGTTTTGGACCGTCAGAGATTGACTCGATTAAACAAACTATTTTAGCCTTGGCTCTTGGTAATAGTGTAATCAGTCAAATAAACTCAAAGGTTTTTTCTTCCTTGGTTGATATAGGCTTTAATAAAAGCAGTATTACTAGAATAGAAGGTATGCCAAGCAATGAAATTTTTGAAAACAATCACTACCATGCCATTATGTATTTTGGCGATGCGTTGTCAGTTGAAAGGATTTTGGAAAATAAGCGCGATGAAATAATCCCAATTGTGAGCTCGATTTATGAACCTTGGCAATTGGTAAAAGAGCGGGTAATATCTATTGATACAACCGCATCAGGGGGAAATGCAAATTTATTAGCACTATAGATTATGGAGATGTTAAATTTTTTGATATATTTTCTGAAAAATTCCTAATAATACTCTGAGTTTCTCCCCAATCTATACAGCCATCTGTAACAGATACACCATACTCCATATCATTTTTATTATCTAATATTTTTTGTTTTCCAGGAAATAGATTACTTTCAAGCATTAGACCAAAAATTGATTTATTTCCAGAAACTATCTGCTTAGTAATTTCTTCAATTACCTTACCTTGATTTCTATAATCTTGATTAGAATTATCATGAGAACAATCAACCATAATCCTTACAGCTAAATCATTTTGCTTGAGAAGTTTTTCACATTCAATAATGTCAGCAATATGGTAGTTAGATTTTTTGCCACCCCTTAGTATAATGTGAGATGATTTATTCCCTTTAGCTTTAAATGTTGAAATCTGACCCTTGTCATTAATACCTAAAAAACTTTGAGGTGATGAGCAAGCCTTAATGGCATTAATTGCCATATTGAGATTTCCATCGGTGCCATTCTTAAAGCCAACAGCCATTGAAAGGCCGCTTGACATTTCACGGTGAGTTTGTGATTCAGTTGTTCTTGCTCCTATGGCACACCATGAAATAAGGTCTGCTAAATATTGAGGTGTAATTGGGTTAAGGGCCTCAGTTGCAGCTGGTATTTCTTGATCCACTAGCCAAGATAGTAACTCCCGACTTTGATGTAGTCCTTTGTCAACATCAAGCGAGTTATCCATATCTGGGTCACTAATCAAACCTTTCCAGCCAACTGTTGTTCTTGGTTTTTCAAAATAAACCCTCATTACTAAATATAGTGACTCTTTTAATTCTTCTTGTAGGGTTTTTAATTTCAGTGCATATTCTTTGGCGGCATCAATATCATGGATTGAGCATGGACCAACAATTATCATTATTCTGGAATCTTTTTTTAATAAGATATCATTCACTATTTTTCGACTAGCTAAAATATTACTTTTACCCATTTCGCTAATTGGAATTTTTTTACTTAGCTCTATGGGTGAGATTATGGTAGTCTCACTTTCAATATTTTTATTGTGAATTTGGTTGTCCATATAAATTGCCTTTTTTTATGCAAATGGTGATTTAAGCATAAATTTCTATATTATTTTTCGTTTCATGAAAAAAATATAATTATTAATGACTTAAAAAAGTTTTAATAGTATCGGTTTTTAAAGGTTAAAAGTATGCAAAAAATATTGAAAAAATTCTCTTTAATTCTCTTAATCTTTTTGACTGGATGTAGTTCTACAACTTTTATTTATAATCAGATTGATTTCTTACTTCCTTGGTATTTGGCCAGTTATGTTGATCTTAGTCGTAATCAAAAACAGTATTTAGATGAGCTATTAATTCCATTTTTTAGCTGGCATCGTCATGAAGAATTGCCAAGATATGCAGATATAATTAATAGTGTAGAGGAGATTTTAGATTCTGAAGTTAAAGTTGAAAATATTGTCTTAATTACTCAAGATGTTGAGGAGTCTTGGTTTCGTTTAGAGGATGAATTGCTTTTATGGATAATACCATTAGCCAAAGATTTATCTGACGAGCAAATCAATAACTTCCTCCAAGTTATGCAATCTAAAACTATCGAAAGTGAAAACAAATACTTAAAACGTAACGATCAAGTTTACCAAAAGGATAATTACAACCGACTACGTAAAAACTTACGACGATTTATTGGCACAATGAGTAAAAAGCAGCTGGACCATTTAAAAATTGCAAGTAAAAGTATGCGCCGAGTTGACACTGAATGGATACAAAACCGTAAAAAACTTGTGGATAATCTTGGCTCAATTCTTCAGCGTAAAGAAGGATGGGAAAAGCGTTTTATAAGCATAACCCACAGGGATGACTTAGTATCAAAAAATTATCGCGATAATTACGCTTATAATATTGATATAACTAATCATTTAATTGCATCAATTTTGAATACTCGAACCAAAAAACAAGACAAAAAGCTTCGTGCTCAACTTAAAAGGTATCGAACTGATATCGAGACCTTGATTAATGATGAATGAATTGTTAAAAGACTTCACTTTTGTGGTTGATATTAATATTGAATGGGGGGATATGGATGCCCTTCAACATGTCAACAATATTGAATATTTCAAATATTTTCAAGTAGCTCGAGTTGCTTATTTTGAAAAAATTGATTCTGATAGTGTGTTGGGAGAAACACGAATTTCATCGATACTAGCATCAACCCAGTGCAAGTTTATTTACCCACTCGCCTACCCGGATAGTGTTTCTGTTGGGGTTAGAGTTGACTCAATGGCAGATCAGTACTTTACAATGAAATATGCTATTGTTAGCCACAAGCACCAGAGGCTAGTGGCTATTGGTGAAGCTAAAGTGGTAATGTTTGACTATGTTAATAATAAAAAGGCCTCTATTCCTAGTGAGATTAGAAAGACAATCATTGATCTTGAAAAAGCCGTTGACGAGATAGTCGACAAAGACTAGTTCATGCAGATACAAACTGGCTGCTAAGTTCAGTAAACTAATATTGAGCTAAGCCTTGAAATTTTGGCATGGCATCAAGCAGTGAACGTGTATATGCATGTTTTGGTTGTTCAAATATATTCTCATTACTACCGTTCTCCAAGGCCTCACCGTCCTTCATAACAATAACACGATCACACATTTGACGAATTACTGCTAAATCGTGACTTACAAAGAGCAGAGTCAAAGAAAATTGCTCTTGTAAATCTTTTAATAAATTAAGTAAATTAGCTTGAACAGAGACATCTAATGCAGAGGTCGGCTCATCACAGAAAATAAAGTCTGGTCGGTATCCTAGTGCCCTTGCAATTCCAATTCTCTGACGTTCACCTCCAGAGAACGAATGCGGTAATTTGTATGCATCTTGTCTTTGAAGACCAACTAAAACCATGAGGTCTTGAGCTAAAGATTTAGCATTCTTGGAATCAATAAGTTTATGAATTTTTAAACCATAGGTAATATTTTCACCTGCAGTCATACGTGGATTAAGTGAAGAATAAGGATCCTGAAAGATGCACTGTATAGACAGATAATGTGCCAGACGCTCTTCACTATTGATTAAGCTATTTATATCTTTGCCTTTATAAATTACATTTCCTTCTGTTATATCTTCCAGCCCTAATATCATTCTTCCAATAGTAGATTTTCCAGAGCCTGACTCTCCAACGATTCCTACAGTTTCTCCACGATTAACAGAGAAACTTACATTTTTGACAGCTTTAAAAGCCTCTTTTGGCTTAAATAAAGTGGAAGGTGTATAAAAAGTTTTTGAAATATTAGTAACTTTTAGGATAGTTTTTTCTGATGAAAAATCCTCTTTTCTTTCTTCTTGTAGGTAGCCAAGGTGGTTAGATATACCCTCTATCTTGCCTTCATTAGGTAGGGCAAATCGATGAAGTCGCTTCTTTATGAGTGGAACCGATGCCATTAAAGATCTCGTATATTCTTGCATTGGTTTTTCTAGTACCTGAACAGTTTCTCCCTGTTCAATATGTTTTCCATTTCTCAGGACATAAACATAATCACAAGTTTCTGATACAACGCCTATGTCATGAGTAATTAGAATAATAGCAATACTTTCTTCTTGGCTAAGTTTAATAAGGGTTTGAAGAACAGAACTTTGAACGGTTACATCCAACGCAGTTGTAGGTTCGTCAGCGATAATGAGCTTGGGTTTTGCAGCGATTGCGATCGCAAATACAATTCGTTGGCATAGTCCGCCAGATAATTGATGGGGATACTTTTGAAGTCGATCTTCGGCAAAGCTGACGTCTGCTCGTTCTAATAACTGAATGGCATATTCTCGAGCGTTTTTGCCTCTCATATTGGTGTTAGCTTCTATGGCTTCTGTGACTTGTTCGCCAATTGTTAGTACGGGGTTAAGGGCGGTCATCGGATTTTGGTATATATAGCCGATTTGGTTGCCACGTAAAGATTCGAATTGTGCTTCATTTAAACCAACCAGCGAATTTCCGAGAAATCTAATTTCACCACTAACAAGTTTTGCTGGCGGGTCAAGAAGACCCAGGATAGCCTTACCAATAGTTGATTTTCCAGCACCACTTTCACCAACTATTCCTATGATTTGTCCTGAATTTACTTTAAGAGAGGTATTATCAAGAGCCTTGAGTACATCACTCCCTTCAGAATTCAAAGGGTAGGAGACTGTTAAGTTATTTATTTTAAGAAGTGGAGTATTATTCATTGCATATTCATTGATTTTAAAAAAGGATTATTATGTTCACGAATTCTGTCTGCAACAACATTAATACATAAAACCAGAGAGACTAGAACAACACCAGGAAAAATACTAATCCACCATTTTCCAGAAAGAAGGTAGTCATTACCATTGGCGATCAATAATCCCAATGACGGTTCGGTGATTGGAACACCCACACCCAGAAATGACAGCGTTGCTTCCGCACCGATGCAGCCCGAAAGTGACATAGGTATCATGACTAGCACAGGCGCAATACTATTAGGTAGCAAAAATTTCAGCATAATTCGCCAGTTAGGAATAGCAGATATTCTTGCCGCATCAATATATTCTTTTTGCATCTCTGATAGCGCAGAGGATCGAGTAAGTCTTGCTTTACTAGCCCAAACGCCAATAATGAGGGCATAGATAATCTTATCGACTCCGGTTCCGAATATAGCCAACATCATGAGCGCCAATAAAATGCCTGGAAAGCTCACTTTTAAATCAACGGCACGCATAATAACACTCTCTACCCAGCCACCTTTGACCGCTGCTAGAAGTCCAAGAAATACGCCAATTATGGAACCAACAGTTGTGGCAATAAATGCAACAAAAAGACTTAATCGCAACCCGTACATAACTGCAGATAAAATGTCACGACCAACTGCGTCAGTGCCAAGCCAAGAGGTAGTGCCATTACCAAGCTTAGATAATGGAGGCAATAGTCCATCCATAATGTCTAAAACCATCAAATCGTAAGGATTTTGTGGTGCAATCCATGGAGCTAAAAGTGCGGTTAAAACAAACATAACAAAGCCAATCAAACCAGCAATTGCTATTGGGTGACCAGAGAAAATGGATTTTATTTGCAAGCTTAATGTAGCTAATTTTTTTTTGTAATCAATCATAGGTAGTTACTTTTGGTGCCGAATACGTGGATCTAGAAATGCATACATGACATCCACAACAAAATTAATAAAGACAAACATCAGAGTAATTAGGATGAGATAGGCAACAACAACTGGCCTATCAATCATATGGATAGAATCTAGTAATAATTTACCGATACCTGGCCAAGAAAAGATTGTTTCGGTCACGGTAGAGAATGCAATCAGTCCTCCCACTTCTAGTCCTGTAATGGTAACAATCGGTATCAAAATATTACGCAATAAGTGTCGTCTAATAATGCGATTTCTTGATATTCCTTTGGCTCGAGCAAAGGTCATATATTCTTGGTACAAGATTTCTTGGGTTCCAGACTTAGCAAGCCTTTGCTGCATACAAATTTTGTAAATCGCGAGATTAATTGCCGGGAGAGCCATGTGCTGTAAGCCATTAAGGGATAACCAGGCCCACTCTATACCAAACATTGAGTTGGTAAGTCCTCTACCTGAGGCCGGAAGCCATTGCAAAAAAACCGCAAACACCATAATCAAAATTATGGCTTGCCAAAAATTGGGCGTTGAGTAACCTACGGTTGTGAAAAAGCTTATTATTTTCGAAGCTCTGGAATTGTTTTTTATACCGGAAAATATTCCGAGAGGGATACCAATACCAAGGCCAATAATCATCGCTAAGAGGGAGATTTCTAATGTGGCTGGAAGGCGCTCCACGATGAGATCAAGTACTGGTCTATTGTAGACAAACGAGGTACCAAAGTCCCCTTGAAGCATATCCCCTGTAAAGGTAAAGTATTGCTCATAAAGTGGCTTATCAAGTCCAAGTTCAATGGCTAAGTCGATTTTGTCCTGCTCGGTAAACTCGTCATCCGCCAACATTTCAACTGGGTCACCAACCACGTACAGGCCAAAAAAAACGATTAACGACATGACGATTGCTAGTATGCCGCTGTGCCAAAGACGTTTTAAAATGTACTTAATCATGAATTGTGTGCCTTTAATTGTGGGGTTTTCATAATAATTAGGCTCCAAAAACGCTCTGGCTGAGTGGAGGAGTTCATAAAAAACCCCTCACACAAGTGTAGCAGATTACTTGTGTGAGGGGTTATTTAGTGTACTTCTAAAGGTCTTTAATTTCTACTCGCCATGTCCGCAAAGGTACGCTCATCTGGTCGACCACTAACGTTTATGTCGCTTGTGTGAGCCCAGATGCTATGCTGGTAGTATAGAGGTATTCCTGGTAAATCCCTAACAGCTATACGCATGGCCGCTTGATTATATTCAAAGGCCTTTGCTTCGTCAGTTTCAACTGCCCATGCTGCCATTGCGGCATCGTAGTCTGGATCAGTATAGTTAGAGTAGTTACTGCCTCCTAGGTTGAGAGCCTTATTCCTAGTTCCAAACGCATATGAAATCATCTGCGCAGGACCTTGAGGGTGACCCCATCCGTACATAAACACACCCAACTCACGAGCTGAACGACCCTTTCTAAATACAGACCAAGGCTCAGCTACTAGAGTTACGTTAATACCGATACGAGACCAGTATTGAGCAATAGCTTGACCAACTCGAGTACCATTTTGATACTTAGCAGTTGGCATTCTGAGATCGATAGAAATACTATCAGAGTAACCCGCTTCAGCGAGTAATTGCCTTGCCTTATCAACATCGTAAGCCATATCTGGCATTGAAGAGTCAGCACCATCTTGATAGCTTGGTGCAAACTGGCTAGCAACGGTTGCATTACCACCCATTAATTTATCTACAATTGCATCTCTATCAATCGATAATGAAAGAGCCTGTCTCACTCTTATATCTTTTAGTGGGTTGCTTCCATCGCCAGCAGTCACTCCTGGTGCGACATCACTACCTACATCCAATATCAAGAAAATGGTGCGCCAAGAAGGCATAGTTGAGTAACTATAGGCAGAGTTACCTTCCAAAGCCAGTAAATCTTCACCAGTAGGGTTCTCAATCAAATCATAATCTCCAGCAAGTAGTCCAGCCATACGTGCACCAGAATTCGCTACCGAAGTCATTTCTACGCGATCCCAGTTGCCTGGTTCACCCCAATAATTATCGTTACGTACCACGACGGCATCGCCAGTATTTTCGAAAGACTCATATTTGTACTTGCCCGTACCGTTTGCATACTTACCGGTCGCAAACTCATCTTTAGTTGGGTAACGTGTTATGCCACAGTCACCAGTATTGTCAAACTTAAGTGTTGGCCCTAGATCGGCATCACCACTGTCTAACATAGATAAAGATTTAAGTTTTTGAATGAGTATTGGGTACAGACCTACAGTTTTGAATGCCACGGTATAGTCATCAATCGCTACCACGTCAGTCACTGGACCCATCGCACTTGTGAGCATGTTTTTCTTACCACCAACTCTATACATCATGCGACATGAGCTATAAATAACATCTTCAGCTGTGAAGTCAGCACCATTATGGAATTTGACACCTTCCCTAAGGTTGACTACAAGTGTAGTGTCATCTGTCCAGCCGTAAGATGTAGCCAACAGTTTTTCATTGGTACGCGAAACAAGAGCTTCATAAAGATGCTCATTTAATGAAGCGGTTGCTGAGGCGCTGCTTTTATATGGATCTATGGTTTTCGGTGCGACCGAATACGCCATTCGCAATGTATCTGCATACACAGAGCCCATCATACTGGCGAAGAGCCCAACAAAACAGATGGTCTTAAAGTTTATGTATTTCATAATGTTTTCTCCTGTTTTTTAATTATGTTAAGTTTGTTAAAAATATTTCCCTTATCATCTCAATAATAATTATATTTATTGACTAGTACAATCTTATTAATTCAAGCTTTATATGTATAAGTTATAGTTATAATCATTTAGCTTGTTTTTTGCTTCACAAAGTTCTTAATTTCTTTAAGTGCAGTACCGCAATCTTTCTGCATCTTTATAAAGCGATCATTTCTCTCCCTAGTTTCTTCATCCATATATAAATCTCGCCGAATCTCAATTTGCAAGATATGTTGATTGATTTCTGGCCAACCATATCGTAAGATTATTTCCCCACCAAGGAAGCGTCCATTAACTTTTACATCGTATCCTAGGCTGCTAAAGGTGTCAGATACACACTCAGAATACTCTGAACTACAACTTTGTCCATTTCTATTTCCTATATCAATTTGAGGGCGTTCTTTACGACCACGTTTTTTCCCATCAAATTGAGTCATTGAATGACAGTCGAGCACAAATGCTTTGCCATGATCTTGATGTATTTTTTGAATATGATAAGTCATTAATTGATGATAAGGAACAAAGCATTTAGCGATTCTCTGTTTTAGTTCATCATGACTCAGTTTTTTGGAATAAATTTCGAACACTTCTTTTGTTTTAGACCAGAAAAGAGTTGTTCCAGTGTCAACTCCTGTTGGATGAATTCGGCCATACCAGTCCTCACCTTTTTTTATCATATTAACGTCTATATTGTGTTGATGACGATTAACATCAATATATGTTCTAGGGAAGTTTGCATGAATTGAGGTTAAGTTCAAGTTGTTACGTTCTTGATATAGTTCGTTTACATATTTATCATTTGGAAAATCTAGAACATTAAAGGATAGTTCAGGATTAGTATCAAAGTCATCAGGGTACTTCTCACCACTATGAGGAAAGCTAAGAATTAAAGGAATCTCAAGTCTGCCATTTAAGGGCTCTGAGCTTTTCTCGACAATAACAGCTGGATAATGATCTCCATTGACTTGAATTGTGCTCATAATAGTGAATACCTATCTAATAATTGATATAGATTAACCTACTCTGTAATATACCTGCAACCTTATAAAATGTAATTTATGATATATAAGATTAAGTTATGACATTAAATGGTATTAAAATGTATATTACTAATTATTTAGTAATATTATGAATACAAACCCTAAAATTAACCGCTTTAAGTATATAGAGGCCTTCTCTGAAGTTATAGCTTGTGGAAGCGTTTCAGCGGCAGCAAAGAAGCTAGGGGTCTCTCAACCAGCCATTAGTCAATTAATAAAAAAACTAGAAAAGTCAGTAGGTGTGCCACTGTTTGTTAGGCGCAATGGTTTAATTTTTCCTACTGATAGAGCCAATAGTTTGAGGGACGATGTAGAACAATTACTGATGCAGTTAGATAAAATTCAAATGCAACTTAATTTTGGAAGAACCGACCAAGTAATTCTTAATCCGCTAAGATTTTCAGCTAGTCTCTCTGTTGTTAACGAAATTTTACCAAGTGTTATTTCAACAATGCATACCAAAAATCCTGACATGCTTTTTTATGTTAATTCACTTCCTATTGTGAATATGAGTCAGGCTATAAGGAGGGGCAATGTTGACTTTGCTCTAAGTATTAGAAAAATTGAACACACCAGCATTATAAGTAAAAAATTATTATCTGCAAGAGAGGTTTGTATAATGCCTAAAAGTCATCCATTAGCCACTAAATCAACTTTGTCAGTAGACGACATCAATCATGAAAAAATGATAATGGCATCAAGGACCGATCCAGCGTATGAATCCCATAGAGAGCTCTTATATAAGCATAAAATTCGTTATCAGAGGATTTTAGAGTCTCCTTTTTCAACGTTATCTATGGCGATGATTCCTGCATTAAATGCCTTATCAATTAACAATGTATTGATTGCTGAATTAGTTTGTCAACATAATTCTCATATAACTTGGCGCTATGTTGAGGAATTCATTGATCAAACTGATTTTTACCTTTCAATGCCTCCATGGCTCAATAATTCTAAAACTGAAAATCTATTTTTAGATAGCTTTAGAGAGTCTTTGATGAAAATTACACAAAAACTCAATATAGATACTATTTAGTTAAGAACAAATTATTCTAGAGTTTTTTAATTTCTTTTATGCAATTTTATAAATTTAGCTATCCATTGCCCAACGATTTTGCCTTGATGTATGTTATTTAAGGATTCAAGCGCTTCACTATAGGCATTGCCGATTCGATCTTTCCTCTTAATAATAAGGTCTCTACAAAGCTCAGGGGTAAATTCTGGATGTTGCTGAATTGCTAGAATTCGATTATCAATATAAAAACCAGAGAAGTGACAAAAGTGATTGCCTAAAAAACGAGTCGCTAGGATTGGAATTTTTGTAACTTGATCTTGATGCATAGATAATAAGTTTACACTCTCAAGAATTGGATCCAACCAATCAGGCGTTTCTATTACAGTGACTCTCGTTGCACCAGCACCCCATCCATTATTAAATCGTTCGACATGGCCACCTAGTGCATGCGCAATAGCTTGATGACCATAGCAGATCCCTATTAGTGGAATATTAGTGCTATAAATATTTTTAATAAAGTTAAATAAGTTATATTGCCAATCAAGGTCTTCAAATACCGAATATTTTCCACCAGTAATTAGATATGCATCATAGTTATCAACTTCTTTCGGTAAATCATCTTCAAGGCAATTAATAGTTGTCCAACTTGACCCTTTAAGAAACGGATCAAGTAAATTTATAAATCTTTCTGGAGAAGTTTTATGGATACTTTCACGATTTACATCATTTGTTCCAATATGGAGAATACAAATTTTCATAGTTTATTGACAGATGATTATTATCTATAAGAAAACAAAAGATTACAATGAGTCATACAGATGTGCAATTTTATTATTTAATATTAACAATCTATTAGATTGGGTTATATATATTTTGATGTGTAATGCTAATGGAACTTCTATGGTATTCAACAAAGTGAGTAAGTCCTATTACTTGTATTTTCTTTTCATGCGTCCCTTAAATATTGCAGAGCCCCAACTGAGGACAATACCAATCAAGGCTGCACTTAATAGATAAGTGAAAGGTAGGCTTCCATCTGATCCATAGATAATTGATCTATAGGCAGCACCTATAGAATCAAAAGGCACTGAAGTACCAATTAATTCTAACCATTCTGGCGCAGCATTAACTGGCATCATTGAGCCACTAAGTACAGATTGATAAAAAACGGTTGGAAGGATAATAATCAAAGCTGAAAGCCCGATAATTTCAAAGACTCCAAGAAAAAACCAAACCAAGCAAATAGTAACAAGCCATACATTGAGCCAAACCATCAAAAACGTTTCCCATTGAAGGGTAGTCAATGTCACAATTAATGCTAAAGCTAAGCTGGCGGCTCCCATAGTCATGATTGGTACGACAGTTCTCACATATGCACGGTTTAATAGTGACATTTGTTTTGTTCCAAGAAATAGCAGAATTGATCCTACCATTGAGGCAAGCCAGCTTGTAAAACTCATAACAAAAGGGGCTGGAATTGAGGCTAAGCTTTTTGCTGCATAGAGAGTCTCAACATTTGCAGTGACTAGCATTCCTGGATTAGGAGCCTGATTATTAGATTTAGCTAGGCGAAGACTTGACACGAAAGTAGAGAGGGCCATCTGAATCGTTGCTGGAAGTTGGGCAGCTATTTGGGTTTCAGCAATCGTTAAGTGTTGTGAATTCAAGATTTCAATATTTAAATTTTTATCACTGAAAGCAAGTTTGGTAAAGTTTTCTGGGAAAATTAATACTGTTGAAACCACTCCTTTTGAGAGAGCCTCTCGTGCAATCTCCGGATTCTCAAGTAAAGCCACTCTGAAGGGGAGCGATTTTGAAATCACTTTTATTGCTTGAGTTGAAATTAATGGAATTGAAGGTCCACTATCTTGATTGACAATTCCTAGTTTGAAGGATGAGGCAATTCGAGCTGGATCGGAGGGTGTAGTCAGATTAAATATTGAAAAAATCAGCATGATTAATGTAGGAACAAGAATTGCTGGCTTAAACAGTTTGCTTCGACGAAAAACAGAGAGGGGAGATGGCATTTATAGAACCTTTAACTAATATTATTTAACAGAATAAACAATACACAAAAATGCTTACATAGTCAAACTAGGATTGTTATCACTAAGTATCATTTCTGCAGCCTTTTCAGCAATCATCATTGTTGGTGCATTTGTATTTCCTGAGACTAGCTCAGGCATAATCGATGCGTCCACAACTCTTAAGCCAGAAATCCCATGAACTTTTAATTGTGCATCGACAACACTATCTTCATCATCACCCATTTTGCAAGTTCCAACGGGGTGATAAATACTTTGGCTATTATTTTTAGCCGCCTCAAGTAACTCTTCATCAGAAACGAAGGACTCTCCAGGAACATGTTCATCAAGAATATGCTTTTTTAATGAGTCAGCTTCTGCAATTTTTCGGGCAACTTTAATAGACTCAATGGCAATTTTTCTGTCACCCTCTGTAGAGAGATAATTCGGAATAATTTTAGGTAGCTGAGTTGGGTCAGCAGAATTGATAGTGACTTCTCCTCTGCTTTCAGGACGGAGATTACAAATAGACATTGTAAATGCTGAAAAAGGGTGAACGCCATCGCCTGGTTTATCTGCACTTAATGGCTGCATATGAAATTGAATATTTGGTCTTGATCCATCCAGAGAAGTATTGGTAAAAACATAAACTTGACTTGCGCTTAGCGTCAAAGGTCCAGTTCGAAAGAGAAAATATTGTAAGCCAATCAAGGCTTTTTTCCACCAAGTGTTTAGCTCATCGTTCAAGGTTCTGGTATTTGTTTTAAAGACCATCCTCACTTGCAAATGGTCTTGTAGATTTTTTCCAACTGCTGGGTTATTGTGAACAACATCTATTCTAAGCTTCTCTAATTGTTTTGCATCACCAATCCCAGATAGCTGCAATATTTGAGGTGAACTAATAGAGCCTGCAGATAAGATCACTTCGTTATTTACATAAATACTTTTATCGGGCTGATTGTAACTTTGAATACAATTTACTCCAATCACTCTTTTATCTTCAATGATGAGTTTGCTAATCTGAGTATTGGTAACGATTGTTAAATTTTTTCTGCCTCTTATTTTTCTATTAAGAAAAGATCTATAGGAACTCTTTCTAAATCCCTTAAACGAGGTTTGCTGAAAGTATCCAACACCTTCTTGTTGCTCACCATTACAATCTGGGTTATAGGGTATTCCTATTTCTTGCGAAGCCTGAATAAAGAGCTCTGCTATTTCTCTTTTAAGTCTGAGGTTTGAGACCTTTAATTCACCATCGACACCATGGTATTCGTTTTCACCATTTTCTTGACATTCAAATTTTTTAAAATATGGAAGTACTTTATCGTAGCCCCATCCCTTGTTGCCTAGTCTTTGCCAATTATCATAGTCATGTCGATCACCTCGAATATATAGTAAGCCATTTAGTGCACTTGATCCTCCAAGCACTTTACCTCTTGGCCAATCAATTCTTCTATTGTTTAACCCTTTGTCCTTTTCTAGTTTGTACATCCAGTCAAACTTCGGATTATTCATGGTTCTGAAATAGCCAACTGGTACGTGGAGCCAGAGATTATTATCTTTTCGGCCGGCCTCAATTAACAAGATGCTATTATTGGGATTAGCTGAAAGTCTATTCGCTAGAAGGCAACCAGCAGATCCTGCTCCAACAATAATGTAATCGTATTTCTCTTGCATATATATTTCTTAGTAAATTATTTTATTGATTGAGAATAATCTAGATGGAATTACTTAAAATTTAAATGGTAGAAAATTATATTTTAATTATAAGTAAACTTTGTTGAATCTATTTTTTTTTTATAAATAGATATAAACATATATATCAATTGATGTATACTAGAGTTTGATTAAATGCTTTAAGTTGTTTTTTCTTATTGCAATATCAAAATTGTTTTAATTTAATAGAAAAATAGGAGATTTTATGTTTAAAAATAAAGTTATTCTTTTGACATCTGTAGCATTGCTTACTGCTAGTTCAAGCGCTATGGCGGTCAATTTAAAAATTCAATCTGTATTAAACTCTACCGGTAGTGAGGTTGGGTATGTTAGAGATTTTGCAGAAGATGTTGCTGCCTTGACGAATGGCAGGGTAACAATGGAGATTCTTCCAGGTGGTTCTGTTGTTCCTAACTCTGATATTATAGACGCAGTGGACGCAGGTTTACTTGATGGTGGATTTGCATGGACCCATTATTGGTCTGGTAAACATCCAGCAGCAATGCTGTTTGGCTCACCAATTGCTGGCGCTGGTGTAGGTATTGATAATATCGCATGGCTTTCTTGGTTCCATGCTGCTGGTGGTAAAGAGCTTTACAACCAACTTTGGGATGAAATGGACGTGAACGTTCATGGTTTAATGTTGCAACCAGTAGGTCCTGAGGCACTTGGTTGGTTTAAAGAGCCAATTAATAGTATGGATGATTTCCGTAAACTTAGATTCCGTGCACCTCCAGGAATCCCAGGTCAAACCTACATTGATATTGGTGTAGCAGCTGTAGCTATGGGTGGTGGTGATATTCTGCCTGCACTTGAAAAAGGCGTTATTGACGCAGCAGAGTGGTGTTGCCCAGAGCCTGATAGAGACTTTGGTTTCCAAAAAGTTCTTAAGTACTACTACTTACAAGGACTGCACCAGAACGTTGTGAATGCAGATATGTATATCAACGGTGATAAATGGGATGCAATCTCTAAAGATGATCAAAGAGCAATAGAAGTTGCTGCTCGTGCTGCAAGACTTGATTCTCTTTCTAACCGTATCTACAAGAACGGTATAGCTTTGGATGACTTGTTAACTAACCATGGTGTTCAACTAATGGATACTCCAGATGACTACTTCGTAGAGTACATGGCTGCTGCTAATGCAACTCTTGCAAAGAATGCTGCAGAGAATGAGTTTTTTGCTGAGGTATGGCAATCACAGAAAGACTTCGCAAAGATTGCGGTACCTTTCTGGTCGGGAGCTCAAGCGTCTAACGCTAAGCTAGGCCTAGCGTTTGCTGAAACATTGAAGTAAAGATTCATCGTAAGACTTGTAAACTAAGTTGCCAATAGTTAATCGCTGTTGGCAACTTTTTTTGTGACTGTAAGACGGCTTAGCTGGTTCAGGTTCTCCTTTATCCTGCAACCAGCAAATGCCTATAATTAATAGGTTAATATTTTTTTGAACCTTGAGTTTTGTTACAATGTCGTAAGATTTTAGAACAATTTATTAGGTAAGTATTATGTCGGAAGAGGAAGATGTTGGACAATTAGATATTACTGATGAAATGATCGCTGAAGGCAGATCATATAGTGGTGTCATGCCTGACGATATGCCAAAATATATGGCAAAAACAATCCTTGGTATCGACCTTTTTAGTCTCAGAGTTGGTCAATTCGCATGCTGGTTGACTGTTCCTGTTTTTGTTGCCATGTTTATTGAGGTTGTTGGCAGGCACTTTTTCGCTTCTCCAACGTTTTGGGCATACGATATAAGCAGAATGTTTGCGGGTGCTATGTTTATGCTTGGTGCTGGTTATGCACTTTCAAAAGGTGTTCATATTCGAGCAGACTTTATGTATCGAAATTGGTCTATTAAAACTCAGGCAACTATAGACTTAACTTTATATATATTGTTTTATTTTCCTGGATTGATTGGTGCTTCATGGGCATGTTATAAATATGCTTATAAGTCTTGGTCGATAATGGAAAGGGGTATGGATACTTCATGGATGCCTCTTATGTATCCAATCAAGAGTGTTTTATTTATAGGCCTTGTTCTTCTTATAATTCAAGGAGTTTCTGAGACACTCAAGTGCGTGTATGCGTTAAAAAATAGGAGATGGCCATGACTCCAGAAGTACTAGGCATATTATTAATTCTAACAATGCTATTTGCCATTTTTATTGGCTTTCCAATTTCATTTACTTTAATCTTTTTAGGTGTTTTCTTTGGCTATTTAGGCTTTGGAGATCTTGTTTTTTACTTAATGACCTTCCAGTTTTCTGGGAGTATGCTCGAGCAGACTCTTGCAGCAATTCCACTATTTACCTTTATGGGAATTCTCATGGAGAAAGCCAACTTGATGGAAAGATTATTTTCATCAGTCCAGATGGCTCTTGCTAGAACCAAAGGCTCTTTATTTGTAGCCGTTCTTTTTGTTTCAGTAATTTTTGGAGCTGCAACAGGTATTGTAGGTGCATCGGTCACGATTTTAGGAATTATGTCAGCTAAGACAATGAACAGAGCCGGCTATGATGTTCAGTTGGCTGCAGGTACAATTACTGCTGGTGGCACTTTGGGAATCTTGATACCCCCAAGCATTATGTTAGTTGTTATGGGTCCTATTCTAAATGTTCCGGTAACCGATTTGTTTGCTGCTGCGATTATACCTGGTCTAATGTTGGCGGTCCTTTATACAGGCTACACGCTTATTAGATGCCATTTAAATCCATCATTGGGCCCTGTTGTTCCTGAGGACCTTATTCCTACCTCTATGAATGAGGTGTGGGTTGAGTTTTTTAAGGGTCTTGTTCCGCCTGTTCTTTTGGTTGGCTCGTCCTTGGGAAGTATATTAGCTGGGCTTGCAACTCCTACAGAAGGAGCTGCAATGGGAGCAGTTGGTGCAATATTTTTAACACTTGCGTACCGAAAATTAAATTTTAAAGTTTTTCAAGAGGCTTTATTAAAGACTCTAGAAATTACTACGTTAATTATGGTTTTAGTTTGCGCTTCAAACTTTTTTGGCGCAGTATTTTCAAGGTTAGGAACGCCAACGATGATCACTGAGGCATTGATGGTGCTCGATCTTCCACCAACAGCTATATTGCTGATAGTTATGGCCTTAATCTTTTTATTAGCCTGGCCATTAGAGTGGGTCCCAATTGTACTAATCATTATTCCAATCGTTTTGCCTCTAATTGAGCAATTAGGATTTAACTTAACTTGGTTTGGAATTCTTGTGGCTGTAAATCTGCAGACTGCATGGCTTTCGCCGCCTGTTGCATTGTCTGCCTACTTTCTCAAGGGAGTGGCCCCAGAGTGGGATTTAGCAGATATCTATAAAGGCATGATGCAATTTATGGTTATTCAAGTCGTTGGGTTAGCACTGATTATTATCTTTCCTCAGATAGTTCTGTGGCTTCCAACTTATTTATATGGTAATTAGCTTTAATCAGAACTAAATTAGTTTAGTATAGAGATTACTATTAAATAATTTCTATCTAAAAAAGCTTTCGGGGTTATTATGCACCCTCTAACCAAACTGTTCTTAGCATTGGCAGATGTTTTTTCTGCAGAAAAGCGCTATGGTGGTAATCAGGCAGCCAAAGCTCTAATCGAAGCCTCTAGATTAATTGACACCCCTAAAAAGTTTGAGAATTCATTTTCTAAAAAAGTTAATTCTTCCTTAATGATTAATGAGCACCCTTTAAATTCTTTGATATCAGAGGCTTCACCCTTTATCAAGTGGAGAGGGTCTGATCTTAGAGAGGGAAGAATTCCTGAGGATCTAGTAAATCAAATGCCAATGTGTGAACTGGTTGGGCCTGATGGCTTGTATTTTAATGAGACAGTTAGAGTTGGACTCTGGCTTCAAACTAAGGGCATAGTTTACGGACCAAGGAAGCATGCAGCAGAAGAGACATTCTATATTATTAATGGTGAAGCGGAGTGGTGGACTGAGCAAAAAAAAACGAGATTAAAGGGAAGTAGTTCGTACGTTTTTCACTCCTCAAACATTCAGCATAAGTCAATCACTTCTGATAAACATGTGCTTACTGCATGGCGATGGTCAGGTGATATTGGTTTTGATAAATACGTACTTTATTAAGAGATCGATCTAGAATTAAATATTTACTCGCCGAACATACTGTTTTGAGACTGAATATATTCAATATCACTCGTGTGAACGTAAGAAGTTCGAAGCTCAATAATCTCATTATGATAAGTATGGCCAATTCGTTCTATTTTTAAAATTGGCGAATTCAGCTCAATATTTAAAAGATTAGAGATTCTTTCATTTGAAGAAATAGCTTTAATTTTCTCGGAACAATTGGTTATAAAAATATTGAATTTATTTTGATAAAGATTGTATATAGTGTTCGTTCTATTTCTGAACATTTCCTCAGTTAGAGAAGGAAATTTAGCATGTGAAATAACAATTTTATCAACTATATAGAACTTTTTATTAAGTCCTAGTTTATTGTAAATATGATAAACATTACTACCTTCAGGTATTTTTAAAGCTTTGGATTCTGATTTGTTGGCCTTTTTTGTGGTGAATGAGATAAGTTCTACATTAGGGCTCTTTTTTTCTTCACTTCCATTTAACGCAAAATGAAAATATTCAAAAAGAAAGCTATTGTTGTCATGCTGAAATACAAAAGTACCTAAACCTTGTTTGCGAATAAGTATCCCTTCTTTTTCTAAGACGCCTATAGCCTTTCTAATGGTACCAATTGATACATTAAAAAGTTCGACTAGAGTTTTTTCATTAGGAATCAGCTGTCCAGGTCTAAGTTCATCGAGATAAAGACAATTGAAGAGCTCATTCCTAATCTGAAGCCACATAGGGGTTTTACTGTTCCTATCGATGTCAAATTTAAGGTCGGTAATACTCATACTATAACTACTTTTATAATTAAAAATGCGGCTTAAGGATTACCTTTGCTGATGCCATTGTACCATTATGTAGACTTTGAAAGGCCATGTCAGTTTCTGATAAAGGGTATTCCTCTATCCACGATAAATCTCCAAAATCTCCATTTTCAATTGATTTCAAGGCGGATTTAAAGTCTTCCATATTATAGGTATAACAACCAACTAACTTTACTTCTTGGAGTGTTATCTTTCTTATATCAATTTTACTTGTCCAGCTAAGAAGTCCAACATTAACGACGGTTCCTCCGGCTTTCACTGAAGAGATAGAAAGTGAGTTTGTTTTTTCACTACCTACGCAATCTATTACGACATCAAATGAGTTTTCATCAACTGATTCAATCAAGGGATTCACTGCTTTAACGCCAACGTGCTCTTTAACGCAGAGGTGTCGAGCTAGGTTTGTTTCTAAAACCTGCATTTTGACGCCATGAGACTTTAGTAATAAGGCAGTTAGAAGACCAATTGCACCCGCACCAATCACTAAAACTTGGCATTCATTTATTGGTTTAAATGAGTTTTCTTTTGCAAGATTTATCGCATGAACGACTGTTGCAGCAGGCTCAGTAAGGGCAACATGATTTGAGTTCATTTGGTTAGGTGCGTGAACTAGGCATTGCTTTGGTATGGTCATATATTGTGCAAATGCACCCTGTCTGCTCATACCTATCATGTCTCTATCACTACAGAGGTTGTCTCTTCCTTGAAGGCAATACTCACATTTACCACAAGTGATCAAAGGATTTCCTGTAACTTTTTGACCTTTATTAGCACCATCAACAATTTCTCCGCAGAACTCATGACCTAATATAAGTCCAGGGTTTCTTCTAGGATCTTTGCCATGGTAGGCATGCATATCAGAACCACATATACCCACTGAATCAATACGCAGCAACACATCATCTTCACGATCGATTTGAGTAGATTGATATTCAGAAAAATAAGTCATCTCTTGTGGTGCTGTATAAACCACTGCAGCCATTTTATTTATCATCCTGCTGAAAAACCTCCATCTAGAAATATTGTTTGGCCAGTAATGTATGAGTTTGCATCACTACATAGAAAGACACTAATACCAAAGATATCTTTTTCCTCACCATTGCGATTCATCATTGTTTTGCCAGCTAAATTCTTAATTTTTTTAGAGTCTTGATATAGTGATTCAGTTAGATTAGTACGAAAAAAACCTGGAGCAATTGCATTAACTAATATACCGTCTTTTGAGTAGGCCTGGGCCAAAGCACGTGTTAGCTGCATTACTCCTCCTTTACTAGCTCCATAAGGAATACTATTATCAAATGCCCTAAGTGATTGAAGGGATGCAATATTAATAATTCTTCCCCAGCCACTTTCTTTCATCTTTTTAACAGCCAATTGACTTAATTGAAAGGGTGCAGTTAAATTGATATCTATGGTTTTTTGCCATTGTTCGAGGGTAAGTTCATCAGCAGATGTTCTCAGATTTATACCGGCTCCATTGACTAAGATGTCGATTTTCCCTGACACACTATAAATATGAGAAAGCATCTTTTCTAAAGCATCAGTTGAGGTTACATCAACCTGGAAAAATGCCCCTTCAGAGCCTTCAGCTTTTAGTTCTTTGATGGTTTCATCTGCATTATCACGACTGCTTGCAATCCATACATACGCACCAGCACGAGCTAGTGATAGTGCCATCATCTTACCAATTCCGCTGCTTCCTCCAGTAACTAGAGCTACCTTGGTATTAAGCGAAAAGTCTGATAAGTTCATGTAATTATTCTACTACAGGGTCACCTAGGTCAAATGATTCTTCTGGAAAATATTTACTAAGCCTAACATCTGAGGCTCTTGCATGGCCCTCCATTCCTTCTAATCTTGAAATTCTCGATGATGTTTGAGCAACCAGTCGAGTTGATTCTCTATCCATACGTTGCCAAGTTAAAACCTTTAGAAATTTGTGAGCAGAAAGTCCACCAGAGTAACGACCGGCTGCCTTTGTGGGTAATATATGGTTAGGACCAGAGGCTTTATCTCCAAAAGTCACTGTTGTTTCTTCACCCAAAAACAATGAACCATAGCAGGTTAAATTTTCTAACCACCAGTCGAGATCTTGACACTGAACTTCTAGATGTTCAGATGCATATTCATCTGAAATTTTAGCGACTTCTTCACGCGAATCGCACAAAATAACTTCACCATAGTCACGCCAAGCACAATAAGCAGCATCTTTAGCTGTTGGTGGAAGTTTGTCGATGTATTGAGGTACCAATTCCATTACTTTTTCGGCCATCTCTTTAGATGTTGTAAACAACCAGCCTGGTGATTCATGTCCATGCTCCATCTGACCTACAAGGTCAATTGCAACGACATCAGCATCAGCAGTTTCATCGGCTATAACAGCTACCTCAGAAGGGCCAGCAAAAACATCAATTCCAACTTCTCCAAATAGTGTTCTTTTCGCTTCAGCTACAAATTTATTTCCAGGGCCAACAATAATGTCAGCTTTCTTTCCTGTGAATAATCCATAAGCCATACTAGCTATAGCTTGAACCCCACCAAGTGTCATAATGTGATCCGCTCCAGCGGCTTTCATTGCATAGAGGACATAAGGATGAATGCTCTTGCCTTTGTATGGAGTAGAACAGGCAATAATGCAAGGTACACCGGCAGCTTTAGCGGTAGCAATGCTCATATAGGCTGAAGCAATATGGGCATAACGTCCAGTTGGAACGTAGCACCCTGCAACGTTTACTGGTAGTAGTCTTTGTCCAGCTTCAACACCATTATTTTTGGTATGAAATTCCTCTATAGAGTCGCGCTGAGCTTTTGCAAATTCATAAACTTGCTGACATGCAAAATCAATATCATCTCTGACACTTTGCGAAACTCCAGATATAATTTCATCAATTTCTGGTTCAGAAAGTAAGATCTCTCCAGACCATCCATCCAATTTTTCAGCATAATCCCTGACAGATTTTTCACCATATTTTTCAATATTAGTAAGCATATCATGAACCACTTTTTGAGCTTCAAGAACGTTTGATTCTGCCGATTTATCGGCTTTTTTAAAGTAGACCATAGTAAATTATTTAGTATTATTATTTATTAAGCACTTTCATATAAGCGGGTTAATACAAACTCTTGATGCCCCAATATTTCAGCAGCAGTCATTCTGCCATTAGAGGTATGGATGAGGCTTTCAAGTAACATGTCACCAGCTTGATCAAGATTAATATCACGATTTAATAAACCTGTTACATCTACATCAATGTGCTCAGACATTGTTCTTACTGTTCTTGGATTGGCGCAAATTTTAATAACTGGTAGTATAGGGTTACCAATAATGTTACCTTGACCTGTAGGGAACAAGTGAGCAACATAACCTGAGGCAGCACACAGGGTAACCATTTCAGCAGCTGCAGAAGATGAGTCCATAAACCATAGCCCTTTGCTTGTGGGCATTTCAGCTTTATCTAGAACACCGTCAACGACACATTTTTTACCAATCTTTTGAATGTTGCCTAACGCCTTCTCTTCAATAGTGGTTAAGCCGCCTTCGATGTTTCCTTTGGTGGGTTGAGATTCAGATAAGTCGTCAGTTTTAAATCTTTCAATCATGTCTTGGTAGCGATTAAACATAAACATAAACTTTTCAGCTACAGCATCATTAGCGCACCTCTCTTTAATTAAATGTTCACCACCAGTGACTTCTGATGTTTCTCCAAATAGAAGTGTACTATCAATTTCATATAGCTTATCAAATGCATTTCCAACTGTTGGGTTTGAGCCAAAGCCTGAAGTTGTATCTGATTCACCACACTTAGTTGAAATCCAGAGTTCACCTATATCGCAAGGCTCTCTTTGGAGTCCTGTAGCGTAGTGAACCATATCATAAGCTGCTTTAGAGGCATCAGCGATCGTTTGAATGTCACCCTTTTTCTCTATAGAGAAGCCTTGAACTGGTTTCCCAGTAGAGGCAATACCATCAACAATTTTTTGAGTCCAGCCGGGCTCAATACCAATAACAATAACTGCGGCAACATTTGGGTTAGATCCTGTGCCAATCATTGTTCTAAAGTGCAAGTCTAAGTCTTCACCAAACTGCAATCTCCCATAAGGATGCGGAAGGGCTATTGTGCCCTTAATATTATTAGAAACTGCTTCGCATGCAGCATTAGAAATATCATCAACAGGAAGGATTAAAACATAATTTCGAATCCCTACTCTATTATTATCTCGACGATACCCATAAATTTTCTCGTTTAAATTTATCATTACCACCTCTTTGTTTTTACGTTATGAACATGCAAATGGTCACCCACTTTAATCTGTGAAATTGTTCGGCCAATGTCTACCCCATACTTTATAACGGTATCATCCTTATTAAGATCTTTTATAGCAATTTTGTGACCTATTGGGATGTCTTGATTAATTTTTATGTCAATTAATACATCTTGGTCCATTATCCATCCAGTCAAAGTGTCATTTGCCTTTAAGCCTTCAACAGTAACAACACCAACTGAATCATCTTCGTCATGAACAATAAATTGAATCATGCATCCTCCCTTTAAATATTTAAAATTCTGTTACTTAAATCTACAATATCCTTTATTCAAAAAGGATAAATGTTTATTAAGACATATATTATATCATATATATGAATTTTCATTATAGCAATATTTCTAAATTAAAAACCTTAGTTCAATTTGTGTTTTAATTTATTAAGGTGTTATAAGATAAAAAAACAGATACATTTTTCTACTAGCAATAGGTTTTATTCAGGGGTATATTTGTAGCAAAAAAAATTATGAAAAAAATACTCTTCTTTTTAATATTTACTTGCTTTTCTTCTCAAAGCTTTTCTGCAGTTGGAGGCCTCTATTATTGCGAAATGACTCAGGCAATTGAGTTAAAGGAGGATAAACTTATTAAATATATTCCTCAAAAATTTAAATTTACAATTTTGCAAGATAATTTAATTAGGTTTGGTATGGATACAAATTATTTTCGAGGTATTGAACTAGAAATTATAGAGTTTACTAACGATGGTGAACAATTCTATGGTGAAAGTTTTGAGTATTCTTATGGCAACTTCTATTTTGCAGATGTAATTCGCTGGCCTTCAACGGGTGTTGACAAATTAACTGCTACAGCGCTTAGTGCTAGATGTTCTATAATAGATGATTACACCGTTTAAGGGCTAAATAAATGACTTCAAGGAGCGTTAAAACAAACCGATTAATTCGACAGTTTGGAATTTTGAAAGTGCCATTGATTTGGTATTGTCGTCCTAGGGTAATCGAGCATACTGATGAAAAGATAGAAATTAAAATTGCATTAAAGCGTCGCACAAGGAACCACCTAGGTAGTATGTATTTTGGTGTTTTAGCAGTTGGAGCAGATATTACTGGCGGATTTCTGGCGATGGATCCTATTAAAGAAAGTGGTCGTAATATTACACTGATCTTTAAAGACTTTAAGGCAGACTTCCTTAAACGCCCAGAGGGAGACGTTCATTTCATTTGTAATGACGGATTAGCTGTAAGAGAGCTCGTTAAAAAAGCGACTGAATCAGGCGAAAGACATAACTATAAATTAAATATAGAGGCTTCAGTGCCCTCATTATCGACAGATATTGTTGCGAAATTTGAACTCACATTATCACTTAAAGATAAAACTAATAACTAAGTTATAACAAACCTATTTGCGGAGAATTTTAAGAAGTTTGAAGTTGATAATGCGATTATTGATGCAGGATCAAGAGTTAGCTAATAGACAAAAAAATACTGAATAAATATCCCCACAATGACGACAATTACAGCAAGAATTACAACATTAGGTATGTCTTTCATAGATAAATTATATCAGAGAGAATTTTGATTTTGTATTGCAGTAAACCGTCTAGTCCAAGTTTTTGAAGATATTTGCGTGTTTTTGTTGGTGTTGAGAGAATTCTTCCCGACTGAAATGGTTATAGGGTTTAGGCATCGCTTGTTTATACTATATTTTTTGCATTGAATTTTACCACCCTAACTTATACGTATATTCAGACTTTCAAGTTACAGGGGGAGGCTCATTGCTCTTGGCTATGTATTAATTACACACCACTCACACATCAAACGAAATTTGGTACATAATATAGCTTGGTTTTTTAACAAAAAATAGAGTAATAATTATGAGTTGGTGGACATCAGTTTTAGGTGGGGCGCTAGGTTTTATGATTGGTGGACCGCTAGGTGCGATGCTTGGTGTGGCATTCGCGGGTAATTTTTCTAGAAGGAAGTCTAATTTTGGCGGATTCGCTAAAGATTATGGTCCGGGCGATCAGCAGCGCGTTCAAGCAGCATTTTTTAGTAGTTTATTTTCAGTTATGGGCTATATTGCCAAAGTCGATGGCAAGGTATCAAAGTCTGAAATTCTCTTAGCACAGCAAGTTATGCAACATATGCAATTATCAGACGATATGCAAAAAGTTGCAAAAGACCTTTTTAATCAAGGCAAACACAAAGATTTCAACCTAGACGAAGTGCTTGAACAGTTCCGTACTGAAAGTCATAGGCGTACACACTTAGTACGAATGTTTTTAGAGATTCAAATCCAAGCCACTTATGCTGATGGCGTGTTTGACGATAAAGAACACGACGCACTTAAATATATCGCGAAAAAACTACACTTTCCTATTCATGAGCTAGAGAGCTTGATTCAGCAATTTTCTGCTACTAGCAACAATACTAATCAACTAACAGTTGACGATGCTTACGTGATATTGGGTGCGGATAAAAGTCTAACTGATAAGGAGCTCAAACGAGCCTATCGCCGATTGTTAGCTCAGCATCATCCAGATAAATTAGTTGCCAAAGGCTTGCCAGAGGAGATGATAAAAATAGCCAATGAAAAAACTCAAGAAATCATTAGCGCTTATGAGTTCATAAAAAAGCACCGTGGCATGCGCTAATTAAGGTGCAATTCAAAGCAATCTTTGAGTGGTGGAGATGGGGGGAATTAAATTTAATTTATAAGTGATTGATATATAACGATTAATAATTAAATAATAAAGCACTCTACCCTTTACTCTACCCTTTTTACGAAATCTACCCAACTATTAACCATATAAATAGTATGTGATTATCTCTCACTCTCTCATTTATCCTTGATACCCCCAGGGGGAGGCTCATTAAACATGGGTTAATATTAATATACTACCCCTCACACATGAGATGCGTTTTCATCAGGCCGATTGTAGGAATCCTGAAGGGTTAAATGCTATTCAGCAAGTTACAGGTCCAACAACAAGGCTCAAGCTACACTTTAATTATTAACTGGCTCAATACAAATATATTTGAAATCGTTTTGCAGGTATCGTATACAATCACATCTTATGGCGATAGTGTTTCAAAGGAAGATAATAATTATTGGTGCTGTACAAGGAGTTGGCTTCCGACCTTTTGTTTACAAGCTTGCCCAGCAATTTGGTCTTTTTGGAGAGGTTTATAACGACAGCTCGGGCGTAGTTGTTGTTATTCAAGACACCCCCCCAGAAAAGCTTGATGAATTTTTGCTGTCACTTAGAAAAAACGCACCAAAGTTGGCAACAATAATCGATGTCATTATTGAGGATGGCCTTCAGGTTGCTAGAGCCTACGATGATTTTACAATTAGCCAAAGTCAAAGTCAAAGCCAAAGCCAAAGCCAAAGCCAAAGCCAAAGCAGCAGGGGCAGGGCCTCGACTCTGGTCTTGCCCGACGTATGTGTTTGTGACGATTGCGTGAGCGACATTTCAAGCAAAACCAATCTTCGCTATAATTACCCCTTCACCAATTGCACCAATTGCGGCCCTAGGTTTTCAATTGTCAAAGGTCTACCTTATGATCGAAAATCAACTAGTATGTCGGTTTTTCCAATGTGTCGACAGTGTAAACAAGAATATCAAAACCCACTTAACAGACGTTTTCATGCTCAACCCAATGCCTGCGCTGATTGTGGACCTCAATTACAGTTAACGGATTCTGCAGGTAAGACAATCGTTACCAATAGTGTTATTGAAGAAGCCGCCTCACTTTTAAAGCGAGGAAAAATTCTTGCTATCAAGGGTATTGGGGGGTTTCACCTAGCATGCTTGGCTAGTTCAGAGTCTACCATTAAAACCCTTAGAATCAAAAAGCATAGAAAGCACAAGCCTTTCGCTTTGATGGCAAAGGATATTTCTATGGTCAAAGAATTTTGTCTTGTCTCTGAAAGTGAGAAGCACTTGTTGGTAGATAGGGCATCGCCTATTGTGCTTCTCGAAAAATCGAATAACTTGCTCTCGAAAAATATTGCACCAAAGCAAAAGAATTTAGGTTTTATGTTGCCATATTCTCCTCTGCATTATTTGTTGCTGCAACAGCTTGTCGAGCCACTCGTACTTACCTCTGGAAATAAAAGCAACAACCCACAAATTATAGACAACCAGCGTGCATTGCAAGACCTTAGCAATGTTGCTGATTATTTTTTATTACATAATCGAGATATTGTTAATCGTGTTGATGACTCGGTTGTCCAGCACGCTGCTGGCGATGTTAGAGTTATGCGCCGAGCAAGAGGTTATGCGCCAACTTCGCTGCCTTTGCCAAAGGGGTTTGAGGGATTCTCTGGGTTGTTGGCAGTGGGCGCAGAATTGAAAAATACTTTTTGTTTATTCTCTGACTCACAAGCTATAGTTTCACAACATATTGGCGATTTATCAACATTAGAAAGTTACCAAGACTTTAAAGCAAATATAAGTTTATATCAGCAACTGTATGAAACAGACATAAAGCACTTGGCTTGTGATTACCATCCAAATTATTTATCTACTAAATTTGCGATTGATTACGCTCAAGACAATTCTATTAAGTTGAACAAGGTTTATCACCATCATGCGCATATTGCTGCTTGCTTATTCGAACATGGCAAAAATTTGAACTGTGACCAAGTGCTCGGTGTGGTTTGGGATGGTATTGGATTAGGCGACGATGGAAGTTTGTGGGGTGGTGAGTTTTTATTGGCCGACTATTGTGGTTTTCAACGATTGGCGAAATTTGAGCACGTGTCATTAATTGGTGGTGATAAGGCGGCAAAAGAGCCCTGGCGAATGGCGTATGCCTATTTAAAAAAACACCAGTTATGTGATGCAAGATTTTTTTCAGGAAAGCCATTTAAGGAGATGGACGCCGTGCTGGCTAGTGACATACCTATTAATAAGACGTCTTCAGTTGGGCGTTTATTCGATGCCGTAGCCTATATGCTAGGTATTTGTGATGAGCGCATTACTTATGAGGCACAAGCTGCTATTGAGCTAGAGAGTTTAGCCAGTGAGTGCATACAAACACCATGTCAACAACCCTATAGTTTTGAATTTCAAATGGCTGATGGTTGCTATAGTATCGATACAAAAAAAATGTGGCTAGAAATTATTGAGGATATAAATAATAATGTTGAGCGCTCCAATATCGCCTATAGGTTTCATCTTTTCCTTGCTAAAATATTAATTAAATCTGTCTTAAAAATCAAACAAGACAATCCTTTTATTACTGTCATACTATCCGGAGGAGTGTTTAACAATAAGTTATTGTTAGAATTGGTTCACAAATTATTTGATAATATGGCTGATTTAACTCTATTATTGCCATCACTAATACCATCAGGTGATGGTGGAATTTGCTTAGGACAAGCCGCAGTTTGTGTGGCAAGGGAAAAAAAATATGGTCAATGAAAAAAAACTATCGAGCTTGTATCCATTTTTAAACAAAGCCAATGCTTCTAAGCCCGATTTGTTAAGCTCAATTAAGCAAAAAGTTGATGACAGCGTCAGTGCTAAGCAGCTATTTTTTCAAAAGAATGCCAATCAACTCATCGAAGCGGCACAGATCATTGCCAAAAGCTATCAACAAGGCGGCCACTTGTTTTCCATGGGTAACGGTGGATCGGCCTGTGATGCCGCTCATATTACGACTGAATTTATGCACCCAGTTACTACTGGCCGAAAGGCGCTTGCTGCGACCAACCTAAGTGCTGATATTTCTACTTTGACAGCCGTTGCCAATGATGTTGGCAACGATCACATCTTCTTACGCCAGCTTATTTGCTTGGCAAGAAAAAACGATGTATTGGTTGGTTTCTCCACAAGTGGCAATTCAGAAAATTTGATTCAGGCTTTTGATCAGGCGAAAAAACTCGATATGTTCACGATCGGATTTTCAGGTCAGAGTGGTGGTGATATGGCAAAATGCGATTCGATTGATATCTGTCTCACTGTTGAAACGGATAGCATCCATCGGGTTCAAGAATCTCACTTAGCCAGCTATCACATTCTGTGGGATTTGGTGCACAGCCTGCTTTAGTCGCCCTATGTTAACTCTGCTTAAGCTCAAGCGCTACAAGTCTTGTTTGTATAAGTATTTTTATTTGATTCACTTACTTATCATTTTTTTCTTGGTTGTATTCCACAGCTCTTTTACCTTCGGCGTAACCTTTGGCAAAGAAACTAAAATGATCTGGAATAGGTCTTGCAGGGCGATAACTTGTGTGTAGTTCAGCCAATTTTAATGAAATATCATAAATTGCTTTAGAGCCAGCACAATCGGAATCAAAATCAATAGGCGCTTTGGCTTGACGTTCAGCTTCTATAAATTGCTCTTCAAGAGGCACATAACCAATAATAGGTAATTCATGTTGCGCACAAAATTGGTCAATCGCAGCTTTATCTGCTTCAGTTTTAACCTTATTGGCAACCATAAAAATATTGGGAATCTCAAGCTCTTGTGCAAGTGAGGCAGTACGTGCACCTGCTTCGAGTGATCTATAGTAAGGCTCAACAACTACTAGCATCGTGTCAACATTCGCTGCTGTGCCACGCTTAAGGTGTTCGAGACCGGCTTCCATATCTGTAACAGTGAACTCACCATAAGCGCTCATTTCGGTAATAACACCACGTACAGCTCGATGAGAAGAACACATGCAGCCACTACCAGCACTACCATCGGCAGGCTTACCCATGACAATAAGATCAATATTCTCAGGCGCAGAAGCTGCATAAGTTTTTAAGAACTCTTCTTTAGTAACTGACATAACTAATTTTAGAGAACCATCATCGTCTTTAACCATTTCCATAATACTTGGTGGAATGTAGTTAATCTGATCTGCATCATCCCTAGTCATACCCAGGGTCAAAGCAAGGTTGGGGTTAGGGTCTCCATCAATAGCTAAAACTTTATGGTTTTTGTCAGCCAATAACCGAGCAAGTGTTCCTGCTATGGTGGTTTTACCTGAGCCACCCTTACCTACTGTTGCGATTTTCATATGTCAGTCCTTATGGTTCGTTATATACATTATTATACAAGTACAATTAATAAGTAATAAATCACAAATACATTCGTCTTTATTGCTCATTTAAATACCTACTATAAATAAAAAAATTGAATTTAACTAAATTAAAGTATACATGAATTCATTATGTGTTTTGCTGGATTCTACACCTTGACCTTGGGGCAAGGTTAGGATATAATCTCGCTCTGTAATAATCTTTGTTAGTCTCTTTAAGAGACAACAATATCGTTTGCAACGGCGCAGACTTTCTGACAATGCCTGTCAACTTTGTTATTTATTTTATATATTTAGGAGTATAGCTATGTCTGCAAAAGATGTAATGAAAATGATCGAAGATCAGGATGTTAAGTTTATAGATTTTCGCTTCACTGACACGATAGGAAAAGAACAACATGTCAGTGTTCCAGCTCATACAATTGATATAGAGAAGCTGAAGATGGTCAAAGTTACTAGTGCAATTTCTATTGGCCCTAGTTTTTAAATAATATTATATTGGAGACAATCATGAAAGAAATTAGAGCGGGGATTTTAGTACTAACTTTATTATTAGGCTTATCACAATGGGCAGTTGCCGAGTCTAATGTAGTACGACTCGGTGCAGTTCCTGTGCCACCAATGGGCGCGTTATATGTTGGCATTGAAAAAGGCTATTTTGCTGATGAAGGCATTGAAATTGAACTAACTAAGAACCCATTATTACCTAATTTATTTGCTCAGCTACTCATAGGTAATTTAGATGTTTCGGGTTTTGGTATTGGCGCCGGATTTTTCAATGCTGTGAAACGTGGTAGTCCTGTAAAAATTGTTGCACCTATGGGTGGGAATCCATCTAAACCAGGCGTTCAGAAAGGCACCTCTGCCGCTGCTCTAATGGTACGTAGCGATCTACTGAAAAGTGGAAAAGTTAAAACGGTGTCTGACTTAAAGGGGAAAACCTGTGCTATTAATGCTTTGGGTGTTTTAACTGAATATCTTCTTAGTGAGGAGTTGGCTCGTGGAGGTTTAAATATTAGTGATATTAAGCTCAAAACTATGCCCTTCCCACAAATTGCAGCTGCATTAAAGAGTGGGGTGTTGGATTGTGGATTGCTACCACCAGCACTAGCACTTAAGGTAATTAAAGGCAAAGTTGCACAACGCATGAATAATAATTATGAACTTGACATGCAAGGATTAGTAGTGGTTTATAACACTAAGTGGGCAAATGAAAACCCAATTACTGCAAACAAATTTATGAAAGCTTATCTTAGGGCGGTACGTGATTTGCAGACCGACAATGGGTGGCGTAATGCTGAGAATATTGCAGCTATAGAAAAACACATAGGCATTCCAGCAAAGATATTGAAAAAAATTAATCAACAGTGGATTGACGTCGCCACTTTAAAGGTTAAAAAAGATAGTGTTATGAAGCAACAGCAATATTATGTGACTAAGAGTAAACTTTCAAAACTTGAAAAATCATTACCTTTCGCAGATATTGTTGATGAGAGCTACGCTAAATATGCGGTAGAAAATTCAAAATAGGTTTTATTTTTCTAGAAAAATAAAGGCTCTAGACAACTTAAGAGGAATTAAAACATGATAATATGTTGCTATGTCAATGAAAAACAAGTATCTCATTCATTCTCACATTTCTGAGAAGAGATTCACATACATAATTTATTTTCTGAAAGTTTGAATGCAACTCAAATCTCTCTTTTGACAACATTATCTAGAAAAACTATTAACATATACAGCAATATTGTATGCATATTTATATACGCAACCTAGGTAAAACATTTGATACTCCAGCTGGACCGATTGAGGTTTTGAACAATGTTAATTTGTCAATTGCTCATGGTGAGTTTGTCAGCATCATAGGGGAAAGTGGTTGCGGCAAGTCTACACTACTGAGAATCATTGCAGGTTTAGACAAATCAACGACTGGCGAAGTTACTTTTGATTCGATGGATTCTAACAAACGACATTGCGCCATGGTATTCCAAAGCAACTCATTGTTTCCTTGGCGGAATGCGTTGGATAACGTGTCTTTTGGTTTAGAACAATCTGGACGATCAAATGTAGAGGCGAAACAAATAGCAAGTCATTGGTTAAAGCAAGTAGGGCTTGATAAATTTAACGACTATTATCCTCACCAACTATCTGGTGGCATGCAGCAACGGGTGAATTTAGCGCGTGCTTTTGCTTATGATGCGGATATTATTTTAATGGACGAACCTTTTTCGGCAGTTGATGCACTAACACGTCGTAACTTGCAAAAATTACTTATTGAGTTAAGTGAGCTTCATCAAAAAACAGTCATGTATATCACTCATAGTGTTGACGAAGCAATTCTTATGTCGGATCGTGTCGCTGTATTATCGAGTAAAACTAATAATATTAGTTCGGTTCATTCAATCGATTGTTCCAGACCTAGATTGAAACATGTTGACCTTGATTCAAGTGCTGAGGGTGATTCATTGAAAGGAAGGCTTTGGAAAGAGACGTCAGATCAAAATATAGAATTGCCTGATTTACAATCTGAAGTTATTCTAGGCCACAATATAAATAAAACCAATATTTGGCAGGCGTTGTGGTTGCCAATACTAATGCTTTCCATATGGGAAGTTTTTGCAAGATTTGAATTAGTTGATCAATTGTTTTTTCCAGCACCTAGCCATCAGTTTAAGATGTTAGCGCATCAGTTAATTAATGGTGGTTTGATTGCAGACACACTGACAACTATGTCAAGAATGCTATTGACACTCTTTTTGTCAATTTTAATTGGAGGTAGCATGGGATTCGCAATGGGGTTATCACCACGAATTCGTAATGCATTATATCCAACAGTTGCTGCACTTTACCCAATTCCAAAAATTGTTATTTTGCCTTTTTGTATGTTGATTTTTGGTATTGGGTCTACATCACTCATTGCCCTTGGTGTGATTGCGGCTAGTTTTTTAATTTTAATGAATACTTTTGCAGGTGTGATGAATGTGCCAATAGATATTATTATGGCAGGCAAGATTTATGGTGCTAACAAATTCCAATTAGTGTCCAAGGTAATATTACCAGCTGCATTGCCTTTTATATTTGTTGGTATACGTTTAGGTATGGGTATGGCGTTAGCAGTCATGGTTGCGTCCGAATTTATTGCATCTGATGACGGCCTAGGTTATGTTGTATGGACATCTTGGCAGATTCTTGATATGGATACAATGTTCCCTGCAATTATAATAGTTACATTTATTGGTGTATTGTTCCATCATGGTATGAAATGGTTGGAGAAGAAGTATTTACCATGGCAAATAGAGCATAATTGATTTCTCAGTTGGAAAGCTAATCATAAAATTTTTTAGAATGAATCATATTAAATATATTGCTAAAATCATTAACTCTAATTATGATAATCATTAATAAAACAGTTGTTAATGCTAATGATATCACGATATTGAGCTAAAAAGTTAGCTTGAAATACACTCTTTTATCCCTTGGTGAATTTCATTTTTCGGCAAGTCTCGACCAATGAATACAATTCTGCTAATAGGTTGCTCGTCATCCTGCCATTGTCTATCAAGTTTGGCTTCAAATAACCCATGGATGCCCTGAAATACTGTGCGCTTGTCATGATCTTTGAAGTTTAGTATGCCTTTGTATCGTAGTAAGCGCTCTTCGTAACGCATAATAAAAAAAGAAAACCAATTTAATAATAATTCTTTATTCAAAGGTTCCATAATTTCAATACTCAAACTGCTAATGTTGTCCAAATGGGGTTTATGTTGATGAGTATTAATCGCAGGACTGTTTGTTGTTTGTTGTGAGGTAGGGCTGCTTGTAAAGCCAGTGTTAAGGCGAGACATGGAATTATTGACAATATCAAATAAAGGTGGGATTTCGATTTGACACTCACTGGCCAATTGTAATTGTGCATGGGCATTCATAGATTTGACACGCTGCTTAATTTGTTGTAATTTTTCAGCATCAATCAGGTCAATTTTGTTGAGAATAATATAATCAGCCACACCTATTTGTTCTTGAGCTTCAGAAAATTCATCAAGTTGTGAGGCAATATAATAAGCATCAACAACAGTAATAATTCCATTGAGATTGACCAAAGGTTTTAGTTTGGGTGAGTGTAAGGTTTCAATGATAGGTCCGGGGCGTGCGATACCGGTAGTCTCCATGACGATATGTTCAAAGTTAATCAAGCCTTTGTTACGATTATCAAGTAATTTTGTAATGGCTACTACCAAATCATCACGCACTTCGCAACAGACACAACCGTTGTTCATTTCCAGCATTCGGTCACCAGCTTCATCTAAGATTAGTGTGCCATCAATACCGATCTCGCCAAATTCGTTGACGATAATTGCGAGTTCTTTCCCGTGCTGGTCAGTCAATAGATGTTGAAGAAGGGTAGATTTTCCTGCACCTAGAAAACCGGTAATAATGGTGAAGTTCATCGCTTTTTCAATATTTTTCATGGTCATATGTTAACCTACACAAAGTTATTAATATCTTTAGATTTTATTGATGGGTTGATATTTGGATGGCAGTAGACAAACACACGTTAAAAACGACTGAGTTAATTCGTATTGGTGAACTAGCAGAAAGGTTAAATATCACCACAAAAACACTACGATTTTATGAAAAAATTGGTCTGATAGGGCCCCCAGATCGATCGAACTCAGGGTATAGATTATATAATGAAAATCATGTGAAACAAACCTTTCTGGTTGTTAGTTTACGCCGAATCGGCTTGACTATTGATGAGTTAAAGCAGCTAAAAGTGGATACAGATAAGGGTTTATTGCGCAAGAGCCTGTCTTCTATATTGGACCAAAAATTATTTACAATTGATCAGGATCTTGGCGTTTTACAAGGAAAACGCGAAGATTTGGTAGTAAGGTTTCAAGCATTGGTTACTACTCCGCGTGAACGACCACCTAATTGTATTTGTGATTTATTACTTATTAATTGTACTTGTAGTGCAATTAAATAAATATTATTTACATTTATTGCTTGACCTTGACCTAGGGGTAAGGTGTAGAATTCATAAAAACAAATAATGAATTCATATATAGTCAAACTTTAGTTAAATTCAATTTTTTTATTTATAGTAGGTATTCAAAATAAGCAATAAGGACCAATGTATTTGTGATTTATTACTTATGTAATTGTACTTGTAGCGCAATTAAATAAATATTATTTACATTTATTGCTTGACCTTGACCTAGGGGTAAGGTGTAGAATACATAAAACACATAATGAATTCATGTATACTGATACTTTAGTTAAATTCAATTTTATTATTTATAGTAGGTATTTAAAATGAGCAATAAAGACGAAACAGTGTTAAGTAATGAACACACACCATTGTTTGCCAATGAATCAGGTCCAATCAAAGAAGTACATGCTTTTTGGCTAGCAGGGATGAGTTGTGATGGTTGTTCTGTAGCTGCAGTCGGTGCCAAAAATCCTAGCGTTGAGCAGTTGATTAATCAGCAAATTCCAGGCTTGCCAAAAATTATTCTGCATCACCCGGTGCTAGCTGTGGAAGCCGGCCATCGCTTTATGGAGCCTTATTACAAAGCTGTCAGAGGCGAATTAGGTGCAACCTACGTTGTTTTGTATGAAGGTTCAGTGGCTGATGAAGATATAGCTAAAGAAACGGGTGGATATTTCTCAGCCATGGGTGCGCAAGATCTTGATGATGGCACTTGGCGCCCATACCCAACAGCGGATATGTTAGATGAGTTAGCACCTGGTGCTGCTGCAGTTATTGCTGTAGGAACTTGTGCGACCTGGGGTGGTATACCTGCTGCAATTGGTAATGTTACCAATGCTATGGGAGTGATGGACTTTTTAGGTAAGGATTATCGAAGCGCACTTGGCCTTCCGGTGGTGAATGTACCGGGTTGTGCGCCAATCGGTGATAATATCACTGAAACTATAACTGCGGTACTGATGTTTCTTGCGGGTGTTGGACCATTGCCTGAATTTGATGAGTTGGGCCGTCCGGCTTGGATGTTTAACGAAACTGTACACCGTGGCTGTCCGCGAGCAGGATCTTATGAGGAAGGTGTCTTTGCTGATGAATACGGGCAGCAAGAATGCTTGGTTGAATTAGGCTGCTGGGGTCCAGTAGTGCAGTGTAATATTGCTAGGCGAGGCGCGCTTGGACATAATGGTGGTTGTATGAATGTTGGCGGAGTTTGTATTGGTTGTACCATGCCTGGATTCCCAGATGCATTTGCCCCTTTTTATAAAACTCCTCCGGGTAAATTTATTTCGGGAACCGCCAGTCGAATAACCGGTAGTTTTATTCGTCCATTACGTAAAATTAATCAGCGCAAAAGCAATATGAGCAACCGCTGGTTAAAGACCGGATCTATACCTAGTGGCTGGGGCCATGTTGAGGCACCAGGTGTTGTTATGAAGACAATTCATTATTTCTATAAGAAGATTCAAACGTCTGACACACCTTTCCATCCTGGTGGCACTAAGCAGCAGCGGCGGCTTCAATTTAAAAGTCGTTCCGTTATGGCAGCAGCTGTTAAGCGTTCTGATAAAAGGGCAAAGGAAACTGCGAAAGCAGAAGAATTACTTTAAAGTTAAAATAATATATTTAATAGATTAAGGGGAATTTCTATGACGTCTGAAGACATCTACTTTTATTTTTTCGTTTGGCTGACTATAGCAGTGGTCCTAGTTATTGCAGCAGCAGCGCTGTTAATTACAGTAATTTGGTGCGCAAATCGTATTAGAAAACTTGCCGCTGTTGCCTTAGATGTAGCGGAAGATATCGAGAAGAATACCAAGCCTATTTGGCAACTTAATGCCACACATTCAGTTTCATCGCAACTACTTGGGGGCGCTAGGGCAATTGAAGACAATGCGATTGCTATTTTAGGCGCCTTGTCAAAAAATGATAAAAAATGATTTAACTTGTAAATATTTAGTTAATTAAATAAGGGGAGTATTAATATGGAAGGATTACTTGCTATGTTGCCAACAGAGGTAGCATCCGCAGCTGCTTTTGTTTGGACTGCAGCGTTAATCATTGGGCTTGTTGTGAGTCTTGTAGTTGCATTACTGTTGTGGCTAATTTATCGTGAGGCCGTCATCATTGATGGTGTTGCTTCTAAGATATGGGACACTGGACAAATGATTGCTAATAACACCGTTCATATTCCTACACTATATCGAATCAATGAAGATATTGATAAAATCTTAGTTCATGCGTTAACCATTAATGATGGCGCTGCAGCTATCAAAAAACATGCCAAGGGTTGTGATGGATGCCCATGCTGTTTGTTATAACTATAGGAGATAGAATATGTTACTTATGACTATATTGACAGCCTTACTAGTGATTGTATTTTTTCTAGTCCTGGCTTATGCACTAATTAAAATTAGTAGCGTTCTTAGAGCAATCGGCGGAAACCCAACCAGTTATCTGGCAAAGCTTCGATTGGGGCTGCGTGCTATTGAGTCGGAGACTGAACACTTAACGCCTCAGGTTGTTAGAGCGAATGAAAATCTCACTAAAATTGCAGGTGGATTGGTTGCAGTTGATGACAATTTAGCTGGTGTTATTAATGCCGCTGTCGCTCAAAAGAGGTACCAATAATGGCATACATACTTAATTATATTAATGGCATTGATCCAAGCCTTAAGACTTTGCCTGATGAGGTTTACTTTATTTGGGAGGCGGTATTGATTATCGTGGTTGTCGTGATTGTGCCTCTAGCTATTTTCTTACTGCAACGCACTCTAAAAGCTGCACTAAATATTCAACGTTATTTCAAAGAAATGCTGTCTGCTGGTGTACGCATTGCCGAAAATACTAGTTCAATCACGGCTTTGAATGACACGATTGAGGTCGCTACTACTATGGTGCAAGTGAGTCAGAAGCTTGATGAGCATTCCGCTACAATAGCTACAGTATTATCAGACCGCGCCGATGGAGGGAGTACATCATGACACAGTTACTTTTAGTAATTTCATTGATTGTAACTACTGCTGTAGTTTTGGTTGTAGTTGGATATTTAATCGCTATTATTTATGCATTAGTTGGTGCTTATAACAATCTTTCTAAGCTAGCAGGTGGGCTGATTGCTATTAAAGAAAATACCGATCCACTTGGTGGTCATATGGACACAATTAATGGTGGTTTGTCAGCATTATTAGCTGGTTTACTCAAGGTTAATAGTAATCTTGCAGCTATTGTTGGTGTTGCGACCGGCAAAATAAAAAAATAAAATATAAGAGGAGTAAATTATGTGTTTCGAAAATCTACCAATTGAGTTTGATGAAAACGGTAATGCAACGCTGTTGCCAGGTGTTACCAATCCATATTCATATGAGACCCAGACTGTTGAAGAGCGTGAGGCTTTTCTAAAAGATATTGCACGTAAAAATGGACAACTGAATGACATTGATTTTGATCCAGTAACACGTGTTGCCGGTGCCCTAGCATTTCATAGCACGGTTAATTTAAAAGAACGCAAGGTGGTAGATACAGCCTCTATGGCAACCCTATTTCGTGGGTATGAAATAATTTTGCGCGGTAGGGATCCGAGAGATGCAGCTTTTATTAGTTCGCGTGCATGTGGTGTTTGTGGTGGTGTTCATGCGACTGCAGCAGCATTATCAATTGAAATGGCATTAGGCATTAAACCACCACCGTTGGGAATTGTTATTCGTAATTTAATGCTGAGTTGCGAGTATTTGTATGACAATCCATTGCATTTATTTATTCTTGCCGGACCAGATTTTTCTGAGATTCTAATTCGAGAGACTAATCCAGAAATTTGGGAAAAGGCTAAAGATTTCAAAACCAAGTATTCTAATATGCATGGTTATGAGACTATCGGTGAAATTATGACTGACTTGAATCCATTGACGGGTAAGCTATATTTAGAGGCATTAGAGTTAACTCGTGTAGCGCGTGAGGCTTATACGTTATTAGGTGGAAAATACCCGCACCCTGAAACAGTGATACCAGGCGGAGTAACTACTACTGTTACCACAACTACGCTGATTGAGTTCTATCTTAAATTGAAAGTATATTTTGATTATTCTAAGAAGTGTGTCGGTATTTGGGATGACGTGTACGACTTTATGTATGAAGCTAACCCTTTATATAAGGAAGTCGGCCAATTGCCAGTCAATATTGTAGACTTTGGTCAATGGGACCATGAAGATTATTACGACGCCAGCTATGAGAATTGTAACGAGTGGGGTGAGAAACGCTGGTCAACTCCTGGTGCTATTGTTAATGGTGAGCTAGTTACTACAAGACTAACTGACTTAAATGTAGGAACAGAAGAATTTATCGAACATTCTTACTACGAGCAGTGGGAGGATTATCCTTTTAAAACAGACCCTCTAGGCAACCCATTAAGTCCTAACCATCCTTGGAATAAAACTACAATTCCTAAGCCTGGCGTTCAAAACTGGAAAGAGCGTTATAGTTGGTCCACCACACCAACCTGGGATCGCCATACTTTTGAAGCAGGTGCTTATGCCCGTGTTTATATTTCTGCTCTTGCGCAAAAATTACCTAAAAGTGATTATATAAAATCAACTGGAAGCAGTTTAATACTTAACGTATCTGCTGATGAATTACCAGAAATGAAGTTGGAATGGAAAGTGCCAAAAATTTGGAATGCTTTTGAGCGTAATCGAGCTCGTGCCTATGCAGTTGCCTTTAATATGATGGTTACTATGGAAAACTGGGTGCGTGCCAATGATATGGTGAAACGCGGCGAAACTAAAGTGGCTACGCCATTTGAAATTCCTAAAAAAGGTAAGTTTCGTGGTGTGGGTTTCTGGGGTGCAGGCCGTGGTTATTTAGCGCATTGGTGTGTGATTGAAAATGGCGTTTTAGCAAACTATCAGATCTCTACCCCGTCAACTGTTAACGCATGCCCAAAGACCCCATGGGGAGAGAGTGGCGCGTATGAGCAGGCTGTGCTGAATACGCCAATCGTTGAGACTAGTTTTACCGACGAGAAGGATTTTAAAGGTATTGATATATTGCGTGCTTTACGTAGTTTCGACCCTTGTATGCCATGTACCACACACGTGATGGTTGAGGGTACTGATAGAGTGATTACTCGTGAAGTTACTACCTGTGCATGCGGAATCTCCTAATATAGTTGTTATTCAGTCAGATTAAAGAATTATGACTAAGATTGGAATAGGGCTGGTTGGCTATTATCAGTTCGTTCGTGGGTATCCTATTGGTCCAACTCTTAAAGAACATATTGATGCGGCAGATTGGGCTGACGATGTGGAAATTAAAGAGATGAACTGGGGGCCTATTGCGATTGTTCAAGAATTCCAGGCTGAAAAAATCAACTATGATCGTTTTTTACTAATCACAGCAGTTGATCGTGGTTTACCTGCAGGTACAGTGAGATGTCGTCGTTGGGTTGGTGGTGATATCGATATTATGGATATCCAGGATCGAGTGTTTGAAGCGGTGACAGGAATTATTAGTATGGATAATTTACTCGTTATTGGTGAGCATTTTAAAATTTGGCCTAAAGAAGTTATAACCATAGAAGCTCAGGTAGTTGACACTGCAATGGGAGATTTGGTTATGTCTGAAATGGAGATTGACCGACAACGTGGTGAAATAAGCATTATTGGCGACAATCCTTTAACTGATGACATGGAGATATTAGTTAATAAATTATTTGAAAAGATTAATAAAGCGGTTGTAAGTGGCGCTCAAGCGATGGATTGTGTGCCATTGGGAATAGAGCAACTTAATAAATTAACAGATGTGTGTCATTATCAAGTAGACGATACAAGTACCATGTCTAATGCTATTAAATGATATTCATAACGACTAAAGATATATAATTAAATTAAATATATATGAAGATTGTAGGAAATAGCTAAATAAAAGGAGTTTCTCATGGGTTCAAGTTTAAATAGAAATCAACAAATGAATGAACTTGATCGGTTGGTCAATCGTGAAGAGGTATTAGAAATTTGTTATTGGTATCAAGGCGAAGGCTTTGGTGATGCCTATAACTCTTTTTCAATGAATACATTTCTGAAATGTGATAACGATGCGATTGATGATGCCTTTTTAGAGTTATCTGAACAAGGTTTTTTGGAGCCAATTGAACTTGGTTCGACCTTATCTTACAAATTTACTGCTACTGGTAAGAAGGAGGGCGGTCGTTTATTTAATGCCAGCTTTGCAGATCTTCAGAAGTCATCACATGGTGAATGCGCTGCTGGCTGTTGTGATGGAGATGATCATTCTGCATGTGGTGACGATTGTTCCCTTTAAATATGTAGTCCTAGCTAATAAATAAATGATCTTTATTTCTCAAGTAATTTAAAAGGAGTAATCCTGTGTCAGTAATATCTTTTCTAATTATTTAGACCTATAGTTTATAAAATGGCGGCTAATAACGATCAAGAACGTATTGGATATATGACCTCTTCCGGATGGGAGAAGTTACTTGATCAAGTTGGTGTACAAATTGAAGAATTAGAACAAATTTCAGATTCCGAAGTAAAAGATCAGGTCTTTACATTGTTGGCAGGTATTGATGCCATTCATCGAGAGTCTCTGGGAAGGCTGGTAAGTTTGTTTAAGGAAGGCGTCCTTGAGCAAGTGATTAATGACCCACCGATTCATACCTTGATGGAGCTGTATGATCTACTACCGTCTTTGGAAGAACTTCAAGAGCAACAGTATGATGAAAATGGCTTCCCTGTAATTTCATTAGATGTTATAGCTGGATCAAAAGGAGCTGCTCCAATTAAGCCTAAAATCCCTCACTGGGTTCCAGTGCCAGATTCGCAATCAACGTTAGAACCAAATTCAACCGATTCGATTAATGTTGATGGCCACAGTATTATCCTGTGTCGTGTTGATGATGAATATTTTGCAGTTTCTGCATCATGCGCCCAAGATGGATCACCCCTTGAAACATCCACCCTGAATAAATATACCTTAACTTGTCACAACCACCAAGGCTGTCATTACGATGTACGACAAGGTACCCGTATCGCCGCTCGCGGAGAAAGCATTGATTGCTATCCGGTAGAGGCAGATGAAAGACGCATTATGATCGGTATAGACATGGATTTTAGTCCAAATCTGCCAGTCTATTAATTGATTAATATGAGTGATACAGATTATAAGTTACTCGTTGTTGGGGTGGGCAATGTATTACAAGGTGATGATGGTTTTGGGGTTGAATTAGCGCATCGTTTGATGTCAAGAACTGATATTCCAGACAATATAAAGTTAATGGAAACCGGCATTGGTGGGATGAGTCTAATTCAAGAGCTTATGTATGGCTATGATGCATTGTTAATCCTTGATGCTTATCAAAATGGCGGTGAGCCTGGAAAATTGTATTTATTAGAGCCACTACTGCCAGATTTATCAGGGCTTAAGCCTCATGAACTTCGTGATTATTTTGCTGATACGCATTATGCAACCCCTATGCGTGCATTGAATTTTCTATCGCGTGTAGGTCAGTTGCCAAAAGTAGTCAATATTGTTGGTTGCGAGCCCGAAGAAATAGATGATATGACACTTGGCCTAAGTAAAGTTGTTACAGATGCCATCCCGCAAGCAGAAAAAATGACAATAGACTGGATCAGCAGGCATTTAAAGTCTGAAGCTTATCTGTAATTATAAATATGAGTATTAAGCACATACAACCGCTGTATTTAATTGTTGGTGACCAACAGATTTCCCCTTGTGATCATGAAGCCTATAGATGTTTTAAGTTATGGACGGTGTCAACACACGGTAGTGGTAATATTGATACTTTAGAGCAAGAAGATATTACTATCGAACATTGGGATGACCAAGCAGCTGATTCATACCCATATCTTATGAAGTGCGGTACATTATTGCCGAGTGATCTAGGCCTATGTTTTTAAGTTCAACGGGTTTACATGCTGACATGATTTCTCTTAAACGACACTTCAATGACATGAAGCTAGAATTTCAGAATATTGTCGATCAATTGTTTAGGATGGCTGAACTTAGTGTTGACAGTAAAACTGCATTGGAAATACGCTAGAATTATAAGGACCTAATTATGAACAATTATACAAAAACATTAGCAGATGGATTGAGCGCATATAAGCAACGAAATTATAAGCAAGCGGCAGAAATATGGGCAGTTCTTGCAAACCAAGGGGATGCCGAAGCGCAGTTCAGCCTGGGGGTAATGTTTAAAAATGGTATTGGCGTTCCACAAAATGATACTGAGGCAATGAGCTGGCTACGAAAATCAGCAGATCAGAATCATGAACACGCTAAATTGATTGTAGATGTTATTGACAGAGAGTCAGAGGATAACGTTCCAGTCCCACCCCACCCGTAATTGTGATTGATTGAATTGTGTGGTTATATTACTCTAATCGGGTTGCGTTATCCATTTGCAGTTGGACTGCAGCAAGCTCACGAAGCAGTTCGAGTGTTCGGGCAGCCTCTTTTTCGCTGACACGACCCATTGCAAGGCCCATATTGATCAAGGCCCAATCTCCCACGCAGGACTCCGCCGGGTGATTGGCATCAACGATGAGGGCGATGTTAACCTGCTTTTTTACACCGTTCACATCGATCATTGCTAGGTTTTTTTGCGCATCGCTAATTTCAATGATTTTTCTGGGAATTGCTACACACATGGCTTACCTCCAATATCACTACGTTAATATATGTACATTCCAGCCCATAATGCGAAGGTTGGGTGCACCGTTAGGCCACAATCAAAATCAACGCAACGTTTAAGCAAAAAAACCAACACGATGTACATCAGAGCTGTAGCAATAGCAGTATTTTACTTGTTGTATCTCTTTGGTGTCAACTCGGAATACGTTATGATGATTGAGTGGAAGTATCAATAAGTTAAGATAATTCAGCTAACAGTGCATCCATACTGGTCTTGGCGTAAACACCCTCACCACTGCCATCCTCAGCAAAATCCAATTCCAGAAATTCTGCATCCATGCTCAGTATTTTCTCTGTGACCTCGAGCCTGGTATCAAAAGCACGCACAATTGCACCTAGAGATCGTGCTTTTATTCGGTCAACAAGCCATCTAATGTCAATTTGATTTAAGTTTATATAATAGTGCTAGTGCTAAAAAATATCCCATACAAGTAAAGCGGTTATTTAAAATGCCTAATTATTTAAAACCTCCATGGTTAGGTGTGTGAGTTAGAACACTTTGTTAACTTAATTATTAAATACCTTTTTCACTTCATGAAATTGTTATATATTAGGCATTTATGAATGTTGCAAATATCAAATAGTAATCTGATGCCAATAGAGGGTGAAATTTTAATTAATGTTGAAGCCGAGTTAGGCGAGGTTAGGTCGGTTGTTATTACATCCTCTCGACTATTGCACATTACTCAATTACTCGAGGGCAAGTCAATAATCAGCGCAACGGATTTAATTAACAGGACTTACAGTTTGTGTAATACTGCGCATCGGTTATCTTTGCTGCGTTTGTTAGATTCTACAGCTTTAATAGAGTTAAGTAATAATGAATTGTCAGCCTACCAATTATTATTGGATTTGGAAACTGTCAAAGAGCATTGCTTTAGTATTTTTACAAAATGGCACCAAGGTTTTGGCAATAATATTGACCCCAGTTTTATCGATATACTGAAAACTCTTAAGCAGATTAGTGCCATGTTGTTTTCTTCTGCAGACCCGTTGTCGCTGGTGGATAAGGAGTTACTAGCATTTAATAGTATTGATAACTTTCTCTCAAAGCTTGATGGTCAATTGAATAGATCTCTTATTGGCAATCAGGCTGATCATGTTGGCGCTCTAACAGATATTGATAATTTTGACAAATGGCTGGGAAACTCCAATAGTAATTGCGCCAATTTTTTGAATTACCTGAAAATTTTTGGGTTCAGTGGTTTGGGCGATACCGAAGCGTGTCATTTGGCTGATCTTAATCTACAAAAAATTGGCGTTTTAATGCAAGATGTTAATTTTATCAAGCAGCCTGTTTATCAAAATACGGTGTTTGAAACCACGCCTTTTTCAAGGCAAAATAAGCATCAGTTGATAGGGCAACTAATGATAAGGCATGGCAATGGTTTATTTACTCGTTCCGTTGCGCAATTACTCGAAGTATTTGGATTATTGCACAATATCCGACATAATTATGCCGGCATTAAAAGCGAGAGAATTAGTCATAAGATTCGAGACTTTGATTCTGAGTTAAACGCAATCGTCCACCTTGAGGCCGCCAGAGGAAGGCTTTTTCATCAGGTAACATTAAGGGAGAATATGATTAAATCCTATCAAATATTAGCGCCGACCGAGTGGAACTTTCACCCCAAAGGAGTGCTTTACAGAATGATTGGATCGATCAACTATAACGATAAAGAAGACTTAGTAAATAAAATAAAGTTACTGGTTAACGCTATCGACCCCTGCGTTGGTTATCGCCTTGAAGTAGTGTGTTACTAGCGTGTTTTGCATTGTTTTACTATCATATCCAGTAAAAAAATTGAATTTAACTAAATTAGAGTATACATGAATTCAATATTTTTGAGTTGTTTAAAAGGTTTTATGGTATAGTGAAATTTATTGAAAGAGGATTGATTGTATCTCGCTTTAAGGCGAATCAACGGAGGTAAGCATGTGTCTTGGTGTTCCCGCAAAAATTAAGGAAGTTGTTGATATAGATAATCAAATTGTACTGGTTGATTTATCTGGTGTGAAGCGCGAAGTCAATGTTGCTTGTGTTTTAGATAGCTCTAATCGTCTGGACGATTTAATTAATAAATGGGTGTTGGTTCATGTAGGTTTTGCACTGAGCATTGTGGACGAAGACGAGGCCTACAAAACTCTAATGATATTAGACCAAATTGGCGAGTTATCTGCAACCATTGAAGAGCTTGGCCAAGGGGAGGTGGAGTGAAATTTGTTGATGAGTACAGAAATCCAACCCAGGCAAAAAAGATACTAAAAGAGATTGCAAGGTTATGCTCTGAGATCACTCCAAAAGACAATAAGCCCATCCAAATCATGGAAGTTTGTGGCGGCCATACACACTCTATTTTTCGTTATGGCTTAAACCAGCTATTGCCTGATAATTTAGAGTTTGTTCACGGACCTGGCTGTCCGGTTTGCGTATTGCCACGTTCTGTGGTTGACAACTGTTTGCATATTGCTCAGCATGAGGATGTCATATTTACCACCTTCGGTGATGCAATGCGTGTGCCGGGTAGCAGTAAAAGTTTGCTTGATCTAAAAGCAGAGGGTGGCGATATTCGTATGGTCTATTCACCCTTAGACGTTCTTGCTATCGCCAAGAAAAACCCTACGAAGAGAGTTGTGTTTTTTGGGCTTGGGTTTGAGACAACAATGCCATCAACAGCTTTGTCAGTTATGCAGGCCCAGAAAGAAAGAATTGATAATTTTTACCTTTTTTGTAATCATATTACTATCATTCCAACCATTAAAGCCGTTCTTGATTCCCCTGGTATGAGAATTGACGGCTTTTTAGGCCCCGGCCATGTGAGCCTGATTATTGGAACTAGACCCTATGACTTTATTGCCGACGACTATCGAAAACCACTTGTTGCCGCTGGATTTGAACCATTGGATATTTTACAATCCGTATGGATGATACTTAAGCAGTTAAAAAATGGTGAGGCAAAAATCGAGAATCAATATTCCAGATTGGTCTATGAAGAAGGCAATGTCAGCGCCTTAAGCCCCATTCAAGAAGTTTTTGAATTGAGAGAGTTTTTTGAATGGCGTGGTCTTGGCTCGATAAATCACTCGGGCATTAAAATAAACGACAAATACAGCAAGTTCGATGCAGAGAAAGAGTTTCAACTAAAACAGGTGACGGTGGTCGATCCAGATGTTTGTCAATGTGGTGAAGTATTGAAGGGTGTACTAAAGCCTTGGGAGTGTAAGGTTTTTGCTAAAGAATGCACACCGGAAACGCCATTAGGAGCGCTGATGACCTCAACAGAGGGTGCTTGTTCTGCTCATTATTCTTACGGACAAAATATTGATTTAATCAACAGGTAATGGATCAAAAATATCAAGGCAAAAAAATTACCATGGCGCATGGCAGCGGCGGCAAGGCGAGTAGTGACTTAATTTCCGATATTTTTGTCGCCACATTTAATAATGATTTTCTCGCATTATTGGAAGACCAGGCGAGGCTTGATATGCCACCTGGCAAGGTGGCTTTGACAACTGATAGCTATGTGGTTAGCCCGCTATTTTTTAATGGCGGTAATATTGGTAAGCTGGCAATTACTGGAACCGTTAATGATTTGGCAGTAAGCGGCGCCAAACCTTTGTATCTGACCTGTGGGTTTATTTTGGAAGAAGGTTTTCCTATTGAAACGCTGGATGTAATTGTAAAGTCAATGCAGGAAGCCGCTGAAGAGGCGGGCGTTAAAGTTGTTTGTGGCGACACAAAAGTTGTCGAAAAAGGCAGTGCGGATCAAATATTCATTAATACTGCTGGGGTGGGTGTTATCCCCGATGGTGTTGAGATTCACTCTACCGCTGCCCGTGTGGGCGACAAAATACTCGTGAATGGCTATATCGGTGATCACGGCGCCACTATTATGCAGTCTAGAGCCGAATTGGCCATTTCAGCAGATATTGATAGTGATTGCCAGGTACTAAACCACTTGGTAGAGAAAATTCTAAGTGTTTCTAGTAATGTCCGCTCACTGCGTGACGCAACTCGAGGCGGTGTGGCAACAGTATTAAATGAAATCGCTAAAGATTCGAAAGTATGCATGATCTTAAAGGAACAAGAATTACCAATTAGAGTACCAACACGGGGCGTATGTGAAATTCTCGGATTAGATCCACTTTACCTAGCTAATGAGGGCACTTTGGTTTGCGTTGTTAAGGCCGAGGATGCAGCGCTTGTATTGGCGGCAATGAGGCAAACAAAAGAAGGTAAAAATGCCTGCATTATTGGAGAAGTAATTGATGGACCGAAAGGTGTTGTTGCACTTGAGACTCTATTCGGAGGCAACAAGATTATAGACAAACTGACTGGCGATCAGCTGCCAAGGATTTGTTAGAAATTTTAAAACTAGTTTGTTGCGCGGTAGTGATTAAGAAAATATATAAAAACCTTTATACATCAGCATTTTATGTGAACAAAGGCCTATTGAATAAGCCTTTATTAAGATATGGTGAAATAGATGTGTGGTGGAGATGGGGGGAATTGAACCCCCGTCCGAAAACCTTCAGTCAAGAAGTCTACATGCTTAGTATAGGTCTATTGAGTTAGCTTTTTACCACCCGACCAACAGGGATGTAGAAAGCGATTTTAGATTAGGTTTTAACCCTATCATCCTAAAATAATAATAGTGGCGAGTCTGTAAGCGACCGTTATCCCAAAAGTACAGACAACTTCTAAGTAACGGTTAGCATTATGCTGCTAAAGCGTAGTTGTTTTCGTTTGCAACTATTATTTAAAGAACGTTTTTACGAGCAATCTTTATCCTCGACATGCATCCTTGAAATCCAACTCCTCGTCGAAGCCATGTCATCCCCAGATACTTATATTATACGCTTGATTATTTAAAATTAGCTAATTGTCACTCTTGCAAATTTTCTTTTACCAACTTGGTAGACGGACGTACCTTCGTCAGGGATCAAATCTTTATCACTAATTTTTTCTCCATCAATCTTAGCTGCACCCTGCTTAATCATTCGAAAGGCTTCAGAAGTTGAGCTTACAAGGTTAGAGTCTTTAAGTAGGTTCGCAATCTTAGTTCCTTTTGGAAAGGTAAACTCATCCATCTCATCAGGAGTTTGGTTTTTTGAAAATCTATCAATGAAGTTTTGCTGCGCTTTTTTGGCTTGCTCATTATCATGAAAGCGTGTAATAATCTCTACTGCTAAGCGGAACTTAATATTTCTTGGATTTTCACCGTTCTCAACCTCTTCTTTCCATGAAGCAATTGTTTCGAGCGATTCAAAACTTAAAAGCTCAAGGTATCGCCACATCAGTTCATCAGATATTGACATAATCTTGCCAAACATACTCTCAGGAGTCTCATCTATACCGATATAGTTATCAAGCGACTTACTCATTTTTTGAACGCCATCAAGGCCTTCCAATATTGGCATAGTAAGAATGACTTGAGGTTCCATATCTGCTTGTTTTTGCAGATCCCTACCAACCAAAAGGTTAAATTTTTGATCAGAGCCACCGAGTTCCATATCAGCCTGGAGTGCAACAGAGTCAAAACCTTGTACTAGTGGGTATAAAAACTCATGTATTGAAATTCCTTGGCCAGACTTGTATCGCTTGGAAAAGTCATCACGCTCAAGCATTCTAGCAACCGTTTGCTTTGATGCTAAAGAGATCATTTCCGAAGAACTCATCTTGCTCATCCATTCAGAGTTGAAGGCTATCCTAGTTTTATCTTTATCCAGTATCTTGAAGATCTGATCCTCATAGCTTTTAGCATTTTCAAGGACCTCTTCTTTTGTGAGCGGCTTACGAGTAACATTTTTTCCTGTTGGGTCACCAATCATCCCTGTGAAGTCACCAATCAAGAAAATAATCTCGTGACCAAGGTCTTGGAGCTGTTTCATCTTATTAATTACCACTGTATGACCAAGGTGAAGATCTGGAGCGGTTGGATCCATACCCAACTTGATCCTTAATGGCTTATTTTTTTCAAGTTTTTTCTTGAGTTCATCAAGAGGCAAGATTTCATCAGTACCTCGCTGAATAATGGCTAGTGTTTCATTAATTGTCATTATATATTCACTCTCTATGGTCTTATTTGTCCGTCACCTATGACGATATATTTTTGGGATGTTAAACCCTCAAGTCCTACTGGCCCTCTGACATGAAATTTACCAGTACTGATACCAATTTCAGCGCCTAATCCGTATTCAAATCCATCAGCAAAGCCAGTTGAAGCATTAACCATAACTGAAGATGAATCAACCTCTGAAAGGAATTTTTTTGAACTTTCATCATTTTCTGTCACGATTGCTTCGGTATGCGAGGAGCCATACTTTTCGATATGAGATATCGCTTCGTCAATTGAGTCAACGATTTTAATTGAAAGAATCGGTGCAAGATATTCCTCACTCCAGTCTTCCTCAGATGCTTTAGTAATATTACTTGAAAGTTTTTGTGCTTCATCACATCCACGAAGCTCAACTCCATAGTCAAAATAGAGTTGTATTAGTTCAGATAGAGCTTCTTGATCAAAATCCTTATGAACAAGAAGGGTTTCAGTAGCATTACAGACACCATATCGACGAGTTTTTCCGTTGAACGCAATGTCAATTCCTTTTTGAGGGTTAGCATCCTTATCTAGATATGTGTGACATACTCCGTGGAGATGTTTGATAACCTGTACTTTAGCGTTACTGCTGATATTTTTTATTAACCCCTTACCGCCTCTAGGAATAATAGCATCCACATAGTCACTAGCTTTGACAAGTTCTATTACCGCTTCGCGATCAGTGACTTCAATTAGTTGAACCGAGTCTGGATTAAGCCCAGCTTTTTCGAGTCCATTTTTAATGCAGTGATAAAAGGACATATTGGAGTTAATTGCTTCAGAGCCACCACGAAGAATGATGGCATTACCTGATTTTATGCACAAAGCTGCAGCGTCTACGGTGACATTTGGACGAGATTCATAGATCATCCCAATAACCCCAAGTGGCACTCTCATTTTCCCAATTTCAATGCCACTTGGTCTTTTAACTAGTTCAGATACTTCACCAATAGGATCATCTAGAGATACAATCTGCTTAAGACCCTCAACAACGCTTAAAAGTCTTTCATTATTTAGCATAAGGCGGTCTAGGAGAGCATCATCAATATTGTTATTTTTTGCAACAATTAAATCTTTGTTGTTTGCATCAAGAATAAGATCTTGATTCTGTTGAATTTCACTAGCAATATTAAGTAAAGCAGAGTTTTTTGTATCAGTACTTGCGATTCGCAAAGTATTAGATGCATTTTTGGCCTTTTGACCTATGCTTGATATCAGTTTTGCTATCGAATCCATTGAATTTTTCCTGACAAAGTAATTAAGATACTTCGCAACTCATCATAAACGTTTAGATTATCCATACCTTTGAGAGAGCGGTCAATACGACCTAGGGTTAAAAGCAATTTTTGAAGTTGCTGATAATTATGAACTTTGAGGGCATTAGTAATCAAAGGCTTTCGTTTTTGCCAAACACGGTGATTATTAAGGATCACATCTATTTTCTGGTTTTGTTTGAGTTCAATAGACATTACAATGAGAGCCTTTATTTCACGATAGAGTGATGAAATTAAAATCACAGGTGGGGTAGCGTCATCAATTAGAGAATTGAAGATTTTATTAACTTTTATAGAGTCACCCTTAAGTGCAGCGTCAATAATTCCAAAGACTGTGTAATGTGACTGTTGGTCAATTTGATTAAGATAGTCATCAACATTAATATGTCCATCAGGGTAGGCAATTTGAAGTTTTTGTATTTCCTGCATTGAAGCTAAAAGATTACCTTCAGTACAATAAGCAATTGCATTTGCAACCTCGTTATTTGGCTTCAAGTCAAGCTGAGTCAACTGATTATTGATCCAGCCAACAAGATACTCACTTTGCACTTCCCAGTGCTGAATAGTAACACCTTTCTTATCTAGGGCCTTAAACCACTTGCTTTTTTGCTGAGCCTTATCTAACTTTCCTGAAGAGACAATAAGCAAGATATCATCTGGAAGGTTCTCAGTTAATTCTGTAAGTGATTTTGAGCCTTTGACGCCGATTTTGCCAGTTGTTAAGTGGCATTCAATGATACGCTTTTCAGCAAAAAGTGACGGACTTGAGATAGTACTAAAGATAATATCCCAGGAAAAATTGCCATCAATATCAAAACGAATACGGTCATTAAATCCTTGTTTTTTTGCAGCATCTTTAATCGTTGTTAAAGATTGCTCAAGCAGAAGAATTTCAGAGCCAAATATAAAATAAACGGGTTCCAGTCGATTTTGAAGGTTATTTGGGAGCAGTTCAGGTTTAATGTTCATGTTTTTAAATGAGTATAAGTCGGGTAAAAATGATACAAAACAGGATTCAACCTAGTGATAGCCATTATGTCATAATTATAAAAATTATTTCATTAAACCTTGAAAAATGCTATCAAAACCTATATATAAGAAATCAATAGGGTATATTTACCTTTCTAATTTAGGTTAAATTTGAATATATGTATAAGAATATTTTACTATGGTTGGTTCTAGGCAGTGTACTTGCCTCCCTTTTTGGGCAGTTTAAAGTTACAGATGAAACAAACGAGATTAGTTACTCTCAGTTCATCCAAAACGTTAAGCAAGGTAACGTTGCTAGCGTCAAAATCGCGGGTAGTAATATCAGTGGTGTGACTGGGAACGGTCAGAAATTTGATACCTATAGCCCTGGAGATCTAGGCTTGATGGGGGATCTGCTTAATAATGGGGTTTCAGTTCAAGCAACACCCCCTACTAAAGAAAGTTTTGTAAAACAATTGTTAATTTCGCTTGCACCTATTTTGTTACTTATTGGTGTCATTATGTACACTATGCGAGGTGCAGGTGGCGCTATGGGCGGTAAAAATCCAATGTCATTTGGCAAGTCGAAGGCGCGACTAATTACTAAAGATGAGTCACATGTGACGTTTGAAGATGTAGCGGGTGTTGATGAGGCAAAAGAAGAGGTTGGTGAGCTTGTTGATTTTCTTTCTGATCCTGCTAAATTTACTAAAGTTGGTGGAAGAATTCCAAAAGGAGTTCTAATGGTTGGGCCTCCGGGCACTGGAAAAACATTATTAGCCAAAGCAGTTGCAGGTGAGGCAGATGTTCCATTCTTTTTTATTTCTGGCTCTGATTTTGTAGAAATGTTTGTTGGTGTTGGTGCCTCTCGAGTACGTGATATGTTTGAGCAGGCCAAAAAAAATTCTCCTTGTATTATTTTTATTGATGAAATCGATGCTGTAGGCCGTCAACGTGGTGCTGGAATGGGTGGAGGCCATGATGAGCGTGAACAAACGCTTAACCAAATGCTAGTTGAAATGGATGGTTTTGAAGGCTCAGAGGGTATTATCGTTGTAGCAGCTACGAACCGTCCAGATGTTTTGGACCCAGCTCTTTTAAGACCAGGAAGGTTCGATAGAACGGTTACTGTTGGTTTGCCTGACATTAATGGCCGCGACGCTATTTTAAAAGTCCATATGAGAAAGCTACCGATTGCAAAAAATGTTAAATCAATGGATATTGCAAGAGGTACGCCTGGATTTTCAGGTGCAGATTTAGCTAACTTAACTAATGAGGCTGCGTTAATTACGGCGCGCTTAAGTAAGGAGTTAGTTGGAATGAGTGAGCTAGAAAAAGCTAAAGACAGGATTATGATGGGTGCAGAGCGCAAAGGTATGGTTATGGATGCATCAGAAAAGGAAATGACAGCTTTTCATGAGGCAGGCCACGCAATCGTTGGACGATTAATGCCAGAACATGATCCAGTTTATAAGGTCAGCATTATTCCTAGGGGGAGAGCGCTTGGAGTAACCATGTTTTTACCTAAAAAAGATAACTACAGTATTTCAAAACGCAAACTAAACTCTCAAGTTGCCTCCTTATTTGGTGGACGAATAGCAGAAGAGCTTGTTTTTGGAAAAGAGGCAGTAACAACTGGCGCTAGTAATGATATTGAGCGTGCAACCGAGATTGCTCATAAAATGGTCAAGCTTTGGGGAATGTCAAGCGTAATGGGACCTATGGCCTATGGCGAAGATGAGGGCGAAATCTTTTTAGGTCGCCAAGTAACAAAACATAAACATATTTCAGATGAAACTTTTACTAAAGTAGATAGCGAAATAAGAAAAATAATTGATTCAAATTATTCACAAGCATACAAAATTCTTGAAGATAACAGAGATATTTTGGATGCAATGGCTGCAGCATTAGTTGAATTTGAAACCATTGATACGTTACAAATTGATGATTTAATGGCGCGAATCCCTATGCGTGAGGCTGCTGAAGTTATTGATTCAGATGAGGTTTCGTCAGACCTAGGAACTGGTGGTGAAAAAGCAAAGCAATCTAAATCATCTTCAGATACTAAAACTGAATCTGACGGAAGTACTGAGCAGTTTGCATAGCCTGAAGTAATCATGGTGGTCAGTCAACCAATCATCATGGGTGTGCTAAATATCACACCAGACTCTTTTTCAGATGGCGGTTTATTCTTTGACTCCAAGAGCGCAATAACTCAAGCTGAAGTAATGGTTAAAGAGGGTGCTGGAATTATTGATATTGGTGGTGAGTCAACTCGTCCAGGAGCCCCAGAAGTAAGTGCTGAAGACGAATTAAATCGCGTCATACCAGTTATTGAAGCTTTAAGTGGTAATATTGATGTACCAATATCGATTGATACCTCTAAGCCTATTGTGATGGAAAAAGCTTTCAATGCAGGTGCGAGTATCATAAATGATGTTAATGCGCTTCGTTCAGAGGGTGCTTTGCAAATGGCTGCTTCTTTACAGGCGGATGTGTGTTTAATGCATATGCAAGGCAGTCCAAGGACGATGCAAAAAAATCCTATATACGATAATGTTGTTACTGATATTAAGGCTTTTTTTGAACAGAGACTTCAGGCATGCAAGAGTGCAGGTATCAAGCTTAATGCGATTACGCTTGACCCAGGATTTGGTTTTGGGAAGAATTTAGGACATAATATAGCTTTGTTAAAAAATCTGTCTGAGTTTCATGAGTTTGGTGTGTCGATTTTGGCTGGGCTCTCAAGAAAATCAATGATTGGCTCCCTGCTAGGGGATAAAGATGTTGACTCAAGAATGATCGGAAGTGTAACTGCTGCATTGATTGCGGTAGAGAACGGTGCTGATATTATTCGAGTTCACGATGTTGCTGAGACAAAAGATGCGCTCACAGTTTGGCAACAAATTAAGAATTTTAGGGAGTAATTTTTGCACGAATTTTTTGGTACTGATGGAATTAGAGGAGAAGTTGGGAAGGCTCCAATTACAGCGGACTTTTTGTTAAAAGTTGGCTGGGCGGTAGGCTCTGTTTTAAGGGAGAGTGGAAATGCTAGTGTCATTATTGGAAAAGATACTAGAGTATCTGGATACTTATTTGAGTCTGCTCTTGAGGCTGGCTTTTTATCTGCAGGTGTTAATGTTGGAATGCTGGGTCCGATGCCTTCGCCAGCAATTGCATATTTAACCCAAGCCTTTGGAGCAACTGCTGGCGTTGTGATAAGTGCTTCTCATAATCATTTTCAAGATAATGGCGTTAAATTCTTCTCTAGTAAAGGTGTAAAGCTAAGTGATGACATTCAAAAAGCAATTGAAGAGAAAATCTCAAGCACTATGGTTAGTGTTGATTCTGCATCTATTGGTAAAGCAAAAAGATATGGCCAGGCGGTCGGTAGGTATATCGAATTTTGTAAGTCAACATTTGATAAAAATTGTAATCTTACGAATTTAAAGATTGTAGTAGATTGTGCAAATGGCGCAACCTATCATATTGCGGAGGATGTTTTTACTGAATTAGGCGCTAGTGTAGTGATGATTAATAATGAACCTGATGGGTACAACATTAATCGTGATTGCGGAGCCACTGATACAAAGCATTTACAACAAGAAGTGTTAGACCAGAATGCAGATATTGGTATTGCTTTTGATGGCGATGGTGATCGATTAATAATGGTTGATCATAAAGGTGAAAAGGTCGATGGTGATGAACTCGTTTTTATTATTGCCGATGCTTGGAAAAAAAATGGCCACCTTAAGTCAAATACAGTTGTTGGTACCAAGATGACTAATCTGGGAATTCGAGATGCATTTTCAGATTTGGGTATAAATTTTATTGAAGCAGAGGTTGGTGATAGGCATGTTATGGACCAACTGATTAAAAATAATGCTGTCTTAGGCGGCGAGGGTTCGGGTCATATTATTTGTCTTAACAAGTCGACCTCAGGTGATGGAATCATTGCTGCATTGCAAGTTTTAGAGGTTTTGTGTAAATCAGAACAATCACTTTATGACCTTAAAAAAAATATGAATAAGTACCCTCAGGTATTGATTAATATTAAAACTGAGGCTGAAGTGAGCTTAATTAATAATGAAAGACTCAGTGACGCAGTAACAGTTATTGAATCTAAACTCTCAGATAAAGGCCGAGTACTTATTAGGGAATCAGGTACAGAGCCACTGATAAGGGTAATGGTAGAGAGTATTGATTCAGATTTAGCTAACGAGAGTGCAAATTATTTAGCTGAAATAATTAAATCAAAGTAATTACTTTCTGGACCTTTTTATCCACTTCATGAGAATGTTATGAGTTTTACGTTTTTGGAATTGACGCTCGTTGCTTTGATTTTTATTTGGATTGGGTTTATTAGAACTGGTCTTGGTTTTGGTGGGGCTGTTCTGGGCCTCCCAATTTTAATGCTCATTGGTGGTTCTCCTATTGACTGGCTTCCAATAATTGGAATTCATCTATTATTTTTTTCAAGTATAACCCTTTCAAATTCACTTAAAAAAGTTGATTGGGCTTACCTACAAACTTCACTCCCATGGATACTGCCTGCAAAGATTATTGGGGTAATAGGTCTTATAAGTCTTCCTCCAAACATTATGACTGTAATTGTTTATTTAATTACTAGTTTGTATGCGTTAACTTGGATAAATAACAGTCAAATTATTTCTAAAAAGAACTGGGTTAATAATTTACTTTTAGTTTTTGGTGGTTATTTATCTGGTACTTCTTTAATGGGAGGTGCGCTTCTAGTTGCAGTTTATATGCGCCATATAGATATAAAAAAACTAAGAAATACCTTATTTGTTTTATGGTTTTTCTTAGTTTCAATCAAGATGGTAGCCTTCGTGGTAGTTGGAGTGAATATAGATTGGCGTTTTTCTTTAATGCTAATTCCTGTAGCTGCTTTAGGTCATTTCGTTGGCCTTAGAGTGCATGATAAGATTATTGAAAATGATACAAAATTTAAACGCTGGATGGGGAGTATTCTTATATTGGTTTGTATAATTGGATTGGTAAAAGTTTTTTCCAGTTAATTTATCTTTTTACTAAGTTTTTCGAGTTGACTAAGAGGAATTTCGGTTGTGCTTTTGATTTCTTCAATTGCAAAGTGAGAGGTTACTTTAAGAAATTGAACTTTCTCAATTAAATTTTTATAGAAAGTGTCATAACTTTCAATATCGCTTACAACAACTTTAAGTAAGTAATCAATCTCACCACTCATCCGATAACATTCAATAACCTCAGGAATTTCTAGAACAGTTTCAGCAAAGATTTTGATCTTTTGTTGATCGTGAGTGTTTACAGTTACGAATACCATAGCAGTGACATTTGACCCAACTCTTTTTCGGTCAACCAGTGATACTGTTTTGTTTATATAGCCATTATTCTTTAATTGCTTAATTCTTTTCCAGCACGGAGTGGTTGATAAGTGAACTTCAGCTGAAAGCTCTTGAATGGTTAATTCAGCATTCTGTTGAAGGAGTTCTAATAATTTAATGTCGATAGCATCCATAATCTCATCTAAATTTACGTTAAATTATAATATTTTTCTATAAAAATATATTAAATAAAAATATTATTATCTTTTCGTACAAAATTAATATAAATATAGAACATTTTACTATAATACCCATCATAATTCAAAAATAATATTAATATGTATCATTACAGTCCTGAGGATAGTAAATTTTTAGTCGAACGAGTCGATCAGTTTGAGAAGCAATTAAACCGTCATTTAGCAGGTGATTTGGATGAAGCCAAATTCAGAAGTCTTAGACTGAGGAATGGGCTATATATGGAGCTGCATGCACATATGTTGAGAGTTGCTATTCCATATGGGACACTCAACTCATCTCAACTGAGAGCGCTCGCTGATGTAGCAGATAAATATGATAGAGGTTTTGGTCACTTTACAACTCGCCAAAATATTCAATTTAATTGGATTGAGCTACCAGAAATCGCAAACCTCCTACGTGAACTATCTGATGTAGGACTCCACGCAATCCAAACTAGTGGAAAAGCTACAAGGAATATTACGGCCGATCCTTTGTCTGGTTTAACAGAAGGTGAGATTGAAGATGCAAGACCTTACTGTGAATTAATACGACGCTGGTTTAACCTGCACCCAGAATTTTCATGGCTGCCAGGGAAATTTAAAATTGCTATTAATGGAGCAAAACTCGATGAAACAGCGCTTAGAATTCATGACCTAGGATTAAGACTGGTTCGAAATAGTAAAGGTGAATTAGGTTTTAGTGTTTTTGTTGGAGGCGGGCTTGGTGCGGCAGCAATGGTTGGACCTAAAACGGCATCCTTTGTAGCACTCGATGATATTCTTAGTTATCTAGAATCTGCTATGAGAATTTACAATTTGAAGGGTCGTCGAGACCATCAAAAGCGATTGCGTATCAAGTTTTTAGTTCGTGAGCTAGGTGCAGATGAATATTCTCGATTGGTTGATGAGGATTGGCAGCAAACCAAAGATGATCCAGAATTAAAATTAAATTTGGCTGAATTAGAAGAACTTAAAAAAGATTTTGCTTTACCAATTAAGCCAATAAATCTAAATGGTTTTGAAGAAAAAGTTGACTTTAATTACAGTATTTGGAAGAAAAATAATGTCCGGAGTCATAAAGTATCTGGCTATAGTATTGTTAATATATCACTTACAAAGTTAGGCGCAGCTCCTGGTGATGCAACCTCTGAGCAGATGAGAATACTTGCAGACTTGGCTGACGAATATAGTGCGAGTGAACTTAGAACAACTAAAAGACAAACAATAGTTTTTCCATATGTAAGAAAAGATCAAGTTTTTGATTTATGGCAATCTCTCGAAAAGTATGGTTTAGCCAGCCCACATCAAGGGACTCTTGCTCAGATAGTTGCCTGTCCTGGAGGAGATTACTGTGATTTAGCTAAGGCCGTTTCTATTCCTATAGCAACAAGAGTTCAACAGCGTTTTGATGATATGGATAAATTGCTAGATATTGGAGACTTAAACATTAACATTTCAGGTTGTGAGAATTCTTGTGCTCATCATCATGTAGCTGATATTGGTTTACTTGGCATGCAAAAAAATGGTGAAGAGTATTATCAGATAACTCTAGCAGGAGAAACTCTTCATGAAACTAACATTGGTAAGAAGTTAGGACCTTCAGTTAGTGGTGATGTTGTTGTTGATGCTGTAGAAGAGATTGTGAATGTTTATCTAGATAACCGTGAAGAGGAAGAAAGGTTTACAGATGTTTTTAAAAGGATAGGTATTAAGCCATTTAAGGAGAAGGTTTATGAGTGATATCCTTGAACCAAAAAGTATAGTAAATAAGGCCAATGAAAATATTGAGCTAGTTGAATTTGATGAATTTATTAATAATATCAATAAATATGAAACTCTTGGAGTCGGTGTTATTATTCAGCCTTCTGATGATATTATACTTCTGAAAGATAGCCTGTATTTTATAGAGACAGTTATTTTGGACTTTAATAATTTCGATGATGGAAGGGGCTATTCACAGGCTTATTTTTTAAGCAAAAGATGGGGATTTAAAGGTGAAATTATTGGTATTAACGCCCATCTAGATCAGCTCCAATTTATGCTTAGGTCTGGTGTTACGAGTTATGAATTATTGGAAGATTATAAAGACTTCAATGAAGACGATTACTCTAACGGATTTAGCATTTGTTATCAAGCTGCAGCAAATAATTCTGGACTTAAACAAAAGTATTAATTTTTTTGAAGTTTTGGGGGATGTCTATGAAAGAAAATAAATCCAGGTCTGTTGGCAAATCAATCTCTTGGAGAATACTGGCTTCATGTGATACGATTTTAATTTCATATTTAATTACTGGTAGTATTGCGATAGCCGCTTCAATAGGCTCTATAGAAGTGCTGACTAAAATGTTCTTATACTACTTTCATGAGCGAGTTTGGGATAGAATTGCATATGGAAAGTATTGACAATAAACAGAGACTAAAAAGTATATATCAGGATTTAATATAAATAACTAATTTAATAGTATAATTTCCCCAAATTTTATTAACAAAGACTTTTATGGAATATACAACTAAAGGAAGGTTTGCATGACAATAATGACTGAGCGAGTGACACATGTTCATCATTGGAATGATGACTTGTTTAGCTTTCGAACTACCCGTGATCCAGGCTATCGATTTAAAAATGGTCATTTCACTATGGTTGGTCTACCCTCTGATGAGAAGCCACTGATGCGTGCGTATAGTATTACAAGTTCTAACCATGAACATGAGCTTGAGTTCTTTAGTATTAAGGTTCAAGATGGAGCATTAACCTCAAAGTTACAAAATCTTAAAGTAGGTGACAAGGTGCTCGTAGGAAGGCGGTCTACAGGAACATTGGTCCCTGATAATATGCTGCCCGGACGTTTCCTCTATTTATTAGCTACTGGAACAGGTCTTGCCCCCTTTATGAGTATTATTAAGGACCCAGAAATTTATGACCAATTCGAACGAATTATCCTAGCTCATGGTGTTCGAGAAGTTTCTGAGTTAGCTTATTCTGACTATATTGAAAATGTATTACCAAATGATGAATACCTAGGAGAAATGGTCCGCGAAAAACTGGTTTATTATCCAACTGTAACACGTGAACCTTATAAAAATAATGGTCGTCTTACTACACTTATTGAATGTGGTAAGTTATTTCTAGATTTGGATCAACCCCATCCAACCTTGCAAGATGATCGATTTATGATGTGTGGGAGTCCAAGTATGCTTAAGGATTTGGTTGGAATACTAGAGTCAAAGGGTTTTATTGAGGCTCGCAATATTAATCCTGGACACTTTGTGATTGAGCGTGCGTTTGTTGAATCTTAGTTTTTAGCAAAAGTCTTGATTTTTTGAATCTTCATTATTAATCGACAAGCTTCATCTTGCAATATAAGAAGGAGTTAGCTCTTTGAAGAAATAACCTATAGAGTCAATTAAGAATATAAACTATATTTAGTTTAAAATTACTAGATATATGAATGAGAATTTTTTAGTCCTTTTAGGCTTAGGGAATACTGCAAAAGCCGAAGGTAAGTCTTTAGTAGAACAAATAGATGCAGTCTTGCCTCAAACTCAATGTACCCAGTGTGATTTTGATGGCTGTATGCCATATGCTGAAGCAATTGCAAAAGGCGAAGCTGAAATTAATCAGTGTCCACCTGGAGGCCAGGTTGGGGTTGATGCTCTTGCAGAACTTTTAGGGCGTGAAGTGTTGCCACTTAATGAAACTCATGGCGAAACAAAGCCAAAGCGAATTGCCATAGTTGACGAAAAAGCCTGTATTGGCTGCACACTTTGTATTCAAGCTTGTCCAGTGGATGCATTTGTAGGATCATCAAAGGTTATGACACAGGTGATTGCTGAAGAATGCACAGGTTGTGATTTATGCTTACCAGTATGTCCAGTTGACTGCATAGATATGATTGAGTCTAAATCAATTACAGAAATTTCTCAAAGTGATTATTCGCAATTCAATGAAGCTTTGTATAAAAGACAAGTTCAAGAAAGAGCAATCAGAGATAATTCTAGAAATAGATTTGAGTTTCATAAAGTTCGCATAGAGAGAAATAAGCGAGAGAGAAATGAACTATTAAAATCTAGGATGATCGCCTTAAAAGAAAAAATGGCAAAAGATAAGTCTCAAAAAGAAAAAATTAATGCTGCGATGCAGCGAGTTAATAATTCCAAGGCAAAAAATGAAATTAAGTGACTTTGATTTTGAGTTGCCTGAATTATTAATTGCCCAACATCCAAGTCCTAAGAGGACTGATTCACGGCTGCTAGTTAGAAATGATGAGTTTATTGATAGTCATTTCTCCGACTTAGGTCTATTTCTTAAGCCAAATGATCTTTTAATTCTTAATGATACAAGAGTCATTCCAGCAAGATTATTTGGACATAAAGATTCTGGTGGAAAAGTTGAGGTTTTAATTGAGCGTGTTGTAAGTGACCATGAGGCATTTGCAATGATTAAGGCAAGTAGGTCTCCAAAAATTGGAAGTTACATAATCTTAGAAAATAAGGTTAGAGTAAAGATATGTGATAAAAATGATGGCATTTATAGTGTCAGTTTTGAGTCTGATTCTGTTCTTAACACTCTGAATGAAGTTGGACATATTCCATTACCTCCCTATATTGATCGAGATGATGTCAAAGAAGATGCAAAACTTTATCAAACGGTTTATGCTCAAAATAATGGTGCAGTTGCAGCACCAACAGCAGGTCTTCATTTTGATGAGTCGCTATTATCGAGTCTAAAAGAGCAAGGCATAGACCATACTTTTGTGACGCTGCACGTAGGTGCAGGAACCTTTCAGCCTGTAAAGGTCGACAATATTGAAACTCACAAAATGCATAGTGAGCAGTATGAAATTAATCAATCAACTGTAGACAAGATAGAGCGAACTAAGGCAGAGGGTGGGCGCGTAATAGCAGTTGGAACTACCAGTGTAAGAACATTAGAGTCAGCGTCTTTAAGTGGCAAACTAAAAAGTCAAAAAGGAGATACAGAGATTTTTATTTATCCAGGCTTTAAGTTTCAAATTGTTGACGCAATGATTACAAATTTCCATTTACCAAAATCATCATTACTGATGCTAGTTAGTGCCTTTATAGGATTTGATGAGATGCATCAAACATATCAGCATGCAATAAAAGAGCAGTATCGGTTTTTTAGTTATGGCGATGCGATGCTTCTCAAGAGAAGATTAGACCGACTTAATTGATAAATGTTTTGAGAGTGCGAAGATTAGGAATGCTAATATTGGAAAGATTAAGAAACTGGTTTTGATTGATGTGGCCTGGGCAATAAACCCAATAAATAACGGGCCTATAAGCATTCCCCCATAACCCAGAGTGGCAATACTCGCTATAGCTACTCCCTGAGATATATTTTTGTCATTTCCTGCTCTAGAAAAAGCTAGCGGTATGATAACTGCTATACCTAGTCCAATTAAACCAAAGCCAATAATTAAAGGAAAGAATGATTCAAAGGTTAATAGAATTATTGAGCCTATTAAAGCAACTAAGCCAGAATAACGTGCAGTCTTTGATGGGCCAAACTTAAATGAAATCCGATCACCCATTAGTCTCATAGCAAACATACAAATAGAAAAAACAGTAAACCCTAGTGCAGCACTTCCATCATTAATGCTTAAAACACTTATAAGAAAAATTGCGCTCCAGTCTGCTATAGCACCTTCACCCAATGAAGCAAAAAACGTTATAAAAGCTACAGTAAGCAAAGGTCCCTTAGGTATTGAAATAAATGGAACATTTTTATCTCTTTGCCTTTTCTCAGATTGAAAAGGAATTGTCAAAATACTAAGTGCAGCCAAAAAAATTACAATTGAGCTAATTGTAAAATGCGTCTTTACGCCAAGGCTATAGGTAGCTAATAAAACTCCAGATCCAGCTCCAATTGCTGATCCAAGACTCCACATTGCATGAAAGGATGACATTAAAGGTCGTTCATGTTTACGTTCAACTTCTGCTGCCCAGGCATTCATTGCAACGTCAATTCCTCCATGAATTCCTCCAAAAAATATTATTGCAGCAATAAGCATCCAGATTGAGTTAGCATATGCGATGAAGATAAGCGTTAGTGGAAGAAATATACTACTAGCAAGCTTGGTCACAAATGCAGCACCATAACGATCAGCAGCTCTTCCAAAAATAGAGAATGCAACAACAGCTGATAAGCCCATTAAGAAAATTAATAATCCTAAAGAGGCTGGTGATAAATCATGAATATTTGAAATTGCAGGAATACGTGATGCCCAAGTTCCAAATAAAGCACCATTAATAGCAAAAATCATTGAAACTGCAAATCTACTGTTTTTGACTATAAGCATTTTATTTTTTATAGATTGGTTTATTATAGTATTTCAAGTAAAGTTTGTCCCATCATTGCTGGGCTTGGTGCAACACTAACGCCGGCATTCTCTAAGGCATTAATTTTACTTTTAGCATCACCACTTCCGCCACTTATAACGGCTCCAGCATGTCCCATTCTTTTTCCTTTAGGTGCTGTTAATCCAGCAATATAAGAAATTACAGGTTTAGAGACATTAGATGAAATATATTCCGCAGCTTCTTCTTCCGCATTGCCACCAATCTCTCCAACCATTACGATTGAATGTGTATCCTTATCATTTTCAAACAATTTGAGACAATTAATAAAATTCATTCCATGAACAGGGTCACCACCAATACCTATACATGTGCTTTGGCCGAGACCTGCAAGCGTAGTTTGGTGCACCGCTTCATACGTTAAAGTTCCAGAGCGAGAGACAATTCCAACTGTACCACTTTTATGAATGTTGCCAGGCATAATGCCAAGTTTACATTCATCAGGAGTAATAACACCTGGGCAATTAGGTCCAATCAGTGTTGATTTAGTTCCTTTAATAATGGCCTTAATTTTAATCATATCTTGAACAGGAATACCTTCAGTAATGCAGGCAATTACTGGCATTTCTGCCTCAATTGATTCAACAATTGAAGCGAAAGCAAACCTAGGTGGAACATAAATCATTGATGCATTTGCACCAGTTTCTTTAATGGCTTCCTCAACAGAATTAAACACCGGTCTATCCAGATGTATCTGTCCACCTTTACCAGGCGTTACACCTCCAACAAAATTTGTTCCATAGGCAATTGACTGTTCGGAGTGAAATGTACCTTGTTTTCCAGTAAATCCTTGGCAGATAACCTTGGTTTTTTTATTAATTAATACACTCATTTGGCCATCTCCACAGCTTGCTTGGCGGCTTTCGTTAAGTCAGCCTCAGTAATAATATTAAAGTCACTTCCATTTAAAATTTTAAGTCCTTCTTTGGCATTTGTTCCCTCAAGTCTTACAACAATAGGAAGAGTTAAACCCACCTTTTCTATTGCCTGTAATATGCCACTAGCAATAAGATCACATCGTACTATTCCACCAAAAATATTGACAAGAATCGAGTTTACATTTTTACCACTCTGAATTATTTCAAAAGCTTTGGCAACTCTTTCAGCAGTTGTTCCACCACCTACATCTAAAAAATTCGCTGGAGAGCCGCCATGATATTCTATTAAATCCATTGTCGCCATTGCCAAACCTGCACCATTAACCATACAACCTACTGTTCCATCTAGAGAGATATAATTTAATTGATATTCGCTTGCACTTCTTTCTTTTTCATCTTCCTGTTCGACATCCCTTAAATTAGCAATCGCCTCATTTCTATAGAGTGCATTGTCATCAAAATCAATTTTTCCATCGAGAGCTATGATTTCATTTTGTTTAGTAATGATCAGTGGATTAATTTCAATTAGGTTGGCATCATTGTCGGTAAAGATACTGTACAGTCCAATTAAAGTAGAAGCAAACTGATCATAGAGTGATAGATTTAATCCAAGTTTATTAGCAACATCATTGCACTCATTTATGGATAGTTCACCTAAAGGATCAATAGGCTTTTTAATAATGTTTTCAGGTGTTTCAGAGGCAACCTCCTCAATATCCATACCTCCTTCCGTTGAAGCAAGAATGGTTATACTTTCGGTAGAACGGTCAACTAGCAAACCTAGATATAACTCTTTAGAGATTTCTTGACCCGCCTCAATAACAACTTGATTAATAGGTTGCCCATTAGAATCAGTTTGAGGAGTAATTAGGTTGCTACCTAGTAATTTTTCACTAGCTTTCACTGCATCTTCAATTTCATGACAGACGATAACACCACCACCTTTGCCTCTACCACCAGCATGAACTTGAGCTTTAACAACCCAAACTGAACCACCAAGTTTTTCACATGAAGATTGTGTTTCATTGCTATTTGAAATAACTATTAAATTTGGTACTTTAATATTATGTCTTTTGAATAATGCTTTTGCTTGGTATTCATGTATGTGCATATAATTTTGAAAAATAAAGGTTAAAATATGTGGGAAGGCATTTTATCATTCTTAGATTGTTGACTTTATTTTATTAACCCAATTGTTTATATAATAAAATTATTTTTTTTTGGTTAATACTTTCAAAGTATAGATGTAAAAAAAGCCAATTACCAAATCAAACCAACTTTTAGGACCGAATAATATGAATTACAATACTAGTCAATTTAAGAATGGTTTGAAATTGATGCTTGATGGTAACCCTTGTTCAATTGTTAATAATGAAATTGTGAAACCAGGCAAAGGTCAAGCATTTAACCGCGTTAAATTTAAAGATTTGATTACTGGAAAAACTCTTGAAAAAACATTCAAATCAGGTGAGTCTCTCGAGGGTGCTGATGTTATGGAGCTAGAAATGCAGTACTTGTATAGTGATGGAGAAAAGTGGCACTTTATGGAACCTGAATCATTTGAGCAGTTTGATTTGAGTGAGACATCTATGGGGACTGCAATTAATTATTTAGTTGAGCAGGATAGTTGTATTATAACTTTATGGAACAACAATCCAATTTCAGTAACCCCACCTAATCATGTTGTTTTAGAAGTGATTGACACTGATCCTGGTCTAAAGGGAGATACAGCAGGAACAGGTGGAAAGCCTGCAAAACTTAATACAGGGGTCGTTGTTCAGGTGCCTTTGTTTGTAAGTATTGGAGATAAGGTGAAGGTGGATACTCGAACTAATGAGTACACAGGTCGCGCTTAATTCAATTCATTTAACTATGTCTGAAATTAAGACAAACCTAGTAAAGTATCAGAACTTCATTCGTCTCATAAGAGAATTCTTTTATTCACGTAAAATTGTTGAAGTTAAAACTCCTTCACTATTATCAACACCAACTAGTGATGTCTATATTGATAGTATTGGTGTGGAAGTTAATGATGGAATTCATAAAGCAAATAAGCGTTATTTACATACATCTCCAGAAATAGAAATGAAACGACTTCTGCTTAAAGGTAGCGGTGATATTTTTCAAATTTCTCAAGTTTATAGAGATAATGAGCAAGGCATTCTTAACTCAAATGAATTTTCTATGTTGGAGTTCTATCGACTTGGGTTTGGGATGCATAAATTAATTGATGAGTTAGTGGAGTTATTGATTGCACTTGGACATTCAACGGATGTAGAGAAAGTTTCATATAGCGATGCATTTATTCAAAATAGTGGAATAGATATTTTGAATACAGATTTTGATGATTTAAAATCAATTGCTAAATCTCATGGATTGAGCTCAGATTTTCATTGGATTGAAGACTTGCAAACACTCCTTTTCGTTCACCTAATTGAACCGAAAATAGCTCAAATTCCTATTTGTATTATTTATGATTACCCCAAAGAGCAAGCAGCTTTAGCTCAAATTAACGGACCCGTTGCCCACCGTTTTGAGTTATATATTAACGGTGTGGAGATCGCTAATGGTTACCAAGAGTTGCAGAGCAGAGAGGATTATCAATTTCGATTTAATAATGAATTAATGAAAAGAAAAAAACTCTCAAAAACTACTCCATTAATAGATGAGCAATTTTTAAATGAGCTTAAAGATGGAGGATTACCTTATTGTTCGGGTGTTGCAATTGGAATAGAAAGATTGTTTTCAGCAAAAAGTTTATAATTGTTCATAAATCAAAGGCAAATATTAATTCATATTAAAGTTCTTAAAAATGCGAGAAAAGCCATTTTGGAAATCTAAAACTATGCATCAGATGAATTCTGATGAATGGGAGTCATTATGTGACGGTTGTGGTCGTTGCTGCCTTCATAAGCTCGAAGATGAGAATTCAGGAAAAATATATTTTACAGATGTTGCTTGTCATTATTTGGATGAAGAAGAATGCACTTGTCCGCACTACGAGGACCGTCAAAGTTATGTTCCAGACTGCTTAAGTATTAAACCAAACTGGGGAGAAAAATTTAATTGGCTACCCAGTACTTGTGCATATCGGTTAATATATGAGGGTAAAGATTTACCTCTTTGGCACCCTCTAATTAGCGGCGATAAAAAAAGTGTTCATTTAGCAGGTATTTCAGTGAGAGGTCGAACTTATAGAGATAATGTAGTTGCAAATGATCAATTATTCGAACATGTTATAACTTGGGTAGATTGAATGAAGAAAATAACAATACTAATTTTTTGCTTTTTCTTATCAATTAACGTATTTGCAGATGAGTGGCCTCATGAAAATATTTCAAATGCAGAGTTTGCTCTTGATATTGTTGATAGGATTCCAATTAATATTATTGAAGAACTCGATAATTCTTTGGGTAAAATCTACTTTTTTACAAATATCCGTAATCTGCAAGGCCAAAGTATCACCCATCGCTGGATTTACAAAGACAAAGTTATGGCAAATATAGTATTTGATGTTAAAGGGCCCCGCTGGAGGGTTTGGTCATCAAAAAATCTTTGGCATACTTGGCTAGGAAAATGGACAGTTCAAGTACTCACTTCTGAAAGTGAAGTGCTTTATGAAAAAGAATTTAACTATATAGATAAGCAATGAATAAAGTTGTATTAGCATACTCGGGTGGTTTAGATACTAGCATTATTGCTAAATGGTTACAAGAGACTTATGACTGTGAGGTAGTCACTTTTACCGCAGACATTGGTCAAGGTGAAGAGGTTGAGCCGGCTCGCCTTAAAGCTGTGGCAATGGGAATCAAGGAAATTTATATTGAGGATTTGCGTGAAGAATTTGCTCGTGATTTTGTGTTTCCAATGTTTCGTGCAAATGCTATTTATGAAGGAGAGTATCTTTTAGGTACTTCCATTGCCCGACCACTGATTTCAAAGCGACTGGTAGAAATTGCTAAAGAAGTCGGAGCAGATGCTATTTCACATGGTGCTACAGGTAAAGGAAATGATCAAGTAAGGTTTGAACTTAATGCCTATGCAATTAATGCTGACATTCAAATAATTGCACCTTGGCGTGAGTGGGATTTGTCATCTCGAGAAAGCTTGATGCAATATGCTAAAGAGCATGATATAGAAGTTGATTATCAAAAACAATCTAAGAAATCCCCGTACTCAATGGATGCTAACCTTCTTCATATTTCTTATGAAGGGGATCTTTTAGAGGATCCATGGCAAGAGCCTGAAGAGGATATGTGGCGCTGGACAGTTTCACCAGAAGCGGCCCCAGACAAGCCTGAATATGTTGAGATAAGTTATGAAAAAGGCGACATTATTGCCATCAACGGTGAAGCTATGTCGCCAGCACAAGTGATGGAGGATCTAAATCAACGTGCCGGTGCTCATGGAATTGGGAGGCTTGATATTGTTGAAAATCGCTTTGTTGGAATGAAGTCTCGAGGTTGTTATGAGACACCAGCGGGGACGATTATGCTCAAAGCACACCGTGCTATTGAGTCTCTTACCTTAGATCGAGAAGCTGCACATTTAAAGGATGAGCTAATGCCCAAATATGCCAAACTTATTTACAATGGCTTTTGGTTTGCACCAGAGCGTGAAATGATGCAGGCTGCGATCGATGCTTCTCAAGAAAATGTTAACGGAGTAGTTAGAGTGAAGTTGTACAAAGGAAATACATCAGTTGTTGGCCGTAAGTCAGTCAATAGTTTATTTAGTGAGAAAATCGCAACATTTGAAGATGATGGAGGAGCTTATAATCAGAAAGATGCAGAGGGTTTTATTAAGCTGAATGCTTTGCGTTTGCGACTTAAATCCCTTCAATAGTGTTAAAAATTGGTATTCTTTCAGACACTCATGGAGCTATTCATCCAGGAATAGTTGGGCTTATGAATAACTGTGATATTGTTATTCATGCTGGTGACATTATTGATGAGGACTCGTTAAAACAAATTAACCCAAAACAAAAATTTATTGCTGTCAAAGGTAATAATGATATTCATATTGCTACTCTTAATGAAGTAGAGGTATTAGAGCTACCTGGGGGCAATATAGTTATTGAGCATGGTCATATGCATGGCCATTTTGAACCAAGCCACGAATCACTGAGAGAGGCTTATCCAGATGCAAAAGCTATTATTTATGGACATACACATAAACAAGTAATTGATAACAAAGAAATGCCTTGGGTTATTAATCCAGGTTCTGCAGGTCAAATTCGTAATTATGGTGCCGCAAGATGTCTAACACTTACTATAGAAGATCAAGATGAGTGGAATATACAGCCTCATATTTATGATGATATTTTTTCTTAAATTGAATATGATTAAGCGTTATTAGTTATTAAGACTATGCCTTTATTCTACAGATCCTCCAGCAATAATTTCATCTGCTGTAGCGTCACGAATGGTTAGAACCTCTACAAAAAAAATAATATCCTTACCTGCGAGTGGATGATTTCCGTCAATTGTAAGCTTTCCATTTTCAATACTGGAAACCACAAAATCTTTGGTCCCACCCTTATCATTTTGCATAGTAACACTTGCGCCAATAGCTCGATACTCGATGGGTACATTTTCTATGTCATCGGTAAAAATTAGTTCATCAAGCTTGAGTCCAAATGCATCTGTAGATTTAAGCAAAATTTCAACTTGATCCCCTTCAGATTTTCCTTCTAATTCTTTGGTTACTTGGTTAAATAATAGTGAATTATCACCTTGGACATATCCTAATGGGTCTTCAACTTGCTCAATAATTTCGCCATTAGATTGGTCGATGATTTTATAAGTTAACTCAACGAATTTGTTGATTGTAATTTTTTCGCTCATAGGATTATCTAAAAGAGAGTAGCTACTTAGAAGATTGTGGCGCCAAATATTTTTACTTTACCATCTTCAATGCCTAGAACTAAACGCCCTAAAAACTCACCTGGAACTTCATTGCTAGTTTGCTTGTAAAGCACTGATATATATTCATTTCTTCTTAGGCAGCCTAAAAATTCTCTTTCAACTGAAAGGCTTGATAATAGTTTATTTTTTGACCATTGCTTGCCAATTTCTATCTCGTTAGCACCCATCAACATTTCTTTAGAAAAGTGTTTAATAAAGCCTAGGTAATCTCTTTTATTAGAAGATTCAACAAGATCACTCCAGAGAGGTTCTGCAATCTCAAGAATTTCATCGTCAGTTTTTTCAAGCAGATTCATTTAATATATCCAATAAACGAGCAACAATAAAAAATTATAATCAAAATAGTTAACACCAATTAGGTTTATAAGGGCCCTAATAGAGGCCCTTATTTGAAACTTTGTTCGTCTAGCTGTTAATCAACTATGTGATAAAGTGGTGCTTTTTCCATAGTCCATTCACCAGTTTCAGGGTCTCGTCTAGAAACAGTTAAGCAGTGCCAATTGTCATCATCTAGTTTCATATGGTCGCCTCTATAATAATAACCTGGCCAGCGAGTTTCTTCACGAAATAATGTATGCTGTGCAACACATTCTGAAGTAATTGTGCGGTGCTTTAATTCCCATGCACGCATAAGTTGGTGTAAGTCTTCAGCACCAATATGCTCAAGGTCTTCTTGCAATATACCAAGCAACTCTATACAGCGTTTAAGTAAGTTCCCATTTGTCATATAGTTAACACTTATACCGCCACAATATTCATCCATAATTTTTTCAAGACGCTGGAGTCCTTGAATAGGTAATAGGTAGCTTGGTGAAACAGTACCTGAAGTAATTTCATTACGACCAACCGTGTAGTTTTCCAGGGGCTTATAAATGATTTCTTTCAAGTCTTCACACTGTTTATTACTCACTTGGATTTTTTCATTACCCATATCGAGTATATATTTGACTGCTGCTTTAGCAGCTATTCGTCCTTCTGTAAAAGAACCTGAAGAGAACTTATGAGCTGTTCCGCCAACTGTATCTCCTGCTCCAAAAAGACCATCAACTGTAAGCATTCGGTTGTAACCCCAGAAATATTCAGGAGGTGAAATATCTTCTGGGCCACTTACCCATGCTCCTGAACAGGTGGCATGTGAGCCCATAACATATGGCTCAGAAGTAGTTAATTCAGGGTTGGTATATTTAGGATCGATATTTTGAGAAGCCCAAACAACGGCTTGACCAACAGTCATTCCAAGAAAATTTTCCCAACCTATTTCTTCTAGATGAGGGTCTTGGAAGGCTTCCATAGTAACCATATGGATTGGACCTCTACCTGCCTTAACTTCTTCAATAAATGCATGGTTACGTAAACATGTAGGCGTTGGGGTGTGATCTATGTATTCACCAACCATTGCTTTTGTATGTTCATACCATTTTGATTCGTATTCCTCACCGTAAGTATTTTGAGTGTAAGTTTTGAGGTGGAGAAAGTATGCTCCTACAGGTCCATAGCCATCCTTAAATCGTGTAAGTACGATACGGTTTTCCATCTGAGTCATTTTTGCACCCACTTCAATCGGTAATGCGTAAGCTGAACCGCTGCTCCATGGAGCATACCAAGTTCGACCCATTCCCTCACCTACAGAACGAGGTTTGAATATATGTGAAGCACCACCAGCACCAACAATAACTGCTTTTGCACGGAAGACATGATAATCACCAGTACGACAGTTAAAGCCAACTGCACCACCCACACGATTTTCTCTCCCTTCATCCATTAGAAGGTGAGTAATCATAATTCGATTGTATATTTTGTCAGCAGATTTACGAGCTGCTTCAGCAACGATGGGCTTATAGCTCTCACCATGAATCATTATTTGCCATTTACCTTCGCGCTGGTAACGCCCAGATTCTTCATTTCGCATGATGGGTAGACCCCACTCTTCAAACTTATGAACAGCCGAGTCAACATGACGCGCCATATCAAAAGCTAGGTCTTCACGAACCAAGCCCATTAAATCATTTCGAGCATAACGTACATGGTCTTCTGGTTGATTTTCATCCCACTGCATTCCCATATAGCAGTTTATTGCATAAAGCCCTTGAGCAACTGCACCACTTCGATCAATGTTTGCTTTTTCAGCGCAAATAATCTTCATGTCTCGGCCCCAATATCTAGCTTCGTATGCTGCACCGGTTCCTGCCATACCTCCACCAACAACAAGAATATCGCAATCTTCCCAAACAGTTTTCCTCTTTGCCATCAGTAGTAAACTCCTTCTTTTAGCTTATCTTTGCTTATTACTGGAAGACCGGTATCAACGTTTAGTGCATCAGGCTCAAAGCAAAGTAACTGAGAATCTAGTGCGTTTTGATCGGGCATCTCTAAGTCACCAAGTTTTGGAATATTTTCCCCCCATGGCTTAGTTGTGATAGGCGAAAGAAAGTTTTTCTCTCGACCATCTCTAAATTTAATTTTCCAAGCAATAGTGCCTTTTTCTTCTTCACGAAGCACTCGCACACTATGGCCTAATGGTGCAAAGTCAGCATACCCTCTAACGTCAATTGCATTTTGTGGGCAAGCTTTAACACAAGAATAGCATTCCCAACACATATTAGGTTCAATATTTACGGCACGCCTAATAGTTTTGTCGATATGCATAATATCAGACGGGCAGATATCAACACAGTGTCCACAGCCATCACATCTCGTCATGTATACAAAAGTTGGCATATTATTTATCTCCGATTAAGTTATAGATATAAAAGTTATTAATAGTGTCTTGGCGCTTCACGCTTTATACCGAGTCCGAATTGCTCTGGACGGTCAGCAGGCGCTGGTAAATTTTCTCTAGAGCCATCAGCTTCAGTTATACGTTTTTGAAATGCAGCTGCAGGCTTAAAAAACATATGTGCAAATTTTGACCATAACACGCCGCCAAATAAAATAGTACTAGAAAGAATAAACAAGCCAAAAAATAGAGTTTGCCATCCAGCAATGCCGATTGCTTGAAGGTAAGACCAGATAAGCGCAAAAGAGCATGTAGCAAGAAGAGAAAGTACAAATAAATCAGCACGAATGACTCTATACCATTTGTTACCTTCTGCTGCAACATCTACGCGGATAAAAAACCAGAACCAGTAACCACCAACACACAACATGGCTGCACCTAGATGCCAAAGCAATGGCAGTATAGAAGGCGTATTAGAGGTAGTAGTAGGGTAGCTAAAAATCATAATTACAGTTGTGATAATAAATAATAAAAAACCATACATTGTAAGTAGGTGAGCTACTCTACGTTTTGTACTACAAAATTCAGAAGAAGTTAATACTTCATTAGTTGCTGTTTTAAAAGCAATCGAAACTTTTTCACTACCACTAATTTCGTTAGTTGCGGATTTTTTAGCTTTTTGTGAATTTTGAAAAAAATACTTTGCACTTTTCTTATGAACCATATCAAGGATCGTTCCTCCAGCTACAAATATAACCATTAAAATTACATAGGCTTGCATAGCAAGTGGCGGTATTAAAGCTGAAAGCTCCGAAAATGGATTAATAGTAATCATGTTGTATTTTTCCTTTGTTTTAGTAGCATTATTTAATGGTTTTGTATTATTAAATTCACTATATTTCCAAGCATAGAATTGTAGAATATAAGTGCCCTTGAGTTTTGATATTTATAGAACCAGAAAACTTATAACTAATGGGCCAGAATTTTAGATTAAAAATTGAAGTTAATTTTATATTCATAACGATTTACTTAGCTGAGTGTCCTTTGAGTTCAACTTTTACTTTCTCACTACCCTTAAGTCCAGAGTAATATTTACGAAGAATTTCCAAGACTTCAGGTCTGGAAAAGTTATCAGGTATATTTAAGTTTTCACTAAGGAGATGTCTTAATTTTGAGCCTGATAGTAATAATCTATCTTCGTGACTATGAGGGCAGGTTTTCATGCTGGACATTCCTGCGCATTTATTACACCAAAATGTCCAGTCAATCTTAAGTGGCTGAGTAACCAATCCATCGTCAATTTCATCAAAAATATTGTGAGCATCAAAGGGTCCATAATAGTCTCCAACACCAGCATGATCTCGACCAACTATGAGATGTGAGCAACCATAGTTCTGTCTAAATAGTGCATGAAGTAAAGCCTCTCTAGGTCCAGCATAGCGCATATCCAGTGGGTATCCAGATTGCAAAACTGTATTATCAACAAAATAATTTTCAATTAACGTAGAAATTGCTTCTGAGCGAACTTCAGCTGGAATATCTCCCGGTTTAAGTTCACCTAAGGTTGAGTGAATCATGACTCCATCACAAATTTCAATCGCAATTTTGGCTAAGTATTCATGAGAGCGATGCATAGGATTTCGTGTTTGGAATGCCGCAATAGAAGACCAGCCTTTATTATCAAAATAAGCGCGAGTTTCAGAAGGTGTCATATAGAGATTACCATATTGAGAAGGGAACCCACCATCAGAAAGAACTTTAATTGGTCCAGCAAGGTTATATTTCCCTTGAGACATAACCAAAACAACCCCAGGATGTTCCATATCGGTTGTTTTATAAACTGTGTTACATTCATGTTCTCTGTCTATTGTGTATTTTTCAGTAATCACCATCGTTGCAATAATATAATTGGTTTTTTCATAAACTATTGCAACTTCTTGATCTTCCTTAATTGTTTTATCATTGGTTGAAAGAGTAATAGGGATTGGCCAAAATAAACCATTTTTCATGGTCATGTTGTCACAAACACTCTGCCAATCTGCTCTATTCATAAAGCCATCGAGAGGGGTGAAGCCACCAATTCCAAGCATAACTACATCGCCAAACTCTCTTGACGAGCACATTAATCTTGGCAATGACTCCGCTTTTTTTAGTTCTGATTTTCGCTCTGAGCCATGCAATGCAAGAGTCTTCAGTTTTTTGCTGCCATGAGGAGGTACCAGTTTAGACATAATTGACTTAAGGAAAAAATTAAATTAGGCTTAGTTAGATTTTATAGATTTTTTTAACTCATATGTATGAGTTAAAATAATCATATTATAGAGTTAATTCTTTAAGTAATAAAATCAATACTCGAAAAATAAGTGCTTAAATTTTTAAAAAATAAGTATACATGAATTAATATATATGTTTTAATTTTTAACTCATGAATATAAGCATACTAGTTCTAATTCAACATTTAAATATAGCTGAAGTTATAATTACAAAATGATTCGTTCAGCATTTAACGTAACACTGCCAATCCTTTTTGGTTTCTTGCCATTGGGTATTGCATTTGGACTGTTGTTTCAAGAGCTTGGTTATCCATGGTATTTTTCTACATTAATGGGTATTTTTATTTATGCTGGAGCCGCACAATTTATGGCTATTAGTCTTATAGGAGCTGGTGTAGGTCTACTAGAGATTGCAATATCTACTTTTTTTCTCAACTCTAGGCATTTATTTTATGGCTTGGCATTTCTTAAGAGTTTTGGTCGTTGGAGTTTTAGAAAGTTTTATCTAATTTTTGGCTTAACCGATGAGACATATGCCTTAATGACAACTATTAAAGTTCCTGAGGACTTTAATAGGGAGAGGTACTACCTATTCATTACACTCTTTTCTCAAATTTATTGGGTGCTGGGCTGTACTATTGGTGCCATAATTGGTGATGCTCTATCCTTCAATACTGAAGGTATGGAGTTTGCAGCTACTGCCTTGTTTGTAGTCTTGCTAATAGAGCAATGGATTAAAGTCAGAAAACCATTGCCATTTTTTATTGCCTTTTGTTCATCTTGTTTAGCTCTTGTATTGTTTTATCAGCATATGCTTTTAGTAGCAATTATTTTATCTATTGCTGCAATCATGATTTTACGATTGATCAAGGTGGTGTCAGATGGCTGATATTAATTACCTTCTACTAGTCATATTGATTATGACAGCTGCTACTTACACAACAAGACTTGTAACTTTTGTGCTTTTTGCTAGTCATAAAGAAACTCCAATACTGACTTTTATTGCAAAAAGTACACCTCCAATGGTGATGACAATACTTTTGATATATATGTTGCGAGGTGTTAACTATCTTTCATTTGAGGTTGTCTATACTTTTATAGCGTTATTAGTAACTATTGGATTTCATCTTTATAGAAGAAATGCATTACTGAGTATTATTGCGGGTACTATTGTCTATATGATTGCGGTGCAATTGTAGCTTTATTTTTTTTCCTAATATATTTATCATTCATTTGCTTGCTTCACATCTTTAAATAGAAAGGATTTACTATATAATCTACATCCTTTTTGTTTGTTCATCCCCTATTTTGTGAAAAATTATGATTCAGTTAGCCAAAATTTTCCCCTTTATACTCTGGTTTAGATTAACCACAATAGAGACAATTAAGGCAGATTTTTTTGCTGGATTAACGGGTGCTATAATCGTGCTTCCGCAAAGCGTAGCATTTGCGACAATCGCTGGAATGCCTCCAGAGTATGGACTTTATACGGCTATGGTTGTTCCGATAATTGCTGCATTGTTTGGATCATCTTTTCATCTAGTTTCTGGACCAACTACCGCCATTTCAATTGTTGTTTTTGCAGCAGTCAGTAAATATGCCGCTCCAGGAAGTGAAGAATTTGTGGCATTGGCACTTACACTAACTTTTTTAGCGGGGGTTTATCAATTAGTTTTTGGACTAGCTAAATTTGGTCTGTTAGTTAACTTTGTATCTCACAATGTTGTTATTGGTTTTACTGCTGGTGCAGCTCTATTAATAGCTAGTAGTCAGATTCCTTATATTTTGGGAATACATATTCCAAGGGGTGAGGGTTTTATTAATACTTGGATTGATCTATACTCCGGAGTTGGGGAATTTAATATTTATCTACTTATAGTTGGACTCGGAACATTAGTTAGTGCAATTATTATTAAACTTATAAGACCTAAATTTCCTTATCTATTAATTGGAATGTTTGTAGGTGGCTTTTTGGCTTTTTATTTAAGTCGTTTTACTGATAGTATTGAAACTGTTGGAGTAATGCCTGCTTATTTCCCGCCTCTATCATCACCTAATTTTTCATTAAACTCATTGAAATCACTTGCACCTGAGGCTTTTGCAATAGCGCTTTTAGGTCTTATTGAGGCATCATCAATTGGACGATCAATTGCTACTAAGTCTAATCAAAGAATTAACCCTAGCCAAGAATTTATTGGTCAGGGAACATCTAATATTATTGGAAGTTTTTTCTCTGGTTATGCTTCTTCTGGTTCATTTACAAGAACAGGAGTCAACTTTGAATCTGGAGCAAGAACACCTCTATCAGCAATACTAGCTGCACTTTTCTTAATGGTTATTGTTCTTCTTGTGGGACCATTAATTTCCTATTTGCCGTACGCAGCGATGGCAGGAATTATTTTAATTGTTGCCTATAACTTGATAGATTTTCAGAGTATCAAAAAAACATTTACTTATAGTAAGTCTGAAAGCGTTATTTTTACGGCAACCTTTTTATCCACCTTACTATTTGAATTAGAGTTCGCTATATATTTAGGTGTTTTATTATCATTGATGCTTTTTATTGCTAAAACATCTGCGCCAGAAGTTCATACTTTAGCCTTTGGTAGTCCTCCAGGAGAGGAAATTAGAAAGCTGCAAAGTATTAGAAAGACGCCTTTAGTTCAGTGCCCACAACTTAAGATAATTCGCATTGATATGTCTATTTATTTTGGCTCGATAAATCATATACAAAAGCAAATTAGCCAGATTGTTGATAATCAAAGAATTTACCATATCTTAATTGTTGCTAGTGGTGTTAACTTTATTGATCTTGCTGGGATAGAAGGTCTTTTAATTGAACATAGGCGCCTTAAAGCACTTAATGGAAGTTTGTATTTAGTTGATGTTAAATCTTCAACTTACGAATTTATGGAAAAAGTTAATTTTATTAATGAGATAGGCCAAGAGAATTTTTTCGAATCAAAAGAGGAGGCAATCCATATTGTATTTGATCGTCTCGATCGAAGTAAGTGTGAAAAGTGTCAGGCGCTTGTTTTTAAGGAGTGCCAATAATGAATTTAAAGAATTAAAAAATATAAATAAAAAAAGCTCGATTTATTCGAGCTTTTTTTGTTATTGGAGGCTGGGACCGGAGTCGAACCGGTCTATAAGGCTTTGCAGGCCCCTGCATAACCGCTTTGCTACCCAGCCAATTGATGTTCATCTATAAAAGCCTAATTATAAATGCAAATGCAAACTATTAGAATATGGAGCGGGAAACGAGATTCGAACTCGCGACATTCACGTTGGCAACGTGATGCTCTACCAGCTGAGCTATTCCCGCATAAGGTTTGAAATTATAGTGTTTTTTTTCTAGCTGTCAAATGTTTTTAGACCTGCAATTAGATAATTAAAGCCAGACCAGAGTGTCAAAATTGTTGCTGAAAATAATAGTACTAGACCTACCATATAAATCTCTTGATTTGAAAAGACAAATAGTGGTTGTTGAAAGAGAAGAAACAATATTGCAATCATTTGCATAAATGTTTTCGATTTACCCATCCATGAAACTGAAACCTTAGCCCTTTTGCCAACTTCGCTCATCCATTCTCTTAGAGCAGAAACAAGAATCTCCCTGGAAATTATAATAATTGATGGTATGGTGATAAACCAAGTATGGTAATAATCTGTTAAGAGAATCAGTGCTGTACAAACCATTAACTTGTCTGCTACTGGGTCTAGAAATGCTCCAAGAGCTGACACTTGGTTTAGTTTTCTAGCTAAAAAACCATCAATAAAGTCAGTAGCACTAATAAGTACATAAATTGCAACTAAAGAATTATTAATCCATGCAAGGGGTTCACCATCAAAATAGTTTGGCTGTAAATAAAACAATCCTATGAAAACAGGAATTAAGGCGATCCTTGATAGCGTAATTAAGTTAGGAAGAGTCATCATATAACGCTAATTCTATCAAAGACTCGTGATGTTTAGAATAAACTTTTTCAAGTATGGCGCGCTCGGCAGGATTCGAACCTGCAACCGCTCGGTTCGTAGCCGAGTACTCTATCCAGTTGAGCCACGAGCGCAGCTGCGTAATTATCGCTATGTTTGAAGTAAAGGTCAAGGAGAGTTTAAAGTATTTACAAAAATATCAACTAATTTATTTAACTCCATCATTCTAGAACCTTTTATTAAAATTGTTGAACCTTTTTGGTCTTTATTCAGTGTATTAAAAATTGATTTAATGTCTGGAAAATTTTCACCTTTGTAATGTTTTGCATCTTCACCAATTGTAAGGAGTTCCTCTATCCCTGCTTTTCTTGCATAATCTCCAATTTTTTGATGCATTTTTTTTGATTCTATTCCTAATTCAGCCATCGATCCTAGAACAGCAATTTTTTTACCAGGAAATTGTTTGATTGTATCAATAGCAGCCTTCATTGATTGAGGATTTGCGTTGTAGCTATCATCCAGTATAGTGAAATTACTAAGCTCTATTAATTCAAGTCGACCCTTTTCTGGTTGAGAATTTTCAAGGCCTTGCTTTATGAGATTAAGATCAACACCCAGCTTTAAAGCGCAAGCAGAGGCAGCTAATGCATTCTCTATTTGGTGTAAACCGACCATAGGAAGAGTGATATCGATTTTATTATTATTGCAATTCAGTAAAAAGTTTAGATGCCTTCTCGATTGTTGAATACAGCTTGCATAAATAGAGCTTTTATTTCCAAAAAAAGTAAATCTTTGAGTTCCAGACATTTTTTCCCAGACATCTATATAGGGAGACTCTATATTCATTAATGCAATGGCATTTTTAGACAAAGACTCAAAGATTTCACCTTTTGCTTTTACTAGGTTTTTTAAACTGCCAAATTCACCTAAGTGAGCATTATTAGCATTTGTTATTACTGCCATATCGGGTTGCGCTATATTACATAAAAGACTAATTTCTTTAGTATGATTTGCACCCATCTCAATAATACAGAATTCATGAATTCTAGATAATTCTAGGAGTGTTTTTGGAACGCCTAGGTGGTTGTTTAGGTTGCCTTTAGTTGCGAGGGTTGGGGCATGTAATGACAATATAGAATTGAGCATATTTTTTGTTGTTGTTTTACCATTACTTCCCGTTATTGCTATTACTTGAGGGGAGCATGATTTTCGGTGCCAAGTGGCTAATTTTTGGTAAGCTTGCTCTGTATTTTTAACTTCAATAGTAGGTAAATTTGAGTTAACTTTTTTGTTAACAATAATTGCCTTTGCACCTAAATCCTCTGCTTTTTGGATAAAAGAATGACCATCAAAATTGATACCCTCTAGTGCAATAAAGATCTTTCCAGAAACTTCATCTCTACTATCAGTGCACACCCCTTTAAACCTAACTGTTTTAGTTGAGGATAATTTTCCATTAACTAGTTTGGCAACGAGTTGAGTGTCAGATAAGAGCATTTAATGCAACCTCAATGTCACTAAAGGGTAGTATTTGAGAGCCAATTGTTTGAGTAGTCTCATGACCCTTTCCAGCAATAAGTAATACTTCATTCTCGTCCAGTGTGGTTACTGCTGAAATGATTGCTTTTTTTCTATCAAGTATTACTTGGAAGTCATTTTCTACTTTAATGCCAGCAAGGATATCATCAATAATTTTTCCTGGTTCTTCACTTCTAGGGTTGTCATTAGTAATAACTATGCTATGAGCATTTTCACTTGCAATCTTGCCCATAATTTGACGTTTACTTTTATCTCTATCTCCACCACAGCCAAAGACAAGTCTAATTCTGTAATCTGGGTAATGGTCCTGGAGAGTGATTACTGCATTTAATAAAGCATCAGGTGTATGAGCATAGTCAATCCAAATATTTTTCTTTGCTAGTTTTTGCATCCTTCCAGGAGGAGGCGATAACTCTGTAAGCTTTGGTATGAGAGTATCATCATCATATCCTAAGGATTTAACACTTTTATAGGCTGCCATAGCATTTGAAAGATTAAAGCTTCCTATTAATGGCAATTCAAAAACAAAGCTATTAAGTTGGCAGATGAAGCCTTGCTCATTACTTTTGAAATAACTCAAATCATCTATACTAAAAGTTTCAGTTTCTATTGCAGATGAAATATCTAAAAAATAAGAATGATTTTCATCATCACGATTAATAATTGATTTTTTTGTGAAACTCTTATTGAATAACTTACCCTTTGCTTCTTGGTAATTCTTCATAGTTTTATGGTAATCCAAGTGATCTTGGGTAAGATTTGTAAATATTCCTTGAATAAATGAAAGTCCTGCCAATCTTTCTTGTAATAAAGCATGAGAAGAAGCTTCGACTATTGCTATCTCTATTCCTTGATTACTGTAGTCATTCAGAGCACTATAAATTGTAAAAATATCAGGGGTTGTGTTAATCGTTTTTTTATCCAGGCGGCTCATTCCAAGCGTTCCAATGACACCACTTTTAACATCTAAAGCTTGAAGAAGTTGAGAAATAAAATGACATACTGAGGTCTTACCATTGGTTCCTGTGACGCCAATAAGTTCAATATTCTTGGCTTCCTGATAGAAGTTTTGAGCAAGTGTTGGTAAATAAGATCTAAGATTATCAATCCTTATACTTGGAACAGAGCATTCAATGTCTTTTCCATCAACTAAAACACCTATACATCCATTATCAATTGAATGATTAATGAATTCAGAGCCATGTTTTTGTTCACCTTGAAGTGCTACAAAAAGATCACCCTTTTGAAGTGTGCTTGAGTTTAATGAAAGCCCAGTTACATCGAATGACAATGATGTATTTTGAATACTAGATAGTATGAGCTTAATATCCATTTTTATTATTATTGGAGAAAAAAACTAAATAATATAAATGCAAATAAAGTATCAGTCACTAAAATAATTTCGCCTGAATCAAAATATGCATAGTTATAGCTCCAACGATTTGATTATTAGAATCTATGACTGGTAATGAAGTTATACTGTTTTTTTCCATCAGTTGCATTGCTAGTAAGGCTGGCTCATGAGCTGAAATTGATTTGCAATCTCTAGTCATAACTTCTTCTATAGTCAATTCTTGAAAATTTATGTTTGATTCTATTGCGCGTCTCAAATCACCATCAGTAAAGATACCTAAAAGTTTATGTTTCTCTACAATAAGAACCATACCAAGTGCTTTTTCACTCATGACTAAAAGACTATCTATAAGTAATTCCGCCTTTGAAACGATAGGAATATCCTCACCTGATTTCATAATGCTTGAAACAAAAGTAAGCAAGCGCCTACCTAGCGCACCTGAAGGATGAGACATAGCAAAATCATCTGAACTAAAGTTATTGATATTAATAAGTGAAATTGCAATCGCATCACCCATAACTAATGCAACTGTAGTACTTGATGTTGGAGCAAGATTATTAGGACACGCCTCTTTTTTAACACTAACATCTAAGTGAAATTGACTTGATATACCTATAGAAGAGTTAGAATTTCCAGTCATACTAATAATTGGCACATTTATTCTTTTAATTCCAGGAAGAAGTGAGATCATTTCATCAGATTCACCAGAATACGAAATCATAATTACAACATCATTCCCAGCAATCACACCCAAGTCACCATGACCTGCTTCACCAGGGTGCATATAGAATGAGGGAGTTCCAGTAGAGGATAGGGTTGATGCAATCTTCTTGGCAATATGCCCAGATTTACCCATTCCAATAAGAATCACTTTTCCTTTACAGGCAGCAAGAAGATGGCATGCCCCATCAAATTTTTGATCGATTCTATCTTTTAATAACAGAATAGAGTCAGCTTCAGTTTGTATAACTGCTTTTGCAATTTCAGTTACTGGTTTTCCCACAAGCGTTGAATAATTAGTCGTTGTTAATTGAATAGATTATAAATATTATTTGAATAATTTGGGCCTTATAATTGAACGAGATTAATTATTAAAGTTTATACAGTGTTAATAAAAAACAAAATTTTGTTTGTTTGTATGGGTAATATTTGTCGCTCTCCAACTGCTGAAGGGGTATTTCGATCTATTATTAAAAAAAATAATCATTCTGAAAAATTTGAAATAGATTCTGCAGGAACCCATGCATACCATATAGGAAATCCACCTGATAGAAGGTCTCAAGCAACTGCAATAAGCTATGGTGTTGATTTATCAAACCAAAAAGCTAGACAAGTTCATGAAAGTGATTTCTACTACTATGACTTCATACTAGCAATGGATGTTAATAACCTTGAGATACTTAAATCAATCTGTCCAAATGAAAGTCAGTCTCAAATTCAATTATTGCTTGATTATCACCCTAGCATTGAACTTCAAAGCGTTCCAGATCCATATTACGAAGGAAAATTTGACGAAGTCTTCGATATGGTTTATTCAGCATGCTCTTCCTTTTTTGAAAGTATAGTAAAAAAAGACTAATATTGATTGACATTTGAGTGGCCACCAAAGTATAATTGCCCGCTTTATTGACCCCGCTATGTGGGCAAAAAATTAAATTACATTGGAGTGGAAACTATATGTCGACGATTAATCAATTGGTACGAAAGCCAAGAAGCAAAAAGATTGCTAAAACAGGTGTTCCAGCATTAGAGAGTTGTCCACAAAAACGTGGAGTATGCACTCGTGTTTATACAACAACACCTAAGAAGCCAAACTCTGCTTTAAGAAAGGTTGCTCGTGTCAGATTAACTAATTCTGCTGAAGTTACTACTTATATCGGTGGTGAAGGACATAATTTACAAGAACACTCAGTAATTCTTATACGCGGTGGTCGTGTAAAAGATTTGCCAGGAGTTCGTTACCACACTGTTCGAGGTGCATTAGATACAACTGGTGTTGATGGAAGAACACAAGGTCGATCTAAATACGGTACAAAAAAACCTAAAAAATAATTCATAAGAGAAGACTAATATGAGAAGAAGAGCGGCCCCAAAAAGACAAATATTACCAGATCCTAAGTATGGCGATCTTGTATTGGCTAAGTTTGTAAATATTTTAATGCTAGATGGTAAAAAATCAGTTGCTGAAAAGATTGTCTATGAAGCATTAGATACGATTGAGTCAAAAGGTAATGCAGAGCCAATTGAGACATTTAAAAAAGCTCTTGAAAATATTGGTCCTCAAGTTGAAATCAAATCGCGACGTGTTGGTGGTTCAACTTACCAAGTGCCAGTTGAAGTGAGATCAGACCGTAAAATTGCTCTAGCAATGCGTTGGATTATTGACGCATCACGTAAGCGTGGTGAAAAAGGCATGAAACTGAGGTTAGCAGGTGAAGTTCTTGATGCAGTTCAAAATCGTGGTACCGCATTTAAGAAGAAAGAAGATATGCATAGAATGGCAGAGGCTAATAAAGCATTTGCCCATTTTCGCTGGTAATTAAAGGAACCAATCATGGCAAGAAGTACTCCAATTAACCGTTATCGAAACGTTGGCATTATGGCACATATTGATGCCGGAAAGACAACTACTACTGAACGTATTCTTTTGTACACAGGACGTACTCACAAAATTGGTGAAGTGCATGATGGAAGTGCAACAATGGACTGGATGGAGCAAGAGCAAGAGAGAGGTATCACTATTACTTCAGCAGCGACTACTTGCTTCTGGAAAGGAATGGACAATCAATTTGATGATCATCGAATTAATATTATTGACACTCCTGGCCACGTTGACTTTACAATCGAAGTTGAACGCTCACTTAAAGTATTAGACGGCGCTTGCGCCGTTTTTTGTGCTGTTGGGGGTGTAGAGCCTCAGTCAGAAACTGTTTGGAGGCAAGCGAATAAATATAACGTGCCAAGAATCGGATTTGTTAATAAGATGGACCGTGCAGGGGCAGACTTTTTACGCGTATGTGGACAAATTAAAACAAGATTAGGTGCCAATCCAGTTCCTATGCAAATTGCTATTGGAGCAGAAGATTCATTTGAAGGTGTGATTGACCTTATTCGTATGAAGGCTATTTATTGGAATGAATCTGACCAAGGTGCAACATACGACGTCAAAGATATACCTTCTGATTTGCAAAATCTTGCTGAAGAGAAGCGCGAATTTATGATTGAATCTGCAGCAGAAGCTAATGAAGAGCTTATGGAAAAGTATCTTGAAGAAGGCACTTTGACAACTGATGAAATCAAACAAGGTATTCGTCTACAGACAATTGCAAATGAAATTATTCCTATATTCTGTGGGTCAGCTTTTAAGAATAAGGGTGTACAGGCGGTATTAGATGCCATGATAATGTATATGCCTTCTCCATTAGATGTAGATCCTATTAGTGGAATTTTAGATGATGCTGCAGAATCAGAAGGAATAAGACAACCTAAAGATGAAGAGCCATTTGCTGCACTAGCTTTTAAAATTGCTACAGATCCTTTTGTTGGAAATTTAACATTCTTTAGGGTTTATTCTGGTGTTTTAAAGTCAGGTGACTTTGTATACAACTCATCTAAAGATAAAAAAGAACGTATTGGTCGTATAGTACAAATGCACTCTAATGACCGTGAAGAGATCAAAGAAGTAAGAGCTGGTGATATTGCTGCTGCTATAGGCTTGAAAGATGTAACTACTGGTGACACTTTGTGTGACATGAAAGACAAAATTATTCTTGAAAGAATGGAATTTCCTGAACCCGTTATTGCAGTTGCTGTTGAGCCTAAAACTAAGGTAGACCAGGAAAAAATGGGTATTGCATTAGGCAAGCTGGCTAATGAGGACCCATCTTTCAGAGTTTCTTCAGACGAAGAGTCTGGACAAACAATTATTGCTGGTATGGGCGAACTTCATTTAGATATTATTGTTGATCGTATGATGCGCGAATTTGATGTTGCGTGTAATGTTGGAAATCCACAAGTAGCATATCGTGAAACAATTACTTCACTAGTAGAGCACGAACATAAATTTGCTAAACAATCTGGTGGCCGAGGCCAGTATGGACATGTATATCTTAGAATAGAACCTCAAAAGCCAGGTGCAGGCTATGAATTTGTTGATGAAATTAAGGGTGGCGTTATTCCTAAAGAATATGTTCCTGCAGTTAATAAAGGTGTTCAAGAGCAAATGCAGAATGGTGTTATTGCTGGTTTCCCATTAGTTGATGTTAAGGTGACAGTTTATGATGGCTCTTACCATGATGTAGATTCAAGTGAAATGGCTTTTAAAATTGCAGCCTCTATGTGTATTAGAGAGGGAGTAAAGCTTGCTAATCCTCAATTACTTGAACCAATGATGAGTGTTGAAGTGTCAACGCCTGAGGATTATATGGGTGATGTGATGGGTGATTTAAACCGTAGACGAGGGATTGTAAGTGCTATGGATGATACCCCAGCTGGCAAACAGATTAAAGCTGCAGTTCCTTTAGCTGAAATGTTTGGCTATGCAACAGACCTTCGCTCAATGTCTCAAGGTCGTGCTAACTATTCTATGGAATTTGCTAAATATACAGCTGCTCCAAGAAATGTAGCAGATGATGTTATTGAAAAATTAAATACTTAATAGGGGATTAAAATGGCAAAAGAAAAATTTGAAAGAACCAAACCTCACGTAAATGTGGGAACAATTGGTCACGTTGACCATGGTAAAACTACTTTAACTGCAGCCCTGACTAAAGTTATGGCTGAA
>Ga0315339_1000152_pt1 | contig 106893 bp, 86 predicted proteins | sample ASW17metaG_FD_204514 | JGI IMG/M metagenome (GOLD analysis project Ga0315339, IMG submission 204514) | Ammonia-oxidizing marine archaeal communities from Pacific Ocean, United States - ASW #17 | ecosystem: Environmental > Aquatic > Marine > Oceanic | place: USA: California | collected 2016-12-05
CTTTCACTCATGTGGGAAGCGTGTCCGGACCGTCCGTGCATGTGGGTTTAAGGCGTGGCGTCCTGCGCCGGAGGTAAGTAACGTGTCCTCCGTCCCGGGGCATGTCGGCCCAAGGCCGTGTGCGTAATGCGAGCCTTGCCAAAGCTAAGGGGCCTGGACACTATGATTCAGGCGCGTGAGGTAAATCCCTCACGTTATATTCGCCAGCGGGCATGCGAAAACGCCACCATGGAGCGCCGATGGGTTGCTCTCACTAGATACATAAGCGACCTCTCGGCGCTCCGTGACTCCCCTCGCAGGGGATCGCATCCCCCGCACAGTAAAATGTGACGGCAAGTTTTGTGCTGGGCGCGTTATGGCTTTGGGGCTGCTGGGTTGGGTGTGGAACCGGGGCCGATTATGGGTGGAACCGATGGGTTGACGTCTTGATTAAACAGAGAGCTGAAAGTTGCCGAGGTTGTTTAGATTGTTTTGCCGGTCTTATTGTCTATGAGATGAACGACAACTTTATAGGCAGAGCAAAAACAGATGAAAAATTTCGTTTTATGTCAGCTCTTATAAGACAATCTAGTGTCAGATCAGTTTATGATGTGGGTTTTATTGTGGGCTACGGCTGTGTTATATTATTTAATAATAACAACGGTTTAATAAATATAACTGGCGGAGGGAGAGGGATTCGAACCCTCGAGACGGTTGCCCGCCTACACGCTTTCCAAGCGTGCGCCTTCGACCACTCGGCCACCCCTCCGCAGGTTTGCCCGCGCACTATACCCATGAACACCATCTGTGCAAGCTGGAACATTGCCTTTGTTTGCGTTCTTATTGTTCATTTGCTCTGCACTTGCGTCAACAGACACAACACCCACATAATAGGTGCCATATGGACCACATGATAGCAGCCATGTGATTAAACCAGGAGAGAGGGTTTCATGTTCTTCAAAAAAAAGGAAACGGGCGAGGCTGTACATTTTGTCAATGGGGCCAAACTCAAAGGCCCACACCCAGAACCACATGGGTTTGCCATGTTTGGCATGGGTTGTTTTTGGGGTGTTGAAAAAACCTTCTGGCCACTCCCCGGCGTTTATGTAACGTCTGCCGGCTATGCAGCAGGTACAACGCGCGACCCAACATATGAGGAAGTGTGCGGCGGCCAATCTGGTCATAATGAAGTTGTGCTGATTGTATTCAATCCTGAGATTATTTCTTATGAAGCTCTTTTGAAAGTGTTTTGGGAAAATCATGACCCTACTCAAGGCATGCGACAGGGCAATGATGTCGGCACTCAATATCGCTCTGGTATTTATACATATTCACCTGAGCAACAAGCGGCCGCAGAATCGCAGATGGCAGCGTATCAAGAGGCCTTAAGCGCACGCGGGTTTGGCCCCATCACAACGGAAATTATCACAGCCCCTCTGTTTAATTTCGCAGAAGACTATCACCAGCAATATCTAGCTAAGAACCCATCTGGTTATTGCGGGCTTGGCGGCACGGGTGTGAGCTGTCCTATGGGCACGGCCATCAAATCAGATGCAACGCGCTAATTCTCATCCATTTTGAGAGCTGCGATAAATGCCTCCTGGGGGATTTCCACGCGGCCAAACTGGCGCATCTTTTTCTTGCCCGCTTTTTGCTTGTCCAGCAGCTTGCGCTTACGCGTAATGTCACCGCCATAACATTTAGCGGTCACATCCTTGCGCATGGCCGCTATGGTTTCGCGTGCTATGACCTTGCCACCAAGGGCTGCTTGGACTGGAATTTTAAACAGATGGCGCGGGATAAGCTCTTTGAGTTTTTCGCACATGATACGCCCGCGTTGCTCGGCCCGGTCGCGATGCACCATGATGGACAGCGCATCGACCGGCTCGGCATTGACCAGCATGCTCATTTTCACAAGATTGCCGACCTCGTAGCCCGTAATATTATAATCAAAACTGGCATAACCGCGGCTGATGGATTTAAGCCTGTCGTAAAAATCAAACACCACTTCATTAAGCGGCAGATCATAGATCACCATGGCGCGATTGCCGGCATAGGTGAGCTCCACCTGGCGGCCACGCCTGTCTTCGCATAGTTTTAATACAGCGCCCAGGAACTCATCGGGCACCAATATGGTCGCTTTAATCCATGGCTCTTCAATGTGGTCAATCTTTACCGGGTCAGGCAGGTCTGCTGGATTGTGCAACTCAATCATTTTACCGTCAGTGAGGGTTACGCGATAGATCACGCTCGGGGCTGTGGTGATCAGGTCAATATTAAATTCACGTTCAATGCGCTCGCGCACAATTTCCAAATGCAGCAGGCCCAAAAAGCCACAGCGGAAGCCAAAGCCCAGAGCGGCGCTGGTTTCCATCTCGAAATCAAAACTTGCATCATTCAGGCGCAATTTGGCCATGGCATCGCGCATATTTTCAAACAAGGAGGTATCGACTGGGAAGAACCCACAAAACACCACAGGCTGCGCTGGCTTAAAGCCCGGTAAGGGTTCTTCGGCACCGTTCTTATCATAGGTAATCGTGTCACCAACCCGGGTGTCGGCCACCTGTTTAATGGCGGCTGTCACAAATCCGATCTCGCCAGGGCCAAGGCTTGCCACGGCTTCTTGCTTGGGGGTAAAAATACCAACTCTGTCGATCAAATAAGAAGCATCGGTTGACATCATTTTAACTTTGTCGCCTTTTTTAATCCGCCCATCGAGGACACGCAACAAGACGACCACACCAAGATAGGCGTCATACCAGCTGTCAACCAAAAGCGCCTTTAGAGGGGCTGTCTCATCACCTTTGGGGGGTGGTAAATGTTTGACAATACCCTCAAGCACGTCAGCAATGCCTATGCCCGTTTTGGCCGAAATCTCAATGGCGCCGGACGCGTCAATGCCAATCACATCTTCTATTTGTTGGCGCACGCGATCAGGCTCGGCTGCCGGCAGATCAACCTTATTAAGCACAGGTACGATTTCATGATTATTGTCGATCGCCTGATAGACATTAGCGAGGGTTTGTGCTTCTACCCCTTGGCTTGCATCAACCACCAACAAAGAGCCTTCACACGCTGCCAGCGACCGGTTGACCTCATAGGCAAAATCAACATGGCCCGGTGTATCAATCAAATTTAGCTCATAAGTCTCACCATCTTCAGCCTTATATTCAAGCCGGACGGTTTGCGCTTTAATGGTGATGCCACGCTCGCGCTCAAGCTCCATATTGTCGAGCACTTGTTCGGTCATTTCGCGCGCAGCAAGCCCGCCGCACAATTGTATCAACCGGTCGGCAAGGGTCGATTTGCCATGATCGATATGAGCGATGATGGCGAAATTTCGTATGTGACTGGTTGAGACCATGGCGCAAAACTTATCGTACTGACCGGCTGATTAAGCCAGTGATGAAAGAAAGCTAGTTATGAGCTAGCAGATGTTCTAGCTGCGCAAAATAGCGTTTGTGGCTTTTTGCACTTGTCCCACGACCTTATCGGCAACAGCCTCAATTTCCTGATCCGTGAGGGTTTTTTCTACCGGCTGCAGGGTGACTTCAACGCCAAGAGATTTTTTACCCTCGCCCAGAGAGCCGCCTTCAAACACGTCGAACAGGCGCACGGCCGTAATGAGTATTTTATCTGCGCTTTGAGCTGCGCGTATGACATCGCCGGCATTTATTGAGCTTTCAACAACAAAGGCAAAATCGCGACGAACCGGTTGCAAGTCTAAGGCTGCAAGCGGAGGTTTTGATTTGGCCGCTTTGGATTTGGGACTAGGAATGGCATTGATGAAAACTTCAAAAGCATAGATCGGGCCCGTAACATCAAGCTCGTCTAAAATACCTGGGTGAACTTCACCAAAATGAGCAAGCTCATTTTTGGGGCCCAAGCGGATGACGCCCGAACGGCCCGGGTGAAACCATGACGGAGCATCCTGGGTGATTTGGGCGCGTGCAGCGTTTGCTCCAAGCTCTTCGAGGACACTTAAAGCATCGGCCTTAGCTTCATAAATGTCTGCTGGGTCATTATTCGCCCAATGCCGTCCAGTGCCGGCAAAACGCGCACGTCCAGCGCGCACACCAGCGGCTGACACAAATTGATCTTCAGGAGCCCGACCTCTGTAGGCTTGGCCAACTTCAAACAAAGCAACATCACCAAGTCCACGATCAAGGTTACGCCCCGCTGCCATAATGAGACCCGGCAAAAGACTTGGCCGCATAGAGCTCATTTGCGAAGAAATTGGATTAGAGAGTTCAAGCTCATCTGAGCCACCGCCAAAGGCCTGTGCTGTACTGCGTTCGATAAACGACCAAGTTACAGCCTCTACAAGCCCTCGCATGGCAAGCGTGCGTTTTGCTCGTGCCACGCGGTTTTGCAAGCTCGTGAGAATTGGCTTGGCAACGCCATGACTGCGCGGCATCGGTGTGCTTGGCACTTGATCGACACCAATGATGCGCACGATTTCCTCAACAAGATCAGCCGATTCATCAATATCAGGCCGCCATGTCGGGGCTGTCACTTTAAGCAGGGCACCATTTTGCTCGCAGACAAAGCCAAGCTTTTCAAGGATATCACGGCCCTGCTCTAGACCGACATCAAGTCCGCCTAAGCGTTTCACCTGTGTCATATCAAAATCAAATTTTGTGGCCGTATCAGGTATCTCCCCGGTAAGCACAATCTCGCTTGGCTCACCCCCGCACAGGTCCTGAACGAGTTGAGCTGCATATTCTATGCCGGTCAAAACGCTCTGTGGATCAACGCCACGTTCAAATCGATAACGGGCATCTGATTCAATGCCAAGCTTGCGGCCTGTGGCAGCTGTACGGATAGGGTCAAACAAAGCGCATTCGATGAACACATTAACAGTGTCTTCAGTTGAGCCTGAACTTTCACCGCCAATAATGCCGCCCAATCCCAACACGCCTTTATCATCAGCAATGACGCACATGCTGTCATCAACATCATAGGATTTGCCATCAAGGGCTGCAAAACCCTCACCTGACTTGCCAAGTCTGGCACGAATGGGGCCTTTGACTTTATCTGCGTCATAAACATGCAACGGGCGGCCATGGTCATAAGTGATCAGATTGGTGATATCAACCAATGCATTGATCGGGCGCAAACCAATCGCCTTGAGCTTTTGTTGCAGCCAGGCGGGGCTTTGCGCATTTTTAATACCGCGCACATAACAACCTGCAAAGGCAGGGCAGGTGGATTTGGCGTTTTCGTCAAATTTAAGCTCAATGCTCAAAGGGCTGTTAAATTTGCCTTCAACTTTTGGAGCAGGATTGTCTTTCAATGTGCCAAGACCTGCCGCGGCCAGGTCACGGGCTATGCCGTGTACGCCGAGGCAGTCGGGACGATTGGGCGTTATGGCAATTTCAATCACGGGGTCATTCAACCCCAGCACATCTGCAAATGGCGTGCCGACGACAGCATCCGCTGGCAACTCTATGATGCCCTCGTGCTCATCGGACATTCCCATTTCGCGTTCTGAACACAACATGCCATTGGATTTAACGCCGCGGATTTCAGTGGGTTTAAGCTTCATTCCATTGCTTGGAATGGTTGTGCCGGAAGGGGCGAACACGCCTTTCATGCCGGCGCGTGCATTGGGCGCACCGCACACAACCTGCACGGTCTCCGTCCCCGTGTTGACCATGCACACCCGAAGCCGATCGGCATTTGGGTGTTGTTCAGCGGTTAGGACTTCGGCCACAAAAAATGGGGCTAGCTCTTTGGCCGGGTCAGTGATTTCTTCAACCTCAAGGCCGATCATCGTCAATGTATCTGATATAGCTTCAAGGGTCGCGTCTGTTTCCAGATGCTCTTTTAGCCAGGATAGCGTGAATTTCATCGGCTCAGCCCCCCAGGCAATGTGGGGATGTCGAGCGCCCTGAAGCCGTAATGTTTCAACCAGCGCAGGTCAGCGTCGAAAAAGGCACGCAAATCCGGAATGCCATATTTCAACATGGCCAGCCGGTCTATGCCCATGCCAAAGGCAAAGCCTTGATAAACATCCGGGTCAAGGTCAACATTGCGTAAAACTTGGGGGTGCACAATGCCGCAGCCCAAGATCTCCAGCCAGTCGTCACCCTCACCAATGCGAATTTCATTGCCCAGCCTTGCGCAGCCAATATCAACTTCCAAAGAAGGTTCCGTGAACGGGAAATGGCTTGCGCGAAACCGCATCTTCACTTCATCGATTTCAAAGAAGGCTTTGCAGAACGCTTCCAGGCACCATTTCAAATGGCCTAAATGGGTTTCCTTATCGATCACCAGACCTTCTACCTGATGGAACATGGGTGTGTGCGTCTGATCACTGTCGCAACGATAAGTGCGGCCTGGTGCAATGATGCGATGGGGTGGCGGGCCTGCCATCATGGTGCGGATTTGCACGGGGCTTGTGTGCGTGCGCAAAACAGGCTGAGTGCCATCTTCATTAGGGTTCAGATAAAACGTATCATGCATTTGCCGGGCTGGATGTTCCGGCGGAATATTCAGCGCTGAGAAATTATGAAAATCATCTTCAATGTCCGGGCCTTCGGCAATCGCAAAGCCCATGTCGGCAAAGATGGCAGCAATCTCGTCAAACACCTGGCTTACAGGATGAATGCGGCCTTCAGATATGGCACTTGCCGGCACCGGCAAAGTCACGTCCAGTTTTTCGTGAGCAAGACGCGCCTCAAGCGCTGAGGCATGAAGCTCGGATTTGCGGGCCGCTATGGTCTCCCCAACCTTGTTTTTCAAGCCATTCAGTGCTGGGCCCTGAACCTTGCGTTCTTCAGGCGACATGGCGCCCAGGCCCTTCATAAGCTCCGAGATGCTGCCTTTTTTGCCCAAGGCAGCCACGCGAACGGTTTCAAGACTGGCTTCATCACCAGCATTGGAAATGTCAGCAAGGAGGTCTTGTTCGAGTGTTTTAATATCCGACATGGCGCTCACTTTTAAATCTCACGGCTGCAAAAGCAACCTTGATCGTTTAAGCCAGCGCTGCTTGTGCCTTGTCAACCAGTGCCTTAAAAGCTTCCGGCTCATGAATAGCCAGGTCGGACAGAACTTTACGATCAACTTCAATTCCCGCTCTGGTCAGGCCATTGATGAAGCGACCATAGGTCAGCCCATGTGAACGCGTGCCAGCATTAATGCGCTGGATCCAAAGGGATCTGAAATTACGCTTTTTAACCCGGCGATCGCGATAGGCATATTGACCGGCTTTTTCAACAGCCTGACGGGCGGCGCGGAATGTGTTTTTGCGCGCGCCATAATAGCCTTTGGCTTTCTTTAAAACTTTAGTGTGACGGGCGTGAGTGGTCACGCCTCTTTTTACCCGTGACATAGCAGTGCTCCTTAAAAATCAACTTATATGAGGTTTCGGGTCAGGCCCTTCCTCTTCACCCATTCGGCAGAAATTGTTTGACGACTTTCGCATCTTGAGGGTTCAAAATTCTTGTCCCCCTCTTGTTGCGTATCTGCTTATTGGTGCGTTTGATCATGCCGTGGCGTTTACCGGCCTGATTGGCCCTGACCTTGCCACTGGCAGTCAAACTAAAGCGTTTTTTAGCACCGCTTTTGGTTTTCAATTTGGGCATTTGCTTCTCTCTTTCTTTGAACGTTTAAACTTTAAGAGTTTCAAGGCCTGCTTTTGCTGGCCTGGAAGCTTCATGAACCGCCACGGCATGCCCTTCAAAAGTTGAAAGCCGGGCGGCTCTTTAACCGGCGGGTTATACGCCTGAAAGCCTCAGGTTTCAAGGGGTATGATCAATGATGTGCCACCATTAAACCATTATATCTAATTAGGTTTTCCACGCTTAGCATTAAACGAGCTTGCAAACCGCTCCAAAGCTGAAACAATAGCGTGAGTTTTGATCGAAAATAAGTGCCCATGTGTTACGTTAATAATACACGAAAAGTCAGGCAAAACACACGTTTTCAAGCCTTGCCGATGGATTGCCGTCAATTGCGTATGATCGGCTTAAGCATAGTGTGCTTGGGCCTGCTTGTCGCGTGCAGCTCGTCTGATGATGACCTGGCCAACGGGCACGCCGTTCCCAACGGTCTTGAACCCCTAACGGCCCAGCAAATAAAAACAGCGTTTACCGGCAATTCTCTTTATTCGGAGAATATGAATGAGGCGGGTCAAAATGCTAATGCCATTTTGTACCATGAAACTTCAGGCAAAATTCGAATGCGCGCCTGGGGACATTGGGGCAAGCTTACTGATAAAGGCGTTTGGGATGTAAGTGATGAGGGGGATTATTGTGCACAATGGAGCGGCATGCTTGCGACCCGCGGTAAGATTTGTTTTAAAATCTATAAAAATGACGACCAGGTTTTTCTGATCCCTAGCAATGACAAAGGCAAGGCCAAACGTCGGACAGGCACATTATTACCGGGCAATTATCTCGATTCATAGTGATGATATAAGCGGCTTGCACGCATTAACCCGCGCGCCATATTTGTCAGCGCGGGGGCAGCATGTGTATTAACGTGGGGCCAAGACCATTATCATCTGGCGGCCCTCAAGCTTTGGCTCCGCTTCGACTTTAGCAACTTCATCAGCCTGAGCTTTCACCCTTTGAAGGAGTTTCATGCCAAGTTCCTGGTGGGCCATTTCACGGCCGCGAAACCGTAATGTGACTTTAACTTTATCGCCTGCTTCGAAAAACCGCATCATATTGCGCAGCTTCACATCATAATCATGTGTGTCGATGTTCGGACGCATTTTGATTTCCTTAACATCGACGGTTTTTTGCTTTTTGCGGGCTTCACTGGCTTTTTTCTGAGCCTGATATTTATATTTTCCGTAATCCAGAATTTTGCAAACCGGTGGCTTTTCATTTGGTGATATTTCCACCAAATCAAGACCTGCTTCGTCTGCTAAATCCATGGCTGTGTCAAAACTGACATTACCGTGGTTTGTGCCTTTGTCATCGATCAAACGCACTTCTGTTTCTGTGATTGCTTCGTTGATGCGCGGTCCGTCACGAACCGGCCCCTCTTTCATTGGTCTACGAGCTATGTCTTCATCTCCTTTGTTTAAAGCTACACAGCCTAAACATATATCCTAGTTCTGCTTCATAATATGCTTAGCGTTGCCATGCCACAGATATATAAATAACCCATGGTGCTGTGCAATGCTCTGTTTGCATTTTGGCAGCGGGTATCAGTTCGCCGCAGAATCACCAAGAAGTCAAGCAATCCCTGACATTATTGCTAATCACATGTGAAAATCTTTCAAAAGAGCTGTCAAACCCTCACGATAGGTCGGATAGGCGAGCTGCACGCCAAGCTGCTGTTTTATCTTATTATTGGCCACTTTTTTATTCTCTGCATAAAAACTCTTCGCCATATCTGAAAGCTCTGCCTTGTCAAAGGCAATCTCTGGGGGCGGTGCCATGTTCAGTAAGTCAGCAGCAAATGCAATTACATCCTGCGGCGGGGCTGGCTCATCATCACAGACATTGTAAACCTCTCCCGGGGCTGGCGTTTTGATTGAGGCCAGTAAAACCTGGATAATGTCATCAATATGAATGCGGCCAAACATTTGACCCGTCTTAACAATGCGCCGTGCTGTGCCCGCCTGAACCGTTTTGAGCTGGTTGCGCTCTGGACCATAAATGCCCGCAAGACGAAAGAAATGCGCAGGCAAGCCCTGGGGCACAAGATTTTGCCAATCGGTCTCTGCTTTTGTACGCCGCCTGCCACGCTCGGTTGTTGGCGCACTCGGCATGGTTTCATCAACCCAATCGCCTCCCCTGTCGCCATAAACGCCTGTGGTTGATAAATATCCGAGCCATTTTAGATCAGAGCCCATATTGATCAGATCTGCCCCATGGTGGCGCACCACAATGTCGCCGTTCTCATCGGGTGGGATCGACACTAAAATATGGGTCACTCCTTCAAGCACATCTTCGATATTGTCGATCGGCTGTGTGCCTGCATATGCCACAGGTGTCACATTATCTTTTTTGAGCGCTTCAATGCTTGCCTCATTTCGATAGGTCCCAGTGATTTGCCAGCCCTGGGCTTGCAAGCTTTGGCTTAGATAACGGGCTGTATAGCCATAGCCGAAACAGAAAAGATGAGACATGGTGATTAAACCTTCACAGGTGTTTTGGTGTGATGTTGCCATTCCACAGCAACATCTATATCTGCTTCAATCCCTGATGCTGTTTTAGCCTTGGCGATAAATTTAGCACTTGGTGCCAATTGCTTATAAGCCCAAATTGCCATTGCCCGCACCAGGGGCGACACATCTTGCAAACGCACCTCAGCTGCATTGGCAAGTTCCGGCCTGTTCGAATTGCCAATGGCGATCAGAACATTACGTACAAAGCGATCACGCCCGATGCGTTTGATTGGCGAGCCTGAGAACATTTGCCGAAACGCCTGGTCATCAAGCCTTGATAATTCAGCTAGCAGCGGAGCTGTCAATTCATCGCGGGCATGAAAGGCTGTCTCTTGCGTTTGGCTGGCAAATTTATTCCAGGGACAAACAGCAAGACAATCATCGCAGCCGTAAATACGATTGCCCATGGCTGTTCTGAACTCGATTGGGATATGGCCTTTATATTCAATGGTGAGATATGAAATGCAGCGGCGCGCATCCAGCTTATAAGGTTCGGGAAAAGCTTTTGTTGGACATGCATCCAGGCAAGCCTGACACGAGCCGCACGAATTTTCGGCAGCACCATCAGGCGCAAGTTCAAGATCGGTAAATATGCTGCCCAAAAAAATCCAGGAGCCAAATTGGCGGCTTACAAGATTTGTATGCTTGCCCTGCCACCCAAGACCTGCGGCCTGTGCCAATGGTTTTTCCATGACGGGGGCTGTATCAACAAACACCTTGACCTGGCACCCGTGCGTTTCGTTCAGCCAGCGGGCCACACGCTTGAGGCGCTTTTTAATAAGATCGTGATAATCGCGGGCACGGGCATAGACGGAAATTGTGGCGCTGTCTTTAAGCGCAAGAGAGTGCATCGGATCCTCGTCAGGCCCGTAATTCATCGCCAGCATGATGATGGTCTTGGTGTCGGACCATAAAGTTGACGGTGAGCCTCGCCTGTCAGAATTGGCATCCATCCAGGCCATGTCACCGTGATAACCCGCGTTGAGATATGCCTGTAATCCAATGGCTGCATGGGGAATAGCATCGGGCTTAACGAACCCAATATCGTCAAACCCTGCCTCAAGGGCGCGGGTTTTGATGGCTGTTTTGAGATCAGTACTCATAATACATTATCTAGAGCATGTCGCATAAGCTCCATTGCTCTATCCATTTATAGTTGCGCGTATCTTTATCCCAAAACCGGTCCCCACTTTTGGGAGATACGCTTTAAAAATCAAGATCAGCATATATGCGCGGTGGCGGCAGGCCGGGAATAAGATCCGCCAAAAGCGGCCTGAACGACGGGCGCGATTTTACTCTCTGGTACCAGATTTTTGCTGCTTCATTTGACGACCATGGCACATCGCCCAAATAATCCAGGCAGGAGATATGCGCGGCCGCGGCCAAATCAGCCATGCTTATATCGTCGCCTGCAAGCCAGGAGCGTTTACCTGTTAAATGAGCTATGTAATCCAAATGATAGCGGATATTTTGCAAGCCCGCACGCACGGCTGCCATATTGGCTCTGCCATCCCCGCCCGCCTCTTTTGCAGCAAACTTGCGATCAACTTTTTCTTCAACCAGATTACTTGTGACTTCTTCATTGAATTTAACATCAAACCAGGCGACCAAGCGCCTGGCTTCAGCGCGGGCCGTTGCATCACCAGGCAGAAGCGATTTTTGAGCGCCGCGGGCTGAGCTAACTTCTTCCAAAAACTCCCCGACAGCTTCAATGCCAGCCACAATGCTGCCGTCATCCTCAATCCAAACAGGTGTTTTACCCGCCGGGTTGAGTTTGAGAAATTCTCTGCGCCGTTCCCACGTACGCTCTTCGATCAGCTCGGCATCAAGCCCGTATTCGCCAAGCGCCAAGCGAATGCGCCTCGAAAAGGGACAAAGAGGGAAATGATAAAGTTTCGCCATATCAATAAATGCTAGCTCAAAATATTTTATTCACGGATCATGCTTGCTCAATATAGTCTAACCGATATAGAAGTTGAGCCTTATCGTCACAAGGCGAATCAATAAGATTTCGCCTCATTAGACACCCATTATGTTTAAAAGGTGATCCTTGCCCATTGAACAGCTTATCATTCTTGCCATCGTTCAAGGGCTCACGGAATTTTTGCCGATTAGTTCGTCGGGCCACCTTAATTTACTTCACCTGTTGACCAATTGGTCAGATCAAGGCGTGCTGATTGATGCTGCCGTTCATGTCGGCAGCCTGCTTGCGGTTTTGATCTATTTTTGGCGTGAAATTTTTGGGCTGTTTGCAGGATTTTTCCGGCTCATTACCGGCACGCCAAATGCGCATGGCAAGCTTGCGATTTACCTGGTGATTGCAACCATACCTTTACTGATTTTCGGGGCCTTTCTGCTGAAAACTGGGTTGATCGCAGACCTTAGAACAGCCAAAATTATAGCCTGGGCAAACATAATTTTTGCATTTGTTTTGCTGGCAGCTGATAAAGCAGGAGGGCTTACCAAGTCTCTTTCGTCCACTAAATTGTCGGATGCACTGCTCATCGGGCTTGCACAAGTGGCCGCTTTAATTCCCGGCGCCAGCCGTGCTGGGGTTACAATTACCATGGCGCGCGCGCTTGGCTTTGAGCGCACCGAAGCTGCCAAGTTTTCCATGTTGTTGTCCATTCCCGCCATCCTAGCTGTAGGCGGTGCGGCGGGCCTTGAGCTGCATGAAAAGGGTCAGTTGACGTTAGATGGAGATGCGGTAATGGTCGCGGGTCTTTCCTTCATCGCAGCTTTCATATCGATCTGGTTTATGATGGCGCTGCTCAGGCGCATGAGCCTGATGCCATTTGTCATCTACCGGATCGTTTTAGGCTTAGTATTATTGGCCTGGGTTTATGGCTTTGTCGGCGCATCGGCATAAGCAGACCTGTTTTAAGAATTCGCCTGGTAGCCTGCATATTGACCGGTGCGACGGTACATTTCCAAGTAAGCCGGCACGATCGCCTCGATTGACCGCGGTTGAATGCCCAGACCTTCCAGAGTCAGCTTGCGCGATTTAGCCGATTGGCTGACCACATTGTCAGTTTCAAGCAGGCGCACCTGATCAACCGTGAGCAGAGGCTTTGGCAAGAGTTGCAAGAATGATGCTTCCATTTTTGCAAGCATAAAGGGGATTGTTACAAGCATGCGCTTGCGCTCAATGGCCTTCAGTGTGAACTCCATGAGCTGCTTGAATGATAAAACTTCAGGGCCGCCCAATTCATAGATGCTGCCTGCCTTGGCTTGACCTTCAACTGCCTTCACAACGGCTTGAGCAATATCATCGACAAATACTGGTTGGAACTTGGTATGCCCGCCGCCGATCAAAGGAAGCACGGGTGTGTAGCGCGCAAGATTGGCAAACATGTTAAAGAAGTTATCTTCCGGCCCGAAGATAATTGAGGGGCGTAATATGATTGATTTGGGCAAGATTTCACGAACAGCGTTTTCACCAGTCCATTTTGACCTTGCATATCGAGAAGATGATTCCGGATCAGCGCCTATTGCGGAGAGATGTATAATTTGCTCCAGGCCTGCAAGTTTTGCTTGCTCTGCAATGGCACGGGCGCCTAATTCATGAACCTTGGCAAAGGTTTGGCGTCTTGTTTCATTCAAAATCCCCACCAAGTTAACGACAGCATCTACGTCTTCCATGGCCGAGGCGATTGAGTCGGGATAACGCAAATTGGCCTGCACGGCCTGAATTTGCCCAACGCCTCCCAAAGGCTGCAAATGGCCTGCCAAATCCGGCCTGCGCACAGCTACACGGACACGATGGCCCTGTTTGACAAGGGCGCGTACCACATGGCGGCCGACAAAACCTGACCCGCCAAACACCGTTATCGTCTTCATTTTATCATTTGCCATAACATCACCCAAGCATCCTTGTTGGCCTCATGAGGGCTGTTGATATACCAGCCTTGCCTATTTGTCAGTCTTAGCGCAAAGCACCTTACGGGTACAGCCTGTGTTGGTCTCATCAACACGATTGACAAACCGCTGACTGTCATCGTAACTCTGCATCCTTAATGAATTGCCCTGGTGGCGGAATTGGTAGACGCGCTAGCTTCAGGTGCTAGTTTCCGTAAGGAAGTGGAAGTTCGAGTCTTCTCCAGGGCACCAGCGCCAAGTTGATCCAGTTGGTTTGGCCACATCCATGAAAGCGAGCATTTCATGACAATTACTCTGCATAAAGGCGATCTCCCTGCATCTTTTGAACCAGCGCCCATTGTTGCTCTTGATACAGAGACATTAGGCCTCAACCCGTTGCGCGATAAATTATGCCTGATACAAATCTCAAATGGTGACGGGGATGCACATCTCGTTCAGTTTGACCGCAGCTCTTATGATGCGCCAAATCTTGTTAAAATGCTTAGTGATCCGAAAATAACAAAATTATTTCACTTTGCCCGGTTTGATGTGGCCGTGCTGGCACATTATCTCAATGTATCGCTCACCCCAGTTTATTGTACAAAGATTGCTTCAAAACTGGTGCGCACTTACACCGACCGTCACGGACTGAAAGACCTGTGCAAAGAATTGATTAATGTTGATTTGTCCAAACAGCAGCAAAGCTCTGACTGGGGGGCTGACGACTTAAGCCCGGCTCAACAGGAATATGCAGCATCCGACGTGTTGTATCTGCACGCGCTTAAAGAAAAGCTCGATGACATGCTGACCCGTGAAGACCGCGCTGGGATTGCACAAGAATGTTTTGATTTTCTGCCCACCCGCACCAGGCTCGATTTGTCCGGCTGGGCAGAGCAGGATATTTTTGCGCATTAATAGCCAAGTTCATTTTTCAGCAAAATAATGACGGGTGCCTGCAAACAGCCGTAATCTTGATATTTTAATATGCCGCAATATGTATATGTCATACGCAAGCGGTTTTTATTCTGACACGCTTATGAGATAATCGGTCTATGAGCGATCACAATCCACATCGAAGATCAGAGGAATTGGATTTGGGCGGGCATGTGCCTAAACGGCGGAGTGCTTTTTCCCGTGCGCGCAGCCGCAGCCTTCTCAATACTGCTTTGATGGTTATCATGCCGCTGATTTTCATCGGCACAATCGGTTATTTTCTTTACGAAGCTGGGACGTTTGAAGAATTTGGCGCACAAAATACTTCTAGCCCTAAGCCCGCGGCTGAAAAAATAGCGGCTGTTAAAGCTTCTGAAAATGTTGCATCCAAGAAAACCGTCACGCCACTCACCCAAAGTGCAAAGCCAGCCCCCAAACCTGAAACGCCCAGCAGAACCATCGCTGCCCCTTCCGCAGAACCTAAAAAACCAGAGGCTGTGCTTGATGTTATCGTGAGCGATAAAATCAAAATGGTTGCACCAAAAATCACCCGCTTTGATAAAAAATCACGCACCTATATTGTGGAGGCGGCTTCTGCTGAGCGTGACGAAAAACAACCCGATATTGTATTCCTTAAAAAAGTTAAATCAGAAATTCGATTGCCGCTTAATTCTCAAAAGGTTTTTGTGACCGCAAATGAAGGCACATATAACAAGCAGACTGAAGAGTTGGATTTGGCCGGTCAAATAAATGTCACGGCAACAAATGGCTATCGCGCCACACTTTCAAGCGCACATGTCACGTTAAAGAACGGGCATATATCCTCCAACCAACCCGTCATTGTTTATATGCCGCAAGGATCGATTGCAGCCAATGGTGTTGAAATGCTGGATGGCGGGGCCACCATTCGTTTTCTCAACCGGGCGCGAATGGACATTGATGGAAGCGGGGCTAAAAAATGATCGGGAATTTCACCCCTATGAAACTTAAAACTAGCCTCTGTTTGGCGCTGGTGATTATCTTGAGCTGCTGGGCATTTGGCACATATCCCCTTCAAGCCCAGTCGATGTCAGGTGTTTTTGGCAATAATAAACGCGATGCCTCCACACCGGTTCGAATTGAAGCCAATATGCTTGAGGTTTTGCAGCGCAAGAAACAAGCAATTTTTACCGGCAATGTTATTGCAACACGCGGCACCGTGCGCTTGCGCTCTTCACGCGTGATTGTTCATTACACTGAAAAACGTGCCGGCACAGCAAAGAGCAAAACAGAAATCACCCGGCTTGATGCCACCGGCAATGTTGTGGTCACCAATGGCAATAAGCGTGCGACCGGCCAATGGGCCAGAATGTTTATGCGGACAGGCAAAGTGACGATGGGGGATAAAGTGGTGTTGACGGAAAATAAAAATGTTATTCGCGGCAGCAAGCTTGAATTAGACCTTAAAACCGGCAAAAGTCGGATGTTAGGTTCAAACCAAGGCCGTGTGTTGGGTGTTTTTGTCCCAGACCCGGTAAGGTAAACAAATTGGAAAGATCGTTTTCTCAGATCGAGAGGCCGACTTCACGTAATTTTAATCGAACTTTGGCTAAATAAAACCGTACGGAGTATTCATTGGCGAAGCTTTTTCCATTCCCAGGAGCGCTAACCCAACGCCCAGACCCGGACAGTGCCCAGCGGCCAATTGACCCGCGGGACGACGGCCACATGGCTCAGCGGCAACAACAACCGCCCGTGCCACAAGTGGACGGGCTGGCTGTGCGCGCGATTGGCAAGAGTTTTAAGCGCCGCCCAGTGGTACGCGGTGTTTCGCTCTCTGTACGACGGGGTGAGGCTGTGGGCCTGCTCGGGCCTAATGGGGCTGGCAAAACGACCGTGTTTTATATCATCACGGGTCTGATTGCAGCGGACTATGGAACCATTGAGCTTAATGGCCGGGACGTCACCCATCTGCCGATGTATCAGCGCGCACGGTTGGGCATTGGGTATCTGCCGCAGGAAGCATCAATCTTCCGGGGGCTTACGGTTGAAAACAATATTCGTGCTGTGCTGGAGCTGACAGAAGGCGACAAGGCGCGACGTGAAGGGATTTTAAACGGGTTATTGGATGAGTTTGCGATTTCACATCTCAGACATACTCCGGCGGTTGCCTTATCGGGAGGCGAACGCAGACGGGTGGAAATTGCGCGCGCGCTCGCAACCCGACCAGCATTCATGCTGCTTGACGAACCCTTCGCAGGGATTGACCCAATTGCGATCGGCGATATCCGCGACCTGGTGCGACACCTCACCGATCGAGGAATCGGGGTGCTTATTACGGATCACAACGTTAGAGAAACCCTTGAACTCATCGACCGGGCTCTCATCATTCATGAAGGCCAAGTCTTGATGGAAGGCACGCCGGAAGAAATCGTCGCCAATGAAGACGTTCGCAGGCTTTATCTCGGTGATAGTTTCAGCCTATAGATATTACTAAACGTGCGGTTTGTGATTCAGTTTTCAACTGGACAAGCTGGCTATAATTGACGCACAGGCAAAATCGAGCAAGTAAACTTATGGCGCTCACACCAAGACTTGAACTGAGACAAGGCCAGTCTCTTGTTATGACGCCGCAATTGCAGCAGGCGATTAAGCTGTTGCAATTATCTAGTCTTGATCTTTCAGCCTATGTGGAAAAAGAACTTGAGCGCAATCCCCTGCTTGAGCGCGACGACAGCGAACCGGGGGATCGCGACCAAGAACGGTCACAAACATCGCAGCCTGAAGCTGCTGTCTCTGAGAGTTCAAAAGACGAGGGCCTTTCTGATGGGGATATGGCTCCTATCGACAGCTTTACCGACTTAAACACGGCCTCGGAAAAAACCGAACCTTCACAACTCGATACCGGGTTGGAGAATGTTTATGCAGATGAGGCGCAAGCGGATAAAGATGCGCGGACAATGGCTGCCGGTGAACCGGATTCAGGCTGGGCGGTTCTTAAAAGCGGTGCTGACAGCGGACGCGATCTGAGCGGTGGTGTGCAGCCAAATTTTGACGCAACTCTCACCCGCGAAGAAACTTTAAGCGAACATTTAAGTGAACAGTTGGTGCTTTCCATCAGTGATCCGGCCCAACGGATGATCGGTCGGCATTTGATCGATATGGTTGATGAGGCGGGCTACATCACAGGTGACATCACTCAAATCGCTGAGCGGCTTGGCACATCGCAGGAACAAGTGCTTGAAACGTTGAAAGTTGTACAGGGGTTTGAGCCATCCGGTGTGTTTGCGCGCAACCTTGCGGAATGTCTGGCAATCCAATTAAAAGAAAAAAACCGTCTTGATCCTGCCATACAGGCACTGCTTGATCATATCGAGCTTTTGGCCAAGCATGACTTCAAAGGCCTGCTTGCAGCCTGTGAAGTAAGCCAAGAAGATTTAAGCGACATGATCGCCGAGATACGAGAGCTCAACCCGAAGCCTGGCCTTATATTCGGCTCCATTGTGGTACAACCTGTTATCCCCGATGTGTTTGTTAAAGAACACACCGACGGCACCTGGCTGGTGGAACTCAACACAGCAACTTTGCCGCGCGTGCTGGTAAACCAGCAATATTATGCCACTGTTTCCAGCAACGCTGTGCGTGAAGAGGACAAGGTCTATTTGAGCGATTGTTTTGCCAATGCCAGTTGGCTGGTCAAAAGTCTTGATCAACGCGCTAAAACAATTCTCAAAGTTGCGCGTGAAATTGTGCGCCAGCAAGATATGTTTTTGGCTTTCGGCATTGAACATTTGCGCCCGCTTAATCTCAAAATTGTGGCTGATGCCATATCCATGCATGAATCAACCGTTAGCCGGGTAACGGCGAACAAATATATTGCAACGTCGCGTGGGGTGTTTGAGATGAAATATTTTTTCACCTCTGCTATTGCTTCTTCACATGGTGGAGACACGCATTCTGCCGAAGCGGTGCGCCACCGCATCAAGTCTTTGATTGATGATGAAACACCTGAAGCTGTGCTGTCTGACGATAAAATCGTCGAAATTCTCAAATCCACAGGCGTAGATATTGCGCGGCGTACGGTCGCAAAATATCGCGAAGCTTTGCGCATCCCCTCATCTGTTCAACGCCGACGGCAAAAGCGCGCGGCAACACTGTCTCCATAATCCCCAAGCCATACACAGGATTTCAACAGGTTTTACACATGTTCTGGGTTTTGCAACCCGGCATTGTCTCACATATGTCTGCCCTTAAATATTGTGTTGTGCGTGTTGACTCTTCCACGCAAGACAACTAGGGTCCGCCGCGCGCTTGAGAAATGATTGTTTTCTGGCACAGCCCATCCAATCTAAATGCGCGAAACTGATTTCAGTTCAGGACACTTAAATTCAGCTTTATATTTTTCTTGGGATCAAAATCTTGGCAATTCTGCTATTATCTTGATTCACGCATCGGAAATAAAATTAAGACTTTGCATGCAATTACAAATCACAGGTAAAAATCTTGATGTTGGTGACGCGTTACGTACCCATATCACAGACCGGTTGACCCAAAATGTTGGCCGGTACTTTGACGATAGAGCGCGCGGAATAGTGGTATTGACCCGCGAAGGCTCTGAACTCAAAAGTGACTGCTCCATTCAGCTTGGTTCAGGCATGACATTGCAGGCAACAGCTTTGGCTGGTGATGCCTATTCCTGCTTTGATACTGCTGCTGATAGATTGGAAAAACGTCTGCGCCGCTATAAACGCCGTCTGAAAGATCACCATAATCGGGCCCCATCTGCTGCAGCATCCATTGAAGCGGCACGTTATGTGATCGGCATTTCTGAAGAAGAAACTGAGCCGAAAGATCTTAACCCCCCCATCATTGCTGAAGACACAACCCATATCCGCCAATTGACCGTGGGTGAGGCTGTCATGCAGCTTGATATTTCCGAAGCACCGTTTGTGTTTTTTAAAAACGCCAGTCATGGGGGGCTTAACGTGGTTTATCGACGCGATGATGGCAATTTAGGATGGGTTGACCCTGAAGGGGCGGGCCGAGAATAATCGCATTCATTGCGATGTTTGGCTCAAACAAAACCGTTAAACTCGCACATTGTATTTTAAACCGACAGCTAACTTAGTGAGATTTGAAATGGCACTCTCCGGCCTGGTTATCAAAAAAGGCGTCATTGCCTCGTTGAAAGCCAAGAGTAAAAAGCAAGCCTTGCAGGAATTATCCAATCTGGCTGCTGAAATTACCGGGCTTGAGGCCCGTGATGTTTTTGAAACCCTACAACAACGCGAGCGGCTTGGTTCGACAGGCCTGGGAGCTGGCGTTGCCATCCCTCATGGTAAGTTCCAAAAACTTAAAAAAATTCATGGGATTTTTGCCAGGTTAGATCAGCCAATTGAATTTGACTCTACAGATGATCAACCAGTTGATCTTATTTTCCTTCTGCTCGCGCCTGAAAGTGCTGGTGCTGATCACCTAAAAGCGCTTGCGCGTATTTCTCGCCTGTTACGCGACCCGTCCATGACTGCCAAGTTGCGCGGATCAGATAATGTGGCCACACTTTATTCAATTCTTACAGAACCTGCAGCTTCACACGCTGCATAGGCAAACGCGCCTGTGGGCTTTCGTAACATCATTTACAAAGCTAGTTACAATAATATTATTGAACGCTAACTCCGGGGAGGGCAGGTATGCGCTTGCAAAATTATTTAAGCGGCAAATGGGTTGATGGCACTGGTGACGGGGCAGCTCTGGTTGATCCGGTCTCAGGTGCTAAAATTGCCCGTGCCAGCAGCGATGGCGCTGATATTGCCGGTGCTCTCAGCTTTGGGCGCACGCAGGGTAGCCCCGCCTTGCAAGCCATGACCTATGTTGAACGCGGCGCCATGATCCGCTCTGTTGCCGACGCGCTTTCAGCCAACCGTGAAGCTTATTATAAAATCGCTCTGGAAAATTCAGGCAACACACAAAATGATGCCGCGATTGATATTGAAGGGGGTATTTTCACGCTCAAATATTTTGCTTCTCTGGGGAAACGCCTAGGTGACGCCAAGTATCTGATTGAACCTGGATTTGACCAGCTCGGCAAAGATGAGGGGTTTCAAAGCGGGCATATCTGGACCCCTATTTCTGGAATTTCTATCCATATTAATGCCTTCAACTTTCCATCCTGGGGCTTGTGGGAAAAAGCTGCTGTTTCATGGCTGTCGGGTGTTCCGGTGTTTGCCAAGCCGGCAACATCCACCGCGATGCTGTCACATCAAATGGTGAAAGACGTGATTGAGGCGCAACTTGTGCCTGATGGCGCTTTATCACTGATCTGTGGCGGCGGTCGTGAATTGATGGATCTGGTTACCGGCCAGGATGCTGTGGCCTTTACCGGTTCTGCCGATACCGCTGTCACGCTTCGCTCCAACCCCAATGTTATCAGAGCCAATACTCGCTTCACGGTTGAGGCGGACAGTCTTAACCTCTCCATGCTCGGCCCTGATGCTGGACCAGACAGCGATGAATTTGGCCTGTTTGTCAAAGAAATCCGCAACGAGATGACGATTAAAGCTGGACAGAAATGTACTGCCATTCGCCGTATCCTGGTGCCAGAAGCTCAAGCCGATGCTTTATGTGATGCGCTGTCAGCCAGCCTTGCAAAAGTAACTCTGGGGGATCCGCGTAACGAAAATGTGCGCATGGGTCCGCTCGTTAATAAGTCACAACAAAGTGCAGCTTGGGAGGGCATTAAAACCCTGCAACAAGAGGCCCGCACCATTATCGGCGGCACAGAGAGTTTCGATATTATCGATGCTGACGCTGAGGCCGGTTCATTTGTACCCGTCACCTTACTTAAGTGTGATGACCCAATGGCGGCCAAGTCGGTGCATGAGATTGAGGTGTTTGGACCGGTTGCAACTATTCTACCTTACAAAGATGAAGCACAAGGTTTTGCCCTTGCAGCCAAAGGTGGCGGGTCGCTTGCCGCCTCCGTCTTTACCGGGGATGATGCTTTTGCCGCTCAGGCCGCGCAAGCCTTAAGCCCAAGCCATGGCAGGATTTTGGTGATCAATCAGGCGGTGGCGCAAGCCAATACAGGGCACGGAAATGTTATGCCACAATGTGTCCATGGAGGTCCGGGCCGCGCTGGCGGTGGCGAAGAGCTTGGTGGTGCGCGCGGCATGCGCTTCTACCATCAACGCAGTGCTATTCAGGCAAGTCTCGATAGGCTCAAAACCCTCGAGGAGCATGGCGCTGAAGTCACGCTTTAGTGCGCTCTTTCTTAACGCGAATTCTTATCTCAAACCATCTCGATGGGCGTCTGCAACTTTTGAGGAAAGCGCTGTAAAACTTAATGAATGCTGACGGGGGATAGATTGTGTTCCCAGGCTTCGGCCAAGGCCACATCACGCGAGTCGCTGATCGACATGCAGCTGCCGTCAGCACTGTACAAAGCATACAGGCTGATATTTAACGGCAAATCCGGGATGGGCCCCATCAATTCGGTAGCCTGTTCACCTGTGATTTTACGCACATAGGCCAAATGGCCGTCACCTAAGGCGGCAAATTCCTGTGCGCTCATAACATGGTTTTCTAATTTTTCAGGTGCATTCATAAGACATGCTCCTTTCTATTACTCGTCTGTTTTACAAACATTATTAGTATGAAAATCAACCTTTTGTTTTCAAGGAAAGCTTAGGTTGGTTTACAAAAGTTGATTGCGTGAGGGTGAACGGATTTGCTATTTAATCACGATTTTCTTGATAATCCGCTCAGGCTCTGGACGGGAAAGGTCGATAGACAATAGACCATTTTCAAGTTCAGCTCCATCCACTTTCATGCCTTGGGCTAACACAAAGGCGCGGCTGAATTGGCGTGCTGCAATGCCGCGGTGCAGATAGCCTGAAGAATTTTCATCTGCACGCTTGCCGGATATAATCAGCTGGTTTTCCTCGATTAAAACCTCCAGCTCATCGCGAGAAAATCCCGCAACCGCCAGCGTGATGCGTAAAGCCTCGCCGCCTTTTTTGTTAGACCGTCGCTCAATATTATAGGGAGGATACCCATCACCGGATGATTTACTAACCTGGTCGAGCAATCTCTCAAACTCATCAAAACCCAACATGAACGGGCTTGAAAAAACAGAAACACGTGACATCTAACAGCCCTTTTCTTTAAGTCCTTACCCTTTAAGCAACTTGGTTCAAGGTTCGGTTATAACAACCTAAAGCCCCATGGCCCCGTTAGAGCACCATAGCACTTGCTTCAGCCTCAATATGGGGGTTGGTCAAATGGAATACAAGCCAATGACAAATGGCTTGCGCGAAGCATTTATAGATTTTCAAAACGCTTTGATGCAGCTAAAATTAAGGCTGGCAAAATAAGCAAAGTGGCCACAAGGGCCGAGCTTATAACCACAATGCAAAGCAGGCCAAAAAGCTGGACCATTGGCAAATCACTTAGTTGAGTGGCCATCAGGCCGCAGGATAAAACCAAGGTTGCCACAATCAAAACCGGCCCGGTTTTGGCAATAGTTGCCCGCAGGCTCGGCCCAATACCTAATTGACGCCGTTCCAGGCGAAACCGGTTGAGAAGATGGATGGTATTATCAACAGCAATGCCAAACGCAATGGTGAGTGCCAACACGCTGGTGATTTGGAACCTGCTGCCCAGTAAAAATAAAAGGGCCCCAACAATGGTGAGGGCAAGCAGGTTTGGCGCTGTTGATAACACTGGCAAGATGACAGACCCAACAGCTATGGCGATAACACACATGGTTATGATCACGGCTAGCCCCAAGCTTTTCTTGAGGCCTTCTATCAATTGCTCGCTTGCAAAAGCAGTTAGCGGGGTTATGCCTGCAGGCTCAATTTTATAACCGGAAAAACGCTGCCTTAGAGGTTCGATCATTGCGTTCAGATTATTTATACGACTGCGGGTTTCAGGTGCTGGTGTGGAGGGGAAATAAGCTGTGATGAGCCAGTCTTTTTTACTGGCTGATACCAGACGCTCACGATAATGCTTTGGGATAGTATCCAGAAAATCAGAATTATTAGCACCATCCTTTTGCGCCCAATCTTTCGCACTGACGATGGAAAATACATTGCGAAAGCTTCCCTGTGCTTGCACTATTTTTTGAACCTCACGCACAATTTTGAAACTGTCGGCGAGAGGCTGCACACCAGGTTTACTCTCAATCATAATATGCAAGCTTGCGGCACCGCCGAGCTTGGCATTGAAACGGTCGATTGCAAGATTTGCCGGACTGCTCGCAGATAAATATTCCCTATAATCATAAGTGGTTTGCGTAACGAAGTAGAGCACGCCCGTGATAACCAGTAGTGGCAGGCTGACGACTGCAACAAAAACATATCTTCGTTGAACCATCATCCAAATGCGATCACAGAATTTGTTGACAAGGTGAGTGATTTTATTTTCTGACAAGGCCGTTTGGTCGCCTTCCATTTTTGGTAGCAACAAGATGGTGAGTGTTGGAATGAACATGATGATCGCAAGAAAAGCCGCGAAGATCGCCATACAGGCCGCAATGCCAAATTCGGCAACGGCGTATGATGAACTAAACGTCAGGCTCAAACACGCAATCATCGTCGTTATTGATGTCAGGGCACAAGCAGGACCAACTTCAACAACGGCGGAAACAGCCGCCTGTTTAGCGCTTATGCCTTGCGCCATTTTTTGTCGAATTGTCTGCATCATATGCAAAGCATCGGAAAACCCGATCACCAAAACGAGCGTTGGTAAAACATTGTTAATGGCCGTGATCGGTTGTTGCAGCAAACCGAACCCGCCAAGCGTCCACATCACGCCAATCATTGGTGGCAATGACGTTATGAAAACCAACCGAGGCTGCCGGAAAAACAAAAAGCATATTGAAATGGCGATGATAGCGCCCAGGGCATTCAAAAAATAAAAATCCTGGCGGATCGTTTTAAGGATTTCAAAACGCAAAGCTGGCTCGCCCGTTAACGTCATTTGCAAACCAGTTGTTTTTGCAGCAGGGGCTACCAGTTGATTGAGGCCATTTATCAAACCTGACAGGCCGGCAAAATCACGCACCCCTTGCTTAAACGAAATGATGATAACCGCAGAGCGACCATCTTTTGAGAGCAGACGTTCCCCCACCAACGGATGGGTTCGAACATGCCGCAATGCTTTGGTTAATTGATCACCGCTTGGGAGTAAGGCCGGTAAAATTGGTCTGGCCACACCTTCCCCATCAGGAGGATTGCGAGCGGAAAACATTGAGACGACACCGGTAATACCATCTATAAATTGCATATCGAGATGCAAATTGCGGATGATTTCAAGCCCTGGTTTGCCCAGTGGTTTATTGCTTTCTACCAAGAGGACAAACTGGTTTTCCACGGATGGAAATTTGCTACTGAACCGCTCATATGTCTTGTAACGCTCAGCATTTGAGCTGAACATGAGACGCAACTCATCATCAAATGTGATTTGTAAGGCACCGAATAATGTAGCAGCTGTAACCAGCAGCAACAGGGCAAGGCTGACACGTGGTATGCGGGTGCAAATCAGGCCCACGCGCTCTAGACCAAACGCAAATATTCCCATAGTTCAGTTGCTTCTCACTGTCTGTGCGGGCATGGAATGCTCAAGCGTCAGTCTATCACCGGCTGAAGGTTACCGCAAAAACCTCGAATGTCTTGCCGGTATTAGAATCGCGCATGCGTATGGTGTTCACAAGCCTGGCTGCTGATCTCAAGGAAATGACGAGTTTACTGCTTACCGGTTTTGACGTTTTGGGATGCTTGCCATTTAAGATGAGATTTAACCGATTGCCATTTTTGGTTCCTTCAACACGCGCTTCCGTATTCTGACCAGACGTATACCATGTTCCTGTATACCGATTTGTGGCGGTCTTATAGGCCAAAAAACCTTTCGATTCAAAACGGACATCAACCCCTAAGCAAATATATGTCAGGTTGAGCCGATCACTTTTCCAATTTCCATCCAGCCTGCAGCTGACAGGTTCTTTATTGGCAGACAGCTTCCGGCGCAATATTCCCCGGCCTTTCCAGGTCCCCGATAGTTTTTTTAAGAAAGAAGTATGTTGTGATGTATCAGCAGCTTGAGCGGGAAAATTTGCAACGACAAAAGCAAGCATCAAGATTACCAGGCTTTCAAGCCATAAAAACCTATATATCTGTCTCATGTGAATATTGCCTTAGAAAATGCTACATACGCGTGAAAACCAGAGGATGGTGGCGTGTGCTTTCTGTAGCCACAATTTCTCACCTCACTTCCCTGTTAAACAGGGAAAATACCGGGAATTCAAGCGCTTTTAGCCAATAAAATACCCTCTCTAGCTAAATTAAAGAAATGTTCCAGAGGCTTAGCAGGGAATTCGCTGAAATGCGACGAGGAGGTTTAATGTGACGACACCTCCTGAAATCAACCAGGTTTCATCCCCGTGGGCCGCAATGCTATGATTGTGGTGTCCATGAGCAAAATAGAACGATTCAATGACCGTTAAAGCACAAAGCAAAAGTGACAAGAAGTTCGATCGCGCTGATCCGGTGGCGTATATCGCACGCACCCGCGAATATTACCAAGCCTTGGGCTATGGCGCGCCTTATCGCTGGGCGCATTTTGATAATGTGCCCTTCACGCCCCTGGCAAAGCCGCTGTCTGAATGCCGGATCGCTCTGGTGACAACTGCGGCACTTTACCAGGCAAATAAAGGCGATCAAGGCCCGGGCGCTGTCTATAACGCTGCGGCAAAATTTTACAGGGGCTATGTGCACAGCATTGATGGTGCACCGGATGTACGCATTTCCCATATTGCCTACGACCGCAAACACACAACAGCAGAAGATATCAATACGTGGTTTCCGCTCGCCCAGATGAAACGCGCAGCCGATGACGGCCGCATTGGTGCCGTGACGGAAAATTTCTATGGCTTCCCGACAAACCGCAGCCATGAGACAACCAGAAGTCAAGATTGCCCCGATCTCTTGGCACACCTTCAAGAAGACAAGGCTGACGCTGCAATCCTGGTCGCCAATTGTCCGGTCTGTCATCAATCCACGGCTCTTGCGGCTCGGCATTTGGAGGCAGCTGGCATCGCAACCGTCGTCATGGGTTGCGCCAAGGATATTGTCGAGCATGTGGGTGTGCCACGATTTTTGTTCAATAATTTCCCCCTGGGTAATGCTGCGGGCAAGCCCCATAACACAGCGTCCCAAGCCCAGACATTGGGCCTAGCGCTTGATCTATTGGACACGGCGAGTGCACCGCGTACCACATGGCTCTCACCGCTCGAATGGAGCGGCGATATAGATTGGAAGCTCGATTATTGCAATATCGAACGATTGCCTCCCGAAGAAATTTCTCGGCGGCGCGAAGAATTCGACCGGCAGAAGAACGTCGCAAAAAAATTGCGGCTCGATGATGCCAATGCCGAGGATAGTTTGACATGAGCGAAACACACAAAATCGTCCTCATTCCCGGCGACGGCATTGGCGTTGAGGTAATTGCGGCTGGTCGCGAGATACTTGAAGTGCTTGCAAACAAAGATGGGCTTAATTTCAGTTTCAACGCTTTCGATTGGGGTTCTGAGCGCTACCTTGCCCAAGGCGCTATGATGCCCGAAGACGGCGTAGAGACCTTAAAGCAATATGATGCTATTTATTTTGGCTCGGCGGGTGATCCTCGCGTGCCTGATCATATCAGCCTGTGGCAATTGCGCTTGGCGATCTGCCAGGGGCTCGATCAATACGCCAATATCCGCCCGGCCAGATTGTTACCGGGGCTTAAAAGTCCGCTCAGCAATGCCGGGCCAAATGATATTGACTGGTTGATCGTGCGGGAAAATTCCGAAGGCGAATATTCCGGTGCCGGAGGCCGTGTTCATCAATCGCTGCCGCTCGATGTTGGGCTTGATGTTTCGGTTATTACCCGCAGCGGTGCGGAACGAATTTTACATTATGCCTTCAAGGCCGCCTCCAACCGGCCACGAAAGCACCTGACGTTTGTTACCAAGTCAAATGCCCAGCGTCATGCCATGGTGTTATGGGACGAGGTGTTTGAAGAAATCAGACATGAGTATCCAGATATTCACACAGATAAAATGCTGGTCGATGCGATGGCAGCAAGGTTCGTGACCGATCCTGGATCCATAGACACAGTGGTTGCGTCTAATCTGCACGCCGATATTTTGAGTGATCTGGCAGCCGCCCTTTCAGGCAGTATGGGGGTTGCCCCCACCGGAAATATCAATCCTGAACGCGCCACGCCATCCATGTTCGAGCCAATCCATGGGTCGGCTTTTGATATTATGGGCCATGGCGTCGCCAATCCTTTGGGCGCTGTCTGGTCAGCAAAATTAATGCTGGAGCATTTGGGTGAGGCTGATGCTGCAGAACACCTCATGCAGGCAATCGAGCAGGTAACAGCAGAGGGTTCTGCCCTGCCGCGCGATCTGGGCGGTCAGGCCACGACCGCGCAAGTGACAGAAGCGGTTTGCAACGCTTTGTGAGGTTTTAACTCTGGTTGTCTCCGGCAAGCGCCTGGGGTTTAAACCATTTGAGCACCAGCGGCCCGGCAAAAACGACCAAGGCCATATGGCCATAAGCAACGGCCCAACCCGCACCATTATTGCTGCCGAACAGATCGACAATCAGGCCAAATACGAACGGGCCGATTATGGCACCGCCAAAGCCCAGGGTGGAATGAACCGCCATGGTGATACCGCGCTCGCTAGGTTTTGCTGAACCAAACGCTCCCGCTGTAAGCGCTGCACTGTCGAGCATGATCGTGACACCATGGATGAGCACGAAGGCGATGCACAGCAGGTAAGCAAGATGCGATGCACCCGCTACAGCCAGGGCAATAACACCGGAAATTACCATGGCGAATGTAATTGACCGCAGCCTGCCGGTCCTGATGGCCACTTCATTGCCACCAATGCTGGCAAACACGCCAGCCAATGTCATGGCGGCTGCCACAATGGCAGGTGTCGCATAATTTACACCAGCTCCTCCAGACAAAGCCGCCACGCTTAAAAAGGCCACCAGCCAGGAGCGTACTGTAAATAATTCATATGAATGCAGGGCATAACAGATCGAATAGCCCATGGCGGATTTATTGCGGAACACTGGTCGGGGATCAAGCGTTGTCAGCCAGGGTCCCGCTTGATTATGCGGTTTACACGGATGGGCTGCAAGAACCATGACAATCGCCGCCAAAACGCTTGTGCCCGCAGCAATGAGAAACACGGCCTCCCAGCCAAGAGCGGCGGCGGCAGTGTCGCTTATAATATAGGATACAGCCGCACCAAGACTGAATGTGGCGGTATAAAACCCGGTGGCTCGTGGCACGACCGCGGCCGGCAAATGAGTCCCGATGATATGCAGGCCGGGCATATATGTTCCAGCGAGGCTGACACCGTAAAGTGCTCTGAAAAGGCTGGCCGTGGTGACATTGTCCGCAAATGCGCTAAAGCCCAAATGCGCCATGGCACCGGTCAGAACGCTTGCAAGATAGATTTTCCGGGCATCAATCCTATCAGCCAGGCTCACCAGAAATGGGACGGCAATCGTGTATCCGGCAAACAGGGCTGAATTGATAATTCCACCTTGCGTACTTGTCATCATCCATTGTTTGGAAAAATCGGGCAAAAGTGCCGAAAACGACGAAAAGCCAAGCATGGTGAGGAAATGCGCAAAGCATACAGCCGCGATAAAGGAGATTAGCGGAAGCTTCACCTCTAAGACCTACCCGCCTAGGAACAGGCGCCCAACGTCTGGATCCTTTAGCAATTTGTCGCCCTCTCCCGCCTTGGCAAGCTCACCGGATACCAGCACATAGCCTAAATCGGCGAATTCCAGACCCTTTTTGGCGTTTTGTTCGACCATGATAATGGTTTTGCCGTCTTTGTGCTGCAAATCGTCCAGGATTTCGAACACCATATCGATAAAGCGCGGCTCAAGCCCGATTGAAGGCTCATCGATTAATAACACGTCGGGGTTCATCACCAGCGCACGCGAGATCTCAAGCAAGCGCCGCTCGCCACCCGACAGCACCCTAGCGGGCATATCACGCCGCTCGGCCAGTCTTGAATATTTATCAAACACCCGGTCTGCCGCCTGCTTTGCCTCAACCGGCTTGTCTTTGAGAAAACCGCCCATCAACAAATTCTCTTCCACCGTCATATCGGGGAAAACCGAATTGTCCTGAAGGACATAGGCGATGCCGGCATGTTTGAGTTTATCGCTCGAACTGAGTGCTGTGACATCCCGGCCGTTAGATATGATGCTGCCTGAAAAAATATTGGTAAAACCGAAAATCGAATGCAACACGGTCGATTTGCCTGCCCCATTGGGGCCGATAAGGCACAGCGATTGCCCCCGGCCAATGCGCAGGGAGAAATCATGCAAAATCACCATCTGACCATACCCCGCCTTAAGGTTTTCGATCGACAGGAAAATGTCATCGCCAGCAAGTTTTTCAAGCGTCTTGACGGGCGGTGCTTTGGCTGAGATTTTCTCTGCCTCGCGCGCCACATCGGAGATCGTCATGACGGTATCGACCGATCCCTTACCGTGACCCCTGATTTTTTTGCGTGTCCGCTTAGCCATTAATGTGCTCCCAAATAGGCGTCGATCACGCGTTGATCGTTTTGAATATCTGCAGGCAGCCCGGCTGCCAAAAGCTCGCCATGGGCCAGGCAATAAATATGCTGGGCGAGGTTCATGATCACGCGCATATTGTGTTCGATCACCAGAAGCGTGATGCCGAATTCCTCATTGGCCTTTTTCAGACGGTCGATCAGGCCGTTGATCAAGGTCGGGTTGATCCCTGCGGTTGGCTCATCAAGCATGAGCAAGTCCGGCCCGTTCATCAATGCCATGGCAAATTCAAGCAATTTTTGTTGGCCGAACGATAATTCCCCCGCAATCAGCCTACGTTTTTGATAGAGGCCGACAAATTCGAGCAATTCTTCAGCCCGTTCTTCATATTCCCCCTGTTGTTTGGAGAACAGAGCTGAAAACGGGACATTGCGCATGGATGTTGAGATCAGCATGTTTTGCACACATGTCATGCCGCCATAAATAGTTGTCTGCTGAAACGTGCGCAAAAGCCCGAGACGGGCAATTTGAGGCACGCGCAACGAGGTGATTTCTTCACCCTTAAACCGGATCGAGCCTTCATCTACCGGATGGTAACCTACAATCGAATTAAAAAGAGTGGTCTTGCCTGACCCATTGGGGCCGATCAGACCGACGATGGACCCCTGCTCGACTTCAAGAGAAATATCCTGATTGGCGATCACACCACCGAACCGTTTGGAGCAATTTTGAACTTCGAGCAGCATCGTCATGAGCCTTCCTCCTCACGAGCAAGCCGTTCATCGACACGAATGCCGAAACGTTCAGGAAATTTTTCCTTAAACCAGCCCATAATGCCTTCAGGGAAAAACACCACAATGGCGACAATCAAAAGGCCAAGCGCAACCCGTTGCCAACCAAGGAAATAGGTCCAGGTCAGCTCCTTGAACACCTGGAAAACAATCGCACCTATCACAGGCCCCCATAAAGAGCCCTTGCCACCAAGGATTGCCATAAGGATCATCCAGACCCCGATCGTGGCACCGGAAAAGGCCGTGTCGACCGGATCGATAAATCTTTTGAGATTGCCGTAAATGCCACCTGCAATACCTAGAAAAACAGCAGCAAAGGTCCAGGCCGTCACCTTGATGCGGGTGGTATATAGCCCCATGGCCTCGGCTTTATCTTCACCATCTCGGATAGCATTGATCGCAAGTCCGAACCGGGTAGATAGCAGCCAGGCAATAGCGCAGAAGGTGATGATCGCCAGACCGAACGACATGAAGTAGAATAACCGGTTGGTATCACCCAATCCATCAGGAGGTTCTGGAGGTGTCATCCCCGATCCGGCCCCGATCCATTCCCAGCTGCCTGCCAGTTCGCCCATCGCAATGCCGAGCCCAAGGGTGCAGATCGCAAAATAATGCCCCCGCATACCGAGCACAGCAGTGCCAAGAGCTGCTGCTGCAAGAGCTGCCAATATGGCCGCCACCGGGAGACCGAGGAACAGGCCTGTGAGATATTGCGTGCTGTCGAAGACAAAATTCATGCCCCCGCCCTTCGCTGCGGTATAGGCCCCAACGTCATAGTAGAGCCCAACCTGCACCACGGCACAGGCATAAACGCCGATGCCGATAAATACGACATTGCCAAATGAGTTGTATCCCATCTGACCTCCGACCAGATCCCAGGTCAGCGCAAATACGACAAACAGCCACAACTCGGTCATTTGAATTTGGTAAGCGGGAAACAGGTAAGGTGCGACCAGACCAAACGCAACTACGGCGATGTAAAGCGATAACCGTTGAACACTGATTTTGCCAATTGCGGTCATAAACGGTTTCCTATTTGAGATATTGCCGCTTGCGGCCAAGCCGCCAGTTGCGGAACACAAGAACCACAACAAGCAGTCCAAACACGAAGGCGATCTGGAATTCAGCACCAAAAATAAAGCCAACCATATTTTCCGAAGCACCGATACCTAAGGCCGCTCCGATGACAGCACCGATATTGCCTAGTCCTGCCATGATCACGATCATGAAGGACCGCACCGTATATGGCAGGCCAATATAGGGGTGGATCGTATAAGCCATGCCGATCAATGCACCAGCCGCACCGCAAATGGCAGCGTTAAGGGCATAGGTTGTGGCATAGACCTTATCTGTATTGATACCAAGCACACGGGCTGCCCTGGCATTCTGCGATGTTGCACGTATCGCCTGTCCCATCCGTGAATATTTGAGAAAAACAAAGAGGAAGCCACCGAGCACAAACGCCAACACACATGCAATCACTTTAACTTTCGACACAACAATCAGCCCGTCAAATAAAAACCAGCCTCCCATGAACGCCGGCAGGGATTGCGAGTCCGTGCCAAATATCACGTTCATCAATTGTTGCATCACAATGGATATACCGAAGGTCGCCAATAGCGATACGAATAGATCGCGATCCATGATCTTGTACAACACTGAGCGGTACAACAACCAGCCAAGGACGTATAGCAGGGCTGCCGCAAGTATGATTGACAGCAGCATATAGACCGCTATGCCTGCAGCGCCTGTGGCATTCAGATCAATTGGCAGCTTTTTGTCATATAATGTGAAAGCAACATAGCCACCCAGAATGACGAACTCGCCCTGGGTGACGTTGATGATATTCATCACACCCCAGACAAGCGCCAGGCCGTAGGCAGCCAGAGCGAAGACAGCCCCGACCAAAAGCCCATCGATAATGGGTTGCCAGGCCATCACGGGAGCTGTGATGAGAATGTCTAAACCGACCATTGTATTTTCTTATAAATATAGAAGTGGGGGCGCGTGCGTCACCGCACGCGCCCATATTATTGTTTAGCCAGAGACTAGCGTTTCGACCAGCTCGGACGTGGATGGACGACCTTGGATGAAGCCCAAGCAGTCGGTGCCACCACTTTGTATTTGCCGTCTTGGATTTGATACAGAACCATTGGCTTGGCAATGTTCTTACCCGTGGCATCAAACTTGATGTTGCCATAGAACGTCTGCATCTTGGTTTTGGCAAGCGCATCACGCACTTTTGCCTGGTCCAAGCTTCCAGCACGCTGGAAAGCATCGGCAAACACCAATACGGCGGCGGCCGATTCAGCAGATTGATAAGGCGGTGAATATTTATACGTCTTCTGGAACAGACCGGCGAAATCTCCAGCGGAGCCAAAATATTTATCTTTATAGCTCAGTGTCGGCGCCCATTGTGACGCACATAAAGTATACTCAGCACCTTTACCGAACTTTTTGATGACCTTGGCACTGTCGCAGTGCGTCATGGCGAGCATCGGCACATCGACCCTCAGCTCCTGTATTTGACGCACAGCTGTGGTCGCGCCTTTGGCATGGCCGGATACCACAAGAATATCAGGCTTTGTTGCCTTGACCTTGGCGAGTGTGGCCGTCATGTCGTTGAGTTCTTTTGGCAATTTGTCATCAATGATGATTTTCATGCCATATTTCTTGGCGTCATCGAGAATGCCAGCCCGAATGTCCTGGCTGAACGGATCGTTCTCAAACGCCATAGCGATCTTGAGGGTTTTTGGATCCTTGCCAGCAGATTTGGCCTTTTCAGCCGCCAGAGCGATCGAACTTGCCAGATATTGTTCGGAAGTTGACAGCACAGCGAACAGATATTTATACCCTTTGGTGAAAAGTGAGCGTGACGCGCCATTGGCTTCCACCATCGGCACTTTGTGCTTTTCGGTTACCGGGGCAATTGCTTTGGTGAGACCTGAGGAATATGGGCCTAGCAAGAACTTTACGCCGTCCTGGCTGATCAGCCGTTCGGCTAATTCCGCACCGCGTGCTGGTGTTGATTCGTCATCGTAATATTTAATTTTGATTTTATATGTTTTGCCACCAACTTTAACACCGCCCTTATCATTGACGATTTTGGCGGCGAGTTCGTAACCATTCTTGGTATGGGTACCATTGGTGGAATATTTTCCGGTAAAGGATACGGCAGCGCCGAGCGTGATCGTATCCTCGGCCATGGCCGTTACCGGGAATGCCATAAGGCCTATGCCCGCAATGGCTGTTGCAAGTGTCAAATAACGATAGTGAAACATAACGCTTAGTCCTCCCTAAAGTCTCACGCAAATATTTCGAAATACAGGGGATGCCTGTTTCATATGCCTGTTAACCGGCATGTTATGAAAGCATTCCTGCTTGGAACTATGCTACTCCCGTTGAACATTTTTGAGAAGCCACATTTAATCCGTATTTAGTCTATGGTTTACAGCTTCACATAAATGCCTTGAAACCAAACTCTAAACCGTTCTTACTGCACATGGTTTTGCGTTTTCGCCATGCGGGCAAACTAATGCTATGATCCCAAGTGAGCCTGGCTCCCGAATCGTCGTCTTTTCAACTTCCTTGGAGCAAATTCAATGCGCCTCAATCACCGGCAAGTGGAGTTTTATTTTCTCAACGCTGGTCATTTTTTCGACCATTTTCTGATCCTGATTTTTGCCACCGTGGCTATGGCACTAGCGAATGATCGGCAGGTCGCGATGGCGTTTACGCAAACCGACTGGAATATATCCTATGCCGATCTGATCCCACTTTCGGCGGCAGGATTTTTTGCGTTTGGCGCATTCTCCATACCCGCCGGGTGGCTTGCCGATAAATGGAGTAGGCCCGGTATGATGGCGGTATTCTTTTTGGGTGCGGGTATCACTACCATGATTGCGGCGTCTGCCCAATCTCTTTGGCAAATGGCGGCGGCGATATTCTTCATCGGTATGATGGGGGCGATCTACCATCCCGTCGGCCTGTCCATGGTGGTTCAGGGGCGCGCCCGCACCGGCATTCCCGTGGCGCTAAACGGCGTATTTGGCAATCTTGGCGTGGCCGCAGCCCCGCTGGTTACTTTGCTGACCATTGAACAATATGGCTGGCGGGCGGCGTTTTTCATCCCCGGCGTTTTCTGTCTGGCAATCGGACTGGCATACATCATCTATCTACGGTCAGCGGCCAATCATGCAGCGGTAAATGCAGGCAAGGAGAAAGCAAAAAAAACATCCCAAATACCAACGCTGGATTTGGATCGTGCTACGCTGATACGTGTTTTCGCCATCATTTTTTTCACCGCCATGATCGGTGGGTTCATTTTTCAAAGCACGACATTTGCCCTGCCTAAAATTTTCGACGAAAGACTGGCAGGACTTGCCGCAACAGGCAAGAGCATTGGCTGGTGGTCGTTCGCGGTTTTGACGATCGCGTCGGTAGCCCAACTCGCTGTCGGCTATCTCGTTGATAAATGCTCCTTGCGGTTGGTGTTTGCCATTATCGCCGGCATCCAGGCGATTTTGTTTGCCGCCATGCTCAATCTTACCGGCAGTGCCGCCCTTATCGTGTCGATAGGTTTTATGCTCGCCGTATTCGGCCAGATTCCGATCAACGACGTGCTGATTGGCCGGATCGCAAAAAGCCAATGGCGCAGCCGTGCTTATGGCGTGCGCTATATTATCTCCTTTGCCGTAATGGCCATGACCGTGCCGGCCATCGCTGCCTTACATCAAGGTTGGGGGTTTAGCGCTTTGTTCATCGTCATGGCATTTGGCGCATCGCTGATTTTTCTCGCCGTGCTTTTTCTGCCGCATAAAAAACTGCAAACCGCAACCCTTACAGCCCCTGCTGAATAGGCCAGAAAAATCTGGCCGTACTAACTTGCTGACTGATAGATGCGAGCGCAGTAATATTGTGAGATCAGAAAATTTCCTATACTCGCCATCTTTTCCCACCTGCGATTATTCGACATGCGGTCTAGCTATATTTCCGGTTTTCACTCAGCTACCGAGATGTCGATTATCTACTTTCAGAGCGCGGGGTTGATGTCAATTATCAGACGGTTTGTGTTTGCCCTGAGTTATCTCCGATAAAGGCTGATGAGGCGTGCCACCAGTACTGCAATATAAAGAACGCCGGTTACCGCTTCGAGAACAGACCAAATTCGCGCAAAGGGTTTGAGTGGCAAAACATCGCCATAGCCGAGCGTTGTTAAGGTTGTCAGGCTAAAATAGAGAAAGTTTGGCCAAGCCAATTCACCCGTTTGGATTTTAAATGTACCGGGGTTCAATTCTTCCAGAAGCATATAGGTGACCGCCCAGTTGAGGCCGATCAGCAGATATAGGGCAGTACCGCCGCATAATAAATTGAAATCAATTCGTTCGGCTCGCGTGATGTGCAATAAAATTGTGGCAAAGGCAAAAATATTGAGACCGACGAGTATAGTGCCGGAGATTAGGTTCCCGGTTCCAGAATATTGTTCAATATCGGCCCAAGTGATCACAAGCCAAACTGTGGCAAGCAAAAGGGCGACCTTGAATTCAATCTTGGCACCGCTGGAGGCTGCATATACCGCCGCGACGATGACGCCTGTGAACATAATGCTTAAAAGAAATGACCCAGCACTGCCGATTTTTACCAGTGGACTGAAGAAAACCACAGACAAGAGCACACACAGCAAGACAAAATATCGCGCCTGCTTAAGTTCATCCCAACCCGGTGCCATTTCGAAGATGTTTTTGGCCACAAGATCCCTCGTGTCTGAAACAGGATTGCTTTAAGCGGTCATATCAACCGGAACTTTGAAGAAAACGGCATAAAGAACCGGAACGATCAAAAGCGTTAGGATGGTGGCAAAAGTCAGGCCTGCCATGATCGTGATTGCCATATCGACAAAAAAGGCATCTGCCAAAAGCGGGATCATACCAAGCACAGTCGTGAACGCCGCCATGGAAACCGGCCTGACACGGCTAACGGATGAATCAACAATGGCATTAAATGGCTGTTTGCCCTCATCGATTTCAAAATCGATCTGATCGATCAGCACAATGGCATTTTTAATCAGCATGCCCGATAAGCTCAACAGACCCAGCAATGACATGAAGCCGAACAAGCCATTAAACGCTAGAAGACCAGCCGTAACCCCAATAATGGCCAGCGGCACGGTGAGCCAGATAATCAAAGGCTGGCGCACCTTGCCAAACAGCAAGATGACGACCAGCACCATAGCCAGGAACCCGATCGGCAATATGCCGAATAACGCTTTTTGGGCATTTTGAGAATCTTCATACTCACCACCCCATTCGATTGAATAGCCCGGTGGTAAATCCATAGCCTCGATTTTAGGGCGCAATCTCTTGAACAACACCGTTGCTCCCTCGTCCTTGGGGTCACTTGAAGCAATGATCGTTCTCAGTTTGTTATAGCGACGCACAGCTGTGTCTTCTGATCGTGTTTCGAAGCCTGAGACGATCTGATTGATGGGAACCGCAGACCGTTTAATTGGGCTCCAAACCGGAACATTACTGATCGATCCGATATCAAGCCGGTCTTCATCCGGCGGCCGGACCAGGATCTTAATCAGCTCGTCGTTTTCCCGGTAGATACCTACATTTAACCCGCTAAACGACATTTGCAGTGCGCCATTAATGTCTTTTCTGGTGATCCCAGCATTGCGCGCCAAATTCTCATTGAAGATGGGCCGCACAATTTTTTCGCGCTGGCGCCAATCATCCTTTATGTCCACGGCACCTTCGGCGCGCATGATTTCCTGTGCTTTTAAGCTAATTTGGCGCAGCACTGCAGCATCTGGACCGCTGAAGCGGGCTTCGATTTTGGCATCCCGTCCCGGTCCTAAGCGAATTCTTTGGGTTTTAGGTTCCGAATCGGGGAAGTTCTGCGACAGCCAGGCGCGCACGTTTTCGTTTAGCGCATTGATTTTGAGATGATCATCGACCCGGATGATGAAAAACCCATAGGAACTGTTTGGCGCTTCGGGCGTATAGGTCAGCGTGAAGCGGTCGGCCCCCGAGCCCACATAAGAGGTAACATCGGTTACCCCATCCATGGTTCTAAAGTGTTTTTCGATTGTCTTCATATCGGCGTCGGTCGCGCGAATGTCGGTGCCTTGCGCTTTCCAGTAATTCACCAACAACAAGGGCGTGTTTGAATCCGGGAAAAAGCTCTGGCCGACAAACCGGAACCCGAAAATAGCCACCGCCAGCAATCCGACCATGGCACCAAGCGTTAGCCATCGAACCCGAATGAGGCCTATTAAAATCTGCCGATAGGACCTGAACACAATATTATTATAAGGATCTGATTGAGCCTCGCCGGATTTCAAAAAGGCATTACAGAACAAGGGGGTCACCGTGATGGCCAAAAGCCAACTCAACAGCAATGAAATCAAGATAACCAGGAACAGGCTTTGACAATATTCACCGGTTGAATCACTCGACAGCCCGATCGGCGCAAACGCGATGATGCCGACTATGGTTGCGCCCAAAAGTGGAAAGTTGGTTTGTTTGACAACTTCGCTGGCCGCCTCAATCCGGTTTCTGCCCTGCTGGACCTTAATCAAAATACCTTCTGTTACCACAATCGCATTATCGACCAACATGCCCAAAGCAATCACCAATGCGCCTAGCGAAATCCGCTGCAGATCAATGGCAAATATTTTCATGAATATGAATGTGCCAAGCACTGTCAGCAGCAATATTGCACCAATGATCAGGCCTGCCCTAAGCCCCATGAACAACAAGAGGACGACGATCACGATTGCGATTGCCTCGGCGAGCGATATCACAAAGCCACGCACCGATTGATCGACGATTTTCGGCTGATCATAAATCGGCTTGAGCTCCATGCCGATCGGCGTGACCGCCTTCAATGCAGCAAGTTTTTTGTCAATCCGCTGGCCCAGGTCCACAACATTCACACCCGGCCCCGCCGATATGCCCACAGTGAGGGCGGGCTTGCCGTTATGGCGAATAAGTTTGCTTGGAACCTCTTTATATCCCCGCTTGATCACGGCGATGTCGCTTAGGCGCACAAGGCTGTTTGATGTGCCCGAAGGGATCAGGAGGTCACCGATTTCCTTGACACTTGCAAACTCACCTGTGGGACTGATGCGGATAAATTCAGGGCCAACACGTACTTGGCCAGATGGCGACACCACGTTTTGAGTCTTCAAAACGGAATAGATCTGCTGAGGTGAGACGCCTGATTTCGAAAATTGCGACAGTGAAATCTCGACAAAAATTTGCTCTTCGAGCACACCATCGAGCGATATCTTGGCCACGCCCGGCACCAGCAGCAGTTCAGTGCGGAGTGTCTTGGCAAAATTCTTCAGGTCTCTGGGCGTATAACCCTCACCGGTTAGGGCATACAAGGTTCCAAAAACATCGCCGAAATCGTCAACCACGACAGAGGGTACGACCCCTGGCGGCAGCTCTTTTTGAGCATCATTTATTTTGCGCCGCAACTCATCCCAAATCTGCGGAAGATCCTTGCTGCTATAGGTTTTGAGAATATCGATTGTGAGTTCGGAAACGCCGGGAGATGATTTAGACGTTACCTTGTCAAGTTGTGACATTTGCTGGACAGCCTGCTCAAGACGGTCGGTCACCTCTTCTTCAACTTCATAAGAGCTGGCGCCTGGATAGTGAGTGAAGACTTTTGCGGTTTTGATCGTGAATGCGGGATCCTCGAGACGACCGAGTTCATTGAAGGCAATAATGCCACCGATGAAAAAAACAATCACTGTAAGCCAGGTATTGACCGGCGTTTGAATGGAATAACGTGCAATGTCCATAATATATACCGGTTCTACTGGTTATCGCTTGGGGCGATATTCGGCAGAACGACCATGCCTTCGCGCATGAAATTCACACCGGCTATAACAACTCGGTCATTAGTTTTTAAGCCCTCCAGAACAACGATGTTCTGCTGGCTAAGAGGTCCCACTTTAACAGAGCGTTTCTTCAAGACGTTTTTCTCTTTGCCGACAATCCAGACATGAAACCCGCCTTTTTCATCAGACACGACAGCACTTGAGGGAATGGAAAAACGCGTCTCCGCACCATTTTTCAAGATAACCGAAACAGTCGATGTCATTCCGGGAAGAATATTGGCACCTTCCGGCGGTGTCATGGTCAATCTGACCCGGTAAGTTTGGGTTGTCTTGTCTGCTTCGCTCGCGGCTTCCTTGACCTTGAGATCGAAATTCTGACCAGGTAGAAACTCGAAATTTGCCCAGATTTTTGTGGCACTTCCTTTACGGCTTCTGGCTATATCCAGTTGTGGCACGTCAACGATAATATCGAGCTTCGAGAGATCCTGAAGAAGCACCACCTTGTCTCCCTTGTTTATGGTCTGAAAATTTTCGACATATCGTTTGGCAATCCGGCCGGGGAATGGCGCCTTCAGCGAGCTGTCACGCAAGGCTTTTTCAGCTTGATCAACCCGCACCCGTCGCACATCGAACTGGGTCTTGCGCTGATCCAAAGTGGATCGCGCGATGTGTCCTTCCTTGATCAGTTCAGATGCCCGGTCGAACGCTAATTTGGCTTGATTGAGGTTTGCTTTATCCTCGCGAAGCTTGTGCTCAAAATCTTTTTGATCGAGCTGGGCTACCAGATCACCTTTTTTTACTACCTGGCCTTCAAGGGCCGGAAGTTTTTGTAATATGCCAGCCACCTCGAAGGACAGCTCGGCCTGCTGAAAAGCTTCCACCTTGCCGGGGAAAGACCGGATGGTCTCTTTGCCGGCCTGGCCGATGACGATCACTTTTGCGGGCCGCGGTTTTTCCGGTGCTGCCGCCTGTTTTTCTTCCTCACAGCCAACTAGAACGAAACCAGCGCTAAATAAGATCGCCAGGGAAAACTTGTTAAATTTTGGACTGATCATGCTTTCTACCACAATGTCATTGCCTATCTATCTGTAAACATTAGCACCATAGCCATTTAAACCTACATATTTTTATTTGAGCATTAGCGCTTCAATTATCTAGAGCGCCACAAAAAATCGAATGATGAAGGCGTTGGCTATATCGACGAAAAACGCTGAGACCAATGGAAGCACAATAAACGCCAAGGGGGCGGGTCCATACCGCTTGGTGACGGCCGACATATTTGCGATCGCTGTCGGCGTGGCGCCCAGCGTAAATCCAGCAAATCCAGCACTCAACACCGCTGCCGTATAATCGGAGCCCATAACTCTGAAGAATAGAAAAAGGATCACAATGGTTGTTGCCACGACCTGCAGCACCAAAACACCGATCAGCGGACCGCCGAGACCTGCAAGAGACCAAAGCTGCATGCTCATAAGCGACATGGCCAGGAAAATCGATAAGCAATAGTCGGAAATCACCGCAAGGGCTGGTGTTCGGGCAGGCCAGGCTAAACGCGGAAACAGAAACGGGATGGTATTTGACATCACAATCGCCACAAGCAAGCAGGGCACGAATAACGGCAGCTTCAAACCCGCCGCGCTAATTGCTTGATTGGCGAAATAACCAAGTAAGATCGCAATATGAGCTGCAAGCAGTGCCCGCATGAGATTGATATGGTTAACGTCTTTTGTATCGCCGTCGTCTGTTTCATAAGACAGACCAACAATCTCACCATCTTTGTCTTCTGGTTCCAGCTTGTTTCTATCAATGAGAAACTTTGCAATCGGCCCGCCGATTAGGGCTGCGCTAACAAGACCCAGGGTTGCAGCTGCAATTCCGATCTCATTGGCTGCCTTAAACCCAGAAGCAGCCTCGATGGTCGGCCCCCAGGCGATGGCGGTGCCATGCCCGCCGATCAGCGATGCGGATCCAAGCAATACACCAACCTGTTTTGGAAAATTGAAGAGCGTCGTGCCAAGCAGGCCGACAATGTTTTGGAGCACAATGAATGCAACAGTCAGGACAAGCAGGATTGCCAGAATACGCCCTCCGGCGATGAGATCGGAAAACCTGGCGTTCAAACCTATTGTCGCAAAGAAGATCACCAGCAATACGTCGCGCGTTGCCAGATCGAATTTAATCTCTATACCGCCCCAGGAAAACGCAGCCCACGTCACAAGTGCCACGACGATCCCACCTGATACGGGTTCTGGAATATTGTAGTTCCGCAAAAAGGCTACTTGTCTGGTCAGAAATGCGCCGAGAAAAAATACGATTATACCTATCGTCACGGCTGGAAACTCGCCTATTTCGATCACCCTTTGTGCAACATCGCTCATCACGCAAACCTGTCCATTTTATTTCCATCATACGATGAACGTCATCTTGCGTCGGATCATATCGGTTGAAAGGAGCTACGGCAAACCCCAAGGGAAACAAAACAATAGATGCCTATCTGATCTTAGCGGCCATCTCACAGGTTCTGACACTGTGCGGATTTGATTATTTCCCAGACACGCCAAGCGGCATGGCGAAAGTGAAAAGAACAGAACCCCCTTCAAGCCGTTTTTGACATTAAATTCATGCAACCATCTGGATTTAAAATTTCCACGCGGCGCCAATAGAGTAGTAGTTCGAGTCGAAGCGATTTGTTGCCGTTACATCAAAAAGCGCCTTAGCGAGTATTGTCAGCTTCCCACCCGCTGCCGCAGGTATCCAGACCACTCCGGGACCCAACCCAAGTGACTCGCCTTTGAAACTGCCGAGCAGCGCGCCACTCCCGCTATCGCCCTTGACCTGCTTGTAGTAATAGCCCCTCAGACCGACTGCAAACGTGCTTGAAAGAAATTGGTTTGCGGTGACATCGAGATGGAACTCGGCGCCGGTCTTGTAGTCCGTGGCCTTGTTGCGCGTATTGAACATTATACCGGGTGCGACGGAGATTTCGGTGCCCATTTCGGGGTCTAACCAGGTTACCGCGCCAATGGTATCGAAGCCCCAGTAGTTGCGGCCAACATTGACAATATCCGATACGTCGTAATCGCCGGTTGGAGCAATGATCGTTTCAGCAAGCTTGAAATGAAAGTTGCCGACGCCCCAATTGAGCTGCACCGGCACGAAGGCAATGTCGGCGAGGTTGAATGTGTCGCCAGAGACGCCGAAAGGACCAATCGTTGCGTCGAGCTTGGCATATCCGAATGGAATTATGGTACCAATTGTGTAGGTGGCTCCTAAAATTTGTTTTTCGAAGGTATAGGACGCAGCGGCGAAATTGAGAACCACATCCAGATCCAAACCGATATCTACCGCGCCTTGCAGCACAGCTGTGCTGACGTTGCCGTTTTGCACAAACACCTGATTTGCGACCTGAAGTCCCGGTTTAGGTGATTGAGCAATGAGGATATCTCCTGCGCCACCAGGAATATATAGGCTCGTCGCACCTTCAGCCGCCGAGGCCGTCCTTGGTGTTTGCAGCCCAACAACGAACAAGACAGAGACAAATAGTATCAGCGCGCTTAAGGCCGGCCTCTTCAACAGAACAGAACTCATCTTCCCCCCCCCCTCATTCACAAGTTTCTACAGAAACGGGTGTCTTCCAAGAAGACCTGATCAGATATTAAACACGTTTTAAAATGCGGCGAACCAGTCAGAATTAACAGGTATTGAAGTCATGTCTATAGCTCATCAAACTCGGATGAGCAATGGCCGTCTGCTATGATTATCTCCTCGCTGTCGATTCAAAGTCCGGTGGCTTTTTATGCCAGCGATAACCGGCGCGAGCCGCCTCATAATATCCCCTCTCGGTTTTAACTTTCTCGACCGGTTTACTGGTTACATCTTTTTCGGAACATAAGGATCGGGCGTGCCCGGTCTGATCGGAGGTTCCTTGCGTAAGGAGCCGATATGTTCGAGCAGGGCTTGGCTTGCCGGATAGCGCACCCAGAAGTTCGGCGGTGCGTGCAAGACCGGATATTCCTCTTTCGGATCGAGATGCAAGTTATAAAAGGCCGGCACACTCAATTGTTTGACGGGCACACCGAAACCCTTGGGGAGTTCCTTGGTCATCAATTTCCAATTCCGCCATTTAACGCCGAAAATCTCCTTGCCGACATAGACAACAATCGCTTCCCGCTTGGACTTTTTCTGCTTGCCCATGAGAAAGGCCGATTGATCGACGCCATCGACGATCCGGTCCGTCGGGACCTTGCCGCCGGCGATTTTGGCGAAGGTCGTAAACAGATCCATCTCGTGGACGATTTCGTTGGAAACCGCACGGGCCGGGATTTTGCCGGGCCAACGGATCAAAAACGGCACGCGCAAAGACCCCTCAAGGCCGGTGAAATAGCTGCCGCGCCACGGACCGGCAAATCCTTGATGGGGAATGGCCGCTTCCGGTCCGTTATCGGCCGTGAAAATGAAGATGGTATTGTCCTCGATGCCTGCCGCCTTCACGGTGTCGAGCAATTCGCCGACATAGGCATCGGTCTGGGCCAGAACATCCGCCCAATGGCCATTGCCGGTTTTGCCCTTGCGGCTTGGCTCAGGTTCCACCGGCAAATGGGTCTGCGTATAGGGAATGAATAGGAAAAACGGTTTCGCGGTTTTGGCCTTCCGTTTGATATAGTCCTTCGCCTTATCGGTAACCTCCCGGTCGATGATGAGCCGCGCTGCAGAGTTATAGACTTTGACTTCTCTTGGCTTTTCGCCGCGTTTCGCCTCCATGACATATTCATATTTGGCTTGCGGATGCACGCCCTTGCGGAACAGGTCGTTATCGGGCCAATAGCTTTCGTCCGACGAATTGGGAATGCCGTACCATTCGTCAAAACCCTGATCTGTGGGGTAACGCCCCTTGCTGTCGCCCAAATGCCATTTGCCGAACATGGCGGTATCGTACCCTGCCGCCGACAGCATCTCCGGCATGGTGATTTCCCATTGGGTCAAGCCATATTCACCGCTGCTAAGCGGAACCTCGGCGTTTCCGGTTCTAATCGCATAGCGCCCGGTCATAATGGCGGCGCGGCTTGGCGTGCATTGCGCTTCGACATTAAAGTTGAGGAGTTTCATACCCTCCTCCGCGAGGCTGTCGATCCGCGGCGTTGCCGCGCCGCGCAAGATGCCGCCGCCATAGGCGCCGATCTCGCCCCAGCCGAAATTATCCATGAATATGAGAACGATGTTGGGCTTTTTGCTCGATTGGGCGAATGCCGCCTGCGGGAGAAATACCGCCACCACCAAAGTTAACGCTGCTACCAATCTCACTATTGCATACATTAGTTTGCTCCCTCATTCACAGGTTTCTACAGAAGCGGGTGTCTCCCAAGAACACCTGATCAGATATTAAACACCTTTTAAAATGCGGCGAACCAGTCAGAATTGACAGGTATTGAAGTCATGTCTTTAGCTCGACAAGCTCGGATGAGGAATGGCCGTCTGCTATGATTATCTCCTCGCTGTCGATTCAAAGTCCGGTGGCTTTTTATGCCAGCGATAACCGGCGCGAGCCGCCTCATAACCAACTTGGTAAAGCGCCTTCATATAAACCGGATCGAACGCGGACTTTGCCTGGAGCGTAAAGTTGGGTGGTATGTAAGCCAAATTGTAGTTAAAGCCGTCGCGTCTCGCGCGAGCATACATCCGGGTTAGATCGCCGATGCCTTGCCTCTTGATCAGGGTCGCCATCGATCGGCCCGAGATCGAAAAAAAGCTCGCTTTGGTCTGTTTCCATTCAGGATTGATCTTGGTGTTGCGCAAGACATAGAGATTTCGCCTGATATCCAAAACACCATACTTGCTGTTAATGGATTTGGCTTTTAACAGTGTGGGGAACAGGAACACTTGGTTGATGATGCCGCCATCGACATGCATTTCCTCGTATTGCTTGCCGTTAACATTGACCTTAATGAACACCGGCGGAAAGGCCCCTGGCACAGACGCCGAAGCCAGCAAGATCTGGTTAAACAGCTTGAGCGAGTCTGGATGGCCGCTTGTCGCGATCTCGCCAATGTCCCAAATCACGCCACGCTGTGCATCGATATTCGTTGTGCCAATCAGCAATCTGCGCCCGCGTTTATGCTCGCGAGCAATGTCTGTCAACATTTGTTGCGTGGCAAATTTGGCGATCATCACCTTCAAGCCGGTATTATCGGTCAGCGCCATGCCCCCTAACAGGCCAGAAAGTATTTGTTTAGTGAAAATGGCATCCTCCGACGCAATCGTTGTGTAGGCGTCTTTTAGCTGTTGATCATATTTGCGGCCAAGAAACGCCATGGGGGCGATGAGCGAGCCGGTGCTAATCCCGGTCACAATCTCAAATTCTGGCCTGGTGCCGACATCGCGCCAGCCGATCAGGAAACCGGATCCAAAGGCGCCATCCTCGCCGCCGCCCGACAGGGTTAGAAAGTTCATAGATTTCGGAGTGCCGGAAGCCTTATAGCGCGCCAATGTTGCGTTAGCTTTTTTCTCGACAATGGCTCGCAATTCCTTTGGCTCAGCGTCACCCCAAAAACGAATGTTTGGCGGCATGCCGGCAATTTTTGCGGCTCCAACGCTTGCTTCGGGGACAAAATTGCGAGCGACCCCAGATGCACACCCCGCCAACAAGATGGCAGCTAGTATTATCGCTGCACTTCCCAACGACAGGTGTTTAAGAGTACCCACCTTGACCGAATTCATGTTCCAAACTCCACCAAATTAGCCATTTAGCCCTCACATTTAACTACCATATACATGGCTCACGCGCCATCCTTGGCTCTTCAACATTTTTTCCGCTAGCGGGGTTGCCCACCCTGTTGTTCGGAATTCTGGACTGGTCCCAAGGTTTTTGCGCCGTATATCCTCAGTTATCGCGGTAATGATACGTGCGTTTTTCTTGGTCCACGTAAAACTATCCAACGGAAATAAAGCCAGTACACGCCCGGAACGCGTTTGCGTTAGCGGAAAGCCTGCAAGAGAGATAAAGGACCGCAATTGTCCCTTGGTTTGGTGATAGCTCGCCAAATGTTCCGCCCGCTTGCGCTGGAAAAAAGCAATGCCGCGCGATTTTGCTTGCGCGGCGCGCGCCACAAACAAAGCCCGGCCTCCAACCCCGCGGAGCTGCTCCAAAGCGCCAATCATGACGGCGCGGTCAGTTACAGTGTATCTTTTGTTATTCAGCAGCCGATTGATCGTTTTGCCGTCGACCCCCATAGCCTGAAGCTTGCTGCGGTTTATGTCTCTGACCTGTGACGCTGTTTTTTCATAGATCATTGACCTGACTGAACTAAGCGTGGAAACGCCCGAGATCGCGGTTGCGGCACCACCGCTTGCTAACGATAAAGGAACCTTGACCGTTAATTGGCCAATGGCCGAGGCCCCAGCGAGATCTGACATACGACTAGCGAGCGGTTTAAAATCGGTATAGGGATCAACACCAAACTTTTTCGCAAGCTCACGTTTTGCCCCACTGACGCCCAACACCGAGGAAACAGTCCCTTCCGGGCTTGAGCCAACATTGCCAATGCCGGATGCCATTCGGCCGAAAAACGAGCCGACGCCTGAAATAGTTTGCCCAACCGTTTTGACCGGTGCTGTAACGACCCTGCCGGCATATTTGACTGGTGCAACAACAGCTGTGCCAACGCCCTCCACAAGCTGGCCGCCCTGGCTCATTTGATCGAGCTTTTGCAGCACTTGAAGTTCATAAAGACGGTTTCTCAAAAGTTCATCGCCTTCCACCCGATAGCGACCCTTTTTCACCCTGATCTGATAAACATTGAGGTAGCCATCGCTCACGGTTGGGCTGTCGATTGTGTAATTCGGGCCTGCCGCGCGTGCGCCCAGAAGCTTAGCCGTATTATAGGCTGGCGGCCGCTCAAATTGTTGAGCCTGCACCGCACTTGCGCTCATCCAAAACACAAGGGATAGAGAAATTGAAGAGAGTCCTACTCGGAGAAACATATTTTGACCTTTCTATGCCAACGGCAAATCAACTTACATTAAATGTTAATGCGTACTCAAACTTTCATTTTTTGTCTTCGCGGCCTATACGCCCAGCAATAAATCCGGCGACAAACCCAATTGCAATTCCAAAGATTAACAGCAAAACAATGTCGGTGGCCAAAGAATTTATAAAATATTCAATCATCGACTAACCAGTAGCCATTGGGTGTTCAAAACCAGATTGCTCCGCCAAGTACCGGGCCATGCATCACCACATCAAAAACAAAGCCGCCGCTATTACCGCTAGGGCATCATTCGCCATTTTCGTCCAAACCAGCATATCGAGCGTTACCCGAAGCCTAAACATAACTATTTTTATCCCACTGGTAAATCTCGCGGTCAATTGGACAATGGTTTGCCACAATGAACAACTGTCAAAATTGACAGTTGTTCATTATTTAATATTACGTTTTAATGAGCACGCATAAATCATGGCTGTGGTGTCGTAACCCCTGAAATCAAGGCGGAAGATATCCGGCGACTAACACGGCGGTGCAGCTGGGGCCGGTACATTGTCTCGCCCATCTCTCTCCCGGTTTGGTGAATTCGCCAGATAAACGAGACTGGCAAAGGAAGTTTGGTTTCAGATGATGATCGACAAAGCTCCAGCGTCAATTCGTGCCATATGGTTGTGTTTGGCGGTCTCATGTTTGGTTTTGGCGGGTTGCGAAGAGCAAATCCCAGCCGAAGCACCGGTCCGGCCTGTTATTTCCATGGTGGTCGGTGATGTGGAAAGTTTCAGGTCGGAAACTTACCCTGGTCGTGCGACAGCAACACAAGAGATCAATGTTTCCTTCGAAGTTTCCGGCAAGATGATTGAGCGCCGGGCCAATACCGGCGATCAGGTTAAGTCGGGCGACGTGCTGGCGGTTCTTGAATCAGACCGCTTTGAGGCTAGAGTTAGGCGGCTAAAGGCAGAGAAATCCGCAGCACAGGGGCAATTAGTGAACGCCGAAAACCAACTCAAACGGCAGGAAGAGCTGCTTTCTCAGGGTTTTGCAACTCAAGCTCGCGTTGACCGGAATAAGGCTGCCCTACGTACGGCGCGCGGCAAAGTAAACGCACTGCAAGCCGCCATTGAAAACGCGGAAATCGATCTTTCTCACACGACGGTGACGGCACCGTTTGACGGCACCGTATCGGAAACATTTGCTGAAAACTTTCAAAACGTCGTCGCCAAGCAGCGAATTCTGCGCCTACTCGACACATCGCAAATCGAGATGGTGGTCAGCGTTCCGGAGGACAAGATCGGCCTAGCGCGCCATGTTACCAAAATCCTCGTCAGTTTTAAGACCCTTCCAGGCGTCGAGATACTGGCAAAGATCAAAGAGATCAGCAATGAGGCGTCTTTGACTACACGTACATACCCTGTAACCATCGTGATGGACCAGCCCCAGGGTGCAGAGATCAAGCCCGGCATGGCGGGCGAGGCGAAAGGTTTCGTCCAACTTCCAGACGAATGGATCCAAAAGGGCATTGAAATCCCCGCATCGGCTTTGTTTTCACCCGATGACACCAAGACAAGCCAGGTTTTTGTTTGGGTAATCAACGAGGCTGAGAGTACCGTTAAGCGGCGGCAAATCCAAGTTGTCGCGACATCCAAGAGAGGCATGCTGATCAAGGGCGTCAAGCCCAAAGAACGTATTGTGACGGCGGGGGTCAGCTTTCTGAGCGATGGCCAAAAAATCCGCATTCTAAGTAAGTAATCCGGGGACCACGATGGAACTTGCCAAAATAGCGGTTGAGAAAAGGGCGGTAACCTATTTCGCGGTTTTCCTCATCCTTATTGTCGGCACCGCAAGCTATTTCCAACTCGGACAACTCGAGGATCCGGACTTCACCGTTAAGACGGCCATGGTGGTCACGCAGTACCCCGGCGCCAGTCCGAAAGAAGTCGAGCTTGAGGTAACCGATCGCATCGAGACAGCCATTCAAAAAATGCCGCAGTTGCGTTTCCTTACTTCCTATTCTCATGCGGGACTGTCGATCATTAAAGTGGAGATCAAGCAGGAATATTGGGCGGATCGTTTGCCGCAGGTTTGGAACGAAATGCGAAGCAAGATCCGGGACATTCGCACTAGCTTGCCGCCTGGAGCCAAGGCACCTAATATCTTCGATGATTTCAGTTTCGTTTACGGTTTCGTACTTGCAGTGACCGGCGAGGGTTTCACCTATGCCCAGCTCGAAAACTACGTTAAAGCGATCAAGAAGGAGCTGAACCTTGTTCCCGGCGTGTCCCGGGTCGAACTGTGGGGCTCCCAGCCGAAAGTCATATATCTAGATGCATCTCAACAGAAGCTGACGGAGCTTGGCATCAGCGAAACAGCCTTCTTCGCCAGCCTGAAAACCCAGAATATGGTTGTAGATGCCGGCGGTCTGGAGGTCGGAAAGCGCAGGATGCGCGTTACGCCCAGTGGGCAGTTTCGCCGGCCGGAAGACATCGGCGACCTCAAGATTCGGACGACGATTTTGGACAGGCTCGCCGATGTTCCGGCTGACTTGGCAGGGGCACGAAATCCTGTCAAACGGCGTAGTGACCTTGTTTCACTAAAGGATATTGTGGACGTTCGGCTCGGTTATTTGGAACCACCTATCACTGTGATGCGCTATGACGGGCAGCCTTCAATCGGGATCGCGATTGCGAACGTTACAGGCGGCAACATTGTCGATACAGGCAAGGCGCTTGATCGTAAGCTTAAGGAAATCGTCGCTAATCTTCCAGTCGGCATTGAGCTTCGCAAGATTTCCTGGCAAAGCGACCTTGTTGTCAAAGCAATCAATGATTTCATGATCAACCTGATGGAAGCGATCCTGATCGTTCTGATTGTCTTGGCTTTAGCGATGGGTTGGCGCATGGGCTTGATCATTGGCGGCGCATTGATTCTCACGATCCTTGCAACTTTTATCGTCATGGCGGCCTTAAAGATTGATCTGCAGCGTGTGTCCCTCGGCGCTTTGGTCATTTCGCTTGGCATGATGGTTGACAACGCGATTGTCGTTGCCGACGGCATGGTAGTCCGTTTGAACAAGGGTATGGATCGCATTAAGGCGGCAATAGAGGCGGCCTCTCAGCCTTCGATGCCATTGTTGGGAGCAACTATCATCGCTGCCATGGCATTCTATCCCATCTACTCAGCCACGGCAGATGCCGGTGAATACGCAGCATCCCTATTCCTCGTGGTCGGGATCTCCTTGGTCTTGAGCTGGGTCATTGCGCTCACTATTACCCCGGTCATGTGCATTGATCTGGTTGCCGCACCCAAAGAACCAGCAGGGGATGGTGCCGATAATTATAGCGGCGGCTTATTTAGGGTTTTCCGCCGCGGCCTCGAGAGCGCAATTCGTATGCGGTGGCTGACCATGGGCATCATGGCAGCTTTATTAGCTACTTCCGTCTACGGGTTCCAATTTGTAGACCGTCTGTTTTTCACCGATGCAACGCGCCAGCAATTCATGATCGATGTCTGGGCGCCGGAAGGAACGAAAATTCAAGAGGTAGCTTCGCTGATCAAGCCGATCGAGACGAAGCTCAAAAAGGATAGCCGTGTCGCCGGTGTCTCCAGCTTTATAGGCGCAGGCGGTCCTCGTTTCTATCTGCCGCTCGATCCCGAGTTGCCTTATCCAAGTTACGCGCAACTCGTGGTCAATACCAAGACTTTGGAAGGCGTCGATAAGTTGATCGCCGATCTGGGCCCTTGGATCAAAACCGCGACACCACAGGCAATGATCCGCCTGCGAAAATACACCGCAGGGCCAGGCAACACCTGGCAGTTCGAAGCTCGATTTAGCGGTCCCGCAGACGCCGATCTGAACATTTTGCGCGCGCTTGCCAGCCGAGGAAAAGAAATTCTCCAGGCCAGCCCGTACGCAAAGCATGTGCGCTCCGATATGCGCCAGCGCGTGCTTAAGGTGGTTCCGAAATACGACCAGGCGACCGGCCGTTGGACTGGTACCTCCCGCGGCGATATTGGCCGCGCCATCAAGTTTGCCTTTGATGGCCTGCCGGTTGGGTTATATCGTGAAAGCGACGATCTATATCCGATCATCCTTCGTCGCGCCGAGGCAGAGCGCCGTGATGTGTCGAACCAGGTCGGTCTTATCCAGGTCAGACCTGCTTTGTCGCTCAAGAGCCTGCCATTGTCATCCGTTACCGATGGCGTCAGCATTGAAATGGAGGACCCAACAATTGTGCGCTGGAACAGGCGGCGTGCGGTAACCGTCCAGGCATCTCCCAATGGGGCAACCTTTCCGGCGCTTTTTGAAAAGGTTCGCCCGGCTTTTGAGGCGATTAAGCTGCCACCTGGCTATAAACTGGAGTGGCGCGGCGAGTATTTCAGCACCTTGGACTCCCAGGAATCTCTTAAGCCCGGCGTCGCACCTGCCGCGGTAATCGTGATCTTCATCATCGTGGCGCTGTTCAATGCTTTCCGCCCACCGTTAATCATTCTGCTGCTGCTTCCCTTCGCCCTGATCGGCATCACCGCCGGGTTGCTTGGATTTAGTCAACCATTCTCATTTATGGCGCTGCTTGGGGCTATGAGCCTTATGGGCATGATGATCAAGAACTCGATTGTTTTGATTGATGAGATAAATTTGAATCTAGAGGGCGGCAGGGTGGCTTATGATGCGGTGGTTGACGCTGCGGTTTCGCGATTAAGGCCGGTAGTGTTGGCTGCAGCGACGACGGTGTTAGGCGTGCTTCCATTGGTTCAAGACATCTTCTGGGTCGCGATGGCAATCACAATTGCCGCTGGTTTGACCTTTGGCACTGTGCTTACCATGGTTTTTCTGCCTGTCTTGTATGCGACCTTCCATAATATCCACGCACCCAATGTCAACGTCGCAGGCGGCTAAGGCGGTATGACCCAAACCCAAGATATGCTGCCGCGCTCCGAAATTGCGGGATTTCTTGAGAAGCATGCCGAAAACAATTTCGTTTATTTTCTAGCAGGTTTGCTCGGTCTTATTTGCATCATACCTTTGAGCGATTGGTTGGGCAGCGGACGTGTGGCTTATACGCTGCTGCTGCTTTACCTGAGCGGAACCCTTGTTCTCGCGAGCTGGACGTATCGTGTTAAGCGAGGTTTGCTTCTCAGCGGGCTTGCGCTCGCCGCCATTTCTTTCGTGCTCTCGCTTACAGCCGCGATCACCGGAAGTGAAGTGCTGGGCTATTCGGGTCTGGTCGTTTGCATTGCCTTTTGGTCCCTTGGTGTCTGGGTCGCCAGTGCTCATGTGCTTTCGTTCGGCCCGGTCACGGTTAATAAAATTATCGGATCTATCTGCATCTACTTGATGGTGGCGGTTATCTTCGCCTTTCTCAACATGCTCATCAACCGAGCGGTGCCAGGATCATTCAGTAACCTTAGGGCGACCGGCTTTACAGAACAGCTGTCTGAGTTTATCTATTATAGTTTCGTCACCCTCAACACGCTGGGCTATGGCGACATATCTCCGGTCGGGTCGCTGGCGAGAGTTGCGTCGATCCTTGAGGCGACATTTGGCGTTTTCTTCCTTGCCGTTCTGGTCGCCAGTCTAGTCAGCATGCATATCACCTATCGCTTATCCCGAATTCTGGATCAGCAGCAAGCAAAGCCGCCAACGCCTAAAGAAGGCGCGGCGCACTCGGCAAAACAAGTATAAAGGCTCAATCATTATGCAACAAACTGCTGTTCACACGTTGGGACCCGCAGACGTTTTGGTTATCAGTATTATCGTGTTGTTCGTCGGTTTGTTCATAACTCGGAAGGTGCGATTTCTGAGTGATAACTACATACCACCGGCCGTCACCGGGGGCTTGATCTGTAGTTTGATTGTCTGGGCGATCCGTGATTTTGCGAATGTTGAAATCCGATTTGACCTGCAGATCCGTGATATTCTGCTTTTGGTCTTTTTTAGCACTGTAGGCCTTTCGGCGACGCTGCGCACGCTGGTTGTAGGAGGCAAGGCGCTGGTGATACTCGTGGTGGCCGCTGCCGTCTTCCTCTTCATCCAGGACGTTACAGGCATCACATTAGCCACCTTGTTCGGCGTTCACCCCGGTTATGGTCTAATGGGAGGCAGCGTGTCTTTTGCTGGCGGACACGGGACTGCGATCGCTTGGGGCAAGGAGGCAGTCACGGCCGGCCTTGAAGGGGCGGGAGAGCTCGGCATCGCTTTTGCAACTTTCGGACTGATTGCGGGTGGTCTGATCGGTGGTCCCATTGGGGGGCATTTAATCAATAAGTATAAGCTTGAACCTGATGAGACGAGCACAGACAGCAAGACTAGTTCTGCATCGAAATCAGCTAAGACCGAACAAAGCTACGATCTCTACAGGGTTCTACTGGCGATCCTGGTGTTGACGGTCTGCGTCGTGTTCGGCCGGTTAGTGAACGCTTTCCTTTTCGAAGAGGGTGTTTTGCTGCCGGGTTTCTTGACCTCGATGGCCGTTGGTATTGTCATTGCTAATTTTGCCGATTTCCTGCGTTTACCGTCGAACCGGGAGACCTTGGACAATTTCGGAGACGTCAGTCTCAATATCTTCTTGGCGATGAGCCTGATGAGTATGAAACTCTGGACGCTTGGAGACGCAGCCAGCGCGATTATGGCAGTGCTGATTGTGCAGATGCTCGTGATCACATTGTTCGCTATGTTTATTGTGTTCCGAGCGATGGGCCGCAATTATGACGCAGCGGTCATCACTGCAGGGTTTGCGGGCCTCGGGCTAGGTGCGACACCTGTAGCGATTGCCAATATGAGCGCCATAACGTCCAAGTTTGGGCATTCACCAAAGGCGTTTTTAATCGTGCCGCTCGTCGGCGCCTTCTTCATCGACATTCTGAACGCGATCACGATCAAATTCTTTATTGGGTTCATGTGACGCTGGCTGGTTTAGAAACTTGTTATCAACAATTGAGCTTCGCCCTTAATGTTGCAGCTGGCTTCTCGCTCGGCGATGCAAAATAGCAAATTCAGGTGTGTAAGGTCTCTGAGCAGCGCAAGGCGCGGTCCCAAAACCTGTTTGCCGCGCACAATTTTCTTCCAACTTGTCCGGCTATTTTTTCCGCGAGACCTGTCAATTCTGACAGTTGCCCACAATTCCGTTACGTGTGTTTAATGGGACATGGAACTGCATGAAATATCTGATAGACTGAATTCTAGAAATGGTTTGTTGAATAATTAACCGGGAGGAAAAATGATGCATCAGCTAGCACGCTTAATATTGTTGGCTTTACTGGTTTCTTTTCTAAATTTGAACGGAGCTTGGGCGCAAACCGCCAAGCCCAACATTCTTGTGATCTGGGGTGATGATATCGGCCAGTCGAACATCAGCGCCTACACCTTCGGCCTGGTCGGCTATAAGACACCTAATATCGACCGGGTCGCCAAGGAGGGTATGATGTTCACCGATTATTACGGCGAGCAATCCTGCACCGCTGGCCGGTCGTCCTACATCATGGGCCAGAGCGTACTACGCACCGGCCTGTCCAAGGTTGGTATGCCCGGCGCCGAACAGGGCATGCGAAAGGAGGACCCGACCATTGCCGGCCTGTTGAAGGCGCAAGGCTATGTCACCGGACAGTTTGGCAAAAACCATCTCGGCGACAAGGACGAGATGCTGCCGACCAATCACGGCTTTGATGAGTTCCTCGGCAACCTCTACCACCTGAATGCCGAAGAAGAACCAGAGAACGAGGACTATCCCAAGGACCCGGAATTTAAAAAACGGTTCGGCCCGCGCGGTGTCATCAAGTCATCAGCTGGCGGCAAAATTGAAGACACCGGTCCCTTGACCAAGAAGCGCATGGAAACGGTGGACGACGAGACCGTCGAGGCAGCGATGGACTTCATCGACCGGGCGCATAAGGCGAAAAAACCGTTTTACGTCTGGTGGAATGGCACGCGGATGCATTTCCGCACCCATGTGAAGAAAAGCTTACGTGGCATTTCCGGCCAAGACGAATATGCCGACGGCATGGTCGAGCATGACAGGCATGTCGGCAAACTGCTCAAAAAGCTCGATGATCTAAAGATCACCGACAATACGATCGTACATTATTCAACCGATAACGGCGTTCACATGAATACCTGGCCCGACGCCGGCATGACACCCTTCTTCAGTGAGAAAAACACCAATTGGGAAGGAGGTTGGCGCGTGCCGTCGCTGGTGCGCTGGCCCGGCAAAATTAAGGCTGGCAGCATTTCCAACGAGATCATGCACCATATGGACTGGCTGCCGACACTCCTGGCGGCTGCGGGCGACGCTGACATCAAGGCGAAGCTCAAGAAGGGGGGCGTGAAGGCTATTGGCCGCGAATACAAGGTACATCTCGACGGCTACAACTTTCTGCCCTACCTGATGGGAAAGGAAGAGAAAGGCCCGCGCCACGAGATCTTCTATTTCTCCGACACCGGCGATCTGACGGCGCTACGCTATAATGACTGGAAGGCGATCTTCCTAGAGCAGAAGGCAACCACCACGCTCCGCGCATGGATCGAGCCGTGGACGCCGCTGCGCACGCCGCTGCTGTTCAATTTGCGCAGGGACCCGTATGAGCGTGGCTACCGGACGTCGAACACCTATTACGACTGGATGATCGACCGGGTATTCCTATTTCTGCCCGCCCAGTCCTATGTGGGGAATTTCCTGAAGACCTTCAAGGAATTCCCGCCGCGGCAGAAGGCAGGCAGCTTCTCGATCGATCAGGTGATGGAGAAACTGACGGCACCGCACGGCGCTCAATAGCCGGCCTCCCAGTGGTATCCGGCCTGCGTTGCACTCTCCCGGTGGCGCGGGCCGGATACCAACTTTCGATTAAGAGACCAGACAGTGTCCGGCCATGTTCGCTGAGAGGAAGAATGCGATGATTAGGTATTCAAAGTGGCCGTTGATATTGCTCGCCTCGCTGGCGGTTATAGTAATCGCTTCTGTTTCGCAGGGAACCGCGCAGGAGCGCGCAAAGCCAAGGCTGATATTGCAGATTACCGTCGACGCACTACGCGGCGACTTGGTCAGACGCTACTATGACCGCCTCGGCGACGGTGGTTTTCGCTATTTGATGAAACACGGGATGGTCTATCAAAACGCCCATCACGGCCATGCCAATACCGAAACGATCGTCGGCCATGCAACGCTTGCGACCGGTGCCGATCCGGCAGCCCACGGCATGATTGGCAATGTCTGGTTTGACCGGACCACCGGCAAGCTAACTTATAATGTGGAAGACGCGCGCTATCCGATCCTGAGCAAGGGTGCGGGTGTCGACAAGAAGACAGAGATTGATCCCACACAGAGGACGGCAAGATCAGATGGCCGGTCGCCTTCTCGCATTTTGGTATCAACATTCAGCGACGAACTGACACTGTCTCTGGGTGGAAAATCGAAAGTCTTCGGCGTCTCGGTCAAGGACCGCGGTGCAATCTCAATGGCGGGACATACCGGCAAGGCGTTCTGGTTTTCCAAGAAATCCGGCGAGTTCATAACCAGCAAGTTCTACTACGACAAATATCCCAAATGGGTGGCCGATTGGAACGCGCAAAAGCCAGCAAACAAATATGTCGGCAAATCATGGGAATTATTGCACGATAAATCGACCTACATGTTCGGGGCAGCCGATGATCGTTCCTTTGAGACCGCACTACCGGGATATGGCCGAACCTTCCCCCACGCGTTTGGCAAACCCGGGGACAAATATTTCAAAAAATTATTCGCGACGCTGTTGACCCTAAGTCCGGTTGGGGACCAACTAACCCTCGACTTCGCCAAAGCACTGATAAAGAACGAAGCCCTCGGTAGCGATGCTATACCGGATTATCTTTCGTTAAGCTTTTCTTCTACCGATTATGTTGGTCATGTATTTGGAAATTCCAGTCTTGAGAGCGAGGACAACATCCTGCGGCTGGACCGCACCTTGGCTGAGCTATTTCGCTTTGTTGATGCGCAGATCGGTCTGGACAAGGTCCTGATCGTGCTGTCTGCTGATCATGGCGGACCGGAGGCGCCGGGATATCTTAAAAAGTTGGGCTTTGAAGCAGACTATGTTGCACCGAAGACGTGGGACAAGACCAGTGCAATCGGGAAGCTGAAGAAGCGCTTTGGTATCGGCAAAGAGCTCATCACTACCTATTTTCACCCTTACATCTACTTGAACCGAAAGTTGATCGCCGAGAAGGGCCTCAAGCAAGCCGAGGTTGAACGTGTGGTGGCCGAGGAACTAACACGCTTCGATGGTGTGGCACTCGCCATTCCAAGCAGCGCATTGGCATCCGGCGGATTGCCGGACACACCGTTGATCAAATCAATATTGAGGAATTTCAACCCTCAGCGATCAGGCGATATTTATGTGGTGTTCGATCCTAATCGGTTTATCAATGATTTCGGCGGCCTGACGGTCGCGACAACGCACGGCTCGCCTTGGCGCTATGATACCTATGTACCTATCATGTTCGCTGGCATGGGTATTTCCGCTGGGCGGGTTAGCCGGCGGGTGGAGACGATAGATATAGCGCCGACGCTTTCCTTGCTTGTTGGGGCGAAGCCACCGTCTGGTTCGACAGGTTCACCGTTGATTGAGGTCTTGCGCCGGTGACGAACGATCGGCAAGATATTAAACGAATAGGACTGACGGTTTACGGGTAGAAGGCAGGATACAGCGTGCGCATATTAAAAAAACACGGCTTCGCCTTATTAGGGACCATGTTTGGGTTTTCCGTCGTTCTGGCGACAGGGCTTGTTTTCCAATCGACAACGAATGCCCAAACAACACCCCCTCGTCCGCCCAAACATGTCGATGCGAAAACCTGCGCGGGGTGTCACGAACAGGCATATAAAACGTGGAGCAGCTCCCATCACAGCTGGGCCTTGCGGCCGGCAGATAAACAAAATGTCCTGGCGAATTTCGATAACACGAAGTTCGAGCATTTTGGGGTCACGTCTAATTTTTTTATGCGTGATGGCCGCCATTGGGTGAAGACGCAAGGTGCGGATGGCAAGCAGAAAGAGTTTGAGGTCAAATACACGGTGGGTGTCGAGCCCCTGCAGCAATATCTCGTTGAGCTTGAACGCGGCCGCTTGCAGGCTTTGGATATTGCCTGGGATACAAAGAAAAAACGCTGGCTTCATCTTTATCCCAAACAAAAAATCTCCCACAAGGACGGGCTGCATTGGACCGGCCCTTACAAAAACTGGCAGGCGCGCTGTGCGGAATGCCACCAGACCAATTTTACCAAGGGCTATGATCTGCAAAGCAAATCCTATCAAAGCAAATGGAGCGGGCTTACTGTCGGCTGTCAGTCCTGTCACGGACCCGGCGAAGCCCATCTCGCCTGGGCTAAAGACCCAAGCAACTCATTGTCCGATAAGTTTACTGGTGTCAATAAACTGGGGTTTGCGCATAGTTTCAAAAATGCCAAGCCCAAAACCGAGCTTGAGGTTTGCGCTAAATGCCATTCGCGCCGCGAAGCGTTCAGCGCCAATAGCTCAGCCCCGCATCACGCTTATGCCGACAATTATAATCTTGCTACCCTGCGCCCCGGGCTTTACCACGCCGATGGCCAGATCAATGACGAAGTCTATGTTTACGGCTCATTCCTGCAAAGCAAGATGCATGCCCGTGGTGTGCGCTGCACCAATTGTCACGAGCCGCATAGCGGACAGTTGAAAGCCAAAGGAAATGAAACCTGCACCCAATGCCACAGCCCGCAGGGCAATACGAATTTCCCGAGCCTAAAGCGCGCGGATTATGACAGCACACAGCATCATCATCATCCAGCCAACAGTCCCGGCGCCCAATGCGCCAATTGTCATATGCCGGCCAAGAACTACATGGTGGTGGACCCAAGGCGCGATCACAGCTTCCGTGTGCCCCGGCCGGACCTTTCGGTAAAACTGGGGACGCCCAATGCTTGTGCCTCTTGCCACCAAGACAAGAGCGCGCAATGGGCGGCTGATAGCGTCAAGCAATGGTATCCGAACGGCCGTTCGGGGACCCCCCACTTCGCCGCTCTGTTCAACGAGGCGCGCAGCAATCGTATTTCAGGCCAAACACGCGATCAATTGGCGGCATTAGGGCTGGATGCCAAACGGCCCGCCATTATCCGCGCCACGGCACTTGATCACATGCGCCAAGCGATGAGCCCTGAGGTTTTGCAAAGCATCGCACCGCTTTTGAAAGATGAAAATGTGCTTGTGAGGATTGCGGCGGCGAGATTGTTCCGTGGTACGCCGGCGAAACTTCGCTTTCAATATTTAAAGCCATTGCTCGAAGACAAAACCCGTTCGGTCAGGATCGCGGCGGCGAGAGAATTTTTGAATATTCCGCCGAATAGAATTCCACCTGCCGACCGACCGGTCGTGCAGCGCGCCATTAAAGAATTTCAGGCCTCGCTGCAAGCCAAGTCGGATTTCCCCGAAACCCAATTGGCCCTTGGCGGCTTAGCAATGACCACGCGCAATTTTCGCGCCGCACAAGCCGCCTTGCGCAGCGCTGTTGATATGGACCCGCAATTGGCCCAAGGCTGGCTGACATTGGCCCGCATTCAATTCGCGCAACGCCGCCTGCCCGCCGCACGCAAGACCTTGCTTGCGGCAATAGAACATGTGCCCGATGATGGCCGGTTGCACAATATGCTTGGCAGCGTGTTGTTGCAGTTAAGATTGGCCGACCAATCAGTGGCGTCTTTTCAAAAAGCCGCAGAGCTTCTCCCCAAAGACGCCGGCGTTCGGGTCGCTTTGGGCTCCGCATTGATCCGCGTCAAGCGGTTCGATCAAGCCGTGAGCGCTTTGACCCAGGCGCGCAAGATGGACCCAAACAATGCCGATGCGATTTACATGCTCGCCCATGGCCATATCGGGCTGGGAGATTTTATCAAAGCGCGCGAATATGCCGTGCTTTTACAGACCAAATTTCCCAGATACCGTTTGGACCGGCGGCTGCAGACCTTGTTAAATCTAAACAAACCGCAAACGAAATAAGCACCTAACCGAAGGCGATCGCCCTAGCTGGCTTGGCACCTTGAGGATGGCGGGGGACGCCTTGCACAACCTGCTGAAATTGACAGCTGCACCTTTTTATAGTAAATAATACAATAAGTTATGAGGTGCCATTAGTAATGGTCAAGCACAAAGTTGTTAGCGTAGATAGTATTGAAGGTGCCCAACAGGCCATTTTATGGGCTGATAGGGTTGCGCAAATATATAAGAATGCACCGATTGGCCTGTGTTATATCGACCGCGACTTGCGGTATGTGCATATCAACGATTGGCTTGCTGAGCTAAATGGAATTTCAGCAGCTGCTCACGTTGGCCGGCGCATCGAGGAAATTCTTCCGGAGGTTGCCGAAGGGATCAACGAGCAGCTTCGCCAAGTTATTGAGACGGGAGAGCCGATCATCGGGGCTTCAATCAAGGCGTCAACCCCAGCCTATCCCGGTTCACCCCACGTTTTCCAGCATAACTTCTTTCCTGTTATCTCCGACGATGGTGTGGTGGAGGGTGTGAATGCCGTTGTTGAAGACATTACCGAGCGTAAAAAAGCTGAAGCAGCACTTCACGATGCCAATGAGGCTATAGCAAAGGCAAATAAAGACCTCGACTTGAAGGTTAGGCAACAAACTCGCAAATTTCGCGACGCAAATCGGCAACTCAAAGCGGAAATTGCCGAGCGCGAGCATCTGCATAAGCGCTTCGAGGCTTTGCTCGAAGCCGCTCCGGATGCCACAATCTCGGTGGATCGCGCAGGCAAGATCATCCAGGTCAACAAACAGGTGGAAGCCGTACTGGGTTATAAGCGCGACGAATTGATTGGCCAATCGGTAGAGACGATTATCCCCGACCGTTTCAAGGCCGAACATAACGATCATCTCCGGAATTATTCGAAAAATCCGATGCCCCGATCCATGGGGTCGGAAATGGACCTTACCGCGCTGTGCAAAGATGGCCACGAGCTGCCGGTAGAAATCTCTCTTTCGCCCGTATTTGATTTCGAGAATGAAGTCGTGATCGCAAGTATTCGAGATATGACCGAGCGCAGGCGCGATATGCAAGCATTACGGTATCTGAGTGCCCGCTTGATCGACGCACAAGAAGAAGAACGCAGCCGTATTGCCAGAGACCTGCACGATGATTTTTCCCAAGAATTGGCCTTGATGGCTATAGGACTCGGCCGCCTCGATGAGGAGCTGCCGAAATCAGACGCAAAGCTTTATCAAACCGTTCAGGACCTTTTGGCCCGAAACCAGAAGATTGCAAACGGTCTCCATGATTTGTCACACTCTCTTCACCCTTCTAGCATTAAACATCTCGGGCTTGAGAAGGCGGTTGAGAGTTATTGTGCGACGTTCTCGGATCAGCATGACCTACGGATTGAATTCACGCATAACACGGTCCCGGGAACGATACCTGGAGATATCGCTTTGTGCCTTTACCGGATCATCCAAGAGGCAATACAAAATGTCCTAAAATACAGTGGTGCCGATGAGGCCCGAATAGACATAACGGGAAATAAGACTTCCCTCAGGCTGAGGATTTCCGATTTCGGCATAGGCTTCGATCCCGAACAGGTCCGAGGCAAGGGTGGCCTGGGTCTTGTCAGCATGCAGGAGCGGTTGCGGCTCGTTGGTGGGCGGTTATCCATCGAAAGTGAGGAGGCAAAAGGGACACGGCTCGATATTCAGGTGCCATTGGTTCAAGACGAGGTGGCTCAAGACGAGGTGGTACTAGACAAGGCTAAATGACTTTGTAACACGTGTGCCTCATGTCAACGCAGTCTGAGACCTAACGCCGGGATCAAACGAGGGGATTTATGAAACGTCAACAGATACTCCTGGCCGATGATCACGCCATTATAGTTGAAGCATTCAAAACGCTGCTCGAGCCCAAATACGATGTGGTTGGGACCGTGTCCGATGGACACGCATTACTGGAAGCAGCGGACGAGTTAAAGCCCGACATTATTATTCTAGACGTATCGATGCCTTTGCTAAACGGTCTGGACGCTGCACGGCGGCTCAAGGAAACCATACCTGAAATCAAGCTCATATTTCTTACCATGAATCAAGATCCACTGTTGGCGGCCGAGGCCTTCAGGGTTGGCGCGTCAGGGTATCTGCTGAAGACCTCCGCTGGACCAGAATTTTTAAAGGCTGTTAAGGAGGTGGCGCGGGGAATGTCCTATGTTACGCCTTTGATTACGGCGGAGTTGGGCGCGGAGTTTAGACGGAACTCAAAGAATACACTGTCTTCTAGCAAGTTGACCCTCCGGCAAAGGGAGGTATTGCAACTCCTGGCGGAAGGGCGTTCCATGAAAGAAGCTGCCTCGATTTTGAAAATAGCGCCTCGCACCATCGCCTTCCATAAATATCGGATGATGGAGAGTTTCCAGCTTGGTTCCAACGCGGATTTGATGCAATTCGCAATCGAACAGGGCGTCGTGCCTTTAAAACTAGATACTTGAAAATTTTTTTGCTGAAACTGTCAATTCTACCAGTCCCCCTCTTCATTTTACCGTGATAGTTTAAAATTTGAAGCCATTCAAATGGTTCAGAGTAGAAATTGGCGCTTCGCTACTCGTCAAAGTTGCGATAGCAAAAAGTCAAACCTAGCTTATGGAATACGTGCGTGAATTTGATCCGTGTTATATTGGCAGATGACCATGAGAGGCTGCGCCATCAAGTAGCTAACATGCTGACGCCTGAGTTTGACGTGGTCGATATGGTGAGCAACTCCACAGCGTTGCTTGAGGTCGAAGCAAAACTTAAACCTGATATTGTGATTTTGGACATTACCATGCCGGGCTTGAGTGGATTGGACGCTGCCCGCTTGCTGCTGGAGGCCGGTACAAAGGCAAAGATAGTGTTCTTAACGGTGCACAATGAGCGAGCGTACGCTGAAGAGGCCCTTACCATCGGAGCCCATGGTTATGTTATAAAATCCCGCCTCGCCTCAGATCTTGCACTGGCCATCAAAGAGGTAAGTGAAGGCCGCTCGTTCGTGTCGCCAACAGTGTTAAAAGAAAATTCGAATTAGAACTTACGCCGTGACACAAAATCTGGTTGTTGAACAAAAATTTCTGCACGATTTCCTGCCAATTTATCAATCAGGCCTGTCAGAACTGACAGTAGCCACTTGTCTGATTTAACGCTGTAATAAGCAAGTATTCATGATGGCTGTGGTGTCGTTCCGCCTGAAAAATGGCGGAAGATATCCGGCCACTGCAAGGGCACAAGAACGGGGACCATATGGGCAACTTACTGAGAAATGGCAAATAATCTCTCAAAAACGAATGATACACCGTCGTGCGATGGAAGCCGTATCTGGAGTATGCCGCTGGTCAACTTTCAGGTGATGGCGTCGGACTTTTCGGCAGGTTGATGGATGCCTGGATAATGTCATGTCTAAAATTTGAAGATACGGTATAATGCATGTTTCTTGAAGAAAATGAGTTTTCGATTATGACTTTGCGTATCTGCCGGTTCTTAAAGCATCCGCCAAAACTTTTCGCCCAAATTGTTTTCGTGGTTTTGATTGTGTTGATGTCGCAGTCCTATGCTTTGGGCGAGCCAATGAATATCAGACCCAACAACCCGCCGCCAATAACCGGGGCGCCACCGGGAAGCTTCCGGGCTTCTCAAGATTTATCTGGCTTAATGACACCCTTAAATGAGCCCGGCACGATCTTAAAAATCGAACCTAAGAAAGCGCCACCTGGCAGTTTTCGCGCAGCTCAAGACCTTCCGCCCGAAGCACGGTATCTTGGAAAAGTTGGCGAACAAGGTGAACTTTATCTGTACAGACGAAGCTCTGAAACGGATGTGCTCAATCCGGATCTGGAGCGTGACCAAGGCGGGGTGACCCTGAAGCTCAAACTACCGTTCTAACGTCAAAAGCGTTTTTTGGAGAGTAAGGCTGGCGTGCCGAGTAACGGCCATGTCATCGTAACCGCCAAGGCGTCTAAGATGACCGTGACTGACGCTCGTGTCATCCTTGGAAGAGAAAAAGGCACGCGAAATGAACGACATCAAAGTCACTCGCGAGGGCCATATTGCCCGCGTGACACTTAACCGGCCGAAACAGAACAACGCCATGAGCCTGGCCATGTGGCTTGAGCTGGCCTCGATTTTTGAAAATTTGGGGAAGGATCTCAAGGTCCGTTCGATTATTCTTGAGGGTTCGGGCAAATCGTTTTGCGCCGGTGCTGACATCTCTGAGTTCGCCAAGCTGCGGAGTGCGCCTCAAGACGTCGATGTCTATCAACGCGCCGTTGATGATTGCATCGATGCGATTGCTGATACGCCAAAGCCTACTATCGCAGCCGTTAGCGGCTATTGCCTGGGCGGCGGCTGCGGACTTGCCACCGCTTGCGATTTTCGCTTAGGCGATAAAACCGCTGAGTTCGGCGTGCCTGCCGCCAAGCTGTCCATCGTCTATGGCACAACCGAAACCCAGAACTTGCTGGCCCTGGTCGGCTTGGCACAGGCCAAACGGATATTGTTCATGGCCGAACGGCTGGACGCGAATAAAGCGCGCGAAATCGGCCTGGTCGATGAGATCGCGGACGATGTCGCCCAACTGGCTGGTAAATGGGCCGCCGCTATGGCGCAATTGGCGCCGTTGACCATCGCTGGTGCAAAATATCTTCTAAACGGCTTTGCCAAAACCGATGGCGACCTCGACCCGGCAAAGACCGAAGCGCTCATCAAACAAGCCTCGTTGAGCGAAGATTATGCCGAAGGCAGGTTGGCCTATGCCGAAAAACGTAACCCCCAGTTCAAGGGTTCATAGAGACCTGTATTAAACTTCGGGGGCAACTTGGCTGCGCGGATCGCGCCGTGCCCATTGCCCGGCCTCGACATCTGCTAGAAAGTCCTTCACTTGGGCGTTAAACGCCACAGGCTCTTCCAAATTGATCAAATGGCCGGACTTGGCGAAGACGCTCAATGCCGCATAAGGCATGATGCGTTTGAGCCAGAGATTAATATCCAGTACATGTTCGTCCTCATCGCCCGCCAGTAAAAGCGTGGGCACGCTCAAAGCGGCAAGCTCGTCTTCGAAAATACAGAGCGACGGCCTGCTTGCCTGAACATGACGCAGCGTCATGGCCGTTCCTAAAACTGAATGCTGCTTGAAATGACCGGCAAATTCTTGCCAGGCCGGTTTGTTCTTGTTTTGCAATTGCACCCGGCTTGGCCCTTCAAGAAAGCCGGGCAGATCCAACGAGCCTGTCTCAAGTATCTGATCAGCCAAGGCCAACGCATCGGCGATAAACTTCTCGCGGGTATCGGGATTGGCACCCGTACCACCACTGGCGAAAACCAGCCCCAAGACACGCTCCGGCTGCTGCATGGTCTCCATCAAAGCGGTATAAGCGCCCATCGACAGCCCGACCAGAAAGACCTTGTCCAGCTCCAGCACATCGAGCACTCCGGCAAGATCGTCAACCGCCATCTGCCAGCCATAAGCATCCTCTTCCTCAGGCACATCTGAGGGCAGATAGCCCCGCGCCGAATAGGCTATGCAGCGGTAGTGTTGTGACAACACATCGAGCTGGCCGCGCCAGCTTCTGTTATCGCCGCCCAATTCATGGACGAACACTATGGGCGTTCCGGTGCCGCGATCCTCGATATGAAGCTCAATGCCATTGACGCGCTTAAGACCCATTATCCCTGACCCCTTAACCAAATTCCTTCAAGATCGCCTCGCGGTGCTGATCCAGTGCGGGTGCCGCTGGTCGTGATGTGGCATCGCCCACGCCTTCGATCTTAACCGGATTACCGGAAATTTTCATATCCTCCAGCCCTTCGCCTTCAACGCTTACCATCATGTTGCGGGCAAGAATTTGCGGATCTGTGGCAAGGGCGGCCGTGTTGTTGATCGGCCCGTTTGGGACATCGTGATTGGAAAATATCACCATCCATTCTGCCGTGGCCATGGAGATGAGCACCTGTTCGATCTCGGCTTTGAGTGCTGCTTGATTGGCATTGCGTTTAACGTTGCTTTCATATTCCGACCGCGTACTAAGTCCGGGCTTGCCAAGAGCACCGCACAGCCGCTTAAACATCACATCATTGCCCGCAGCTACGACCATGTGGCCGTCTTGTGTGGCGTATACATCGAACGGGGTTGAAGAGGGATGGCGCGCACCCAGCTTGGCTGGAACCTCGCCAGTTGTGTGATAGCGCGCAACGGCATTTTCCATGATCGCTGCCTGACAATCGAGCATGGAGATATCGATCTTAGCCCCTTTGCCGGTTTGTGCACGCTTGAACAGAGCGGCTGTAATTGCGTTTGAGGCAAACAGACCGGCAGCAATATCGCCGATCGACAACCCAACCCGGACCGGCTCGTCGCCGTCATGTCCGGTGATCGACATAACTCCGCCCATGGCTTGAACCACCATGTCGTATGCGGGCTTGTTGGCATAAGGCCCGGTGGCGCCGAAGCCGGAAATTGCAGCATAAATGAGCTGTGGGAAATCCTGAGCAAGCCGTGCCCAGCCAAATCCCAGCTTTTCCAAAACGCCTGGTCTGAAATTTTCCACCAACACGTCGGCCCGGGCCAAAAGTTTTTCGAACACTTGCCTTTCGGTCTTATCCTTGAGATCAAGCATAATGCTTTCCTTGCCGCAATTAAGCGACAGAAAGTAAGCCGACATGCCGCCGACAAACGGGCCTATTTGGCGCGCATCATCGCCGCCGGGCGGCTCGACCTTGATTACCCGCGCACCCATATCACCGAGCACGCGCGTGCAATAGGGTCCGGCCAAGACCCGGGTGAGGTCAATCACGATGATGCCTGAAAGCGGTCCGTCGGTCATTGGGTTATGCCGCTTGTTCGGCAATGAAATTGCGGATGAAGCTGCGATAGCCGTTGGGTTCGCGTCCTAATAGCGCCTTGAGCACCAAGGCGTTGCCGCCGGGATAGCCATGGGTATCATAATGGTTGCACATGTCGATATATGTCTTGATGGCAAAATCCGTCCAATTGTTCTTAAGCGCAAAGCTGCGCCAGTCTTCGAGGTCGCGGTGAACGGTTTTTACTTTTTTGCCTAATTTTTCGGAGATGATCTGCGCCATTTCGTTGTGCGTCAGCGGCACTGGCCCACACAGATCGTAAGTCGCCCCGCGAAGTGCTGGATCGGTCAGGATATTGGCCGCTGCCTCGCCCAAATCAACCGTGTCTATGACGCTCATTTTCTTGTCCGGCGAATAGGGTCTGGCATAAACCCCGTCCTTGATGATCTTAGGCCATTCGACACGGATATTTTGCATAAACATGGACGGCTTGATGATGGTAAACGGCATGTCCGATTCAATCAGATGTTCCTCGGCCAACAGCTTGTTCCAGTGATGTGCCACCTTTTGCATTTGCGAGTGATAAGCAGACAAGAACAGATAGTGGGTGACACCTTGTGCCTTGGCCGCATCAATGCAGCGTTTTGAGATCTCGAGCTCATGTTCATTGAAGCGCGGCGGTATCTGCATGACTTGTTCAGCGCCTTTGATAACGCCCGCGACATCGTCATCGGACAGAAAATCGCCGATAACGCATTGCGCAACGCCGAGCTCTTTAAGCCTGGTTGCTGAGTTCTGATTAGAGGTTAAGGCGCGAACCTCTGCCCCCCGGCTGACAAGTGCTTTGATTGTGGGAATGCCCACCGCACCCGATGCGCCGATAATCACAATCATATCCCTCGCCTCTTATAATTTTGCACGCGCGGCCGAACATATCGGCGCAGCTGATGTTATAGGCCCCACCGCCGATTGCCAATTGTAACCTTGTGCTTGGATAATATGAATGAGCTAATTGTCGATTTACTCTTAAATCACTGTGGAAGCGCTAGGGTCTCGTCGCCTGAGGGTCATCTTTGGTGATAAAGTAGAAGGGTGGTGGAGCCAGGCGGAATCGAACCGCCGACCTCTTGAATGCCATTCAAGCGCTCTCCCAACTGAGCTATGGCCCCGTTATCTCGTGCACAGCATTTAACTTTACGAAGATTGCTATGCTTATACCCGCATTTGATGCTCGAGAAACTAGGGTGCGGCCTCTAAATGATCAAGCGAAACTTATCGGCTTTTCTAATTTAACTCTCGTCCCCTTTGCTAATGCCGCCACCAATCAGGTCCGTAACATTAGGATCGGCATCATCATCGGTTTCAAGGAAGGTATTGTCTACCTCACCTTCAGTTGATGCGGTACTATCATCAGCAGCAGCATCAACATCCACATCTGCATCTTTGAGTGCTGCAAGATCTTCGTCTTGAGCATCTACAACTTGAGCATCTGCCTCTTCAAGACTGACAATTTCTACATTTGCTTCCCCCGCGACCACGGGTTCGGCTACTGCTTCAACAGTCTCAGGCGCTTGCGCTTTTGGCGCACGTGTTGCTTTAGTTGCAACCTCCGGCACAAACGGTTCGTCGCATTTCGGACAAGTTATCCCGGTCTTTCCAAGATCGTAGAACTTTGCCCCACAACTCAAACATTGATGTTTATTTCCAAGTTCAGTTTTGGCCACTGTTCATTTCCCAAAATTCATAATTCAGCGCACCCCATTGCCATGACCTCTAGCAACTTGTCAAAGCAAAAAAACATTCAGGCCTGCATATTCAAGCTTTATTGAGGCGAAAGATACAAACTATTTAATAAAATTCCCATACTATCGTTATATAAAATCGCTTTCGCGAGGATGTGACAGGCCCGGGCTGCTATGTTAGGAAAGGCCTAATTTAATTTTAACCCCATAATTCAAGGCATGATTATCTGTTGAGCATACAACAGCGTTTTTCAGCACAACCCTGTGAAAATTTGTCAGGGACGATACGTGCCCCCGGCGACAAATCAATTTCGCATCGCGCTTTAATTTTAGGCGCACTGGCGCTGGGCGACACAAAAATTGAAGGTTTGCTGGTTTCACAAGACGTGTTGGCAACAGCTGATGCCTTGCGCGGTTTTGGCGCGCGGGTTGAACAAATATCAGATGGCGATTGGATCGTGTCCGGTCTTGGCGTTGGTGGCTTATGCCAACCACGAGGCCCTTTTGATTTCGGCAATTCAGGAACATCAACACGGTTGATCATGGGCCTAGCGGCAACACATGCCATCACCGCCACATTTACGGGCGATGCTTCCCTCTCAAAACGTCCGATGGGCCGGGTGCTAAATCCGCTAAGACAAATGGGTGCCAAATGCGACAGTACCAAAGACGACCTCCTGCCGGTGGTCATGACCGGTGCCAGCAACCCTTTGCCCATTACCTATGAATTGCCCGTGGCATCGGCCCAGGTGAAATCGGCCATATTGCTTGCAGGTCTTAACACACCAGGGATAACCACAGTGATTGAGCCTGTGGCTACGCGTGATCATACCGAGCGGATGTTACGCTTCTTTGGGGCTGAAGTCGATATTCACGAACATGGGGGTGCCAAGCATATTAAACTTAAAGGTGAAGCAGAACTTAGTGCCCAAAATATTTCTGTGCCGGGTGATCCAAGCTCTGCGGCTTTTGCGTGTGTGGCAGGTTTGATCGTACCCAGCTCAGATATCACAATTGAAAATGTTCTGCTTAACCCCACACGATGCGGGTTGATTGAAACCTTGCTCGAGATGGGCGGACACCTTGACGTGCTTAATAAGCGCGGCAGCAGCGGCGAGCAGGTTGGCGACTTGCATGTACGTTCAAGTTCTCTGAAAGGAATTGATGTACCAGCCTCACGCGCGCCTTCCATGATTGATGAGTATCCTGTCCTGGCTGTTGCCGCAGCCTTTGCTGAAGGACAAACCCATATGGCGGGTTTAAGCGAGCTTCGCGTTAAGGAAAGCGACCGGCTTGCTACTGTGTCTTCAGGTTTAACCGCCTGCGGTGTGAACCATGAAACAGGCAATGATTATTTAACAATAAACCCTCAAGGCATCCCTGCGGGCGGCGGTGTCATTGAAACACATATGGACCACCGGATTGCCATGGCATTTTTGGTCATGGGCCTTGGTGCACAAAACCCGGTCACAGTTGATGATGGCTCTATCATTGCCACGAGCTATCCTGATTTTACAAAACACATGACACAGCTTGGCGCACATATAAGCGTGCAAGGAGACACATTGTGATTATTGCGCTTGATGGACCGGCCGCTTCAGGCAAAGGCACATTAGCGCGCAAGCTTGCAGCGCACTACGGGCTTCGATATCTCGATACCGGCTCGCTATACCGGGCGGTTGCCTGGAGTGTTTTAGACAAAGGCCAAGACCCGGCTGATGAAGCAGCCGCCTTGCATGCCGCTCAAAATCTTGACCTCAGCCAAATTGATGATGCGGATTTGCGGACCATTGATGTCGGCCATGCCGCTTCTATCGTTGCTGTTATGCCTGAGGTTAGAGCCGCTATCCTTTCCTTTCAGCGGGAATTTGCGAACCATCAACCCGGGGCAGTGCTTGACGGTCGCGATATCGGGACGGTGGTTTGCCCTGAAGCGGACGCAAAACTGTTTGTTACCGCCAGCATTGAGGCCCGCGCGCTCCGCCGTTATCTTGAACTGAAAGCCTCTGGATCAGACGTTGACGAAGCTCATGTATTGCAAACTTTATCCGAGCGTGACGCCAGAGATGCTGCCCGTGAAATAGCCCCAATGATAAAAGCTGAAGATGCGCACTTGCTAGATACGTCAAATTTAGATATAGAATCCGCTTTCCAGGCAGCGGTTGAGCATATTGACCGATGCTTATAAACTGAGAAGGGTGCGCTTAACGATTTAAGCAGTGCCCGTTTTGTGTTGCTCTCATTCATAACTTGCTAAGGCAGAGATGATTGTGAGCGTAAATTTTAACCGCCCGACACGGTGAAGCGCTTCTTTAGAACGACTAGCGAGAGCTCACCCCAACGGGAAGACCTGTGGACACAACCGCTGGCCTGTAAAACATGTTATCATCCCAAGGAGTATGCATGTCCGAAGCGAATACAGATACACTTAACCCAACCCGTGATGATTTTGCGGCATTACTAGAAGAAACATTCAGTAAAGACAAACAAGAAGGCAACGTCGTTAAAGGCACCATTGTTGCTATTGAAAATGATTTTGCTCTCGTCGATGTCGGCCTCAAAACTGAAGGCCGGGTTTCTCTAAAAGAATTCAAGACCCCAGGACAAGATCTGGCCCTCAATGTCGGAGACACGGTTGAGGTCTTTCTTGAGCGCATTGAAAACGCGCTGGGTGAAGCTGTTCTCAGCCGAGAGAAAGCCAAGCGCGAAGAAAGCTGGGAGCGGTTGGAAAAATCATTTGAAGCGAATGAACGGGTAGACGGCGTTATATTCGGCCGCGTCAAGGGCGGGTTTACCGTTGACCTTGACGGTGCCGTGGCTTTTCTGCCAGGCAGCCAGGTTGACGTAAGGCCAATCCGCGATGTTGGCCCATTGATGAATATCACCCAGCCATTCCAAGTTCTCAAAATGGACCGCAGACGCGGCAATATTGTCGTCTCACGCAGGGCCATTCTTGAAGAAAGCCGCGCTGAACAACGCCACGAGATTGTGGCCAATCTGAAAGAAGGCCAAGTGGTGGAGGGCGTTGTTAAAAACGTCACTGATTATGGCGCATTTGTCGATCTTGGCGGCATTGATGGCTTGTTGCATGTCACAGACATTGCCTGGCGTCGGGTTAATCATCCAAGCGATGTTTTGTCCATCGGCCAGACCGTCAATGTTCAGATCATCAAAATCAATCCTGAGACACAACGTATAAGCCTTGGCATTAAACAGCTTGAGGATGATCCTTGGGAAAGTGTGGAAGCGAAATATCCACTCAATACCAAGTTCAAAGGCAAAGTCACCAATATTACCGACTATGGTGCTTTTGTTGAACTTGAAGACGGTATTGAAGGCTTGGTCCATGTCTCAGAAATGAGCTGGACGAAGAAAAACGTACATCCTGGTAAAATTATTTCAACAAGCCAGGAAGTTGAGGTGATGGTGCTTGAAGTTGATCCGCAAAAGCGGCGCATCTCCTTAGGGCTTAAACAATGCACAGATAATCCATGGCTCACCTTTGCTGACCGGTTCCCCAAAGACACCAAGGTTGAAGGCGAAATCAAGAATGTTACTGAATTCGGCTTGTTTATTGGTCTTGAGGGTGATGTTGACGGCATGGTGCACATGTCTGATTTGGATTGGAACCGGCCCGGCGAGGACGCCATTTCCGATTATAAAAAAGGCGATGTTGTGCAAGCCGTTGTGCTCGGGGTTGATACGGAAAAGGAACGTATTTCGCTCGGCATTAAACAATTGTCCGGCGATCCTCTGGAAGCCGGAGGCGGCTTTAAGAAGGGTGCTGTGGTTACTTGTGAGGTGACGGCGGTGAAAGATAACGGCATTGAAGTCAACGTTGGTGATTCCGGCCTAGCCGCCTTCATTCGCCGCGGCGATTTGAGCCGTGACCGCTCCGAACAACGCCCAGACAGATATGCTGTCGGCGACAAGGTAGATGCCCGGATCACTCAGTTTGACAAAGCCACGCGGAAAGCTTCCGTTTCCATCAAGGCACTTGAGATAGCAGAAGAAAAAGAAGCCGTTAAACAATATGGCTCGACCGATGCCGGCGCTTCGCTTGGCGACATTCTAGGAGCTGCTTTGAACCGTGCTCAAGATGATGAAAACGGTAAAGACGAAGCAAAAGAAGACAAAGACGACTAGGGCATAATCTACTGCACCTCGCGGCAATGGAGCAGATGAGTGACGTTACAGGCAGAATATATTTCAGATAGGCGGCGACTTAAGCGCCGTCTACGCCTGTGGCGTGCCTTTGCCATGATTGCTTTTGTGGGGGCACTTATTGCTGTCTTTGTCAGCAACCGACAACAAGACGGATTGTTATTTGGTAACCATATCGCACGCGTTTCAATTAGTGGTGTGATCACCGACGACGTCAAGCAACAGAAGCTTTTGACTAAGCTCGGAAAAAACAAACGTGTTAAGGCCGTTATTTTGCGGATCAACAGCCCGGGTGGGACAACAACGGGTTCGGAAGCCTTGTTTGCCTCAATCCGCAAATTGTCCAAGCAAAAGCCCGTTGTTGCCGTACTCGGCACCGTGGCAGCGTCGGGGGGCTATATTGCAGCCCTTGGGGCAGATTATATTGTGGCACGTGGCAATACGATAACCGGATCAATCGGCGTGATTTTCCAATGGGCGCAAGTGACCGAGCTGTTGGGCAAAATTGGTGTTAAGATGGAAACGGTCAAAAGCGGTCCACTTAAAGGGCAGCCCTCACCGTTCACAGTTACCACGGAAGAGGCGCGCAAGGCCGTTGAAGAGATGGTCAAAGATTCCTTTGAATGGTTTGTCGGTCTGGTTTCAGACCGGCGACCGATTGACTTGGTTCAAGCCCGCATTCTAGCCGATGGCAGAATTTATACCGGCAGAATTGCTGCAAAAAACAAGCTGGTGGATGAAGTGGGGGGCGAAGAGGTCGCCCTTAAATGGTTACAAAAAAAACACCGGATAAAACCCGGGATCAAAATAGTTGACTGGCAGGCAAATCGCACAGATGACTTTGGCTTTGGCAGTTATATTGGACGTGCAATCTTGCAGGCACTTGGATTGGACACGCTATTTGGAAACCTGGTCTTAGCCGGAAAAGCGCTTAAGCCTGAGAGACTTAGTCTTGACGGTTTGATCTCTGTTTGGCAACCTGAACGTTGAAATGAAAACGTTTGGGGTATTAGGCTGCTAAAGGCGTTAAGTTTAAGGGAGAGCGTTTTGATCAAATCAGAATTGATACAGCGCATCGCAATGGATAACCCGCACCTTTATCAAAGGGATGTGGAGCGAATTATTAATACGATATTCGGCGAGATTGCCGGCGCGTTGTGCAAAGGGGACAGAGTTGAGCTAAGAGGCTTTGGTGCCTTCTCGGTTAAACACCGGCCAGCACGCACAGGGCGTAATCCACGAACAGGCGCACCTGTAAGTGTAGCGGCAAAGCGAGTGCCATTTTTTAAAACCGGCAAGGACTTGCGCGAACGACTCAATGAATCAGGGCCGAACGAGTAGCATTGCGCGCAATGCTACTCGTTCAAGGCCTTATTGGTTTTCGGCTAGGGTATGTGATTTTTGAAAAAAATCCTTCGATGGTTCGCCATTATTGTTATTGCTATCCCAATTGTCAGCTTTGCGGTTGCCAATCGCCATTTGGTGACCTTCTCGGTCGATCCATTGTCGCAATCCGATCCGTTTTATTCAATTCGGCTACCGTTGTTTGCGTTGTTACTGGGATTTATGCTGATTGGCATTCTCATTGGCGGGACGGCATCCTGGCTAAATCAGCGTAAATGGCGCAAAGCGGCTCGCGAAGCCCGCAATGATGCTGCACAATGGCATGATGAGGCCCGGCGTTTGCGCGATAGAGCCGCACAACCTCCCCCGTTTGATGAGCACGCCGTGCGGCCCGATAGACTACCTCCTAGCCTGACATCTTAATTTTACGCTATCTCAAATCAGAGCGCTTGAGCTTACCTATCATTGTGCTGCATAATTTTTGAATGCGCGATGACACAATATTTCTTGATGCTGTTTTAGCAAGCCCTGAAAGGCTTAAGGTTCGAGGCGTTAAACTTATTTTTGCAGCGCTGCTGGTCTGCACGCAGTTAAACTTTTCGCCGGCCTTTGCCCAGGACACGCCGGACCCTCTCGTCATTATTGGTGTTTCACGTGAGGGCAATTCCTGTGTGATTGGGGCTGGCCAAAAGAAAGAGCTCCTGGATGGCAAAGCCATTATAAAATTTCTGAAGCATAAGCAGGCCTTTTCGCTCAGCACACTTACGGGGTTACAAGAAAATGTCTGGACAGTTGGGCGCCCGAAACCTTTGGGAGGCGAAGAAGACTGCAAAGGGCAATTTAGCCAAGAGCTTACTTTTATTCCAGGAAGTCTTAAGGCCGATATGGTTGCCATTAAAGGGGAACGCGACACGATTAAATCCTTCTTTCCCAAGACCCTTAAGCTCAAAGACCCAACAGACAAGGCTTACGATAAAATCGTGCGGGAATTTTTGATAAAAAAAGGACTTAAAAAGCCTGAGGTTAAAATAAAACAGGTTGTGGAAGCTGACCTTAATGGCGATGGCACGACAGACTTACTCATCAATGCGGCCAAAGCCGAGCACGGCGAAACGCAACGCGGCGAATATGCGCTCGTGCTGGCGGTTGTCACAGAAGGCGACACACAACAGGTAATCGAACTGAATGCTGAAGTCACAGCCAAAACTGAGCCGGGCCCAAGTGCTCTTTGGGAAAACAATGTCGTTTCGATTTTAGACCTGGACGGCGATGGCCGTCTTGAAATCATTCTCTATGGCTGGTTTCTGTTTGGCGATGGCTGGGAAGTTTTCACCATAAAAAATAACGTGGCCAAGCGTAGCTTGGTTTGCGGCTGTGGGGGCTAACAGACTGTTCGGGGCGGAAATCCTCTGCTATAACGCACCCGGCCCGAGGTTTTGGGTAAATATCACCGAGATTGCCAAAATATGTCTGACATAGAAAATCCAATTTTTTGCGCGCTTGACCTGCGTGATTTAAACGCTGCTGTAGCCCTGGCAAACGATCTGCGTGGAAGCATTGGCGGAATAAAACTCGGCATGGAGTTTTTCTATACCCATGGTGGGGAAGGTTATTTGAAAGTGGCGCAAGCAGGCCTGCCGATTTTTCTTGATCTCAAGTTCCACGATATTCCAAACACGGTAGCCGGTGCCGTTCGCGCCTTGTTGCCGCTTGAACCAGCCCTTCTAACTCTCCATATATCAGGAGGTAGCGCCATGATGAGCGCCGCGCGCAGTGCGGCCCAGGATGCTAAAACACCACCTGCCCTCATCGGGGTTAGTGTGCTGACATCTTTAAACGAAGATGATTTGGGCCAGATGGGCGTTTCAGGCTCGGTGCAAAATCAGGTCAGCACTCTGGCGAGGCTGGCGCAAAGTGCAGGCCTTGACGGGGCCGTGTGCAGCCCGATGGAAATTGAACAGCTTCGTGCGAATTGTGGTGAAAAATTCCAATTGATCGTTCCGGGCATCCGTCCTGAAGGGGCTGACACTCAGGATCAAAAACGTGTCATGACGCCCAGACAAGCCCGCGATTTAGGCGCTAATATTCTGGTGATCGGTCGCCCCATTGTTCAGGCGGATGACCCAGTTGCCGCAGCCCAAGACATTGTTAAGAGCCTAGGATAATTTTTCATGAGTGTTCAGGTAAAAATATGCGGCCTTAGCACAGCCGACACACTAGAGGCCGCTATCAAGGGCGGGGCTGATCTGGTGGGGTTTGTGTTTTATGAACCAAGTCCGCGCAATCTGGATTTGGGAACCGCTGTTAAGCTTGCCAAATTAGTGCCTGATCACATTCGCAAAGTGGCTCTGGTGGTTGATGCTGACAACGCCAAACTCGATGGAATTGTTGAGGCAATTTCTCCCGATTTCATTCAGGCCCACGGCAGCGAAACACCTGAGCGGGTCGTGGAGATCAAACAACGCTATGGGTGCCCGGTCATTAAGGCGATTAAAGTTTCAAAAGCTGAAGATCTTGACGAGATAGCCCTTTATGAAAATATCGCAGACTTGGTGCTGTTTGATGCAAAGGTGCCTGACAGTCTTGAAGACGCACTGCCTGGAGGCAATGGGTTGGCCTTTGATTGGCAGTTGATTGCAAATCGTAAACCTCAATTTGATTTTATCCTGTCTGGCGGGCTTGAAGCTGATAATGTGGCTGAGGCACTTCATATGACGGGGGCGGCTATTGTTGATGTTTCATCTGGTGTTGAAACTGCCCTCGGCATTAAAGATAAACAATTGATCGCTGATTTTTTAACAACAGCGAAAGAGGCGTAAAGAGTGACAGACGCAACACCAAATTCCTATCGCGCCGGACCGGATGAAGGCGGCCATTTCGATATTTATGGTGGCCGCTTTGTGGCCGAGACCTTGATGCCGCTGATCCTTGATCTCGAGCAGGCCTATAAGGAGGCGCAGGCTGACCCCGCGTTTCAAGCGAAACTTGACCATCTCAATGCGCATTATTCGGGACGTCCCAGTCCTCTCTATTTTGCCGAGCGCCTGACAGAACATTTTGGCGGGGCCAAAATTTATTTCAAGCGCGATGAGCTCAACCATACCGGATCACACAAGATTAATAATTGCCTCGGCCAAATTGAACTGGCCCAACGGATGAGCAAAACCCGCATCATTGCAGAAACAGGGGCCGGCCAGCATGGGGTGGCTGTGGCGACGGTTGCCGCACGCTTTGGCCTTCCCTGCGTGGTCTATATGGGTGCCAAAGATATTGAACGGCAAAAGCCCAATGTGTTTCGCATGAAGCTTTTGGGTGCTGAGATTGTGCCTGTCACCGCAGGTGCGGGTACATTGAAAGATGCCATGAACGAGGCTTTGCGTGACTGGGTGTCGAATGTTGAAAACACCTATTATATTATCGGCACAGCAGCAGGCCCCCACCCCTATCCTGAAATGGTGCGAAACTTTCAATCCGTCATCGGCAATGAAGTCCGCGAACAAATGATGGAGGCCGAAGGCCGCTTGCCGGACAGTCTGGTTGCCTGCATTGGCGGTGGCTCCAACGCAATCGGATTGTTCCACCCGTTCCTTGATGACAAGGATGTCGCTATATACGGCGTTGAGGCTGCAGGCCTCGGGCTTGATACACCTGACCATGCAGCTTCGCTTTCCGGCGGCAAGCCGGGTGTGTTGCATGGTAACCGCACCTATCTGTTGCAAGATGATGATGGCCAGATTCTCGAAGGCCATTCAATTTCAGCAGGACTGGATTATCCCGGCATTGGACCAGAGCACTCCTGGTTAAAGGATACCGGCCGGGTGAGTTATGTTTCAGCAACTGATAGAGAAGCTTTGGAGGCGTTTCAGCTCTGCACCAAGCTTGAAGGCATTATCCCCGCACTTGAGCCATCGCACGCCCTGGCATATATCTCAACGATCGCTAGCGATCTACCTTCAGACCATCTGCTTGTTATGAATCTCTGCGGCCGCGGCGACAAGGATGTGTTTGCTGTCGCCGAGCATTTAGGTCATGGAGATATTGCTGATGTCTAATGTTGGGCACGCCAGGTTTGATGCGCGATTTGCGGCCCTCAAGGCTGAAGGCAAACAGGCGCTGGTGACGTTTATCACGGCTGGTGATCCTGATTATGACACCTCGCTTGAGGTTCTTAAATGCCTGCCAAAATCCGGCGCTGATATTGTTGAACTGGGCATGCCGTTTTCCGATCCCATGGCAGATGGCCCGGCCATTCAGGCATCCTCACAAAGGGCACTTAAGGCCGGACAGACAATGATAAAAACCCTGGCCATGGTGCGCGCGTTTCGTGAAACAGACCAGGAAACACCCCTTGTCTTAATGGGGTATTACAACCCAATTTACATTTATGGTGTCGATCGGTTTTTGGCAGATGCCAAAGCTGCCGGTGTCGATGGATTGATCGTTGTTGATCTGCCGCCAGAGGAAGACGAAGAATTATGCCTTCCCGCTCTTGAAGCTGGTTTGAGCTTCATTCGTCTGGCAACACCAACCACCGATGACAAGCGTTTGCCTGCAGTACTCGCCAACACCTCAGGTTTTGTCTATTATGTTTCTATTGCTGGCATTACCGGCACGGCCGCACCTGATGCAAATGTGGTTGGGCATGCGGTTAGCAGGATAAAGCAGCATACCGATTTACCTGTTGCCGTGGGGTTTGGTGTGAAGACCGCAGACCAGGCCCGCGACATTGCCAAACAAGCCGATGGTGTTGTGGTCGGATCAGCCGTAATTGCTAAACTGGTTGGAACACTAGACGGCAATGGCAAAAGTGATGGTACAACAGTTGATAAAGTATCAGCGTTTGTCACAGAATTATCAGACGGCATGAGAAAAGCCGCACAGTAATTGTAACCGGGAACAGCGAGGAAGTTGGGGCCATGAACTGGATTAAAAACGTCGTCAGGCCAAAAATTCAAGGTATTTTGCGCAAGCGTGATGTGCCAGAAAACACCTGGATCAAATGCCCCGAAACCGGGCAGATGGTCTATTACAAAGACCTTGAAGCCAATCAGTTTGTTATTCCCGGCAGCGGCTATCATATGAAAATGACTGCTGATGTCAGGCTAAAGTCTTTTTTTGATGATGGTGAATATGAGAAAATTGCCGTACCTGCTGTGGCCGCCGACCCTCTGAAATTTCGCGATCAGCGCAGATATTCCGAACGTATCAAGGAAGCCCGCAGCAAAACAGATATGGAAGATGCCGTGTTGCTGGGTGTCGGCAAGCTTGATGATCTGGAAGTTGTTAGCGCTGTTCAGGACTTTTCATTCATGGGTGGCTCACTTGGTATGGCTGCAGGGGAAACGCTCATCAATGGTATGGATCTGGCTTTAGAGAAAAAATGCCCGTTCATTCTGTTTGCAGCCTCGGGTGGTGCGCGCATGCAGGAAGGCATTTTGTCGTTAATGCAAATGCCGCGCACAACAGTTGCCGTGCAACGCCTGCGCCAGGCAAACCTGCCTTATATTGTGGTGCTCACACATCCAACCACTGGCGGGGTTACAGCCTCTTACGCCATGCTGGGCGATATTCATATTGCTGAACCCGGAGCGCTGATTGGTTTTGCCGGACCTCGAGTTATTGAGCAAACCATACGCGAGCAATTGCCTGACGGCTTCCAAAAATCGGAATTCCTGCTTGAGCACGGTATCGTTGACATGGTGGTTGAGCGCAAGGATTTGCGCGCAACTGTGAGCCGCATTGCGCGGATGTTGATGAAAGCGCCTGCTTTTGCAACCAAGCAGATAGCTCCTCAAGAAGAAGCAGAGCCGGTCGCTAAGCAAGAGAAGCCAGAGGCTGAAATAAGCGATGTAACAGCTGACACCATAACAAAAGCCAAGCCAAAAGCGCCAGCTGCCAAAACACAAGACGCGGACAAGGAACCTTCTGTGTGACCTGCCCCCTGCACTTTTTGTCGCAAGCCGCACCAGGCTAAGTCATGTCGCATTCCAATATTATTTTGGACCGCTTAACGGCCCTCCATCCAAAAGTTATAGACTTGTCCCTTGGCCGCATGGAGCGGTTGCTTGCAGCGCTTGATCATCCCGAACTTAAGCTGCCGCCGGTCATTCATGTGGCAGGCACAAACGGCAAAGGTTCGGTAATTGCCAATTTACAATCCATCATGGAAGCTGCCGGTAAATCAGTACACAGCTATATCTCGCCTCACGTACGGTTCTTTGCCGAGCGCATCAGGCTTGGCAGCCCTAAAGGCGGCAATCTGATTACCGAAGACGAGCTGATGTCTGTGCTGGAAGCCTGCGAAGATGCCAATGGCGGCCAGCCCATCACGTTTTTTGAAATCACCACAGCGGCGGCCCTGTTGGCCTTTAGCGAGCATGAGGCAGATTATTTACTGTTGGAAGTTGGGCTTGGCGGCAGGTTGGATGCAACCAATGTAATTGCAAAACCGGCTTTATCTATCATCACAGCGGTCGATCTTGATCATCAATCTTTTCTTGGCGAAACCATTGAAGAAATTGCTTTTGAAAAAGCAGGCATTTTAAAGCGTGATGTTCCAGCCATCATAGGGCCACAAGCGCATGACAAAGCGTTAAATGTTATTGAGCGCCAGGCGCGTGCAATAGTTGCACGAGCGTATTTAGCAGGCCAGCACTGGCAAGCATATGAAGAACATGGACGTTTGGTGTTTCAAGATGACGATGGCTTGTTGGACCTACCGCTGCCTCGACTTATGGGCCGCCACCAAATTGACAATGCCGGTATTGCAATCGCTGCCTTGCATAGTCTGAATGATCCTGAAATTGGCATTCAGCATATTGAGAACGGCTTGAGTGCAACCAAGTGGCCAGCACGTCTGGAACGCCTTGGCCCGGGCGCACTTTACACCATTGCCCCTGAGGGATGTGAGCTTTGGCTTGATGGCGGGCATAATCCAGCAGCCGGACGGGTTTTAGCGGCAAGTCTTGCTGATATTGAAGATCGTGTATCCCGGCCCTTGGTTTTGATTATGGGCATGCTCAACAACAAAAACCCGGGTGAATTCCTTAAACCTTTTAAAGGCCTGGCTGCGCGCATCATAACGCTCAAAATTCCTGATGAACCCAATGCATATGAGGCCGAAGTATTATCTCAGATCGCGTCAGACTTAGGGTTTGCTGCCGAGCCAGCCTCCAGCCTGTATGAAGCACTTAGCTCGCTAAAATCGCATTACCCGCATGCTCCCCGCATTGCCATTTGCGGTTCGCTCTATCTGGCGGGACATGTATTGAACGCTCATGCCAATGAGCCAAATAAAATGGCCGGCGAATGACGCCGGCCATAGAATCGAATTTTAAAATTTCGCGTTAGAGCGGTTTCGCTCTAGTTCTGTTTTAAGCGTATCTTTATCCCAAACTATCGTGCGATAGAAACCGGTGCCCACTTTTGGGAGATACGCTCTAGATTGACTGTTCAATCCATTCAATAAGTTTGGTTTTAGGCATAGAGCCTGTGACCATGTTGACGACTTCACCGTCTTTGAAAACCATTAAAGTCGGGATTGAACGAATGCCATATTTGGCCGCCAAATTCGGGCTTTCATCAACATTCAGCTTCGCAATTTTCAGCTTACCTGACATTTCACCGGCAATTTCTTCAAGCACGGGTGCGATTTGTTTACACGGTCCGCACCATTCAGCCCAGAAATCTACCACAACCGGTTCGGAAGAGCCCAAAACATCGGCTTCAAAATTGTCATCAGATACTGCTGTTGGGGTCATAAAACTACCTTTCGGTTTGTGGCTTGCGCCAAGCCTGCCCATTCGTTGTGGAAGGTAAGTATCCCCATGACAAAGGTCAAGGGGTTGTGTAATCACCTTGACGTTTAGAGGGCCTTATCCAGCAAATCATCAGGAATGTCCATTAGTGCCGGTGCTGCCGTCCATAGCAGATTACACTTCACGAGTTTCTCCTGGTAAAGTTTTTTTAAAACCGCCCGATAGGCCGCAAGCTGGCGTATGTAATTTTGCGGCACGTCATTCGCGCTCTCAGGCACGGCGCGATCGGTCTTGTAATCCAATATCAAAATCTCATCATTGCGCACAACCAGACGATCTATAAGGCCCGATACAGCTATTGGATCAACACCGTCTTGTGACGGCTGCACCCATCCTGCCAGCGGTACTTCTGCTCTACTGTCTGGCCCAAAAAGCGCCTGTAAGCCGGGATCAGAAAGCACGGCCAGCGCCTCGTAAATCAAATCTGTCTGTTCATTAGGTTGCAGGTCATGCGCAGGCAAACCCACATAGTTTTGAGCAGCGACCAGGCGTTTGCCCTCCTCAAGGGCAGGCAGGCTTTGCAGTAATCTGTGAATGATCAAACCACGCTTGAGACGCGCGTCACTGGTTCCCTCCAGAACAGAGCCAATATCATTATAGTTGCGCGGTGGTGTCTTATCACCGGGCCATGTGAGCTTGGAGGGTGCAATCATTGGCGCTGGCGCTGCTTGACCGGGGGCGGGCTCGCTCGCCCAATCCGGCAAGATTTTTGTTTGGACCGGTGCAGTTTCTTCTCCCGGAGGCGAAATAGCACCTTGTTTGCCACTTTCCTTGCGCCAGGCGATTACGTCACCAATATCGTTCTTAACTTCAGTTAAATGCGGCTCAAGCGCGTCAAAAGCCAGATCATACCAGCAACCATCCTGGCGATTGTTTTTGCCTTCATGCCCACAGATAATGAGCCAATCACGCGCGCGGGTCATGGCAACGTATAACAGGCGATGTTCTTCTTCATCACGTGCTGTTTGCGACGCTTGACGTGCCTGGTTTATGGCTTGGGTGTCATAACCGGCATTAAGTGGCCAAACGGGGATATCGGGCATGATATCGGGCTGTTGGTAATCTTTGAGGAATAAAACAGGCGCATCATGACGTCGGTCTGTGCCCGTGCAGGTATCGGGGAGGATCACAATATTGGCTTCAAGACCTTTGGCGCCATGCACGGTCATGATCCGCACCTCACCCTGGGCCTGGGCAAGGTCGCGTTTAATTTCGCTTTGCGTGGCTTCAAACCAGGCCAGGAAGCCTTGCAACGAAGGCGAGTGTGACTGCTCAAACGTCAGGGCCTGGTTTAGAAATTCATCCAATGGATCATTGGCCTGTGCGCCCAAACGGCTGTTAAATAATTCACGCCCCTTCCCTGGCGATAGGATGGTTGAGAAAAACTCAAATGGCGTGCCGTAGTCAGCAAGATTAAACCAATGACTTAACCGCTCGTGGGCCATGGCGAGATGTGCGTTGGAAGCAGCCTTTGCGTGCAATGCCTGCCATAGCGATCCCGGCCGATCATGGGCCAGCGTGAACAAGTCCTCCTCACTCAAACCTATTAGAGGGCTTTTTAGCACCACGGCCAGGGTTAAATCATCGTCGGGCAATAGGGCTGCTTGCGCGAGCGCAATGAGATCCATCACGGCGATTTGCTGGCCAAGCTTCATGCGGTCGGCACCGGCAACAGGCACATTGCGTTGCTTGAGAGCGCGCACCAGGGCATCAACAAACAGGCCGCGCTTGCGCACCAAAATCAAAATATCATCGGGCACAATGGCACGACCCTTGGCCGGTAATTGTGTCTTATCGTTCAACCAGCCAGCAATCCTGTCGGCTATTTTTTGTGCCAGGCGCATGCGCGGTGTTTCAGGGCTTTGCCAGTCAAGGGGGGCATTCCAGGGGTTTTCAGGCTGTTTTTCATCCGGCTTTTCTGTCGGCCAAATCTCGATAAGGCCCGGCTCATCCAGACGCACTGCCTGGTGGGATTCAATAATATCAGCAGCGCTTAAGCCTGCGCGTGCCCGGTCGTCAGCAAAGACCTGATCCACCGCCCATAACACAAGTTCGGTTGAGCGAAATGAAACCGTTAGAGGGACTTGGGCAAAACCTTGTGCTGCTGCTTTTGACTTGCGGGCAAAATAATGGCGCATGGCATCAAACATTGCAGGGTCAGCGCCTTGGAACGAATAGATCGATTGTTTTTCATCGCCCACCGCAAACAGGGTGCGCTCCATATTTCGGGCACTTTCCCCTGAGAAAAACTCTTCGGCCAGCGCCTGGATCACCTGCCATTGTTCTCGGCTGGTGTCCTGGGCCTCATCAACAAGGATATGATCAAGCCCGCCATCAAGTTTATAAAGCACCCAGGCAGCACCGGTTTCGGATAAAAGTGAATTGGTTTTCTGGATCAGATCATCATAATCAAGCAGGCCGCGCTGTCGTTTTGCCTGAATGAACCCGCCTATGATTTCACTGGCAATCTCCAATAGGGCTGCGGTCGCCCGCCACACATGAAAAGCCTTGAGGCGTTCGTAAAGCGGCTCAAGGCGGATTTGTTCTTGTTGCAGAAATTCAAAATCCTGTGGATGTTCTTCTGCTAGATATTTTGTGGCCAGACGGGCGCGCGGCTTGCGGCTGGATGAGAATATTTTGGCGGTAAAAAATATATCGAGATAAGCCGTGCCCCTTTGTGCAAGGTCTTTAATAAGCCAAATGTCACCCAGGCTTTCGCCTGTTTTTTGATCCGTGCTGCTGGTGCTTGCCAACAGGTTTTCTGCAACGCGCCCAAGTGCCTCTGGCGTTAAAATGCCTTCATCAGTTATTTCTGCAAACAGGCTTGCTTCATCATCACCTGGCTCAAGGCCAAGGGTTTGGGCTAAGCGTTCAAGACCTTGTGCTAGCGTGTCAAACGGCTGGATGAAATCAGCCAATTTGCTGCGCGAGCGTATAATTTCGCCTAGCAATTCATCGAAGCGGTCTTGTTGAACGTGGCTGATAATATATTGCAGAGCATCTGCAAGCTTTGGATTGCCCCGTGCACCGGTGCGCTCCATCACCTCAGCGCGGCAGGCAGCCAGGATATCGCGCTGGCTGGCGTCATCCAAAACATCAAACCCGGCAGGCACATCTGCTTCAATCGGGAAGCGGTGCAGCAGGCTTTCACAAAAAGCGTGAATGGTTTGAATTTTCAGCCCGCCCGGGGTTTCCAGCGCCTGAGCAAATAGTCTGCGTGCGGTGAGCACATCTCGGGCGCCTGGTTGGCGTTCCAAAACGTCCGCCAACTCGCTACGCAGTTGTGCTTCATCTGTAACGGCCCATTGAGAGAGGCGTTCAAACAGGCGGTTGGTCATTTCAGCAGCCGCCGCCTTGGTGAAGGTGAGGCACAAAATACGCTCGGGCAAGGTTCCTGCCAGCAGGAACCGGATCACCCGGTTAACCAAAACATAAGTCTTGCCGGACCCGGCATTGGCCGATACCCAGGCGGAAGTTTGAGGATCAGCCGCCTTATTTTGACTTTGGCTGGCGTGGGCTTTTGCTGTGGCGGAAGCGTTCATGACGGTTTATCTGCCTCCGGGTTTGCCGCCCATTCGCGGTAGCGAGCCAGATGATCGTAGTCGCGCGGCTGGGATTCAAAATCACGCGCGATGCTGGGCAGATACGGCATGGCGTCATCGTCAAAGGCTTGTACGCGTTGCATCAGTCCTTCCAAAGCTTGCTGACCAAGTTCACCAGTTTGTTCTTTTGTGCTGCTTGCCAATTTGAGCACACCTGCCGGTAGTCCTCCACTGAGATGGATGTAAATTAAGGTCTCGACCTCAACCATCTCCAACCCCTTAAAACCACCCTTCTCGGCAATGACAGCCTCAAGAGGTAATTGCGGAGAGAAGCTGGCCGAGACCTGTTTGACACTTGGCAATTGGCCGGTTTTGTAATCCAGTATTTTAATCCCGCCTGACGCCATGACATCAAGCCGGTCGGCCCGTGCGGTCAGCTCAAACGGACCACCGGGGGCCTCAAAGGTAAAACTGCCTGATACTTCTGTTAGTTGGCGTGATACCGATTGGCGCAAGCTTGGCTCTTGCTCAACAAACCATGCCGCCATGCGTTCAAACCGTGGCCACCAAAATGCTGCCACGCCCGGGCGGCTTATGTGCTGGGCAAACACTTCGCGGCCACACTCAAGCAATTGCGCCAGGGCCTTAGGCCCTAAGGTGCCGGGTGAGGTTTTCGTGAATTTGTGAAAAATATCATGGATGAGTGAGCCACGTTCGGCCGCCGATGGGGCGGCATCTATCGGCTCTAATGGCTGGAGGCCTAAAATACGCCTGGCATAAATGGCATAGGGATCCCGGATCCAGTTTTCGATTTCAGTGACCGACATTTTGCGCGGACGCGCTGCAAGTGGTGGTGAAGGGCGTGGCGGCGAAGCCGGAACCGCCTGATCGGTTTGGTCCAGGGCCTGGGCCCACTCAAGCCATGATGCATCTGATGTTATCGTCTGGCCCGCGCCAATGCCGGATAAGAACGCGTTCAATCTCAGCAGCCAGCGTGACGCGATTGTCGGTGCGCCAGCAGCTTTGCTTGACCGGGTGAGATAAACCTGAGGCATGTTTGCTGCTTGAACAAAATCATGGGCCGCCAGACCAATTTGCCGCTCGGGCGGTTGCAAGCCAAGTCCCGCGCGCATTGGCCGGTTGACCCAGGGATCGGCAAGTGCGGGGCTGGGCCATGAGCTTTCATTCAGCCCGCCCAAAATCATGATATCTGCTTCTTGCAGCCGTGCTTCCAGCAGACCCCAAATGTGAAGGTTTGGATATTTAGGCATGCGCGGGCGGGTTACTGCGCGGCTCAACAAAGCTTCTAATACGGCTGGGTATTCTCGCGGCGCAAGTGTGCCAAATGTCTCTGCTGTTTCAAGCAAGCTTGCACATATAACCGTTAAATCTTCCCCGCTTTCGCCTTGCCAAACGCCCGGGGTCTGATCGCTGCCTTCGACCTCTTGGGCAGAAAGTGCTTCGGCGGCTGCAAAATGAAGTTTGAAAATATCTCCAAGTGCGCATTCTTTGTTCATATCAAACAGTGCTGCAAGCGGGGCCAATATATGTTTCAAGCGGGCCACCAAATCGAACGCCTGTTGCCAGGCGTCTTCATCAAGTCTGCTCAGGCTTGGATGCGCACGCATCCCTTGTGCAAGATTTTCTTTGGTTTGTGCTAAAGCTTGCGCGAGACCATCAAGGCCGGGTGCAGGTCTCGCCCCCCGCAAGGCTGCAAGTTCAATGGTTCTTGCTGTAGACAATGTTGTGATCCGCTTTTGCCCGGCACTTGTTAGCGGATGTTTCAGCAAGGCGGCTAGGGAAATTGGGCTGAAGTTTTCTGCAACGGCTTGGGCAAGCAATAATAAAAACGTGCCGGATGGGGATTTTGTCAGCGGCCTGCCAGCACTGTCATCAATGGTGATGTTCCAGCGCAAAAGTTCGAACGCCACCCGGCGCGCCAGATTGCGATCAGGTGTTACCAAGGCGGCTGTCTTATCTGGCGTCTGTGCGGCATCGCGCAGGATAAGTGCAATTGCAAGCGCTTCTTCGCGCGGGGATGGCGCTTCGATCAGTGTCATGGTTTCAACGGTTGCAGCCAGCGCTTCACGGCCAATGCCCGTAAATGCCTTCGTCCAAAGTTCGGTTGTTTGGGCCGGTCGCATCACTTCGCTTAACAGCTTGACCCGAGCCTGACTGGGCGTGTCCGCCCCTTCTTTCGACAAAGGCTTAACCGCATCGCGCGGGGCATCCATTCTTTGCAGCAATTGCTTTAGGCCAAATTGCGGGTGGGATTCACTCAAGATTTCCCAAGAGGCATCGTCTAAATGCATGTCCAAGCCGGGCAAAACCACAGCACCATTTGGCAGGCCGGTTATGGTTTTCAGCAAATGCGCCGTTGCTGGAATGCTGCCGGTGGAGCCTGCCGCAATCACTGGACCTTCGGGCTGGGTTTGTTCAAGGCGATCTGCCTCAGCGCGCAATAGGAGATTACGCCGTGCCATGGGGCCGATCAGCTTGCGGCCTTCGAGTTCAGCAGGCAGGGTTTCAAAAAGAATTTTTAAAAAATCGAGCGTTAATTGCCAATTTTCTGCAAATTGATCCGCCACCAAAGAGGATATGGCGGTGAGCTCTATTTCTTCGGTTTCAGCACTGTCAATCAGCGCGCCCAACTCACCGGCAAGGGCTATGGCTTGGGCAGGATTTGCCACAAGTGTGTTACTAGGCCCCTCGCCAAATAGAAGCTCATGCTGATCGCGTGCCCAATCGAGAATATATCTGGCAAGCAGCATTTGCCGCTCAAGCGGTGAGATTGCCAGTGGGATGGTCAAATCAGGCTCGTGTGGATTTATGTCGGTTTGCGTTAAAACAATCTCGTCTTCATCAACATCTCCCAGCGGGCGGATGATGGGCAGCAAGATAGATTTACGATCGCAAGCCTGCCAGAACACATCTTGCAAAGCGCGCGCGGCACGTCTTGTCGGCACCAGGATTGTATAGTGACTGAAATCATTGTTTTCAGGCGCGCTTGCACCGCCCGGCAGGCTGCCGCCTAAAATAGCCTCCGCCAAAACCCGCAAAAACGGCAGGCCGGGTGGGATGGTATAAAGTGCGGGCTTTTTATGCGCCGCCATAGCATTTTCCTAAATTGCTGCATCCGGTTGTGTTGTTTGTATATATGCTTGCGCTTGGTGAAGCGATTGTGGCGTTCCCAGATGCATCCACTCACCGTCATGAGCCAGACCGAACAGACGGTTATTTTGCAGGGCGCGATCCCATAACAGGTTCATGGAAAAGGCACCTTCTGGTGTGCTTTCAAACAACCTTGGATGAATGAGATAGACACCCATATTTACGAATGGCACCTGTTTACCTTCGCCCTTGCGCACCAGAGTGCCATCAGCGTTCAGGCTAAAATCACCCGCGCCGTCATAACCGATAGATTTGGACGTCTCAGCCAGCATCAACAGGCTGTCCATGCGCTCGCTGTCCCAATTCTCATAGAGTTGTTGCAGTACTTGCTTTTGGTCTTCTTGCCAGACTGAATCAGAATTCAGCACATAAAAAGCCTCAGGGCCTAAATGCTCAAGAGCTTTTTTGGCCCCTCCACCTGTCTCCAGCAAAAATGCCCGCTCGTCTGAAATGATCACAGATGGTTTGGTACGATTTCGTAAATGCTCTTCAACCTGGTCTGCCAGATGATGCACGTTGACCACCACCTGCTCAATGTTTGCCTGTTCAAGTCTGTCCAAGGCATGGTCAATCAGGGCTTTACCTGCAAAACTTACCAATGGCTTGGGCATGGTTTCTGTCAGCGGCAACATGCGTCTGCCAAGCCCGGCTGCCATGACCATCGCTTTGGGCATATTACTCATCGCTGCCCCTCTCTGCTCTGTTTAATTTTTGGCGCATTTCTTCAGGTAAATGCTCGTCAAACCAAGCTTTCAGATCAGCCAATGCCGGATGGGCCAGGTTTCGTTCCAAATATGCTGATACGCGCGGAATGTGGCGCAGATAGTCCGGCTTGTTGTCGCGCTTGGCGAGCCTTGCAAAAATACCGAGAATTTTGGTGTTTCTTTGCGCCCCCCAAATGGCATAGGCCCGCGCAAAAGTCTCCTGATTAAATTGCTTATCAAGCGTGCTCATTGTGGTTGTAAATTTCTCAAATAAAACCTGTTCACGCTCAATGCTCACATCAAGCCTGGCATCTTGCAGCAAGGATACAAGGTCATAGCCCACAGGAGCCAGCACAGCGTCTTGAAAGTCAATCAGGCCCACTCTGGACATGCCTTTCCTATCCGCCAACCACAAAAGATTTGGTGAATGGTAATCTCGCAAGGCGCAAACTGTCGGCAAATCTCCAAGCTTGGCATAGGCCTGCTCCCAAAGGTGTGTGAATGTCTGTGTGATTTCCGGTGCGGGCTTGTTGCCTTTCAGGGCTGGCCAAAACCAATCCAGCAGCAGGCCTGCTTCTATTTTAAAAGCCTCAAGATCAAAGAACGGCAGATGATATGTTTGACCTTTTGCGCTTGGTAAGTCTTTGGGCAAGCCTTGTGTGGCCAGTGTGATTAAAACTTCAACGGCCTCGCGATATGGCTCCTCCATAGGCTCGTTGCGCGCAATCATATCGCCAAACACTTGTGTTCCCAGGTCTTCCAATAAAATAAAACCATGCTTGAGGTCGCTGGCATATATTTCAGGTGCGCTTAGTTCCAATTGCAGCAAGCCATTGGCCATAGCAATGAACGGCTCGATGGTTTCAGCCAAATGGGCAATTTCGCTATAAGTTTTATTGTCTTTTACCGGTGGGCCATCGGGGACTGCCGGGCTATCCATGAAAATGGCGCGCGTACCATTTAATGTTAGCTTTTCATAACGGCGTGCCGAGGCGTCGCCCTGGAGAAAGGACCTCTCGGCTTGTTGCCACCCGGCGTGGCTTAAAAAATTATCCACTTGACTGATACGATCAAGCCGCTTTTGCCATTTGCCATGACCGATCAGCTCAATGCTTCTGGCCTCTTCTCCATCAAGCTCCAGTGAGATTTCCAGGAAATCCTTCGGCATATAAGCAGGTGCATTACCGGGCCATTCAACAAGCACAACACCTGTCTCCAAGGCCTCGTCCAACCCTAATTCCAAAACTTCGCTTTCATCTTCAAGGCGGTAAAAATCAAAATGCGCAAGTGGCATGCGGGCCCCGGCATAAGATTGCACCAAAGTGAAGCTGGGGCTTGGCACTTCAAGGGCTGGATCATTGACAAAGGCGCGAATGAGCCCCCTGGCAAGTGTTGTTTTGCCAGATCCCAAATCGCCCGATAAAGCGATAAAATCACCCGGCTTTAAAAACAGTGACAGTCTGGCACCTAAGGCTTCGGTTTGCGCTGGAGAGGCTAGTTGCATTTTATTTGTATCGGCCATGAGGGTTGCTCCCATGGCTTTATAGCAAGAAGCTAAGCATACGTCAGGCCGATATGATCTGAGAGGATGGTGTATTGGAAATTGTTAATTGTTTAGGGAACGTACAGGTCACGCTTGTGCCCTTGCCAGGTGTTGAGTCTAAAGAAACCGTGCCGCCATGAAGTTCAACAAAACTTTTTACAATGGATAGTCCCAAACCTGCTCCACGATGATTGCCGGACGGTGTTGCTTCAAATCTGTCGAACACTGTTAATTGCTGCTCGGGCTCTATGCCCCGGCCGGTGTCTGCAATGGTAAAACAAACATCATTATCTGCTACATAACAGCGAAGTGTGATGCTGCCGCCGGGACGGCTAAAGCCAATTGCATTTGAGAGCAGGTTATAGAGAATTTGTTTCACCCGCCTTTTATCGGCTCTGAAACTGTCGGCTGAAGCGTCAATATCGGTTTGCAGAGTAAGTCCTGCTTCGGTAATGCGGTCTTGTACGAGGGATAAAGTTGATGTTACCAGCTCGGAAATCTCAATCTCGGCCAGATCAAGGTCCATTACACCTGCGTCAATGGTTGCGAGGTCTAAAATATCATCAATGATCGCCAATAAGGCATTGCTCGATTTAAGAATATAGCCGACATATTCACTCTGCTTGCCGTTCAATTCTCCGGCAATGCCCAAAGCGAGACTGTCTGTGAAGCCCAAAATATTGGTCAGCGGTGTTCGCAATTCGCGCGATATGTGGGAAATAAATTCTGTTTTCAAACGGTCCGCCGTCTCCAGGGCGTCTGCGCGTTCACGCAACATATGTTCAGCATTTGCCGAAGCGGTCACATCGACATACGTCAGCAAGGTGGCGCCGTCTGGCAATGGCACGGAGGCAAAATCAATCACCTTATTGTCCGGTCTTGTCATCCGCCCGGATTGTGCAGGGCGATCGCCCGGCAAAGGTGTTACCGCCTGTTTTAGGTCTACCCAGACCTCATCGTCAGGCAATAATGCTCTGCACCAGGAAATCACATCATCAATATGCGGCTTATCCTTGAGCGGGCGGTCGTGTAATTGCCAAATAGTCTCATAAGCCGGATTGTATAATTTCAAGCGGCCGTCGCTGCCAAAAAGACCCACACCTTCATGGAGATTATCCAGGGTCTCGGTTTGCACATTGCTTAACGCATTGTAACTGCTTTCAAGGGCAAGTCTTTCAGTAACATTTTCATATAAATAAGTGAGCCCGCCAAAGGGGTGTTGCTGGGCCACAACGCGAATGGTTTGACCATCTGGCAGATACCAGTCTTCTTGTGGATGTGCCTTTGTGTAGGCGGTCAGCCGCTCCGTTTTCCACTTTCTAAAATCGGCTTGCTCCGGCAAACGACGTGCCTCGCGCAAAGCGTCCAAAACCTCACTGTCCGATGGGCCTTCTTTCAGCCAGGTTTCATCCAGCTGCCATAATGTTACATAGGCCGCATTGAAAAAGCGTAATTTCTGATCGGGGCCGAATATCGCCACGGCAGTCATGAGATGGTCGAGTGTGCGTGTGTGTGCGGTGATATGTTGATCAAGCTGCTCTTTGGCCTGTGCCAGTTCGGTGACATCAAGGGCCATGCCTACTGTGCTATTTTGTACTTCTAAACTCATGACAGAAAGCGCGTGACGGGCACCAGCTATCATGACATGGGCTAGTCCACCGCTTTCAGCAGAGCTATTATCTGGCGTCACCAGATCTATTTGCCGTTCGATTATTTCTTCACGATCATTGACATCAAGCGCTGCGATATAGGCATCGTTTACCCAAGTTATTTTACCGCGAGCATCCTTAAGCCACACAAATATTGGTGCGCTGTTAAGTATGGCGGTCAGACTTTCCACTTTGTCATGCAGAGCTTTGCTGTCTTCTATGACCTGGGCAAGGTTGAGGTGTTCGCCGGTGAGTTGGCGCATTGACAATGTGGCCAACCGCCCAGTGGCCCGGCCACATGCCTCAATCACCGCATTCGATTTGCTATATAAGATAACATTAAATGGTGTTCCCTGATTTCGCAGCGCTTCAATTTGACTTTGCAATTTGGCAGCAGAACTTTCCGTGAGCCAGGTGTGGAACTGGTATTGATCTTCTGCCTTCACGGGCACACCGGGAATATCTTGCAAACCGTTTGCAATCCGCGTGGGCGACGCCTCCTTGCCCTGCCAAATGACGAGAAGGTGTGGTTCGGCTGAAAGCAGAATTTCAGCCTCATCAAGCCTTATTTCAAGTTCAGCACTTTTGCCTTTTAGGCGCAAATTGCGCTTGCGCGCTCGCGCAAGGCGGAAGGCCAGCATTAAAGACAAAATGAAGAAAGTAACCGCTATCGATATGACTGCACTGGCGAGTGGGTTGGAAAGAGCCCGTTCCAGAAAAACCGCACCAATCCGATTTAACTTACCCAGTATGGTTTCAACGACAAGTCCAAGCCCACTTGGCCCAGGGGTCGTTGTTTGGGCGGCCAAAGATGTTGTGCTAAGACAAATTATGGCAGCAGAGAGCAACTGGCGATTAACACCAGCTATGATTCGTACCCCTAGCGCTGCTCGGCCAGCAAACATTGCGCCCGGCCACTCCCCTAATAGTTTAGACCGTCTGAACTCACCGGTCTTATTTTTCAAGATTGAAAACGAATCACTACGCTCACACACCACTTCGCAGATATACAGACAAACATAGCGTGTGCCCACTATCTAGGTGAGAAAACTGAGATTTCCACGTATTAATTAAAAAGACTCAATTGTCCTAGGCGGTTTGGGCACTATCCCCCTGAAACGTCTTTTTCTCCAAAGCCACTATCTACAAGTGCTTCGATTGCCTCCAGGGCTTGGGCTGCCTCAGGTCCTTTAGCCTCTACGCGAAGGCTGGATCCACAACTTGCCGCCAACATCATCAACCCCATGATCGATGTTGCGCCCACTTTTTGACCATCGCGCATAACATTAATATCGGCATCAAACCGTTCTGCGCATTGAACAAATTTAGCGGATGCACGCGCATGAAGCCCGCGATTATTCTTAATCGTCAAATCTTTTATCATTATCTATATGGCTGCATATATGAGATTGTTTACGACCCGTTGCCCGCCAAAACCTTACTGGCCACATTGATATATTTTCGGCCCGCTTCCTGGGCTTGCTCGACAGCTTCAACCAAATCTACTTCTGCGCGTACGCTCGCAAGTTTAATCAGCATCGGCAAGTTAATGCCCGCGATCACCTCAACTTGCGCGGTTTCCATGACTGAAATCGCCAGATTGGACGGCGTGCCACCAAACATGTCTGTGAGCAAAATAACACCGTCACCGGTATTTGCCCGCTCGGCGGCCGCCAGAATTTCTGCACGGCGCTGTTCCATGTCATCGTCTGGACCAATAGAAATTGCTTCAACATTTTCCTGTGGACCAACGACATGCTCCATCGCTGCCCTAAATTCAGCCGCTAGCTGTCCATGGGTCACAAGTACCAAGCCAATCATAAAACATACCTCCACATCCCAAATTTAATCTTCATGGAGACCATATCTGCACCTGATGCCAGTCAAACATTTTTGCCCCTAATTATCTAGAGCATATCCGGCCCTGATTGTCATACAGGCGCAAGGGTTTAAGTTTTGTCATCATATAATGCGTTTTACAGCCACATTTTCGCTCAAAAGCCCTTGTCCAAGCGCGCAAACAGCGGCGCGTATTTTTGCCGGTGCGGAAGCCTCAAAGGGTGCTATTGAAATTTTGGGTACGGTGAGCCCCCATAAAGAGAAGGTGTTTGCGGATAAATCCGGCATACGTTCAACCTCAACATCTGCCACCAAATCAACTGTCAATCCAAGCTCAACTTCAGAGCTACAAGCCAGCTGAACAATCCCTAAGCCACGAACTTCTAGCAGGCCCGAAAGTGTCTTAGGGCATGCTGCCATTAAACGTTCTCCATTGCGCCATATAGCGACCCTATCATCTGCAATGAGTGAGGTTTCCATCAGGTCTTTACCAAGCCCTCTGCCGGGCTGATCTATCATGCGCAATGCCAAGTCTGATTTTCCACCACTGGCCGGTGCACGCAATAAAACACCCATGCCTGCTATTGATATGCATGTCGCGTGAATGATTTCAGTTTTGTTCAAACTCATGATAGAGCCTCAAGATTTGACCGCCTCATATTGTGCGCTTTGGATGCTTTGTTTTCGGTGCGGAATTTTGTGTCATCACCGGCAATCGGAGAATGAAACGCGCACCTAAAATATCTTTTTTCCTAGGTTTTATCGAAGATTTTGCAGTGTGTTCCACCCTGTTCTCCGCCCAGATGCGTCCCCCATGAGCCTCAATGATTTGTTTTGAAATACTGAGGCCCAGCCCTGAATTCTTGCCAAAATTATCTTCGCCCGGCCGATCAGTGTAGAATCTTGCAAATATTTTTTCTAAATTGTCAGGCCTTATACCCTGGCCTTCGTCTTCGACCTTGATTTCAATTTCCTTTGACAAACGGCGGGCATAGATTTTCACAGGTGCCCCTTTGGGGGAAAATGAACGCGCATTATCAATTAAATTACGGATGACCTGGCCCAAGCGGCTTTCATGGCCCAAAACAAAATAATTGCTTTTGTCCGACCCTTGCGCTTGCAGAGTGAAGCTGATCGCTGGCTCATCTTCTTCGCTCAATTCATTTAAGATCATAACCACGTTTTTTAGAATATCTGCAACATCAACGCGAACAGCTTCTTCGCGGGCAAGCTCAGCATCGAGCCTCGAGGCATCTGAAATATCACTGATGAGCCGGTCAAGTCGGCCGACATCATCTTGGATAACCGACAATAACCTCTCACGAGAAGCTTTGGTTTTGGTCAACGGCAATGTTTCAACAGCACTTCTAAGCGAGGTCAGCGGGTTTTTTAGTTCATGGGCAACGTCAGCTGCAAAACTTTCAATTGCGTCAATACGATTATACAAGGCTGTGGTCATATCGCGCAGGGCACCGGATAAATGGCCGATCTCATCACCCCGCTTGGTAAAATCCGGAATTTCAATGCGCACTTGCGTGCCACGGCGCACGCGCTCAGCCGCACTTGCAAGCTTGCGCATTGGACCGGCTATTGTGCCCGCAAGCAAAAATGATAAAAGCCCGGTCACACCGGCTGCCACCAAGAATAATCGCAAAATTCCCCACCGTTCAGCCCGCACAATGGTGTCGATGTCACCACCTTGTGTGGATAGAACCATGGCGCCCAAAACAGCACGAAATCGCTGAACTGGAACGGCTACGGAAACAATGAGTTCACCTTTCTGATTGACCCGCACCACAGAGACCGAAGCGCCGGACAATGCGGCCACCACTTCGGGATACCCTTTACCGTTCTCACCAGCCAGCTCTTTTTGCAAAGGCAAATCACTTGAAAAGAGCCAACGGCTAAACCGGTTCCATAGTTTGGTTATCGATGAACCCTTATCAGGTTTAGGCGGCGGCAGATCGAAACTTAAAATTTGACCACGACGAAATAAATTACGTGAATCGACGATCAGCACGCCTTCACGGTCAAAAATGCGCGCCCGTGTGCGCGTTGGTGAAATCAACCGCCGCAAAATAGGTGCCGCGCGTTCAGGATTTAATGGAAATTCGAGACTTTTTAGCTCTTCTTCTGCAGGAGATATGGTTTCACCGGCTTGCAATTGCAACAAACGGTCTGGGTCAACAATAATGGCATCGGTATCAATTGTTGCAGCGGCGGCGGTTGCTCCTGCGATGATTTCGCCCTGAGTTAACAGTGATTGTATCCGGCTATCAATCAGGCCAGCCCGAAATTTATTGAGATAAAGCACACCGATCACCAGGATGATCAAGGCTGCAATATTTAGAAATACGATACGGCGTGTGAGTGACGAGAAACTGTAAAGCGAGGACACCCCACTAAATCGTCTTTTTAGCTTTGCTATCAGGCCTGTTATTTTTTTAGAATTTTTAATTGGCTTTGCGATGTGCTCGCTTTCGGCAACCATGGCAGGCCTCAGGTTTCTTTAAACCTATATCCCACGCCATATAAGGTTTCTATGACGTCGAAATCGTCATCGACTACTTTGAATTTTTTGCGAAGACGTTTGATATGGCTGTCAATGGTGCGGTCATCAACATAAATCTGATCGTCATAGGCCGCATCCATCAAAGTATCGCGGCTCTTAACAATGCCGGGCCGCTGGGCAAGCGCTTGCAGGATCAAAAATTCCGTAACCGTTAAAATCACCGATTGGCCATCCCATGTGCAAGAGTGACGCTCAGGATCCATTGACAATCTGCCACGTTCAATCGCCTTCGAAGCCTTTGTGTCTGTTATTGCCGCATCACGCGGGATTGCACGGCGCAACACAGCCTTGACGCGCTCGATCAAAAGACGTTGGGAAAATGGCTTGCGGATAAAATCATCTGCCCCCATTTTAAGACCGAATAATTCGTCAATCTCTTCATCTTTGGAGGTTAAAAAGATCACGGGCATTTCAGAATCCTGGCGCAAACGGCGCAGCAATTCCATGCCGTCCATGCGTGGCATCTTAATATCCAAGATCGCCACGTCGGCCGGTTGATCAGACAGACCTTTCAGTGCAGTTACACCATCGGTATAGGTGCTCACCGCATAACCTTCGGCTTCCAGCATTATGCTGACCGAAGTTAAAATATTACGGTCGTCGTCAACCAATGCAATTGTCGGCATGTTTAGTCCCACTACTTATTAAGCTCAAAACCTTTAAACGCCCAAATAGGGCAAAATGTGGCAAACAAGTTTAGACCTTTAGCCATTAAATGACTATGGTTTTACGAATATCAAGATTAATGCCGTAATCAGACAACCTATAGCAGGCGGACCAATGACGAAACAAAAAAACGATATGCAATCCGCACATGCGCCGGAAATCAGAGAGATTGTGCGCAGCTGCCTGACCGCAACCTTGGCAAGCCTTGAGCCTGAAACTCATGATCCAGCAGCCTCTTTGGTGGCTGTGGCAACGGATATTTCAGGCACGCCCTTGCTTTTAATCTCTGACCTAGCGCACCACACACGCAATATTAAAGCTGATAGCCGTGCTGCACTTTTATTTGACGGCACAGCTAAGCATGATAGCCCTCTAGAAGGCGGACGTGTCAGCTTAAAGGGTCATTTGGTGCAAATTGACGACAAAAACAAGATCGAGCGCTATTTACGCCGGCATAAAGATGCCCGCGATTATGCCGACTTCAAGGATTTTAATTTCTATCAGATGGACGTTGAACTGGCTTATTTTGTCGGTGGGTTTGGCAAAATTCACACCGTTCAAGCCCGCGACTTATTACTGGGTGAAGCATTAACGCTAAATCTGATAGAGGCCGAAGAAGATATTGTAGAGCATATGAATGCTGACCATAGTGATGCCTTGGCGCTTTATGCAATCCATGAAGGCCACGCTGACACTGATGGTTGGGAGATGACGGGGATTGACCCTGGAGGTCTTGATTTACGACGCTTAGGTAAGGCCTTGCGAATAAGTTTCCCCGAGATGGTCACGACAGCGCAAGAAGCCCGCGTCAAACTTGTGGATTTGGCGCAAACAGCTCGTAAGCACACTCAATCGGATGCCTAGTATCGCCGCGTTGATTGGCCGCAGATGTCATCATATTTTCTAATGTCACTGGTGTTGCCTCAACGGCTGTGATTGCGTAATGTCACTTTAGAGTTTAACCAGAATAGAGTTCGGTTACCGATCAGACACAGGGGCGCTGATCAATTACTTTTAACCATGATATATATTTCAAGCACTATCTTCTGTACTGGTCTGGTGCGGAGAGATAAGCTTTTGGAATATAGCAAATATCGAGAGATAACGGGGAAAGCACGTGAAACAATTTGGACCATATGTCAGTAAAATTGGACCAGAAACGACAGGTTTTAAAGATCTTAAAGCTGTTTATTGGAACCAACCTGCGGCAGTTCTTTATGAGCAAGCCATTCAACGGGGCGAAGGTCAGGTTACTGAACATGGGCCGTTTGTTGCCATAACCGGGCAACACACCGGCCGTTCACCCAAAGACAAATTTGTTGTGCGTGATGCCGCCACAGAAGATCAGGTCTGGTGGGACAATAATAATGAATTGTCACCTGAACATTTCGATGTGATCTATCAGGACTTTATGGAGCACGCAAAAGGCAAGGAGCTGTTTGCTCAAGACCTTTATGGTGGTGCTGACCCGGAACATCGCATTAACACAAGAATCTTTAGTGAATATTCCTGGCATGCGCTTTTTATCCAGCATCTGCTGATTTTGCCAAAACCTGAAGATTATGCGGATTTCGAGCCAGGATTCACCATTGTCAATCTACCGAGTTTCAAGGCTGATCCAGAACGCCATGGCTGTCGCAGCGAGACCATTATTGCCTGTGATCTGGAACGCAAACTGTTCCTGATCGGCGGATCGTCATATGCCGGTGAGAACAAGAAGTCCGTCTTCACAATGCTTAACTGGCTGCTGCCTGCCAAAGACGTGCTGCCAATGCATTGTTCCATCAATGTTGGCGATGAGGGCGATGCCGCAATTTTCTTCGGCCTTTCGGGCACCGGCAAAACGACATTATCAGCCGACCCAAAACGTGTCTTACTGGGTGATGACGAACATGGCTGGTCTGACAAGGGCGTGTTCAACTTTGAAGGCGGTTGTTACGCCAAGACCATCAAGCTGCGTGAAGAAGCAGAGCCTGAAATTTTTGCCACCACGCGCATGTTTGGCACGGTTTTGGAAAATGTCGTTATTGACCCTGAAACCCGTGCGCTTGATCTTGATGATGATAGTTTGACTGAAAACACAAGGGCGGCCTATCCGCTAGACTATCTCGACAATGTCGACATGAGCGGCATGGCGGGGCAACCAAAAAACATCATTATGCTCACAGCAGATGCTTTTGGTGTTATGCCACCAATTGCCAGGCTGACAGCGCCACAAGCGATGTATCATTTTCTCTCGGGCTATACCGCTAAAGTGGCTGGTACTGAAAAGGGTGTCACGGAGCCGGAAGCAACTTTTTCAACCTGTTTTGGCGCACCGTTCATTCCGCGTCACCCAACGGTCTATGGCAATATGCTGCGCGATTTGATCAAGCAGCATGATGTCACCTGCTGGCTGGTTAATACCGGCTGGACCGGTGGCAAATATGGCGTTGGCGAACGCATGCCGATTAAGGCTACCCGCGCGCTTTTGGATGCAGCCCTTGGCGGTAGCCTGAATGATGTGGACATGCGCATTGATCCTTATTTTGGATTTGCAGTGCCGGTCGCCGTTGATGGCATTGACACACATATTCTCAATCCGCGTGACACATGGGATGATAAAGCCGCTTATGACGCACAAGCTGCGCAATTGGTCGATATGTTTGTTACTAATTTCGAACCTTTTGCGGATCATGTTGAAGCCGACGTGAAGATGGCGGCTCCTTCAATAAAAGCTGCTGCAGAATAGGCTTTTACAAACTCACTACAAAAAACCCTCGATGCATAGCATCGGGGGTTTTTTCTTAGGCGACATGTGTTTAGATATTGAGTTAGCAATGACCAAGGAGATTGAAATGGCGAATATTGAACGGATTACACCTGAGGGCGTCTACAAACCCTTCCGCAATATCTACACCCAAGTGGTCAAGGCGTCTGGCGGCACGATGGTTTATGTGGCCGGCACGGTACCAAATGATGAACAGGGCAATGTTGTCGGCAAAGACGATATGGCGGCACAAGCGCGCATGACGTGGCAGAATATCGGCAAATCGCTTGAAGCGGCCGGGGCAACACCTTCGGATGTGGTCAAAATAAACACGTTTGTAACCGATGTTGCAGCCTATATTGAGCACGGCATTCCTGTGCTTGAAGGTTTCTTTGGTGACAAGCGCCCCATCTCAACCCTGGTCGAAGTTTCCAAGCTGGTCAATCCCGATTGGATGGTCGAGGTCGAGGTGACAGCTATAATTGATTAACGCTATGAATTGATTGTCTTGACTTCGCCTTAATCATCTGTTCTTAGTGCGCACACTTGGATATGGGCCGATTTGGCCGCACTGCCGCGCAATCGGCGCGTGAATTAATCTCCCAACAAATCCATTCATAAATTTAACTTCGATGACGCATTATGCGGTCTGAAGGGCAAATGCCCTGTGCCATCGAAAAGAAACATCAATATGCATGCGGAACGTGTGCGTATTCGATCATACATGAAAGAACGATAAGTGAATTTTAATGAACTCGGGCTTGATAAGCCCATACTGAAAGCGCTTGCAGCCCAAGGCTATGACAAGCCAACTCCCATTCAATCCAAAGCCATTCCCCCTATTCTGGAGGGCCGCGATGTTGTCGGCCTCGCACAGACAGGCACCGGCAAGACGGCAGCGTTTACACTACCGCTATTACAACAGCTTGCACGCAGCAAAAATACGGATAGGTCCAATGCCGTGCGTGTGCTTATTCTATCGCCAACGCGTGAGCTTGCAGCGCAAATCCACAAAGCTGTGCGTGATTATTCCCGCAATTTATCGCTGACCTCGACTTGCGTTGTTGGTGGCATGTCGATCAAACCACAGCGCAAAGCTTTGGCTGCGGGTGTTGATATTCTCATTGCCACGCCCGGCCGGCTGCTTGATTTGGCAGACCAGAAGGCAGTGCGTCTTAATGAAGTTGAGACTTTTGTGCTTGATGAAGCTGACCAGATGCTCGACATTGGGTTCATGCCGGCAATCAGACGCATTCTGTCTCTAGTGCCGAATGACCGCCAAACTCTGTTGTTCTCGGCAACCATGCCGAAGGCCATTCGTGAGTTGTCAGCCCGGCACCTGCATGAGCCGGTTGAAGTGTCGGTGGCTCCTCAAGCTAAGACCGCAGACAAGATTGAGCAAAGCGTTAGACATCTTACACGCGAACAAAAAGTTGGTGCTGTAACCGATCTGATCCGAGCACATGCCGGGAAACGCGTCATTGTTTTCACCCGCACCAAGCGCGGCGCTGACAAAGTGGCCAGACGGCTAGCGTCTGACGGGCTCAATGCGGCAGCCATCCACGGCAATAAATCGCAAGGCCAGCGCAAGCGTGCGCTGGATGCATTCCGCAAAGGCTCCTGCCCGGTTCTCATCGCCACGGACATTGCCGCCCGCGGCATTGACGTGCCAGACGTTGAACTGGTTATCAATTATGAGTTGCCAAATGTGCCGGAAATCTACATCCACCGTATTGGACGGACCGCGCGGGCCGGTGCCTCGGGCCTTGCCGTGTCGTTTTGTACGGGCGAAGAGAGAACCTGCCTGCGTGATATTGAGCGGTTGATCAAATACAAGATTCCCGTGATTGGCACAGATGGCGAGATTGTCGAGACAGTAGAAAAAGTGGCTGACGCCAAACCAGCACCCAAGCGTAATGGCAATGGCAACTCAAAGCAGAGATGGTCTTCAAAGAAGAAAAACTTTGCACGCAAACAACGCTCGTCAAAAAAACCGCCACGAGCTGCTTGAACAGTTTTGCAATTTTGGGCGGGGCGCTCTGACGTTACGTTAGTGCGCCTCGTCCCAATTATCAGCAGCCCTGGCATCGACTTTGAGCTGCACCGCCATGGTGACGGCGGGGGCTGGTGCTTGCTCCATCACCTCGCTGGCGATTTTTATCGTGGCATCGACTTGGGGCTCGGGTGCTTCAAAAATCAACTCATCATGGACTTGCAACAACATGCGCGCGTCAAGCTTTGCCTGTTTTAAAGCATCCGGCATACGGATCATGGCCCGGCGGATAACGTCGGCTGCCGAGCCCTGGATCGGCGCATTGATCGCCGCGCGTTCAACAAAGCCGCGCTGGGCCTGGTTTTTTGAATTGATTTCCGGGGTGTGACATTTGCGGCCAAACACGGTTTCAACAAAGCCATGTTTGCGGGCAAATTCCTTGGTGGCTTCCATATAATCGCGAATGCCCGGAAAGCGCTCAAAATAGGTGTCGATATAATCTTTGGCGTCGCCGCGCGAGATGCCCAATTGATTGGCCAGACCAAAGGCTGAGATGCCATAAATAATACCAAAATTAATCGCCTTGGCGCGCCGCCTGACCATTGGGTCCATGCCTTCTATGGGCACGCCAAACATTTCACTTGCCGTCATGGCATGAATATCGAGCCCATCGGCGAAGGCCTGTTTGAGCGAGGCAATGTCAGCAATATGGGCCAACACGCGCAGCTCAATCTGGCTGTAATCCGCGCTGATCAATTTATGGCCCGGCTCAGCAATAAAGGCTGTGCGAATGCGTCTGCCCTCTGCCGTCCTGATTGGGATGTTCTGCAAATTGGGATCGCTTGAAGACAGGCGTCCTGTTGTGGTGGCAGCCATCGAGTATGATGTGTGGACGCGGCCCGTTTCGCGATTGATAAATTCCGGCAAAGCATCGGTATAAGTGCTTTTAAGTTTGGCAAGCCCGCGCCATTCAAGCACTTTGACCGGCAGGTCATGGCCTTGTGCTGCCAGACTTTCAAGCACATCTGCCCCTGTGCCCCAAGCGCCGGTTTTGGTTTTCTTACCGCCTTCAAGGCACATTTTATCAAACAGGATTTCGCCTAATTGTTTTGGCGAGGCTATGTTGAATTTTTCACCCGCAAGGGTATGAATTTCATCTTCAAGACGGGCGAGACTTTGGGCAAATTCCGACGACAGTCTTGAAAGCACCTCGCGGTCAACTTTAATGCCCGCAAGCTCCATCTCTGCAATCACGGGAGAGAGTGCCCGCTCAAGGCGTTCATAAACCCGTGCCATGGCCTCAGCCGCAATCCGTGGTTTTAACACCTGGTGAAGCCTAAGCGTGATGTCAGCATCTTCGGCGGCATATTTGGTGGCCTCGGGAACCGGCACCTGATCGAATGTAATCATTTTCTTGCCAGAACCAACAACATCTTTAAACGCTATGGGTCTGTGACCCAAATGCCGGGTTGAGAGCTCATCCATGTTGTGCCTGCCAAGGCCTGAATCAAGCGCATAGGACAGCAGCATGGTGTCATCAAACGGGCTGATCTTAATGCCGTAGCGTGACAAGACCACCCAGTCATATTTCAGGTTTTGGCCAATTTTGAGAACCGATGGGTCTTCCAGCATGGGCCTTAACAAGGCGATTGCCTGTTTGAGCGGGATTTGTTCTGCCGGCGGACCATCAAGTGCTAAGCCATCGCTCATGCCATGAGCCAGTGGAATGTAGCACGCCTGGCCGGGTGCTGTTGCCAGCGACATGCCAACCAGATCGGCTGAGACCGCATCAAGCGAATTGGTCTCCGTATCAACAGCCACGATGCCTGCAGCCTGCGCCCGTTCGATCCAGACATTAAGCGCTTCAACCGTATCGACTGTTTCATAGGATGACGCGTCAATGGGTATATTTCCGGCTTGCGCCGCGCGCTGTTGGGCGAGTTCTTTTGGCGTTTGATTGATCCCAAGACTTGCCTGATCTCGGCTTATCTCTGCAGGGTCTGGGGATGAGGCTGGCTTTTCGTCTTCAGATGTGTCTGGCCCACGGCGGGACTTTGCAGGCTTAACTTCCAAGGCCTCAATAGCATCTGCATCAACATCGATCTCTTTGGCAAGGCGTGTTGTGAGCGAGGTGAACTCAAGCCCTTTCAGAAAGCCTATCAATGTATCAGCTTCGGGCGCCTTGACGATAAATTCATCGAGGCCATGTTCAACCGGCACATTTTGATCGAGCCTAACAAGGTCGCGGCTGAGGCGCGCCTGGTCGGCAAATTCGATCAGATTTTCGCGCCGCTTTTGTTGTTTGATCTCACCGGCGCGTTCCAGTAGTGTGTCAAGATCACCGAATTCATTGATCAACAGCGCGCCGGTTTTAACGCCAATGCCGGGCACGCCGGGCACATTGTCTACAGAATCGCCAGCCAGGGCTTGCACTTCCACCACTTTGTCCGGCCCCACACCAAAGCGTTCTTGCACTTGTGCCTCGCCAATCTCCTTGTTCTTCATGGTGTCCAGCATGGAGATTTTGGGGCTGACAAGTTGCATCAAATCCTTGTCCGATGAGACAATCGTTACCTCTGCCCCAGCCTCTGCTGCTTGTCTTGCATAGGTTGCGATGAGATCATCGGCCTCAAAACCCTGCATTTCAATGCAGGCCACATTAAAGGCGCGCACGGCATCGCGGATTATGGAGAATTGCGGGACGAGGTCTTCGGGCGGCGCATCCCGGTTGGCTTTATAGTCAGGATAAATATCGTTGCGGAATGTTTGGCCGGAATAATCAAAGATCACCGCCAAATGGCTCGGCTTGTGGCCTTGATTGGTTTCGCGCAGCAGCTTGTTGAGCATATTGCAAAAACCGCTCACCGCACCGACGGGCAAGCCGTCACTCGCGCGTGTTAAGGGAGGGAGTGCATGATAGGCCCTGAAAATATAACCGGAACCGTCGATCAGATAGATGTGATCACCGGGTTTTATGTGCTGCGCGTCGTCCATGGAGCGCATAATGACAGTTTCATGAGAAATTTCGAGCCTAAACAGATTGCACCCATGCTTTACGCACAGGTCAAGCAGTTTTGACAAGGCAAAGGCTGTGATTGCTCTTAGGCGCGCAATCAGCTATTTTCTGCTTCACATAAGCACATGCACCCGTAGCTCAGCTGGATAGAGCGCTGCCCTCCGAAGGCAGAGGTCATAGGTTCGAATCCTATCGGGTGCGCCAAATTTCCCAAATCTTCTAATATCTTAATGAAACGGTCAAAGAATACGTATCAGCTGTTGTGACAAATGTCGGATAAAACTGGTTTCTCTCACAAAAAAACGGCCCCTCAGATGAGAGGCCGGAATTTTAGGGGAGGACTACTTAGAGGGTTGCTAGCTCTTAGTAGTAAGGGTTGTAGTGCCTGCGACAATGGCGGATTTTTCTCCAGCGCGGGCCATATTTCGTCCAAACCTTACGTGTGTGGTAATGGCAGCGGCGATATCCGCGATA